>ERZ857840.11-NODE-11-length-342468-cov-9.119809_pt1 | contig 342468 bp, 266 predicted proteins | sample MGYA00519760_ERZ857840 | MGnify/ENA primary metagenome ERZ857840 (study PRJEB31778, sample SAMEA3449371) | human gut metagenome | biome: human gut; feature: human-associated habitat; material: faeces | place: United Kingdom | collected 2010/2012 ... | reverse complement strand
CGCAGGAGAAGTCCACCATCAGCACCGAGAGCATTTTCGTCACGTTCCGGGTCAGAAGATACGTCAGTGCCGTGCCGCCCAGCGTGTAGGGTACCAGCCTGTCCGCCATCCGGGACGCCTTGTCCTCGGCGGTGGATTTCAGCTTCTCCGACTCCTCGATCATGTGAACCACCCGGTCATACCGCCCGCTGCCGGAGGATTTCTCCACGGAGATGACGCACTCGCCCTCCTCCGCCACCGTCCCGGCATAGACGGGACTGCCGGGATGCTTGGCCACGGGCATGGACTCGCCGGTGAGGGAGGACTGGTTCACCATGGCCTCGCCCTCCACCACCCGGCCGTCCAGCGGGATCATGCCGCCGGTGCGGATCACGATACGGTCGCCCGGCTTCACGTCGGTGATCTTCGTCAGCACCTCGGCGCCGTTTACCTGCTGCCAGACGCTGTCCACACGCAGGCTCATGGCGGAGGCGAGGTCGGCCACGGACTTTTTGTGGGTCCATTCCTCCAGAATTTCGCCCAGGTGCAGCATGAACATGACAGAGCCTGCGGTGGCAAAATCGCCCCGTGCCATGGACACCGTAACAGCGGTGGCATCCAGCACGGCGACGGACAGTTTGCCGTGCCACAGTGCCGAAAGCCCCTCCCGGATGTACTTTACGGAGCGGAGCAGTGCCAACGCCGTGGTGATGGGTACAGGCAGGAACAGCTTGGAGATGCACCGCCGCATGACGGCGATAGCCAGCTTGTCCTCAAACTCCCGGTTCAGTGCCCGGGAGGTATGCTCCGGCACCAGCTCCATAGCTTCCGCCTTGGCGAAGGAGAATTGTGCCAGCGCACGAATTATGTTTCCGCGCTCCGCCTCATAGAGCACCACCGCGTCCTGCGTCCGGTCGTAGACCTTGACCGCCTGCACGCCGTCCTGGGCGCGCAGATAGTACTCCAGCACATCCGCTTGGGATAAGCTCATCCGCCCGCAGCACAGGTGTACCCGCAGCCGTCCGGTCGTTTCATGTAGGATTTTGCATTTCATGGCTCACTCCGCCTTGCTTTCCTCCGCAGAAGCGTCCTCCACCACAGCGGCAGCCTCCGCCTCTGCGCGGCATTCGTTGATGGCCTTCGCATCGGCGTAAACATCCTCCGCACCCTCACGCACCGCCGTGACCGTTTTCATCACGCCCTCCTTGGCACGCAGTGCGGCAGCAGTGGTGTGGGCGTAGACTTTCTTGGCATCCTTGCTGCCCAGCAGCTTGATGCCCGCCGTGCCGAACAGCACGCCTGCTGCAAATAAACCGAGTTTTTTCATAATGATTGTCCTCCTATATAAAATATATATGTCAAACCGATGGCCGCGATGGCGGCATCGGAATGATCTTACTGTTTCTTCTTCCCGAAATGGAAAAAGCCTTTCTTCTCGTAGACTGCGGTGCTGATCTCTCCCGCCATATAGCCGGTGGCATTGATGGCGGCACGGAGGGCATTTTCGCCCAGCGGCTCTTTCGAGAGGATCACCGTCTCCCCCTTGGAATGGGATGAGGAAACCTTCTCCACCGAGAGTGCGGCGCGAATGGCGTCGTTGATGTGCGCCTCGCACATAGAGCAGGCCATGCCGGAAACCTTAACTGTTGTCTGGATCATTTTCGTACCTCCTGTTCCGGGAATCTTTCACGCACCGTTTTTCGGAACGCCTTTGTAATATAGCTTTCTTTCATCGCTGTGCCTCCCGCTTATAGCAATTCCCAAAATTACAGGCAATATCCATCGACCTTAAACCAGCCGACGCAATCCCGTTGACTGACGCACAAAAGCGCACAGGAGATGGTTTTAGGCAAGAGTTCGGCAGTCCGGCACTTCCATATATTTGTCCATGACCACGATGTCTCCCTTATGCAAGGTCGGAATGAGGATATCCTTCAGGTATTCCCAAAAGCGCTGCCCCGTTGTGCCACCTGTATACGTGGTGTGTGTCGTCTGACCGTTCAGGCGCACGGAACCCAGAACGGTTCGTGCGCGGGGTGTGATGACCGTGGACGCGAGTCTTGCCAATGGCGCGCCCATAGCGTCGCGTCAGATCAATGTTGACGCTGCTTTCGTCCAGAAACACAAGGTGATCCGCCTGCTTTTCCAAGCCGGATCCGCGCCAGTCAGTACGTTCTTTCCGCACATCGGGGACGCTCCTGCTCGGATGCCGACATACTCTTCTTTTTGACACGGTATCCCATCGCCCGAACCACCCGGCTGATCGTCTGGATGCTTGCTTTCAGTCCCAACTTCGTGCGCAGTTCTGCCAGGGTGATGTCCGGCGTCTCGTCAATGCATTGACGTATGTGTTGTTTGTCCTCGTCGTTCAGCAGCTGCTTTCTGCCCCGCTGCGACGTGCGAAGCGCCACACTGCCGGTTTTCCGCTTGCGCTCCGCCATATGGTAGACAGTATATTTGTTCACGCCGAATATTTTTGCGATCTCCTCGGCGTTATGTATTTTTTCGTAGCTCTCAACCAGCAACTCTCTGGCTTCATTGCGCAGCATTTTGCCCATTTTTCTCATCTCCCTGCGACATATTGTACCACTTTTTGCTGCAGTTGTCAAGGGTGACTGCTATTTTGGAAGTTGCTATAATACCTGGTGCTACTTCTGCAGCACCATTGGATGAAAATGAAAATGTTGAAGAGCTAATACCGATGGTGGCGAGTAGTTGTAGGTATAACCATTACGAAGTTACGTCAACATGGCCCAACGGAAATGTTCAAACAGTGACATATTGGGTGGTTGATGCGCAAGGCAACCAAATTGGAACTAATACGTGGACATCAAGTTATCCTGCAAGTGGAGATGGATCGATGGGCCCTGCTGGCACACCGGGAGGGTTTGCCGGTTGCAAATGCCCTAACTGGAGGTGAGAAATACAATGAATCGTACAAATTTTCCTTTGTTTATTGTTTCTGGGGCTATGGGGGTTGGAAAATCCACCATTGCCAAGATACTCATGGCACGCAAAAGTGATACGTATATCATACTTAAAGGGGACTTATGTAATGTGATGGCCTTCCCGGAAGTGATCTCAGAATGCAGGAAAACATGGGTGGATATATGTTTGGATATTTCAGACCAAACAAGCCGTGCTGTTGTCTTTTATGTGGACGCATATCCGGATTGCTTTTGCGGGATTGACGAGGAAATACATAAGCGTATGCATTTTGTTTCCCTTGTGTGTGACGAGGAGGAACTGAAAAGGCGCATCGAGGGGAAGTATAGAGAAGCGTCCCATCAGAGGATATCCAACATCGACAAAACGTGGTTGGAGCAGTCTCTGATTCGCAATCAAGTGTATTCTGGGCGCACAAAATATCAGTATCCCGAGATGGAGCGTATAGACACGACGGATTTAAATGCCGAGCAATCTGCGGATCTTTTAGATCAATGGATGACTCGGATATTAACAAAATGATAGAAACGCATATCATCTACAGCAATCCTGCGTGAAGTGAAATAGAGGACGCCTATGGGGGTAGTATAGTGATGAATAGGAAGCATATGTGTTACAATTTGGAAATGGTATTTCAATAATAATTATTCTTGTAAGGAAAAATAAAGATGAAAAAAGCAAAACAACTTTTACTCGTTCTTTTAGCCATCTGTATGGTTATGTGCCATGCATTTGTTTTAACAGCAGTAGCTGCAATGTTTGCTCAAGATGATATTACCGTCGAACCTATTGAGTTTGCTGAGAACGGAGAGGAACTCCAGCCGATGGCAACGATTGGAACTTTTTTTATCAAATGAGGCGGATAGTATGTTGTTTGAACAATTTGAATATGACATTATCATGACCATATCTGAAGAGTTGCCTGCGTACAAAAATTTGATGATAGAGCAGTATGCTGATAGCATCAAAAAGCGGGAATTTACGGGCCATGGCTTTTTTACTTATTTTGAAAACGTTACGGAAGGGCTTATAGTAGACGCGGGTTTCAAGCAAGAACTAGGAATGCTCACTGCCACTCTGAATGATGTATGCGAGGTAGGCTTTGCGTTGTTCATACGTGACGGAAGGATAGCTTGCCTTGAGGGGTATACGTTTGGAGATGCTTGGCCAGATGTCATCAATACATACAGCATCAAGCCGAATAGTGTTCAGATCATGTAAAAGGAGAATAAGTCTGATAAATAAATTTTTCAGACAGGCAGATTGAAAAACTGCCATTCCGACAAAGCCGGAACCGTCTTAAAACTTCCGCGTCGTCAGAAAAGACATGGTCATAACAAGATAGAAACGGATATCATCTATAGCGATTATGGTAAAGAGAAGGCGGGATGCCTATGAGGGTGGTATCGTGATGAATAGGAAACATATTATTGGATGCTCAGGGAATCGGTTATACGGGAGAAGCGAATCACACGCAGCTCCAGTCGGGTTACAGCTATACATATACAAAATCGTGCGATCATTGGTCCATTTATTTAGAGGGACCGAACGGACCCATTGGACTTTATACTGTAGGGAGCATGAATTGATGATGACATCTGTATTTGATATTTTACCGCTTTCATTGGATACTAAAGCAGATTTCTTTACCTTTTTCGGTGAGGTACAAAAGAAGGATGGCCACAGCGCCTGCATGTGTACCTGTTGGAACATGACAGACGAGGAGAACTACTGCGAGATCGAAGCTCCTGTTGCGCGCGGGGAAAAGAATTTGCGCACAGCCACAAAGCAAGCGGCTGAAAAGCTGATAGATGAGGGGAGACTTGGCGGGTATCTTGCATATGCGTCCGGAACGCCTATCGGATGGTGCAATGCCAACGATAAGAGTTGCTATCCACGGTTGATGTCTGCTCATCCGTCCATGGAAGGACAGGTGAAATGCATTATGTGCTTTGAGGTTCTTCCTGACCATAGAAACTGTGGGGTAGCATCGGCACTCTTGCGGCATATTTGCGACGATGCGCGGCGTGCAGGATATACATGTGTAGAGGCTTATCCCAATAAGTGCAATATGCTGTCGGCGGATGACTATGAGCATATGGTACATATTTACCAAGAGGCAGGCTTTCTCTGTGAAAGCAGAAATAATCAAGATGTTTGGGTGAAAAAAATAAAGGAGGAAAAAATTTGAGTAACAACTCGATCATGTATATCTTTTTTGAGTGAGTATGGCTGGAATAGTAATGGAATTTGGAGATTTAAATATATGGCATATTTCAAAAAGAATGCAGGGGATTCTGAAACAGAAGCAGGTACTGTGAAAAAAATGATTTGCGACGTAAAGAATAATGATCCTTTTCGTCAAAAATATCCCACCTATTATGATTTGATTGATTTCGTTGTTGCTCACCCGCATTACGTTCTTGATAGTGAAGACATCAAATTTCTTATCACGTATGCCGTTCCACCGCTAGGGCAGGGTCGGGATGACTTTTTTGCAGTATTTGACACGGTTTTGACTGCAGCCAAGCAAACCCAAGATGAGGATTTGATCAACGAGGTGTATCAGCGAGGGCTCGTTTTCTACGAAAATCATGCGCATAACGCGCAGAAAACGGCATTGGTGCGGGAGGGAATCGACTGGTTTTTGCTACACGATGCGCCCTATTATGCCGGTGAACTGTACCTGAAGCTGACATGGGCATATGCGAATATCGGAGATAGATTGCAGGATTGTAGGAAAGCCTTGCGCTATCTTGACAGATTTTCTGAGCCATATGCCTGTGCGTTGGCAAGCGAGGCATTCCTGTGTGAGATGGATCATCACGCTCATCGGAATATCATCCATTACGCGGCATACGGTCAAAAATTGATCGGCAAGGATGGCGCGATCCTGCTTGCTCCGTTGACCTTTTCCTATTGGAATTCGCCTACCCAGTCAGTTCCCGCGATGCTGTGCTTTCATCTGCCGATATTGAAAGGATACAGTTCGTGCATGGATCCTGTCGGATATTGGAACATGAATAAACTTCTCTTCGATGGGTCTCTTGCAGTCGGGGAGGCGTATGACTGGCAGAACACGCGAGTAGAGGATGCGGTGATTCATATGCAGGACGGGACGGAATACCAATGCCGCGTTTTCGTTCGCAAGCGTGAGGAGCAAGTCGTGGCGTGTTATTTTACGGAAAATGTCGGACTGGTTCGTGTTGTTTTGCGCGACGACAGTGATAGCGTCAAGGCAACATACCAGTTTGATCTGTGCGAGTATTCCATCGTGGGCGGTGAAGGCTTCTTTCCACTCGCCGTGGGCAATTGTTGGAGTTACCGACAAATCAATGGTCTGGATACAATCAGCCAAATCATCAGCAGGAAAATTGTGTCTCGAGACGGTGATGAATATATTCTTTCCGGCTTGGACTATATTGCCGGGACGTGATGATTATGAAAACTATCTTTTATGCAAAATCTAAAGAAAACAAGGTGGTAGAGTTTGGTACTTTTGAATCCATGAAAAAGAGGGCCGAAGCTCTGCTTGAAGCCTGCGAGGTGCAAACATATACGAAAACGGTGGTCGTGCTGACGTCCGGTCATAAAATGACAGATCAAACTCTGTATGGCACTGTGATTTAAAACGCATTGGATTCCGAGCATTTTTGATTTGATCTTGTCTGAAAGATAGCTTTGGCTATCTTTCGGGCAGGATTATGAGAATTACACATAGGATTAAGGAAAATGGTGATAAACATATGGAAGTTAGGAGTGTGAAAAACGTGAACGAAAACAAAGACACATCGCATTTTGAGAAATTGGCGCCGTTTGCTTTTGAAGATGGCGATGGAAACCGGCGAATGGGGTTTAAAGATGCCAATCAGAAGGAAAAGATACCGGCTATATATTATGTAAGGGTAAAACTTCCTGATGGAAGTGAGATTTTTAATCACGATGGCGAATTTAATAATGGCTTAGCCGTTGTGATGAACCGGGAAGGCAAATTCGGGTTGATTGATACCGATGGTCGTGTTGTGATCCCCTTGCAATATGACACTATTTCAAATGTCATCGTAAAAGATATTCTGTTCTTCCGCAAAGGGAGCATCTGCGGGTTTATGAGAATGAATGAACTTGTTATAGCTGAATATCCTGATTGCACCTTCTTTCAACAAACGCATGACCATGTGTACCGTATTGAATACAATGGCGGAAATGACAGGGTGGAACTGAATCTGGATGTGTTTATATAGTTCTGTTTTTACACTTTTATAAGCTGTTCGAAAAATGAAATGATTCGGTGGCGGAACAATGTGGACAATCCGTGTTGGATGCCCAGAGTCATGAGGTCGCTCCAGTATTAGATGTTTCAACAATAGACAATGGATTGATAATCTATGTGACCTATGTATCAATCAGTAGCTGCCGCCGATACACTTGATGGACGTTATTGAAGATTTTCAGTGAGAGACATTCTTGCCCCAAAGCATCGTTAATGCAATAGGTGTGCGTCGTCTGACCGTTCAGGCGCACGGAACCCAGAACGGTTTGTGCGCGGGGTGTGCTCAATGGGGCATGGCCATGGACGCGAGTCTTGCCAATGGCGCGCCCATAGCGTCGCGTCAGATCAATGTTGACGCTGCTCTCGTCCAGAAATACCAGGTGATCCGCCCGCTTTTCCAAGCCGGACCCGCGCCAGTCTGTACGTTCTTTCCGCACATCGGGGACGCTCCTGTTCGGATGCCGACATGCTCTCCTTTTTGACACGGTATCCCATTGCCCGAACCACCCGGCTGAGCGTCTGGATGCTTGCTTTCAGTCCCAGCTTCGCGCGCAGTTCTGCCAGGGTGATGTCCGGCGTCTCGTCAATGCATTGGCGTATGTGTTGTTTGTCCTCGTCGTTCAGCAGCTGTTTTCTGCCCCGCTGCGACGTGCGAAGCGCCACGCTGCCGGTTTTCCGCTTGCGTTCCGCCATACGGTAGACAGTATATTTGTTCACGCCGAATATTTTGGCGATCTCCTCGGCGTTATGTGTTTTTTCGTAGCTCTCAACCAGCAATTCTCTGGCTTCATTGTGCAGCATTTTGCCCATTTTGCTCATTTCCCTGTGACATATTGTACCACTTTTTGCCGCAATTGTCAAGGGTGACTGCTATTTTGGAAGTTGCTATAATAATGGTATTCTCGCTACCGATTTGCGCCAACAGCTCCCGAAATGCACCAAGTCATACGAATTTGCACCCACGACTCCCAAAATGCACCCGTATCAAAATAATCAGCATTTGCCATAACTGGACACCAGTTTTGATACAATGCGTATCCAAGCTGGTGTCCGGTTTCTTTTTGCAAAAGTCCCTATTTGCAAGGGGGGCATATATCTTTGTGGCAACGCACAATACAATCACACGAAAAGGTTCATCAATCATTATTACTACTTAATGATATCGCGCCACCGTAAACACGTTTGAGTTTATTATCGCTTTCAAGCAATGCCAAATCTTTTTTTGCAGTCTCATACCCGACAAGGAAAATTCGTTGAATATCAGACACGGTAATTCTTCCTTCTTTTTCCACAATTTCCAAAATCTTTTTTCTTCTTTCAACCGGGAACAACATTGTTTGCTTCTGCATAGTAAACCTCATCCTTTCAATTTCAAAAATCAGCGCTACAGGCGCTTTCGCATACCATTATATACCGTTTCTTACCGATTGTCAAGAGAATGCAAGGAAATATTTGGATATTATTGTGACGCTACACTGTTGCCCTGTATATTTGAAGCAAATCTCTTGACAAAAAGCACGTCCCGTGGTATAATCTTAGTCGTATGGATTTCGTTTTGGATACCCGATCTCTGTCGGTAGTTGACTGCCGTAACCGCGTTTCTGCGCGCGGACTGCTCGCATTCCATACCCCCTGCCAAGCGCAGCTCTTTCATGGACAAGAGTCCTTTTTTATGTTCTGCATTTCAGAGGTTTTGAATCTGGTATGAGAATAGTTTGGGCGGAATGCGGGGAGGATATGGAACAGGTACGGTAATCCTGAAGCGGATGCCTGACCGATGTGCGGACGGGAAAACGGCGATGCTCCCGGACCGTTTTATCGGCGCTATCCCTTACGACCGAGTTCTGCCGAGCATGCGCATGGTGTGTCCGGCGGGATTCTTGCCCGGGTTGACCGGGTCGCACCCTGAATTGAGGTAGGAAACAACGTAATGAATCAGAATACAGATCCCACTCCGCGCGACGGGCTGGATGTGACGGAGCAGGAAGCACTGCCCGGGACAGACAAGATGGAAAGAGTCCCGCAGCACTATGCGGCGGGCAATAAAGCAAAGCCGACACGGCGCATCGGTTTGGGGGCGGCAATCAGCACGACCGTAACGGCGGTTCTGCTTGCCGTTCTGTTGACGTTCTCCCTGACGGCTAAATATTATGTCAAGGAGCCGGTCATTGCAGCGAAGCCCGGTGCGGAAACCGAGACGACCTTTGCCGCCGAGTTGGACACCATCGACAGGCTGTTCCGCTCGCTGACCGTGTACTCTAACCTGGACGATGAGGCACTCCTGACGGCTGTACTCAAGGCATATGTCCAGCAGACCGGCGACAAGTATGCGCAGTATCTGACCAAAGACGAGTTTGAGGAGCTGATCAGTGATCAGAACGGGACGCTCTGCGGGATCGGCGTATCGGTGATTCAGTCGACCATCGGCGAGGGCGAGAGTGCATACGACACCATCCAAATTGTGAATGTCTACGAGGATTCGCCCGCCGCCGAAGCCGGCGTGCAGATCAATGACTGCATCATCCGCATCGGAACCGGTGCAGATGCCGTGTCGGTCGGGACGGTCGGCTATGAGAAAGCGCTCCGACTGCTCCGGGGCGAGGAAGGCACGCAGGTGACCTTCACCGTTTTACGTGCCGGACAGGAGGTCGTTCTGACCGCTGTCCGCCGGATGCTTGAGACAAAGTTCGTACTGTCGCACGTGTATGCGGACAACCCGACTGTGGGTGTTGTGCGTATCACCGGCTTTGAAAATCCGACAGCGGAGCAGTTCAGGCAAGCGATGGATGCTCTGATCGCCGCTGGTTGCACGTCGTTTGTTGTGGACGTGCGCAACAATCCGGGCGGATTGCTGACATCGGTAGAGGACATCGCAACCTTCTTCCTCAAGGAGGGGGATGTCATATTGCACACACGGTCGCGCGCGCAGATGGACAAGAAGGAGAAGACCACTTACGCGGTCACTGTCAAAGACGGTAAGGTTACGAGCGGATCCGGAAAATTGTCTGTGGAGGATATCGGCAGGTATTCCGCTTACCCGCTGACAGTGCTGACTAACGGCAATACCGCCAGCGCGGCAGAGTTGTTTACAGCCAATATCCGCGATCATAAACTGGGGGCAATCGTGGGCACCAACACCTTTGGCAAGGGCATCATGCAGACCACCTACCCGCTTTCGCGCTACGGCTACGACGGCGCGTTGAAGCTGACCACGCAGTACTATGATCCGCCCGTGGGGGAGAACTACCAGGGCATCGGCATCGCACCGGATGTGGAGTGCGCGCTGTCCGAGGAAGCGCAGAAAATCAATTTTAACCTGTTGACCGATGCGAACGACAATCAGCTTCGCCGTGCGGTCGAGGCACTGCGCGGCTGACGCGTGGCGGACGATTTCCATCAAGGAAAGCGCCAAAATAATTCTACAGTTAAACAGATGATCAGGGAGGCAACCACCATGGCAGATCAGAATCAGAACAGAAAACAGTATACCAAGCAGGGCTATCAGGAGCTGCTCGATGAGCTGCGCCGGAGACAGCAGGAGGAGCGCGAAAAGATCCGCGAGGATATCGCAGTAGCCAAGAGTTTCGGTGACCTGTCCGAAAACTCGGAGTATGACGCGGCACGCACAGCGCAGGCAGAAAACGAGGCGCGCATCCTGGAGCTGGAGGCGTTGATCGAGAACGCTATCGTCGTTGACGAAAATTCGTTGGATGACGGCACCATCGGACTCGGATCCATCGTGGTATTGCACGATGAGGATGAGGACGAGGAGATCACGTACTACATCGTAGGTTCCAACGAGGTGGATGCTATGGAGCATCGAATCTCGGATCAGTCCCCCATCGGACTGGGCATCATGGGCAAGAAGGAGGGGGACACCGTTACGGTCGAGGCTCCCTTCGGTGCCATGACCTTCAGAGTGCTGAACGTTTCCCGCCAGTCGCAGGAAGGCTGACCGGTAGGGAGACAGCAGGAAACGCCCGGAGCATCTGCGTGAGCCGGGCGTAGAGTTTTGCCGGAGGGAGAGTATGAAAAACCATGCGCGCAGCAGATGATCGGAACAATGTGCCGGACAGCTCCGGCAGTGACAAGCTGACCCCCGGGGAACTGACGAAAAGCAGCCGCGAGATTCGCTGGTTGGACAATTTCTGGTACTATCACAAGTGGAAGGTCATCATCGCCGCATTCTTCCTGGTCGTGCTGGTCATCGGGCTTGTACAGATATTCTCCCGCGTAGAGTATGACGTGTATGTAACGGTCGCCGTCCCGTATACGATGAATGCGGAAGAGAACGGAAGATTCACGGAGCTTTTACAGAAATTCTGCCCCCGCGATTTCAACGGCGACGGTGATTTGCTGGTTTACGTGCAGGGGTATCAGGTCTACTCGGATAGTGAGTATGAGTCCGAGAAAGCGTACTGGGAAGTGCGTAGTGAGCAGTTTCAGATAAACAGCGTGTACAATCAGAGTCAGATCCGCGCATTTGATCAGTATTTGATGAACGGGCAAAGCACCCTGCTCCTTCTCAGCCCGTATATGTTTGAAACCAAAAAGGGCAATGGGCATTTGCTGGCGCTTGCTGATGTGTACGGGGAGGATCCGCTCCCGGAAGGCGTTACGGCAGACGGCTACGGCATCCGGCTGTCCGAAACGGACTTCTACCGCAATAACCCTGCGGCGCGCGTGTTGCCTGCGGACACGGTGCTGTGCCTGCATACGCCTGTGCTCTCGGTGCGTAACGGAAAAACGCAGGACGATACCGCTGCGCGCGAAATGTTCCGTGCCATCGCCGACTATCGGGTGAAGGAATAAGTTCCTTTGCCCGGCGGCGCCGATCCCCCCTTGGCATATCCTCCTTACAGAAAGAGAAACGCAACCAATGAAACGAAACCTTACCGCCTCCCTCATGTTGCTCCTGACTGCCATGGTCTGGGGCTTTTCCGTTGTAGCACAGGTACTGGGTGCGGATCACCTGCCCGCCATGACATTTAACGGAACCAGGTTCCTGCTTGGCGCCGTATGTTTGATCCCCGTCTACCTCGTTGCCGAGCGGGAGCAAGACCTGGATAAAGCCGCGCGCCGGACGCGCCATATCAAGACTGCCCGCGCGGCGCTGGTCGGCGGATGCCTGCTTGCTGTCGCATCCGCCTTGCAGCAAACCGGCGCGGGTATCGTCCGGGATCCCGGCAAGACCGGCTTTATTACGGGATTGTATACCGTCCTGACGCCGGTTTTCTACTTCCTTGTATTTCACCGCAAGTCCTCGTGGAATACATGGGTTGGCGTAGGTCTTGCCGTTCTGGGTCTGTATCTTCTGTGCGCCAAGGGCGGCGACGGTCCTCTGTTTGGCGAGGGCGAGGTATTCCTGCTGCTGGGCGTGCTGTTTTGGGCAGCGCACATTCTTGCCGTAGACCGATTGGTGGGGGATGTCAGCGTCCTGCGATTCTCTTCCTGGCAGTTTCTGGTCACCGGGGTGCTGAACCTTGCGGCGGGACTGGTCGTAGAGCGCGGGGAAGTCACGGCAGAGGGCTTCCGGGGAGCGTTCGGTGCCATCCTGTTCTGCGGTATCCTGTCGGTCGGCGTCGGCTTTACGTTCCAGATTCTGGGGCAAAAGCATGCATCCAACCCGACTTTTGCAGCCATCATCCTGTCCTCCGAGTCGGTGTTCTCCATCATCGGCGCGTTGCTGTGGAACCGATTCACGCCGGAATCCCTGCACGTCAGCCAAGACATTCAGCCGTTGGGGTATGTGGGCTGTGCCTGCATTCTGGCGGCAATCGTGCTTTCCCAGCTGAATTTCCGGAGTCGGGCGAAAACGGTTGCACACAGCAGTACCGTGCATCATGCTGGAAAATAGACGGACGGCAGAAGCTAACGTGGACAAAAAGGACTGTACCGAGGAACCCCCTCAGCACAGTCCTTTATTTATCAATTTCTTTTGGGGCAGGGCAGAATCACTTGCAGGCGGCGACCATTTCGTCAACCCAACCCAACAGTTCTGCCTTCCGGCTGTCGTCCAGCGTGCCGCCGATAAACAGGAAACCGCCCAGCGTGATGACCTTCACGCCGACCAGATTGGTTCCGGCGGCGCGGATTGCCTCCGCAATCTTGTCCGCATCAGCCTGCTTGCCGTCCACCAGCAGGGCAACATTCTGCGCTTGGGTTTTGTTCAGCCCGCCGCAAAAGCGGCGGAGGTCATCCGGCATTTCGGATTTAGCAGAGATCGCAAGGATCACGATACGCTCCTTGTCGCAAGGGTACTCCGGCGGAAATTTTCCGCTGACAGCGTTGACGGGAAGATCATACTTCTCCTTGACAGCATTGGCAAACTGAGCCATGCCCTTTTTGCCGGAGTTGTACAGAACTCTCATTTTGATTGCCATATTCTTTCCTCCTGATACGGTCTCTGACCTGACCGCTCACAATTCCGCCGGTCAAATGCACCGCTACTGACCTTATTATACCATACTGTCCTGAAAAATGAAATAGTTTTTCGCAAGAAAAGCATTTTCGTAAGGTTTCACAAATCGGCATGAGACTTTTTGTGAGGAGTCCCCAAATGATCCGCGCGTAGTGCATACGCAGGTGGAAGAGCCGTGGGGCTGTGTGCGGCGATATTTATTGCGAATCCCTGCGCATATGCCCTCTACGCACGAAATGTGACTTTTTTGAAAACAATGCCGTTCTCTTATTGCAATTTCTACGGCGGGCAGGTACAATGAACTGATTGGAATCTGCCATCTCTGCGCCTTGCCGCGGGACACACGGTGTGATTCCGAACGAGAACGATCGAACAGAAACAAAGGAATGCCACTTCAAAGGGCGGTTCCCGAAGAAAGGAAAAACAAATGACAGAACAGATCGGCGCGGCGTTGCGCCTGCTTTATCCGGACGGACGCGCTATAACGCCGGATTCCGCTACCGATGACTTTTCCCTGAAATCCTTGTGCGAGAACAACGTATACTCGCTGACACTGACTCCGCGGCGTGCGGGATTGGCATTGGCAGCTGTTGAGTATGATATTCCTCTCCCGCACGCCCTGACGGATGTGCCGGAGGAACTGTATATATACGATGATTCTGCTCACACCAACGATTTTACGAGTGTTGTTCCTTATGTGGGCAACGAAACCAGAACCGTTTACAACCTGGCGGTATTCAAAAATCTCCGGACGCGTAAGGTGTTCCTGTGCGGACTTCTGACCGCACATCGCTTCCTGGCTATGTTCAATCTGCATGACGGTCTTGTAACATTGCGTTTTGATCTGGAGGAGCGTGAACTGCACGCGGGGGAGGCATACCTGCTGGAGCGGTTCATGGTCGCAGAGGGGACGGACAATGAGAATGTCCTGCTGGAAGCATACGGTGACGCGGTTGCCGCCTGCAATGGGGCGCGTCCGGATAAGCCGCTCCCGGTCGGCTGGTGCTCATGGTCGTGCTACTACGGGAATGTAAACGAAGAGAAGATCCGCCGGGCGGCTGACGGACAGGCAGCGTACACGAGAGCGGGGGAGTCCAATCTCATTCAGATTGATGACGGCTGGCAGCGGTGCGGCAGTTTCTGCGGCAAGTGGGTACCGGACGACACCAAATTTCCCTCCGGGCTGGAGGCAACGGGACAGTACGTCCGCGACCGGGGAATGACCTTCGGGCTGTGGCTGGCGCCGTGGCTTCTGGATGACAGATCGGATTATTACGGGGAACTGAAGCACCTTGCCCGTGAGGAAGCCACGCTGGGTGAGCATTACCATCCGTTTGAACTGGGGGATCCCCGATACCTGGAGCATCTGTCGGCTACCTTCCGGGAGATGACCGAGCGATACGGCGCGCGCTACTTCAAACTGGATTTTTTGGCGGCGGCGATCCGGTTTTTCAACGGGCGCGGTGACTTTATCCGCTTCCGTGACGGCTTCCGTGTGGAGGTTCTGCGCGGCGCCCTGCAAACCATCCGCGATGCAGTCGGTCCCGATGCATTCCTGCTCCTATGCGGCGCACCGACGCTGATCGGTGCCGGCATCACCGACGGCTCGCGCACCTCTGCCGATATCATCTGGGGACGGAACAAGAATAATCCTTCCTACTGGGAGATCATGAAGAATTGCCTGACAACCGTCACGCGCCGCTACTTCTACCACCGCCGCGTTTACATCAATGACCCGGACGGCGTCGTTCTGCGCGATGTGGATACGGGGGACGGCTTCAACTGCACCTATTCCGAGGCGGAGCTTTGGTCGATCGCAATCGCCATGTCCGGCGGAGAGGTGCTGTCCAATGATGAACTGGAGAAGCTCAGTCCCGGCAGGCGGAAGCTGTATACCAGACTGCTTCCCCCAATCGGTATAGCAGGGCGTCCGGTGGATTTCTTTGAGCAACCGACGATTTCGGCTACGGTGCTGGACTTCGATGACCAGACGAAATTCCTTGCGTTGTATAATTTCAGTGACAAGATGACGGATCTGGAATTTGACCTTGCCCGCATCGGCATGAACGGTGCGCTGGCTGTGAATTGCCTGAACGGTAAGCCTATCGGTTTGCGCGATGTGCTGACCTTTGAGAATGTAAACCCGCACGGCGCTGTCATGGTCATGCTTCGCAAACCGGGTGACGCGCCAATGTTTGCCTGTGCGGACGACTCCGTTTGGTGTGGCATCAACACCGTGCGCGTTACGTTTGAAAACGGTGTCCCGGTCGTTTCCGCACCGGTTGAAAATCTGCGCGTGTACATTCTGTCCCCGGATGGGCAGCAACCTGCCGGCGAAACGGTTTTGCAGGAGCGCGGCTATACCCTGACCCGCGTTTGAGAGTCACAAGTCAAGAGTCAAAAGTTATAGAGAGGAGAAGATGTGCTATGCTGACTACCCAACGCGCAAGCGTCATGAATCTCGAAAACGCCATCCGGGGCGCACGCAATCCCATGAACAGTTGGGATCGGATGGACAGCGCTTACAATGAGGCGGGGGCGTATATTCTCGGTCCCAACGACCTGGGACTTGCCGTCCGCCTTGCCCGAGCAGGCAGTGACCACCGAAAGTTCCTCCGGCAGATATTCGTGTCGGTGGATATCACAGCCCCGCTGTACTGGTGGAAGGAATTTGATACCTATAAAGTCGGAACAGTCGCAAACTCCACCTCCACCATGCACAGGATCCATACAAAGCCCTTCTCGCGGGAAGACTTTTCCTGCGACCGGATGGATGAAGGCGGACTTGCAATGCTGGATGCCGTCATTGCATATATGGAGTCGGAACGATTGAAGTTCCTTGCAGACAAGGAGAATCGGCAGCCGTGGCACAATATCATCCAGACCCTGCCCACGTCCTATAACCAAATGCGCACCGTGACCATGAACTACGAGAATCTGACTAATATCTACTATGCCCGGCGCAATCATAAGCTCGCCGAATGGCATACCCTGTGCGACTGGATCCTGACACTCCCCTATGCCTGCGAGCTGATAGCCAACCGGAGCGAGGGGTAAAGTACAGATTCGGAGCATCGGTGTGTAATCAAAGCAGAAGGCAAACCGGCATACGCCGGGAAGGAGTATTTCACATGAGTAACGAAATGACACAGGTCGATATCGACCAGTTGAAAGCTGAGCTTGCCGAGCGGCAGGCGCGTGTTCCCGCCTTGCGTGACGAAGTCAAGCGCACGAAGGAGTACGGCGATCTGTCCGAAAATGACGAGTACCGCTGCGCCAAGCGGGAATATAACCGCAACAAAAGCCGGATGCGTTACCTGGAGCGCACCATCGAGAACGCGGTCGTCATCCGCACGGATTCAGCGGCGGATGAGGTCGGGCTGTTCGACTGGATTGATATCTACTACCCGGAGGACGAGGAGAACCGCACCGTCCGACTGGTTACGTCCCTGCGCAATGATGTGCTGACTGACAATATATCCAAGGATTCCCCCTTCGGGCGGGCACTGCTGGGGCGTAAGACCGGCGAAACTGTTATGGTTCGCGTCAACGAAAAGGTAAGCTATCCGGTGACCATCGTCAGGATACGCAAGGGGCAGGATGACCCCAATCTGAAAATATCCACCTACTGACAGACCGACCGGTTTCCGGTTTGTTCAAGCCCCACCCGCAATCAAGAATTTTTCGTGAATTCTGCCGGGCAGCTCTTGCAATCGGGAGGAAACTGTGGTATAATTACCTCACAATCAATCCGTCATGCATCCCCGCACAGGCGGCGGAGCAGGTACAGAGAGAAAGGAAGTACACAGCTATGATTAAACTTTGTGTCGGCGTTAAGGGTACCGGAAAAACCAAAACTCTCATTGATGAAACCAATAAGGCGCTCTCCGCCTCCAAGGGGAATGTGGTCTGCTTGGAAAAGGGTGCCAAGCTCCGCTACGACATCAATTATCAGGTTCGCCTGATCAACACCGATGAGTATCTTATCGGCGATGCTTCGGGTCTCGGCGGTTTCATGGCAGGTATTCTCGCAAGCAACAGCGACGTGACCGATCTGTTTGTTGACTCGGCGCTCAAAATATGCGGCGGTGACCTTGCCGCTTTCGATCATTTCCTGACGAATCTGGATAAGCTCACGAAGGGTTCCGACCTGCATATTCTCATGACCGTCTCGCTTCCCATTGAGGATGCGACCGAAACCATGAAGAAGTTCATGTAAGCGGATCTGTAAGAGCGAAAACATACAGCCGAACGGGGGAGGGAAGTCTGTGGCCGGATTTTTGCCGGCATCCGGCTTCCCTTTCCGGTTTTCTGTGCCGAGGGAGGTTACATGTGTTTACCGTCAGACTGTGCGGGCTGAATATTGAAATAGACAACCGATACGGATATGTCGAATCCCTGTGCCGGAATTATATCGGAACGGACGGCGGAGCGGCGGCTTTTCGCGTCCGTGTTAGCGGGGAGGACATCTGCGGCTACCGGGCGGAATGCGACCGCCGGATGAGCGACGCTGAAGCCGAGAGCGCACTCCTGTACCGCGCAATCTGCGGCAGGATGCCCGCCTATGATGCGTTGCTGCTTCATGCCGCCGTCGTCGCAGTGGACAGGCGGGGATACGCTTTCTCTGCCGCACGCGGCGTTGGCAAGACCACCCATCTGCGCGCATGGCAGGAAGTGCTCGGCGACCGCGTGACTGTGGTCAACGGCGACAAACCGCTGGTGCGCCACGCACCGGACGGTCACTGGTGGGTCTACGGAACCCCATGGTGCGGCAAGGAGGGCGAGCAGACCAACACCCGTTGCCAGCTCAACGCCGTGTGCCTGCTTTCGCGCGGGCAGTCCAACGCCATATCCCGCGCACCGCTGGCTGATGCCGCCGCAGGCATACTGGAGGCAACACTGCTTCCGCCCACACCGCCCCTGCGCGATCGCATGGCGGAACTTGTCGGGGCGCTGGTGCGGGATGTTCCGGTGTTCACAATGACCTGCCTCCCGGATCGCACGGCTGCTGAGCTGGCGTACGCAACGCTGGCGCGGATTACGTGATTTCCGGCGCATTCCGGCTGGCAGGAAAGAGAAAGCACAGGGAAAGGCAGGTGTGAGGAACGCGTGAAATGGCTTGAGTTTTTGCTGGATCATACGCCCCGGCTGTCAGACCGCCCCGGCGTATACGGAGGCTTTCACGTTGGGGCACTTATAACGGTTCTGATTCTGTTTTTCCTTCTGATCCTGTTCCGTAAGCGGCTTCCGCGCGGAGAACGTGCCTTGCGCCGGACGCTGTGGGTATTTGCGCTGGGGTTGCTGCTTTTGGAGATCGGAAAGCAAGTCGTGTACAGCTATGACCCTCAAACCGGCTGGAGCTATGACTGGTCACGGTTTCCGTTTCAGTTCTGCTCGACACCTATTTACATTGCCCTGCTTGCTGCCCCGTTGCACGACGGAAAGTTGCGTCGAGCACTGCTTTGTTTCCTTGCGACCTACTCGCCCGTGGCAGGGTGTGCCGTGCTGTTCTGGCCCTCACCGGATGTGTTTTCGCCCATCCTGTTTCTGGACATCCATACCATGATCTGGCACGGCGCGATGCTGCTGTTCGGGCTGTACCTGTGGCTGAGTGACCACGTTCAGCCGGTAATCCGCACGGCGTGGAGCGCATTCCTTGTCTATCTGCCGATGAATTTTGTCGCGCTGGCACTCAACGAGGCAGAGCACGCCTTCGGATTTGCCGGCGGGTACGCTTTCAATATGTTCTACACCAGCCGCTACTATACGTGCCACATCCCGCTTTTGAGCTGGGTACAGCAGAATGCACCGTATCCGGTGTTCTTTGCGTCTTTTGTTCTCCTTTTGGGATTTGGCGGTCTTGCCGTAACGCTTGGCTTTATGCTGATTCGCCGGGCAAGGACTTGGTGGGAGACACGACGGCATAGCATGGCATAGCATGGCATAGCCACACAGTAAACCAACGCCCAGCAGGGAGGGCGGAAACCATACCATACAGAGATCGGGCGTTAAGTCGATCCGTGCCGGTAGCCGCAATGCAGGACCGGTTTTTCTATGCACAGGACAATCCGTCGCCGCATATACTGAAAGCGTACCCTCCGTACAAAGGCAAGACCGCACGATAATCTTGGCGTCACATCCGTGATGCCGGACGGTGCGGCATGTCCAAAACAAGAAAGGAGGCTTTCCGCTATGCTTTCGTTCCTGCTTTCTCCGTTTGTCCGTCTGTTTCATGTCATTCTGGGGTTGGGGACTTCGCAGAGCTTTCCCCCGCCGCTGGATGCCATTGAGGAAGACGCCGCCTTCCGGCAGTCGCGCACCCACCCCGATCCTGTCCGGCGCGAGGAGGCAAGGCAGAAACTGATCCTGCACAACCTGCGCCTCGTTTCCCATATCGTCCGCAAGTACTACGCCTCCAGCCGGGATCAGGAGGATCTTGTGTCCATCGGCACGATCGGACTGTGCAAGGCGGTAGACACTTTCAGACCGGAGACCGGCACACGCTTTGCCACCTATGGGGCAAAGTGCATCCAGAACGAGATACTCATGCATTTCCGTGCCAGGAAAAAGCAGGGCGCAGAGGTATCGCTCAGCGACACCATAGATGTTGATCGGGACGGGAATCCGCTCACCTACATGGATGTTATTTCTTCCGAAGAGAATCTGACCGAGGAAATACTCCGCAAGGTGGACGCCGAGCGCGCCGTAGCCTTTGTTCGTACCCGCCTGGAGCCGCGTGAGCGGGAGATCATCACCCTGCGTTTCGGCATTGACGGTGCCCCTGCTCTGACGCAACGGGAGATTGCCCTCCGGCTGGGCATATCCCGTTCCTACGTCAGCCGTATCGAAAAGGCGGCGGTGGAGAAGCTCCGGGAGGCGTTCGGACTGCCACCGGACGGCACATACGTCTCCTGAAACCCCCGCAGTCAATCCTTCGGCTTTCCCCGGCAGAACAGCGCCGCGAGGTAGCCGAAGATAAGCGCGGCGGCAGTTCCCCCGGCAGCCGCGGACAGCCCGCCGGTCAGAGCACCGAGTAACCCCTTCTCGTCCACGGCACGGCGGACACCCTTGGCGATTACGTTTCCGAAGCCGGTCAACGGCGTGTTGGCGCCCGCTCCCGCAAAATCCGCCAATGGCTGATACAGCCCCACAGCCCCCAGTATGACTCCCGTCACCACGTATCCGACCAGGATGCGGGCGGGGGTCAGCTTTGTTTTATCAATCAGAAGCTGCGCCGGCACGCAAAGTGCGCCGCCAACCGCAAAAACCGTCAGGTACTTCCAGACGACACTCCAGTCCATTTTTCTTTCCCCCCTGTTACAGATGAAGTTGAGGCGCGGCCACGCTTTCCGGCGTTTCCAAACATAGGAGATGCGCTACGCCGGGGATAGATCGCCCCTGCTTGAGGCTGTCCGGACTCATGAGTGCGCCGGTCGCCAGATACAGCATCCGCCGGATGTGCCCACTCTGTATGCGCGGGAGCAGGTAGGATGCCAGCACTGCGGCACTGCAACCGCAACCGGAGCCTCCGCTGTGCGTGTCCTGCGTGGAGCGCGAGAAAATCATACAGCCGCAGTCGTTGTGCCGATCACGGACAGAAAGGCTGACACCGCCTGCGCTGTGCGTGTCCATCAGGTCGCAGAGAATGCGACTTCCTTCCCAGCCGAGGTCGCCGGTCACGATCAGATCATAGTCTCCGGGGAAGGTCCCGGATGCCTCAAAGAAGCGACACAGCGTGCTTTCCGCGGCGGGCGCCATTGCTGCCCCCATGTTGTTGGCATCGGTCACGCCCCTGTCCAGCACGATGCCCGCCATCCCTGCGCGGATGTACGAAAGCGGCGCCGTTCCGACCGGGTAGAGCGGGCAGGTATCTCCGGAGCAACCCGGAACCACCAGAAAGGCACCTGCGCCCGTCACGGTCCACTGCCCGCTTTGTGGACGCTGTCCGCCGTACTCAAGCGGCGTGCGGAACTGTCTTTCTGCCGCAGCGTTGTGCGAGGAGGTTACGACTCCGGCACAGGCGGCAAAGCCCGCGCTGACCAGTGCAGCCGCCAGCAGAAGTCCTTCTGCCGAGGTGGAGCAGGCACCATACAGCCCAAGGTATGGGATGCTGTAAGACAGCAGTCCGTAGGCGGAGCCGGCACATTGATTGAGCAGGTCGCCCGCGAGTAGGAGATCCACATCCTGCTCGGAGCGGTGCGCCTTGCCCAGAACACCGGCAAGCGCCATGCGCTGCATCTCGGATTCGGCACTCTCCCATGTGTCCTGCCCGAAGCGGTCACCGGGGTTGACAAAGTCAAAATACCCGCCAAGTGGTCCTTCCCGCTCCTTGCCGCCGACAACGGACGCCGCCGCAAGAATGGCTGCGTTCAGTTCCAGGATGCCGCCGCGCCGGGCGGCAGCGCTTCCTTCGGGTGTGTTCATGGTGTTTGCCCTCCCTGTTTTGCGGAAGTTTCGGATCGCGGGGCTCCGAATGCCCCACGCGGCAGAAATGCCTCCCTATTATTTTCCCGCTTTTCTCTTGCAATATACAGGAAAGTATGCTATAATCAAAACGAACGAAAAACAAAAAAACGCAAGGAGGATTTTGCATAATGCCAACATGGAACATCGGCGATTGCCTGCATGGATTCCGCGTCGAGCGGAAGGACATTCTGCCCCACCTTAATGCTCATTACTGGAAACTTACCCATGAGAAAACCGGTGCTGCTCTGTACTACTCCGACCGCGATGACGGACAAATGGTTTTCAGCGTCGGTTTCCGCACTTTGCCGGAGGACGATACCGGCGTGTTCCATATCATAGAGCATTCCGTTCTGGACGGTTCGGAATCCTTCCGTCTCAAGCAACCGTTTGTCAACCTGATGAAGACCTCACTGTTCGTTTTCCTCAACGCCGTTACGTACCCGGACAAGACCTTCTACTATTTCAGCTCCTCCGACGAACGTGCTTTCATGAATATGATGACCGTATATCTGGACGCCGTGTTTCACCCGTTGGCGCTCTCTGACAGACGCATATTCGAAAAGGAAGCGTGGCATCTGGAGCCGGACGGCGAGGGCGGCGTGCGTTGCTCCGGCGTTGTGTTCAACGAGATGCAGGACTCGGACAGCCAGCCTGCTTCGCGTTTGTATGCGCAGCATAACCGCCAGCTGTTTCCGGATCTGCACTATCGCTTTATCTCCGGCGGTGATCCTGCCGCGATCCGGACGCTGTCCTACGAACAGTTCAGGGAAACCTACGCACGCTTTTACCGTCCGGATAATGCTGTGTTCTATCTGTCCGGAAAGATTGGGTTTGACGAGGAGCTGTCCGAAATCGACCGCGTTCTGTCCGGATTACAGACGCCGCAGGGGACACCGCCTGCGCCCGCTCCGCTTCAGGCGCCGGTTGTCAGTCCGGACGGTGCGGTGTATTACCAGTTGAACAGCAGCGAGCCGACAGAGGGTAACACACTGCTGAAGTTTTCCTGCGTGTTGGGTGACGGCAGCCGCCCGGAGGAGGCACTTGCCTTTTCGGTTCTGGGGCGCTATCTTGCCGAAACACCCGAATCTCCCCTGTCCCGTGCCGTGCTGGCGGCGGGCATCGGACTTGATTTCTCCATGGGGGTGATGGGGGGCTACCGCCAGCCTGTCCTGAGCTTTGACCTGTGCAAATCCGATCCGGAGAACGCAGAGCGCTTCCGGGAGATCATACTGGACACGCTCCGTCTTCTTGTGCGCGACGGTCTTAACCGGGAGCGCCTCCAAAATCTCATCAACGACCATGAGGTCATCTGCCGCCGCCAGTCGCTGAGCGTGCGGGTTGGATTCACAATCATGGAATCGTTGCTCCGCTCGCATGTCCAGCTGGGCGATGCCGCCGCACCGGACGGTATGGTCATCCGGGAACGGCTGGCGGAAAACCCACGGTATTTTGAGGAGCTGATCGAAAAGTATGTTCTGAACAGCGATCACTGGGCGTTGACCCGGTGCATCCCCTCCCGCACGGTCGCGGAGGAGAAACGCGCCGCCACGGATGCGTGGTTGGCGTCCGAGGCACAGCGCCTGCACGCTATCCCCGGCGCGTACGAGGCATTGGAGGCGCACATTGCCGCCCTCAACGAGTACCTGCTGGCGCCGGACGACCCGGCTGCGGTAGCAGCTCTCCCGCACCTGTCCCCCGCAGATATTGCAATACCACCTGTCTGCCGGGACGTAGAGGTGGGCAGTATCCGTACGGAAGGACAGTCCATCCCAAGCATCCGATACCTGGATGAAACCGGCGGGATTTCCGTGGCAGGACTGCTTTTCGATCTGACTACGCTGAACGAAGACGAACTCTTTTACGCCCGTTGCCTGTCGGATGCACTGGCAGACCTGCCGACCGAGCGGCACAGTGTGGAGCAGCTGTCAGACCGGGGACTGGAACTGAACGCCCTGCTACCGGCTGGGTTGTGGTTCGGGGCACGCGGCACGGCTGCCGCTGATTTCAACGCATACCTGTATTTTCTGGTAAACGTGCCGGATGAGAAGATGACGGATGCCGCGGCATTGGTCTACGAATACCTGACAGAGGTTGTCCTGGATCGGGCCGTTCTGCGCCATCTGTTCTCCAACACAGCCTTTTTACGCGCCAACATGATAGGCGGTGGCAGTGCCACAGCACTGCGGCTTGCCGAGGCATCACTTTCCGAAGTCGGTGCCTTCCTGAAAGCGTGGAACGGACCTGAGGTACTCCACCGTCTGACGGCATTGGCAAATGATTTCGACGGACATGTCGATACATTGATCGCCGGCTTGCGCGCCCTGTGCGATAAGCTGTTTGCCCGTCAACGCCCGCTGTCTCTCTTTATCGGATCTGCGGAGGCGTATGCGGCATGGGAGCGCTCGCTCGCCGCGTTGCGCTTCGGAGCTGCGGAGCCGGTGCGCACCGTACTGCCGTTGGCAGACCGGAGAGCCAAAGCCCTGACGGTACCGTCGGAGGTCAATTACTGTGCGCAGGCATACTGCCTTGCCGACCTGCCGGCTGTTACGACTGTACTGGTGGCAAATTACCTGAACAACACCTTTTTCTGGGACGAGATACGTGCCAAGGGCGGTGCCTATGGCGCGAGCGTCTCGGCTACGCCTTACGGCGTCATAGGGCTGACCTCCTTCCGCGACCCGCATATTGCGGACACCTATGCCGTGTTTGATCGGCTTCCGGATTGGCTGGAAAGCCATCTCCCGCAGACGGAGGAAATAGACAGTCTGATTGTCAGCACGATGTCGCGATACCTGTATCCGCAGAGCAAACTGGAAGCCGGCTATGCCGCCGTTCGGCGTTGGCTGGATGGCAGGACAGCCGCCGACCTGCAAGCGGAAATCCAGAAGGTTCTGCACACCAATACTGCCGATTTCATCGCGGTTGCCGATGCCCTGCGTACACTGAACCGCAGGGGCGAGGCAGTCCGTGCCGTACTGGGCGGGGATAAGCCGATCCGGGCGTCCGGTCTGTTTGAAGATATCAGCGAACTGTAACAATACACCTTAAAGGGGAGGCTTCTGTATGGCAGAAAGTAAAGCACAGATCGCGTCATTGGACGGAATGAAGAAAAGGGAGCGCCGGAAGGTACTGAAGCGCATGACCCGCGAGGTTATGCGGGACAAGCGTTACCGCCGCGCCATCCGCAAGAATCCGGAACCTATCTCAAAGAAAGCGGCACAGGCGGCGGCAGGTGCCGCCGTGGATGCGGTGCTGGGCGTCCACACCGGGAAACCGGCGGTTCCGCCCAAGAAAACAGGGCTGGAGATCTACGCCGATATCGTTCACGCGCTGACCGGTGCCTATAAAAAGTACCGCAAGAAGCGCGCGAAATCGCTCAAAAAGCAGGGCTTCAATGCCAAGACCGGCTATATTGTGCTGGGCAAACTGGAGCCAGCCAAGAAGGCAAAGCTGAATAAGCCCTACAAGCCAAAGAAAGCAAAGAAATAGAAAAATAAGGAGAGAATCAACCGTGGAAAACAACACAGTCCCCGCGACAGGGAAGCGCATCGCACTCATAACCGGGGCGTCCTCCGGGATGGGACGCGAGTTCGTCCTGGCGCTGGACAGGCAGGAGAAATTCGACGAGCTGTGGCTGGTCGCCCGGCGCCGGGAGCGACTGGAAGCATTGCAGAATCAGGTGCGCGCGACGGTGCGGGCAATCCCGCTGGATCTCGGATTGCCGTCCAGCCTGGAAACACTGAAGGCACTGCTGGCGGAGGAAAAGCCTGATATTCGCGTACTGGTTAACGCCAGCGGCTTCGGGCGTTTCGGCGCTTTTACCGCTCTGCCGCTGGATGACCAGCTGAAGATGATAGACCTCAACGCCAAGGCGCTCGTGTCTGTCACCTACCTTGCCCTGCCTTACATGAAGCCGGGCAGTTGCGTTTACGAGCTGGATTCGCTCTCCGCCTTCCAACCGGTTCCGTATATCAATGTATACGGCGCGACCAAGGCGTTCGTGCTGTCCTTCTCCCGTGCGCTGAACGTGGAACTGAAAAAGCAGGGGCGCGGTATCCGCGTGATGGCGGTATGCCCCGGCTGGGTGCGTACCGAGTTTTTCGAGCACGCCGTTCTGGATGACACCATCACGTATTACAATCGATTCTTCAATCCGCAGGAGGTCATAGAGCGCGCGCTCCGCGATATGAAGAAGGGTAAGGATGTGTCTGTTTGCGGCTTTTCCATCCGCGCACAGGTTCTGCTTACCAAACTGTTGCCGCACGGGGTTGTCATGGAGATCTGGTGCCATCAGCAGAAGAAATAAAGAGCCCCAAGGAGACAAATGCAATGAAAGCAAATTTCTTACGACACGTGTTGTTGCTTGCCGCCAGCATTCTGACATTGCTGCTATGCGGCACAGTTTGTGCCTGCCGCCCCGGATCGGATCCTGCGGATACCGATACCGATAATCCGTCAACCGTCTCGGAGCCTGTTTCCACGGCGACCGACACAGAATCGGTTACCGAGCCTGTGACCGGCACTGCCACGGAGATCACGACCGAGCCTGCTACGGAGGTCGAGACCCACACTCCCTATACGGGAGCAAACGGCAAAACTGTCAACACCGCTGCCGGACTCGCCAACGGCGTCACCGGACACTACACCGACTCCCGGCGGGACGCCTACGTTATCGAGAACCGCAACGCGCACCTGACTTATACTCTTTCCGGTGCCGTCTCGCCCTGCGCCGTCCGTTCACTGACTACCCCTGCGGGTGCCGTTTACCTGACCGACACAATGGATTCCTTCATCCGGATGGAAAACGGGCAGACGCACTACGCCTCGGTATCCGGCGGCCGCGTCAACCTGTACGACCAGGGCTTCTACTATTACGATGTCCATGTTCTGGATCAGACCTTCGGCGGTGTCGGCAGTAATCTGGCGGAGGAAACAACGGTTGATATCGGTCGGTTTACCGGAACCAGTAAAGATATCTCCGATGTCCGGAAAAACGCGGACGGAAGCCTGACGCTTGTCATCAAGAATGCATTCGATCCATACATCGTCTTTCAGAACCTGTCCTACGATACGAACCGGTATACGGTCGCGCTGGTCACGTTGCGTTCCTATGCGTCCACCTCTGCCGATCTTTTCTTTGTCGCCGGCAGTCACGATACGTTTACCGCAGAACAGCGTTGCACCTTCTCCATTGCCAATGACGGGGAATATCATACCTATGCAGTAAAACTCTTCAAAGCAACGGATTATACCGGCACGCTGACCGCACTCCGGCTGGATGTTGGCTGTGCCGCGGAGGAGAAGGTCGATCTGAAGGAGATACGGCTGGTTCGTTTTGAGGACGATCTGCCGCAGGTTACGCTTGATCGGGACTTTATCGCGTATTCCGACAAGATCAACGATGTGGTTCGCTTCATGGCGGATGTGACAGTGACCGGTGTCTCCGCCATGGGAACCGAAACACGCATAGCCGCCGACACGGTAGCCAAGCTGGTGGTAGGCGACGCTGCAGGAACGCATACCGATCTTGCCGGGGTAGACTGGAAAACAGCTGCCTATGTCGGCTTTGACATCAAGGGAGCGGGCGTTTTCGGCTATATCCTTTTACCTCACGAGACAAGTGGGAGCCTGTCCGTAGAGCTGGCGGACGGGGTGTACATCATTCGCCAATCCTATACGCCTGCCGGCGGGCGACTAGAAACCGGTTCCTCCTGCTACGTGGGACACCGCATCTATACCGACACGGCTCATGACTTTGATGCCTTCCTGTATGCGGCGTTCTGTGAGCGCAATCCGCTGACTGAGGTTCGCGTTCTGGATGCCAAGAAAGATGCGTACTATGTCGGGTATAACGCACTGCGTGGTGCCTATGAGTTTTCCGTGCGTAACAGTGGCGGCGGTTTTGCAGCTTTGTACGAGAACCCGGGCGAGATGTTCGGCGTGACCTTTGAGATAGACGGCGTTGACCGCGACAGGCAGATTTACATTCTTGCCGCTACGACCAACGGCTGTCTGGAATGCGCTGCCGTACTTGACCGGGGCGACCGGATGTTGCCTGTACCTGTGGAGGTCTGCAAGAACTTTGCGGGTGACGGCGAGGAACTGTACTACACCGACAATGACGCCTATTCCTACGGATATGCCATCTTCCCAATGGTAGCAGAGGCTGGCAAGACCGAACGGCTGACCGTCCTGCACCTGTACGAGCGTTGGGGACTGTATCGTCTCAAGCAGGTTTCCTCCATCCGCTTTCACCGTGCCTACTACCATATGTCGACCGGCGTAACCGAAACAAACTGCATTTCCTTCTATGACTACACCGGAAACCGTCTGCCTGACCACCGCGCCATGTCCCAGCCATACTGGAGAGATACCCGTTTCGGCGTGCTGGACGCGGACGGTAATATGACCGAAGTAACAGGCTATTATGGAAATCAGCCTCAGCATGAGAACAACGGCTCCCATACCTTCCTGCACTACACCGGTGAGGATGGCAGAGCGGTCAGCACCGAGAGCATCCGCCACCGTATCGATTCTGCCGGACCTACCTATTTTGATCTGACCATGAGTTTCATCTCCGGAGACGGGAAGATAGAAGCGGATATCCGGCACATGGAAATGGCGCAGTATGACGAAAACCGTGCCTACTATCAGTTGGATTACCGCGTGACTGAGGAGCTGACATTCCACGATTTCCGTGGCGACTTTGAAATTTACGCCATGACTACCAATCGCCAGCAGATGTATACCAAGCTCGGATACCTGGATGCAGACAACAAGTCTCAGATCGTCAATGCCAGCAAACGGTTGTCGCCGGTCGTCTATCGGCTGGGCAACGAGGCGCCCTACTTTGACTACTTCAAGCTGACCGACCCCAACCCTGCTGTGTTGGATTGGTACGATATCTACTCCAATATATCGGTACTGATCAAGGACTGGGATATTGTCATTGGCGGAAAGCCCTACACGGGACCGCTGGTGCTGGTGGAGCGGAACGGGCGTGTGGCGCTGACGCTGGATCTGGACAGCGTGACGCTTCTGCCCGGAGATTACATCCGTGTGAACATGATTCTGATGCCTTGGGGCGACCGCAATTCGAATGACGACAGCAACGTGCGTCTGACGCGTGAAAATACGTTGCTTCATCCCATCACGGCAACGTCCGAGAAGGACACCATTGTATCCGATCCCTTCCTTCCGACAGTTCGGAGCGCGGATGGACAGACCGCTGTGTTTACCGTGTCGGGCGGACTGGACAATATCGACCGCACCGGCTATGCCTCTGAGGGCAATACCGCCTATAAGACACATTACGACCGCGATTACAACGTGGCTGTGGTTGTCGGCGGATTCCATGATTTGGGGCGCGCGGGTGTCTACGAGCTGATCGACGGCGCGTGGGTGCGACTGGATCTTGCCTCCGAGTGGGGATTTGACGGGTACACCGTGCAGTACGCTGCGGACAATACGTTCACGTACTCCTTTAATATCAACATGAACGAAGCAAAGCCCCGCACATTCCGCGTTGTGGTGGAGTGATTCCCAAGCAAAAAAACAGCAGCCCGCCGGAGGTCTTACGACCTCCGGCGGGCTGCTGTAATGTTTGTGCTGAGTTACAGTACAGGCTGTCTATCAGACCCGTGCCGCATCGCACTGTACGGCGCCGGCTCTCCGGCGCGTGACCGCACGGATGACAAACAGCGTTCCGACAGTCAGTGCAACAGCGATCGGGAAGGTTATGAACCAGTTGTCAATCAACGGTGCGATGAGGTAACAGACAAACGATATGCCTGCTACGGTCACGGCGTAAGGAAGCTGCGTTGCAACGTGATCCACATGATTGCACTGCGCCCCCGCCGACGCCATGATGGTGGTGTCCGAGATGGGCGAACAGTGGTCGCCGCACACGGCACCCGCCAGACACGCCGAGATGCCGATGAACAGCAGGTCGCTGTCAGCAGGGAAGATGTTGGTCACGATTGGAATCAGGATGCCGAAGGTGCCCCACGAGGTGCCGGTAGCGAATGCCAGCCCGCAGGCGACAAGGAAGATGATAGCCGGCAGGAACAGGCTCAGACCGCCCGCAGCGCCTTCCATCAGTTGCCGGACAAATCCGGCGGCATCCAGAAGATTGGTCATGTTCTTAAGCGCCGTTGCGAACGTCAGGATGAGGATAGCGGGAACCATGGCGATAAAGCCCTTCGGAATGCACTCCATTGCTTCCCGGAAATTCAGGAGGCGCCGTGCGATCAGGTAAACGGTGATGAGCACCAGCGAGACCAGACCGCCCCACGGAAGTCCGACAAAAGCGTCGGTCGCGCCGAATGCCGCCAGGAAATTACCCGAGTTGTCCGCCTCGCAGAACTCATTGGGACCGAAAAAGCCGCCCACATACACAAGCCCGCATACACAGGTCACGACAAGAATCACGATCGGAATAATCAGATCCCACAGACTGCCGCGCGGGTTGACCGCCTCTCCGTTCCCGGCGGCATCCTCTTCCAGCGCGCCGAGGTCACCGCCCTGGGCGCGGATCTCAAATCCTGCCATCTTGCCATAATCAAAGCCCATAACGGACAGTGCTATAATGAACACAATGGTCAGCAGGGAGTAGAAATTGTACGGGATGGCGCGGACAAACAGCTCCAGCCCACTGTAGGTTTCGCTGTCCACACACCCGGAGACAGCCGCTGCCCACGAGGAGATGGGCGCTATCATGCAGATGGGCGCGGCGGTCGCATCAATCAGGTACGCCAGCTTGACACGGGATATCCGATGTCCGTCTGTGACGGGGCGCATGACCGAGCCGACGGTCAGACAGTTGAAGTAATCGTCGATGAAGATCATTACGCCCAGAAGAAAGGTTGCGATGGCGGCACCCACGCGGGTGCGGATATGCTTCTGTGCCCAACGCCCAAAGGCATGGGATCCGCCCGAGCGGTTGACCATACATACGATAATGCCCAGTATAACCAGGAAAATAAAAATACCGGCACTGTCGGCGACGGCACTTGCCAATCCCTTGCCGACGATGGTATTCAGGGCAGTGGCGGGATCGCTCCGCGCGTACAGCAGGGCACCGATGACGATACCGATAAATAGCGAAGAGTATACTTCTTTGGTAATCAGCGCCAACGCGATTGCGATGACGGGGGCGAGCAGTGCCCAAGCTGTCGTTTGAGCACCGGATGTGTGCGTCAGGATAAGCGCTACCACAACGACACACAGCGCAACGGCAAGCGAGATGACCGTGGTGACGGTTCTCAGGCGGGTGTTTGAACGGGTACTTGACATGATTGTTTACCTCCAGAATCTGCTTCCGGAGACAGACCACGGGTCGGGAACCGTGTACGGCTCCGCGTAAGAGGAAGTAAAAGGGGCTCCCCCTGCGCGGAGACGCACAGAGGGAGCCCCACAGTCCTCTTCTGCTGACAGTGCGGACAGAGCCGGAACACGGCTGATTGCCATGTTCCCGTCGCTGTCGGGGCAGGGAAGACTAAGGTACTCACTCTTGGATAGCGCTCCACTTTCGTGACAGTACCGCAGGTGTTCCCTGCGATCCCAGCCTACCGGGGAAGGACCTCCCCGGCGGCTTCGGCGTCAACCCCTTTTCGCCGGCGGGAGTCCTCCCGCTACCCGGCGTACTCTTGGCAAACGCGCCTCTATCTCAAGAAAAATTTTACCGCCATTATACCTTTTTTTGAAGCAATTGTCAATATCGCAAAATGAACAAAAATACGATAGAAATCAAATTATTACTTGCGCTTGTAGCACACAAATCTGCAAAGACTCTTGCGCAAAGTCGGTGTTACTCCCACTCAATCGTAGCGCAGGGCTTGGGGGAGAGATCGTACAGTACGCGGTTTACGCCCTTGACTTCGGCAAGAATGCGGTCGGTAATCCGATGAAGCAGGGGGTATGGGATTTCCTCGATTGTTGCAGATGTCGCATCCACCGAGTTGACCGCGCGGATAATGACAGGCCAGTCCCAACTGCGCTTGCCGTCCCGGATACCGGTCGAGCGGAAGTCCGGAACGACCGTGAAATACTGCCAGACTTTTTCGTCAAGCCCTGCATTGGCAAACTCCTCCCGCAGGATGGCATCGGATTCGCGCAGAGCTTCCAACCGGTCGCGCGTAATGGCGCCGGTGCAACGAACACCAAGACCGGGACCCGGGAATGGCTGACGGTAGACCATGTTGTCCGGGAGACCCAGCGCCTTGCCGACTACGCGTACCTCGTCCTTATACAGGAACTTGACCGGTTCGACAAGCTCAAATCTCAGATCCTCCGGCAACCCTCCCACATTGTGGTGAGCCTTCACGCCGACACTTTCCAGAATGTCGGGATAGATGGTACCCTGCGCCAGGAATTCAATGCCCTCCAGCTTGCGCGCCTCCTCCTCGAACACGCGGATAAACTCCGCGCCAATAATCTTGCGTTTTGCTTCGGGGTCGGACACGCCTGCCAGTTTGTTCAGGAAGCGATCCGTGGCGTCCACGTAGACGAGATTTGCATTCATCTCATGGCGGAAGACCTGCACGACCTGCTCGGGCTCTCCCTTGCGGAGCAGACCGTGATTGACGTGTACGCAGACCAGTTGCTGACCGACAGCCTTGATGAGCAGGGCGGCAACGACGGAAGAATCGACGCCGCCGGACAGTGCCAGCAGAACCTTCCTGTCGCCGATCTGCTTGCGGAGTGCGGCGACCTGCTCGCTGATGAAAGCCTCTGCGAGCGCGGGCGTTGTAATGCGTGCGAGTGACGCAGGACGGATGTTGCTGTTTTCCATTGCAATACCTATGTACGATAGGAGCTTTCCCTATCATACCCTTTCAGTTTATTTACGCTCGCCTCGGGGAATGGATGCACACAAAAAGCCGAAGGAGCGTATAGACGGGACTTTTTGTGCGCGGCACCGTCAGACAGTATAGTTGTCGAAGTAACCCTGGACAAGCACCACGGGCGTTCCCTTGTCACCGGAGCCGGAGGTCAGGTCGCAGAGCGATCCGATGAGGTCGGTCAGCTGACGCGGAGTCGTTCCCTGCGATGCCATGCTGCCCTTAAGATCGTGATCCTTGGCGCGGATGCTTGCGGAAATCGCATCGCGCAACGCTTCACCGGACAGTTCCTTGAAGTCGTTGTCTGCAAGATACTTGAGCTTCAACTCGTTGGGGGTGCCGATCAGCCCGTCCGTAAAGGCAGGGGACACAACCGGGTCAGCCAGCTCCCAAATCTTGCCCTTGGAATCCTTGAAGGCACCATCGCCGTACACCATGACCTCCACGTGCTTGCCGGTCGCCTGCAGGATACGGGACTGAATGTCCAGCACCAGCGGGCGGCACTCACGCGGGAACAACTTAATCTTGTCCTCGGTTGCCTTGTTGGATCCGAGCAGTCCGTACTGCTCGTTGTAGCCGCTTCCGTTGACCGGGGAGGTCAGGATATCGTCCAGTCCGCAGACCAGCCGCGCACCCGCATCGCGCAGGATACGCTTGGTACGCGTCCGGGTATGGATGTCGCAGGTCAGCACGGTGTCGGTGTAGTGCAGGATCGCGCGAGGCTGATTGGCGAACACGATCTCTACGTCAGCACCGGCGTCACGGATCAGATCGCCGTAATAACTTACGTAATCCACGCCCGTGAACTCATGCGGATTGGAGCCGAACAGCTCGCGATAGCGCTCCAGCGTCAGAACGTCGGAGTAGGGGTTAATGCCCGCCGTGTCAATCTGATCCCACGAGACCAGCTGGTTCCCGACCTCGTCCGAGGGATAGGAAAGCATCAGCACGACCTTACGGCAACCCTTGGCGATGCCGCGCAGACAGATGGCAAAACGATTGCGGGAGAGAATGGGGAAAAGTACGCCTACGGTGTCGCCGCCCAACTTGGCACGGACATCAGCGGCGATTTCGTCCACCGAAGCGTAGTTGCCCTGCGCACGGGCGACTACGGATTCGGTCACGGCAATGACATCCCGGTCGTGCAGGGAAAAGTTCTCGGCACGGGCGGCTTCCAGTACGCTTTCGGCTACGATAGCGGCGAGGTCATCTCCCTCGCGGATGATGGGGCAGCGGATGCCCCGTGAGGTGGTTCCGACTCTGCGGTTTGAGTGCTCCATACGGTGTGTCCTTTCTTGCTTGTCATCGGGCGGGGCAGGGAGGCGCATCCGCGAGCCCTGTCTGTCCGACTTTTTCCCGCGGGCAAGCAGCAAGCCGGCGGGCACATAGTCCGGGCGTAGGGAGATTTGCCCGGGATGCCTCTATTGTATCAGATTTTTCGATTTTTTGCAATAGGGGATGCTATATTTTACAACTTACACCGGGATTTTTGCTTTGCGATGTCAGGTCTCCGCCTACCGATGATAACCCCGGGGTGTTCGGGAACGTGTCGTTGTGGAAAGACATATAAGCAAAACAATTACACGCATTTATTAACATTTAATTCTGCATTTATTTATATATTCATCGAATTTGAATATGCATGAATACGGAGAGAATATTCATACAATCGCTTGCGGCGTGCCGACAGCCTTGTGGAAAACCTGTTGAAAACTATGCTGAAGGCAATCCGCGTAAAAAAACAGGCAGAAGCCGTTTTGGCTTCTGCCTGTCGAAAAATATGCTCTGACAAGGATTATCTTGGCATCACGTGAGCCGCGGATCTGACTTTGGTGCACGGAGGAGGGGGTGTGTCATCCCCGTCTGCTTCGTCCATGTCACAACTGATGCCGGCGCCCAATGCCCGAAGCTTGCCGATCAAGTTATCATATCCGCGCTCAATGATGTACGCCTTGGAGACGCGGGACACACCATCCGCCATCAGTGCAGCGATGACCATAGCGGCGCCCCCGCGCAGATCGGTCGCCGTGACCGATGCGGCAGTCAGATGCTGCCCGGGATTTATCATTGCAGTGTTGCTGGAATCGGCATGTAAACAGGAAACGCCCATTTTCCGGAGCTCGGCGAGATAATCGAACCGACCGCTCCAGATGTTTTCCGTCACACTGCTCGGACCTTCGGCAACAGCAAGAAGAGGGACAAACTGCGGGTGCATATCGGTGGGGAAGCCGGGGTACACGTCGGTTTTAAGCTGGATACCTTTCAGATGACCGTCCGAGACAACCGTCAGGACGCTGTCCTCTCCCTTGGATTCCCCTGCGCCCACGGTCACACTCACACCCATCTCGGTCAGCTTACTGACCACGGATTCCAGGTGCTTTGCGATGGCGCCGACCAGCTTGACTTCGCCGCCTGTTCCTGCGACGGCAGCCATGTAGGTGCCCGCCTCGATCATGTCCGGAATAATGACGTGCGTGCAGCCGTGCAGCGCCCGCACACCGCGGATGTGAATTTCAGAGGTTCCTGCGCCGGTCACGCCAACACCGCAGGAGGTGAGAAATTTGCCCAAATCCACGATATGCGGCTCACGGGCTGCATTCAGGATGATGGTCTCCTCTCCCGCAATCAGGGAGGCGGCGAGCATGATATTGACTGTCGCACCAACGGAAGCCGTGTCCAGCATGATCTTCGCGGCGTGCAGACCGTTCTCCGCCACGCCGGTGATATGACCGCGGACATCTATCTCGGTGCCCATCAACTCAAAAGCACGAGTGTGGTAATCCAACGGGCGGGTACCCAACCTGCACCCGCCGGTGTGACTGATGCGCGTTCTGCCGCACAGAGCCAACTCCACGCCCATTAGGTACGAGGACGCGCGGATAGACTCGACCAGCCTGTCAGGGGAAGTGCAGGGGCGGAAGCCGGCGCCGTTGACTTCCAGCGTCGTAGGAGTAAGGTAACGAACCTCCACGCCCATCTGCGTGAGGATGCTGATGGTTGTCTCCACGTCCCGGACAGGGGGGACATTGTGCAACACGCAGGTCTCGCTGTTGAGCGCGCAGGCAAAAAGAATGGGAAGCGCCGCGTTTTTCATGCCGCTGATGTGGACGGTGCCGTTCAGGCGGCGCCCGCCGACGATATGCAAGCTTTCCATATCTATGACCAAGTCTTTCGCGGAGCGAAAGCGTCCTTTCTCGCAAAATGTAGCCGATACCGCCCCGGAATGCGCTTCCGCAGGAAGCCGCCAACGCATCGGGGAACGGGCATCGGCATCTCCGGTTGCCTGGACCTGTCTTTCAGTCCCAATTCCGGTCGTATCGCGGGCTTGCCGGAAGCGCGAACGATCCGTGTCTCCCCTGTCCCGTACCGTGCCGGCGGCGGGCATCGGAGTACAAAAGAAAGCCGCCCGCGAGCACTGCGTATGCAGATGGTGCTTGGATGTCGGATGAACCGAGAACGCAGACCGACGAACGGCAAAGGAACAGACACCCCGTCTTCGGTCATGCTGTATATCCGTGACAGAAAGGGCGGGGAGCCAAACTATTTTTCTGTCTATATGATATCATACGGCAGGGGAAAAGTAAAGTCCTCCAGATGTTTATTTACAAATTATTCACGAATGAAAATTGACCCGTTTCGGATTATGTCGGGGTTGTTTGCGCGGCTTATCTGCGAAAGGCACTTCGCCATCCCGCGGGCAGTGTTCGCCGCGCATTTCTCTGCATTCACCCTATTTTTCGGGATATGCCTTATACCATGCAACCGTGAGGTCTACGACCATACCGTAACTCCGGGTGCCGTGAGATACCTGCTGGGTGTGCAGGTAGGTGTTGTTAACGGCGTCCGAAACCTTGGAAGCCGCAGAGTCGCGGTACTTTTCATAAAATCTGTTGTAGGCGGACAGTTCACTGCGGGTAGCACTGTTGAGCTCCGCATGGATTGTTCTGTATCGGTTCGCATCGGCGCTGTACAGCGCATTCGCAACGTACTCATACATATTCAGGTAGGCACTGTAACGGATATACGAGTCATCCGATCCGATGCACACAAGGAACGCAACCATATTGGCTTCATCCTCGCGCGCGATACCGCGCTGATGCGCCATTTCATGGGCGGCGGTGTAGGGCGTGGTGTAATCCGGAAAATTGACATTGATGTTTGCTTCACCCGTAAAAAACGAGTAGACGCCGGTAATGTGCATATAGGACAGAATCTCACTGACGAGAACCGGCTTGGGCTGTCCCGCGTTGTTCCGGATGAAGTCGTGCGTGGAGCAGAAGGCGGCATATGCATCGGTCAGCCGATCATTCATCTCAGCCAGCGAGTACGGCATAACCGAAAAACCGTCGCGTTCAAACCCGAGCTTGCCGGCTTCCTCGTTCAGGTGTCGGACAAGGATGCGCGCCGTGTCGGCAAGATCTTCCGCACTGACCTGCTTTTGCTCCAGTTCCAGCTTGACGTCCAGCGTGGAGTTGCGGTATCCTGCGGAGAAATTCAGCACAAACACCGAGAAAAAGCTCAAAAGAACCGAGATCAGCACCCCGATGAACACGCCTGCCGTGCGCCAGCTGTCGCAGCGACGACGAATGGCATGGCGCAGGGTTACGACCAGCACCAAGGGCAACAGGAGTACTGTAAACTCACCGAGCGAGAAAGGCAGTGGTGCAGTCAATGCCGCCAGAAATGCCCGCAGGGGGGCACTGATGTGCAGATTGAACCAGTCCGAGAAAGCGACACTGCCGGATTGGATAATCAGCAGAATCAGACAGACAGCCGCTACGGCATACAGGAACAGACAGAATGCCGGCAGATGCTCATAGCGCGGCGGAATGGGATGGTACTGGCGTTTGACTTCCTCGTCCAGCGTCCGGTATACCCGGGCGGGAATCGGCGACGGCAACCTGCTGTCCGACGCTCCCCGGCACCGGTCGGGGCGGATTCTTTTCATGGGAATATCCTTTCTTTATCTCTTTTCTCTTTTCACGTGGTTGCGGAAACCTGCCATGGGTCATCCTGCCGCACGAGGTCGGCGGCGGTCGGGGTGCGGAGCCATGAGCCGGAGGAGTCGTTCAGGGCAGGAAACGCGGTGCGCAGCAGGGCTTCCATGTCCGGCGGCAGTGGGGCAAAGGTGTGCATCCACCCGTCGTCAGAGGGAAAATTGACGGGTACCGTTGGCTCCGGCATCGGCGGGATTGTAGCATGCCTGTCAGCCGCTGTGGAAAAGGGAACCGGAAAGGACAGCGAGAGACAATGCAGCGCCTGCCGTCCGATCGGCGCGTGTTCTGTCGGCGCTCTACCGTATACCTCATCCCCACACAGCGGGTGACCGATGTGTGCGAAATGAACCCTGAGCTGATGTGTCCGCCCGGTGTGCGGCATAGCAAGCACCAACGTGTACCTTTCAGATGCCGCCAGTACCCGGTAGGTGGTCAGGGCGTACTCGCAGTCGGTTCCGTTGGGGTCACTGCCGGGGGCAGCGGTACGCATGGCGACTCCGGACGCCGGCAGTCGGATTGGTACTTCAATACGGTGCAGATTTCCATCGGCGGGCAGTTGACCTTCCAGCACGGCGAGGTAGCGTTTGGTTACGCGCCGCCCGACCAAACAACCGCCGAGGAATCCGGCGACCGCCTGCGTTTTGGCGACCACGACCACCCCGCTGGTGTTTCTGTCCAGCCGTCCCATGGAACGGAAAACAAAAGGAACCCCGGCGCGTGCGTAGCGGTATGCGAGCGCGTTGGCAAGGGTGTCGGTGAGGTGTCCGTGGGAGGGATGCGTCGGCATTCCCGCCGGCTTGTTGAGGATAATCAGCAGATCGTCCTCGTAGAGAACATCGAGGGGTGCCTCCGCCGGCAGGACGGTACGGGTTGCGGTATCCGGCGTATCGTCCACGGCGAGCTGCAACAGATCCCCAGCGTGCAGAACATAGCGGACGGTCACGCGGACGCCGTTGACCGTGATGCCGTCCTCCCGCGTCTTGAGACGCGCCAGTGCGCTTGTCGAGAGCGAAAGCGTATTCTTCAGATACGAGCGGAGCAGGCGCCCCTCGTAGGCAGGAGAGATCGTAACGGTCATAGCAAAAGCTCCTGACACACTGCCCGCCGTTCCCAGCGTATGCGGGGCGAGGGCGGGCGGTGCGTCTGTCGGTCAGATTCTTTCCAGAATCATGGTGACTGCGAGTGTGATCATGGATCCCATCATCAGGATGCTGAGGATCCATGCCATAATGCGGGTTGCCAGACCGCGCCGGCGAGCACCTTTGCTTTCGGTTTTATTGGACATAACGGTATGCTCCTTTTCTGACTCATTCAGTATCGATTTTCAGTTGTTGGATATCAATATCCTTCTCCTCCAGCAGAACACCGGATGCAGGCAGCTTGCTCTTGCGATAGGACTTTTCGCTGCCGAAGCGGTCACCGAAATCGATGTATGCCGCCCGGAGCTTCTGCCCCTTCTTAAGCGTTATCAGCTGGTTGCCGCCAGAGGTACGGGTTGCCATCTTGGGGATCAGCGAGGACTTGATGAGGATAGCCCGGTCGGCATCCGAAACCAGCAGAATATCCAACGGTTGATCCTCGTTCTCGCCAAACACCGCCACAAGCGGCGACGTAGAGGAGCAGGCACCGGTCAATTTGCGCCGGTTGCCCTTGGTCTCGTATGCAGACACGGGAATGCGCACGCCTTTTCCGTTGGCAAACAGGAAGATCATGTTCCGATCAGCGGGGTAATCGTTGCGCACCTCCATGTACAGCGGCTTTTCCCCGTTGTCCATGCCCAGTTTGGCGGGCAGGAAGTCTCCCATGACCGAGGGTTTGACTGTTTCAAAATCAGCGACTGCCGCGCGCCAGACCTGCGCCCGATCGGTGAAGAATACCAGACTGTCGCGGTTGTGCGCCTCAACGGAGGCTACGATTTCATCGCCGTCCTTGAGTCGATGATCGGGTGTCGCCTGCACACGCACATTGGAAGCGAGCTTTTTGAAATAACCTTCCCCGGTGAGTACGAGCCGCACCGGGTAATCCTCCACGGCAGGCTCCTCGATGGCGGGAGGCAGGTCATCCGGCTTGATGATCTGCGTCCGGCGTGGTTGCCCGAACTTTTTCTTGACTTCTGTCAACTGGGTGGCAATCACGCCCTTCAGCTTGATATCGTCTGCGAGAATTTCCTCAATCTCGGCTATTTCCCGGCGCAGATTCTCGATTTCGGCTATGCGGTTGAGGATGTACTCGCGGTTAAGATTGCGCAGCTTGATTTCGGCAATGTAGTTTGCCTGCACCTCGTCGATATCGAAGCCGGTCATCAGGGAGGGAATAACCTCCTCCTCCTTCTCTGTCTTGCGGATGATGCGGATCGCCTTGTCGATGTCCAGCAGAACCTTGGCGAGCGCTTCCAACAGATGGAGCTTGTCCCGCTTTTTGCCGAGATCAAAGGTCATTTCCCGCCGCACGCATCCGGTACGGAAGGTAATCCATTCCCGGAGGATTTCCGCCACACCCATCTGCCGGGGTGTGGAATCGATAAGAACATTGAAATTGCATTTGAAGGTATCCTCAAGAGAGGTCAGTCGGAACAGACGGTTCATCAGTCTGTCCGGATCGGCTCCTTTCTTGAGGTCGATTGTCAGCTTAAAGCCGGACAGACCGATTTCATCGCGCACATCCGTAATTTCCCGGATTGTGTCGTTCTTGACAAGCTCAATTATCTTATCCATGATCTGCTCCAGCGTAGTGGAGTAGGGGATCTGGAGAATTTCAATGCAGTTTGCCGCGGCATCGTACTGATAACGTGCCCGGACGCGCACGGAACCCTGCCCGGTTTCATACACCGTCTTCAGCTGTTCCGCATCGTAGATCAGCGCGCCGCCGCCAGGGAAGTCGGGAGCCTTGATAATCTCCATCAGCCGCTCGGTGGTCAGGTTTGGTTTCTTCAGCAGGGCAATTGTACCGTCGCAGACCTCCGACAGATTGAAGGAGCAGATGTTAGACGCCATGCCGACTGCAATACCCATATTGGGCGATACCAGAATATTAGGGAAGGCGGTCGGGAGCAGAACCGGTTCCTTCATGGTGGCGTCGTAGTTGTCCACCATGTCCACGGCATCCTTGTCGATACCACGGAATACCTCGGAGCAGAACGATTCCAGCTTGACCTCGGTATACCGCATGGCAGAGGCATTGGTGTTGGAGGAGTACTGCTTGCCGAAGCCGCCCTTGGAGTCTATGAAGGGATGCAGGAGTGATTCGTTGTCCCTCGTCAGTCGTACCAGCGTTTCGTAAATGGCATCGTTTCCGTGTGGGTTGAGTTGAAGTGTCGCGCCCACGACATTAGCGCTCTTGGTTCGTGGCGTGTTGGGATTGAGCAATCCCATTTTGTACATGGTATACAGCAGCTTCCGGTGGGAGGGCTTAAAGCCGTCGATTTCCGGAATGGCGCGGGAAATGATGACCGACATGACGTAGGGCATATAGTTCTTTTCCAGCGTGTCGGTAATGAGTTGTTCGCGTATGGGGGCGGAGACTATCTCCGATGCTTCCTGTTTCTTTTTCTTAGCCATGATATCCTTCTTCCGCAGTAGATTTCTGATTACCGGTCAGCCAACCGACAAGGTCGGTACCCCGGTCAAGATAGGTCAGTGAGGGAACGGAAAAGTGGTCGTCGCCGTCAAAGACCGTGACGGCGGCGTCCGCTCCCGCCTCCCGCAGTGCTTCCACAAAAGTCAGTGTGGAATCGGGGGAACGATGGTATCCGCCGAACCGACAAAGGCAATCATACCTTTCTGACAGTATGCGCCGCCGCCCGTATCATGCGGTTGTACAGCGCCAGACCAAGCCCCTCGCGCGGCGGCAGGTGGGCATACACAACATCGGCGTGCAGACTGTCTGATTCCCGCAGGCGGGCAAACAGCGTGTGTGCATGGGTAGCAAGGTCATCCCGTGCGCCGACCGGAAGCAGTCCTCCCGGTAGCAGGTGCGGGATCTCCTCATCGTAGCACAGGATGGCGCAACGCTCGGTCTTCTGCCGCTCCTGCAGGTACGACAGAACGTGCTCCGGCGTACCCTCCAGCAGCACAACCGGAGTCGCGGGCGCATAGTGCTTGTACTTCATACCCGGCGAGAGCGGACGCACGTCTGCCGAGAGCAGTTCTGTGACGGCAGGCGCAATCGCAACGCGCTCGCAGACACAGCACAGCGCATCGTATGTGATGCCGCCGGGGCGGAGCAGGGTCAGGAACTCGCCGTCCCCGTCCCTGTCCAGCTTAACGATGGTGGATTCCAATCCGATCTCGCAGTCGCCGCCATCCAGAATCATGTCCACGCGCCCGTCCATATCCTGCGCTACGTGAGCGGCGCAGGTGGGCGACGGCTTGCCGGACAGATTGGCAGATGGCGCCGCGATCGGGACGCCAGACGCCGCGATCAATGCATGTGCCACGGGATGGGACGGACAGCGGACCGCAACGGTTTCGAGTCCTCCCGTCGTGGACAGGGGAATGATGGGCTTGCGCGGCATGATGACGGTCAAAGGACCCGGCATAAAGGCTTTAGCCAGCCGGTCGTACAGCGCATCCGTATCGGCGTACATTGCCGCATCCTGCGGGGAAGCCACGTGGATGATGAGCGGATTATCCGAGGGGCGCCCCTTGGCGGCATAGATCCGGCGGGAAGCATCGGCGTTGGTGGCGTCCCCGCCCAGCCCGTACACCGTCTCGGTGGGGAAAACAACAAGTCCTCCTGTCTGGATGATGCAGGCGGCACGCCGGATATCTGTCGCCTGCTCTGTCGGATCGGTAATGAGAATATGCTCGGTTTGCAAAGCAATACAGTCCTTTCGTGAGGCGACGTGCTGTCAGTTCCGCGCCTCGGATTCCCGGAGCCGCGCTGCGGTGTCCGCTTCGGTCAGTGCCCGGATCATGGGGTCAAGGTTGCCGTTCATAAACCCGGCGATATCATACAGCGAAAACCCGATGCGATGGTCGGTAACGCGGCTCTGGGGGAAATTATAGGTGCGTATTTTTTCGCTCCGATCGCCGGAGCCTACCTGCAGGCGGCGTGCCGAGGCACGCGCACTGTCGGTTTCCTCTTTTTTGCGTTTGTACAGGATGGCACGCAACATGCAGAGGGCTTTATCCTTGTTCTGGAACTGCGAGCGCTCCTGCTGGCATTCCACGACAATGCCGGTTGGCTTGTGCGTCAGGCGGACGGCGGACTCGGTCTTGTTGATGTGCTGTCCGCCCGCGCCGGAGGATTTGCAGGATTCAAACACAATATCGCTGTCCCGGATCTCCACATCCACCTCCTCCGCTTCCGGCAACACAGCCACCGTTGCGGCGGAGGTTTGGATGCGTCCCTGGGACTCGGTCGCGGGGACACGCTGCACGCGATGCACGCCCGATTCGAATTTGAAACGGGAGAACGCGCCTTTTCCTTCGCAGAGAAACACAATCTCCCGGAAGCCGCCAAGCTCTGTCTCGGTCGCGGAGGTGACACTGACCGAAAAGCCGACCGACTGCGCGTACATACTGTACATCCGGAACAGGTCGGCAGCAAACAGTGCAGCCTCCTCTCCGCCGGTGCCGGCGCGTATCTCCATGACCACGCTACGGTCATCGTCCGGATCGCGCGGGATCAGCAGAGTGCGCAATGCCGTTTCCGCTTCCGCCAGCTGTTTTTTCACCGACAGCGCCTCCTCGGCGGCAAGCGCCCGCAACTCCGCATCGGATGAGAGTGCTTCCTCCTCCGCCTCATGAAGGCGTGCCTCCAGAGAACGGAAGGCTCGATAGGCAGTTACCGTGTCAGTCAGGGCGTTGTATTCCCGTATCAGACGCTGATACGCGGCGGGATCCGCCAGCGTTTCCGGCAGCGTCAGCCGGTATTCCATATCCTCGTACCGCCGGGCGACGGGATCCAGATTTTCGAACATAGGTAAAACTCCTTTCCCGTCCCCGGTCGGGTTTGTCGGTCGCGATTTGTCCGTCAGGCGCGGAAGAACGCCTCAAACGCCTGATGTGCCGTGTAGAGGTCAGCCTTGGATATGATTTCGTAGGGCGCGTGCATGGAGATTACAGGAACACCCAGATCGACGGTTTCAATGTTGTGCTTGGCGATGTATTTCGCAACGGTTCCGCCACCGCCGACATCGTCCTTACCCATGTCTCCCGCCTGCCAGATGACGCCCGCGTCCGCCATGATGCGGCGGATCCATGCGACATACTCTGCCGGTGCATCATTGGTACCCACCTTGCCGCCGTGCCCGGTATACTTGGACATGGCAACGCCGCAGTTGATCAGCGACACATTGCGCCTGTCGAACACATCGGCGAAGTTGGGGTCAAAGCAAGCCGTTACGTCGGAGGACAGGCACTTGGAATTTGCTTTCATGGCGGCGAAATTGCCGTTCCGTGCCGCGGTGATCTCCGCCAGCAGGTCTGTCATGAGGTCGCACTGCATCCCCGTATTGCCCTCGGAGCCGATCTCCTCCTTATCAGCCAGAATGACCATGGAGGTGTGGAGGCTGTCGTCCGTAGCGAACAGTGCAGTAAGCGACGGGTAAGCGCACACGCGGTCATCGTGCCCATAGGCACCGATCAGCGAGCGATCCAGTCCCACGTCCCGTGCCCGGATGGCGGGGACTGCGGAGAGGTCGGCAGAAAGGAAATCCTCCTCGGTGATGCCGTACTTCTCGTTCAGAAGGGAAAGAATATTCAGCTTGATCGCGTCCTTGTCAGCGCCGGGGAAAGGACGGGTGCCCAGCAGGAGATTGAGATTCTCTGCAGGAATGGCGGTTCCGAGCGGCTTCTGATTCTGCTCCTGTCCGAGATGGGGCAGCAGATCATTGATGTAGATGACCGGATCGGATTCGTCCTCGCCGATGACTACGTCCACCGTTTCGCCGTTCTTTTTGATGACCACGCCGTGCAGTGCCAGCGGGATCGTGACCCATTGGTACTTGCGGATACCACCGTAGTAACGCGTCTTGAAGAAAGCGAAGCCGCCGTCCTCATAGAGCGGGGATTGCTTGACGTCCACGCGGGGGTTATCGATGTGAGCGGCAACGATGCGCACGCCGTTTTCGATCGGCTCGGTGCCGATGCGGAACAGGTACAGATTCCGCCCGCGATTGTTGTAGTAGTATTTGCCGCCCACCTCTGTCTTCATGCCGAAAGTATACGGAACATAACCGTTCGCTTCCGCCATAGCGATTGCAACGCGCGATGCCTCACGCTCGGTTTTGGCTTCGTCCAGGAACTTCATGTAGCCGGGTGCATAGTCATACGCCGCCCGGATTGCCGCTTCGTCAGCGGCTTCATAGAAGTTGGTTTTCCTGTAGCCCAGGTTGTCTGCAAGAATCTGTGCCTGCGTTCTGTTTTCCGTGTTTTCCATATCATAATCCTTCTTTCCGGAAATAGTATTCAATCATTTTTGTTTCTGTACATCAGTCGTACAGCTTTTCGTACACCGAAACGGCTTTCTGCACCTTTGACACGTAATGCCTTGTTTCCCTGTAAGGGATTCTGCGCAGCCCGCCTGTGCCGTCCGCAAGGGATTCGTCCGCCAACCACCCATCCACCCGGGTTTCACCCGCATTGTACGCAGCAAACGCTAACTCCCAGCGACCGAAGCGCAGGTAATAGCGGGACAGAAGACACGCCCCGTAGCGAATGCTGGTCTCGGGATCGTACCGCATTCCGTCCTCGAGATACTCGTGCAGAACATCCTGCGTCAGCCAGCGGAAGGTGTCAGGCATGAGCTGCATCAGTCCGACTGCTCCGGCGCTTGATTCCGCCGCGCTGTCAAAGCCGCTTTCGGTGCGCATGACGGCATACAGAACCGCCTCCGGTACTGAGAAGCGCGAAGCGTATGTTTCAACGTAATCCCGGTATTTCCGTGGGTAACGCAGCCGTTCGATACCGCCGCAGGCAAGATCGAACAGGAAGCCGAACAGCAGAGAAATAACAAGAATGACCGCAACCACAACCGCATGCGGCGGGTTCCGAAGGTCAAAACCTCCCGCCCGCCCGGACACGCTCCGCCTCACGGCAGGCATACGCCCCAGTCGGTCAGCAGGCCGTGCAGGGGTGCCTCCAGTTCTGCGGGGGTGCCGTCGTTGTACAGGATACCGTCCGCACGCGCGTAAAAGTCATCCGGCTTCTGTGCCCGCAAACGGGCAAGGGCAGCATTCTGGGAAATGTCGTCCCGTGCCATGATGCGGCACAGGCGTGTGTCCGGTGCGGCGAGTACAGCCAGTACCCGGTCGCACTCCCGGTCAAAGCCGGACTCGTATAGCAAGGGCGCATCCACCAGGACGGCAGGGGCACCCGCCTCCTCCTGCGCCCTGCACAACGTCCGCACCTTGTCCAGTACAAAGCCGTGCGTGATGCGATTGAGCAGCTCCAGATTGTCGCCTGCTCCCGGCGCGAACACAATCGCAGAGAGCGCAGGACGGTTCAGTGTTCCGTCCGGGTTGCAAATTCCCGTGCCAAAAGACGCAACCAGCCCGTCAAGGCAGGCGGAAGGCGGTTCCAGCAGGGCGTGATACACCGCATCCGTGTCGATGGAAGGGATTCCCCAACGCCGACAGATCCCGGACACCACACCCTTTCCGGCTCCTGTGGGACCTGTAAGCCCGATGACGGGACAGCGTCGACAGGACGTCATACCGGCACCTCCCGCCCCTCTGCATCGGAGCGCCGCGCGGCGGCAATGATCCTGTCGACGGCAGCACCGTCGGCAAATGACGGGTCAGCGGAGCGATGGGCATACACGGCAGATAGGTAGTGCTCCATGCTCCCAATGTGTCCACGTAGCCAACCGACCGGTGCTTTGGGTGACGGAAAGGGCAATGCCGGAGCGTCAAAGCGCCCCACGCATTCCACGCGTGTAAAACCGCGCAATCCGCCGAGCGGCGCACCCGCCGCATCGTTGACATACACATACAGGTAATTGGGTTGCATGAGGTCAAATCGGACCGCGCCCTCCGTGCCGTATACCGAAAAAGTAAGCTCATCGTTGGCACCCTGCGTCAGCTTGGATACCGTGATTTGCCCGACTGCGCCGGACGCGGTTGTGGCGGTGAGGTAGAATGCCTCGTCCGCGTCGGTCAGCCATTCGCCCTCGGGCACCCGATGCGTCGGAAAGGCAATCTGGCTTTTGCCCATGACCGAAACAATCTCCCCGCACAGAAGGCGACAGAGGTCGATTACGTGCGGCCCGAGATCCGCCAGCGTTCCGCCACCGCACGTTGCGCGCTGTTTCCAGCCGACTGTGCGTTCCGGGTCAATGCAGGAATTGTGGCGATAGGCAAAATCGAAAGACAGAATGCGTCCCAGCCTTCCTTCCTCCGCCAACTGCCGTGCCCGCAGGACAGGGGACAGGAAGCGGTTGTTGAACACTACACCGCAGGTCAGCCCGGTTGATGCGGCAAACTGCGCCAGCTCGCGCGACTCCTCTGCCGACGCAGTCAGCGGTTTTTCGCACAGCACGTGCTTGCCGGCTGTGATAGCGGCGCGCGCAGTTGTGAAATGGCAGGGATTGGGCGTGCAGATGTCGATGACATCAATATCCCCGTCTGCAATCATGTCCGCCTCACAGGCATACACCCGGCGGATGCCGAAGGCTTCCGCGGCAGCGTCTGCCGTCTCCCGGTGCGCCGTGCATACACCGATGACTTCCGCCCTGTATGGCAGGTCATAAAAGTATGGGAGATTGGAGAGCGCGTACAGGTGCGTCTTGCCCATGAAGCCGAAGCCGCACAGTCCGACCCGAATACTTTGTTTCATGGCGTGTCCTCCTCATCGTGTTCTTCCTCCGGCTCCGGGAAACGGATGTCCCGCCGCCCCGGCAGGCAGAAGCCGTCCACCCTGCCACGTTGCATGGCACCGAAGATGCGATGTCGCAGTCCGCGGTTGTTTCGCTCCAGCGTCCGCAGGAGCTGTTTCATGTTTTCCCGTTCCGTATGTTCATTGGCGGGGCAGGCGGACGGAACAACCGGCAGTGCCTCCGCCGCCGCATAAGCACGTATTTCCTTCTCCGGCACGTAGATCAGCGGACGTATCAGCCGAATCCCGGTGCGCGACAGTTCCGTGACGGGGGAAAAGCAACCGATGCGTCCTTCATAGAACAGATTGAGCATGAAGGTTTCCACCACGTCATCGAAGTGATGCCCCAGCGCAACGGCGGTACATCCGTCCTCACGTGCCGCACTGTGCAGTGCACCCCGGCGCATTTTGGCACACAGTGAGCAGGGGTTCGGTTCTTTCCGGATCCCGAATACGATCTCCGCAATGTCAGACGGCACAATCCGGTAGGGAATCGCCAGTCTCCTGCACAGATCGCGGATGCCGGAGAAATCGCCCGGAACGCCGCCGAAGCCCATGTCCACTGTGATGGCGGACAGTTCAAACGGGATCGGGTAGAACTGCCTCAGACGCGCCAGTGCGCACAGCAGTGTCAGGGAATCCTTGCCTGCCGAAACACCGACGGCGACCCGTTCGCCCGAGCGGATCATGCCGTAGTCATCCAGCGCCCGTCTGGTGTAGCTGAGTATATGCTTCATGGGCAGAGGATTTGCGGCGGTGCGGTGACCGCCGTCTGGGATTCCGTCAAAAGTCGTGTCAGTTGGCATGAGCCTGCTCCTTTCTCGCCCGGACTTGGGACACTACCTGTATTCTTCCGGGAACGAGCAATGTTCGTAGATATATGCCGACTGCGCCGATGGAATCATGCGGGCATCCGGCTTGCGCGGACAGGCGGCATCCGGCTCCCAAAGAAACAGGGGCGGCGTAACAGACAGCGAAGGCGCCGCACCGCGCATTGCTTCGGTCAGCACTAAGGACGGAGCGGCAAAGGGTGTCGCGTGGACGAAGGTCGTGCGCTTTGGCTCCAGCCCCGCACCACGCAGTGCAACATGAAGATCGGTCAGCCGTTCGGGACGGAACACACAGCAAAAGCGCCCGCCGTACCGGAGCAACCGCCCCGCCGCCCGGCAGAAATCGCTGATGTCGCCTGCTGTTTCGTGCCGGGCAAAATACTTTTCGTCGGTACGGTTGCGCGCCCCGGAGCCTGCCTTCAGGTAGGGAGGATTTGCGGTTATCAGATCGGCTTCCCCGCCCGTGTCGGCAGGGCGCAGATCGCGCAGGTCGGCACAGAGTGGGGCAAGCCGCCCGGAAAACCCGTTGGCTACGGCGTTCTCCCGGATGATGGAGCAGAACACCTCCTGCATCTCTACCGCAAGGAAAGATGACGCCTTGTCGCGCGCAAGGCAGAGCAGGGGGATAATCCCCGTACCGCTGCCCAAATCAATCCCGCGCGCGTGCGGTGCAGGACGCACATACGCCGCCAGCAGGTAGGCGTCGGTGCCGAAGGTCAACCCGTCCCGGTGCTGGAGCAGGCGAATAGACTCATTCACCTCGCAAACCCTTCCTGCGTCATCCGGTATGCCCGTCATGCCTGACCCCCCGTACTGTTTTATTTGCCGTAATATTTATCGCGACGTATGACAGAACGAATCCGCCATCTGCCGAGCGGGGAGTTTGACCGGCTCCCCCAAAGCAAAGACCCCCGACCCCCGCCGTGACCCGCACGGGGCACGACCAAAAGAAGTCGGGAGTCTTGGCGTTATGTGGACACTTGAGTCAGATTACTCCGCCTTGGGCGCGTCCACAGGGCAGTTCTCTGCGCAAGAGCCGCAATCAATGCACTTGTCGGCGTCGATCTCGTACTTGCCGTCACCCTCGGTGATAGCCCCAACGGGACAATTCTCGGCGCAGGCGCCGCAGGAGATGCAGTCGTCACTGATCTTGTATGCCATGGTCATGTTCCTCCGTTTATGTAGTATTCCTTGAGTTCCCGGGCACATGCCCGAAACCCGCTCCCATTATATCATATTCGCAGAATAATTCAAGGGGTTTTTATGAATTTTTTCTTCGCATGCCGGAAATTTGCAAAAAATTGTCCGGGACAGTCCGGAAGCCACAGGTTTGCTTTGCACCGTCAGTTCCGCAGGCTTTCCATGCCCTTGAGATGCTCGAGCAAATTCAAAACGACCGCCCCAAAAACAACCGCTGGTTTATTGACACGGCTGTGAAAATCTGCTATACTACAACCATCACAGGAATGTGAAATCAACGGCGGCTTCAACGGGAGTGGTACCGTCCCGGGACAGCCCGCCATCAGGGAAGGGAGGCAGAGTTATGTTTTTCCAAGGTATTTCCGGATGCAACAGCACGCGCCTCGCGGGTTGGCGCAGCTGATCCTTTGTGAAAAGCCCCCCAAGGCAAATTACAGGGATTTACGATGACACCGGTGCACGACAAGGCTTTAGCTATGCATTGCGCAGTGTCATCTGAAAGGAACCCGGAAACATTCCGGCGTTTCCTTTACGGTTCATCCGGGCTCCGGGCAGTTTCGCGTAAGCGGAACTGCCCCGGGGTTTGTTGCGTTTCAAATCAGGAGAGACGCATAAACCCGTCATGCCCGGGCGCAGAAAATGCAGTTTCGCACTGTCTGCGCGCCGGAGAATACGCCGTTTCAAGTACCGGCGGCGTGTAAGCAAGGAGCCGTGGTTATACTTTGATTTATCCGGAGCAAGTCGGGATTCGCATCGCCGAGGGACGCCGCCGACAGGGACTGACGCAGAACCGTGTTGCCGCGCGTATGGGCGTGACACCACAGGCGGTCTCCAAATGGGAGCGTGGGCTCTCCTGCCCAGACCTCGTCCTCCTGGACGAGTTGGCTGAACTGCTGGATACCAGCATAGACAGACTGTTGACCGGCCGGGACGGGTGCCGGAGTATCGAGTGCCCGCAGGAAGTTTTCCTGCCTGCCGGAACAGGAACGGCAGAAACGTAATTCATTCCCGGCAAACAGCGCCAGTCGTCGGAATTCCGGCGGCTGGCGCTGTTTTATATAATCCGGCTGTTTTCCTTTCCGAAAATCCGGACTGTGTCTGTTGCACTTTCTGTCGAATCGGCGCATACGCTGTGCATGAGGAGGTGTTGCACATGGGTGTATCACGTACACGGGGAAGCAGGAGTCCCGGCGGACAGGGCATGTTCGTTCAGTATCCGGGCACCTGCACGGCAATTTTCGGCTCCATGACCCAGACACTGCACGCGCAGAGTTCGCTTGCCGCCGCCTCGATCCGCACGGCGGTCACCAAGATCAGCTCGGCACAGACGCACGGCGGCTGTGCCTACGGATTAACATTCCCCTGTATGCAGGCAGGCAATGTCCGGCAGATACTTGCGGATGCCGGCATCCGTGTCCGGCAGATATTCGGGGAACCGTAGGAAAGGAATCGGCATGATATTCACGACCGACAGGACCGGACGGCACGCCTTCCCGGTCTATCTTGATAACGCCGCCACCAGCTTTCCCAAGCCTCCCTCCGTCCTTCGGGCGGTGGAGGCTTGCTTGGAACGTTACGGTGGCAATCCCGGCAGAGGCTCGCACAGACTTGCACTGCGCGCCGCCGAGGAGGTATATGCCTGCCGTGTTGCGGCGGCGGATATGTTCGGGCTGAGCGATCCGGCACGTGTTATTTTCACGCAAAATACCACCGCCGCACTCAATCTTGCCATCAAGGGCATTTTGCGCCGCGGCGAGCGGGCTGTCTGCTCGGACATGGAACACAACGCTGTCTTTCGTCCCCTGTTCCGACTGGCAGGTGAGGGAGGAATTTCCTTTGACAGATTTCAGACCTTTTCTGCTGTCCCGGAGCGGACAGACGCGATGCTCCTGTCATCACTGGAGCATGCCCTTTCCCGTCCAACGCGGCTTGTCGTGTGCGCGCATGCCTCCAACATTTGCCCCGCAACGCTTCCGCTTGCCGCCATCGGCAGGCTGTGCCATGCGCACGGTGCGCTGTTTGCGGTAGATGCGGCACAGTCAGCCGGCGTACTGGATATCAACATGGAGGAGATGCAGATCGACGCGCTTGCTGTTCCCGGTCACAAAGGGCTGTACGGTCCCATGGGGGTCGGTATGCTCCTGCTCGGCAAGGGAGTCCGACCGGACACCTTGCTTGAGGGCGGGAATGGATTGGACTCCCTGTCCGGGGGCATGGGAGACGATCTGCCGGAGCGGTACGAGCCTGGCACCCTGCCTCTGCCCGCCATAGCCGGGTTGCGCGCGGGCATTGAATTCGTGCGCAGGGTGACACCGGAAGCAATCCGCGAAAAGGAAACGGCACTGGGCGTTTTTCTACGGGATGCGTTAACGGAAGTGCCGGGTGTACACGTGGCGGTGCCTCATCTGGCCGGGGGAACCGTGCTGTTTCGGGCAGACGGCGTATCCTCCGAGGACATCGCCGCCCGATTGGATGCCGCCGGCTCCGGCATCTGTGTGCGCCCCGGGTTTCATTGTGCCGCACTGGCACACCGGACGTTGGGAACTCCGGAGGGTGGTGCTGTCCGTGCTTCTTTCGGCTGGTTCAACACCCGCCGCGATGCGGAGCAACTGATCCAGTCGCTGCGCGGTGACTTACCCGGGCGAAACGGATGACAGGCGTGTCCGGACGAGAAAGACCCGTCAGGCGGATTGAACCTCTGCCGTTTTCCCGCCGCGCAGCCTGCGGCAGACGATAACAAAGTACACGATTTCGGCTACTGCTGTGATTGTCCATGAACAGCTGTACAGCAGGTACAGCGACGGAATGGTGTGGAAGTGCTCAAACACCGTATAGACCCATGCCACGCGGAACACGCAGGAGCCCATGATGACAATGACGGTTGGTGCAAAACTCTTGCCCAGTCCGCGTGAGGCGGCAATGGTGCAGTCCATGAACGCGGATATGGCAAACGACCACCACATGACGGAGACTTTCTGCATTCCGGCATCCACGACTGCCTGCTCGTTGGTGAACAGCAGGAGGAATTCCCGTCCGAAGACACGCAACAGAACTCCTGCAACGGCGGCTGCCGCAAAGGAGTAGGTCAGGCTGACGAAGTAACTTTTCATCACGCGGTCGTGCCTGCCCGCTCCGAAATTCTGCCCCATGAAGGTCGAGCAGGCGGTATAAAAGGCAGACATCATATTGTAAATCAGCGTGTCCGCGTTGGAGGCAGCGGAGTTTCCGTTGACCATCACGGTGTCAAAGTAGTTGACGGAGCGCTGAATGAACAGGTTCGCCACCGCAAAAATAGCATTCTGGATGCCTGCCGGGATGCCAAGTACAAGAATCGGCACCGAACAGCCGCGCCAGAAGCGGATGCTGCGCAGACGAAGTCCGCACGCGCTCTTGTCGCGGAACATATGCACAAGGATCAGCACAGCGGTTATGTACTGCGATATGATGCTGGACAAAGCCACACCGTCCTCCGCCATGTTGCAGACAATCACAAAGAACAGATTCATAATCACGTTCAGAATGCCTGCCGTCAGCAGATACATCAGCGGACGACGCGTGTCGCCGTTGGCACTCATGACGCCGTTGCCGAAGTTGAAAACGCCCATGGCGGGCATTCCGAGCGCGTAAATGCGGAAGTACAGCTCGGCGCCTTCCAGTAGATCGTCGCGTGTCCGGATCAGCCGGAGCATCCATTCCGCGCTGAAGATGCACAGCCCAGATATGATAACGCCGGTCAGCACGCAGAGCAGCAGAGCGGTATGTACGGCTTTTTCGGTGTCCTCCTGCCGCTTGGCGCCCAACAGCTGTGCAACGCGGACATTGACCCCGGCACCCATACCGATCAGGAATCCGGTGAAGAGCGTCACGAGGATGGAAGTGGAGCCGACAGATCCCATGGCGTTGGAGCTGGAGAATTTGCCGACAATGGCAACGTCTGCCATGTTGAACAGTACCTGCAGGATCTGTGACAGCATCAGCGGAAGACTGAAAATCAGAATATTCCTCCAGAGGGAACCCTCCGTCATGGGGACGGAGGGGGAAAGCGAACGTTGTTTTGTTTTCAGCATATGAAAGCGGGGGACTCCTTTTCAAATCATCGTATTGGGTGGAAGGCAGACACTCCGAAGATCGCCGCCGCTGACACAGCGGAAGGAAAGGGGGGACGGTCGCAGAAGAGTCGATTGTCCCTGTCATTTTGATGCCCCCCGCGTAAACCGCCCCCACGGGAGTGGAGGCGGTCGTTATCGGTAGCAACGCCGCACATGCACGGCTAAATCCTTGGTGGTAATGCTTTACGCTTACGTTCAGGCTGATCCGTCCGGGTTCTTTCCGGATCCGCGACGCGCACGGAAAAAGTCGCGCAGCAGTGCCCTGCATTCCGCTTCGCGGCATCCGTATTCGACGGTGAGGGCTTGCACGGTCGCGGGATGGCTGTGGACTGACCAGACGCTACCCATCGCACCCGCCGCCGGATCGCGTGTTCCGCACACGACACGTCCGATGCGTGCGCCGAGGATCGCGCCGGCACACATAGGGCAAGGCTCCAGCGTGACGTACAGGGTACAGTCAGCCAGGCGCCACGCGCCACACGCCCGGCAGGCATCACCGATCGCGTTGATTTCGGCGTGTCCCAGCGCGGTATGATCCCGTTCACGGGTATTCCGTCCGATCGCCAGCACGGCATCACCCGATGGCGTGGCACGCACCAGTACAGCGCCGACCGGAACATCACCCGCTTCGGCGGCACCGCGCGCTTCCTCCAGCGCCATGGCCATGTACGCAAGGTCTCGCGCAGAAAACGATCCGTGTCCGTCTGTCATGACAGCAAGCCCTCCAGATAAGGCGCGAGGTAAACAGTCAGTGCGGTCGCCGCCGTGCACAGCAACTCAAGCACAAGGAATGCCGTCATGCCCGGTGTAAAGAATTTACGGAAAGCAGTGCCAAAATCCGGTTTCATGGGCTGTATGGGGGGAAGCGACTCCGGCAGATTTCCGAAAAGACTGCCGCGTGCAGACTGGGGCGGATCCGGTTTGCGGTGCCGGAAAAACAGCAGTAATGCCAGCGCCGCCGCAGTGCCTGCCACCATAACGGAAAGGTCTATTACGTACAGGAGCATCTCGGCGCCCTCTCCCAGTCGGGCAAGCAGTATCTGCGCCACGCAGGCGGACAGGTTATTGAACAGGTGCAGGAAAGTACTGCACCAGATGGAGCCGCTTAGTTCGTAGCACAGCGCCATGACGACACCGGCAACGAATGTGTAGAAGGTCTGCGCGATATTTCCATGCATCAGGGCAAACAGCAACGCACTGACCGTAACCGCCAGCGGGACACCGTACGGTCGGAGATTCCCATATATCACGCCGCGAAACAGCAGCTCCTCACAGAAGGCAGGCGCAAGCGATACGGTAATAAACAATGCAATCGCCTGCGGGTCTGTGCCGCCGGCGTAAGAAGCCGTCATATCCGTGGTGTATCCGATGAGCGTCATGAGCCAGGCGTTAACCTGTGCCGCCGCCGAAATGGCAGCCAGTCCTGCCAGAATGAGCAGGGGAAAGAATGCCGGCATCCGAATGTCAAAGCGGACAGGCTGGCGCTCCCGCCCGTTTGAAAGCGGCACGAACAGAACAGCGGGGATGATAAAATAGGAGAGATAGGACACTGTCTCAATCAGCACACCGGTAAAATAGGCGCTTTCAGCCGGGAGGATTGCCGACAGAAAGCCAGACAGCAAAGCCCACGCAAGCGACGTGCCCTGAATCAGCGCGAGCATGATGCACAGGCATATGCCAATGCGGTTTATGGTGTCCCGGTACGAGGGGTACGTGTTATTTGCAGGCATCAGCGGCATCCTTTCCTGGTAAAATGGGTAGGCAGGGGATTTGCGTGGGGCGTTGATGGCGGATCGTCAAGGTTCCCGTGCGGCATACGGACATACCGTGTCCGCCGCGGTCTTACCGTTAGTCAGCGCTCCTCAAAGCCAGGCGGTGGAATACACAGCCGTCCATATCGTGCCATGTCACCGTACCCGTATCTATATCCAGCATCATGTAAGCGTGTGCGCTGCCCGCCTTGGGCAGGCTGACCGAGCCGGGATTGAGGTACAGGAGACGACCTTCCGCTCCGAACGGTTGCCACGCGGGGATATGTGTATGTCCATGCAGCAGGATATCACCCGGCATGAGTGGGGGCGGATTATCCGTATTGTAAACATGACCGTGCGTTGCGTACAGCAGCCTTTCCCCAACCGGCAATACGGCATAGTCCGCCAACACGGGGAAGGACAGCACCATCTGATCCACTTCGGCATCGCAGTTTCCGCGAACGCAGAACAGCCGATTTGCCAGCGGGTTCAGCTGTGCAATGACGGCTTTGGGGGCATACCCCTCCGGCAGATCATTGCGCGGTCCGTGATACAGAATATCCCCCAGCAGGAGCAGCCGATCCGCGTTTTCCCGTGAAAATGCCTCCAGAAGTCGCCCGCACCAGTACGCCGAACCGTGGATGTCCGACGCTATCATCAGCTTTTTCATTCCGCGTCCTTATCTTTCGGCTTTCCGAAAATATAGAATTTTTTCTCGGTTCCGTGACACAGCCGCACGATATTTTCATGGTGCCGCAGGATCATGAACAGGACACACAGCGAAAAAAGCGCGGCGGGCAGCCAGCCGAAATCCGCCAGTGCGAACAGCAACCATAATACCCCGGCAGACAGTGCCATTCCGCACATGGTCGCCAGCGACATAAGACGGACGGTCAGGAGCAGCACTGTCATGACTGCAGTGCCGACCAGACCAGCCCGCCAGTCAAGGAACCACGAGGCGGTCAGGCAGACAAGAAACCCCTTGCCGCCCCGGAAGCCGTACCACACGGGGAAGGCGTGCCCCAGCATGGCGAATACCGCTGAGACAGCGACACCGGTTGCCCATTCGCCCCGGAAATGCCGGAACAGCAGTCCGAAGGCAAGAAACAGCACCGCCCCCTTGGCGATGTCCAGCAGGAATACGAACCAAGCGTACCTGCCGCCGAAGGATCGTTTGAAATTCGTAAAGCCGGGATTGCCGCTTCCGCAGGTGCGGATATCCTTGTGATAAATCGCACGGGACAGGATAATAGCGGGGTTCAGCCCGGAAACAAGGTAGCTGACCAGTGCAGCGGCAAAAAACAGAATGATATCGGTTGCTTTCATGTGAGGTTTGATTCCCTTCAGTTCTTTTTCGATGGTTCGCTTTCGGCGTCCTGCGTATTGGTCGTGCCCTGCGCGATCCGGTCGGTTTCATGCTTCCGGTTCCAGAGAAAGCTGAAATGTGCCTCGGTTCCGTCAGCAATACGCCGAATATTGACGGTGTGCCGGTACCACACGGCGGGGATTGCAAGGCAAAGGATCAAAGCCGCCGCCCAACTGCCGGTAGTCAGTCCGCGGATAATGGGGAAAACGACAGAAAGCGACAGCGGCGCGACGCAGATGTAATCGGTGATAAAAACCAGCAGAAGCTCCCCGCAGAACAGGAGCAAAAAAGCCCTCCAATCCATGTATAGGATCATGCCTGCCATGCAGGCAAAGCCTTTGCCGCCGCGGAAAGCCATGAAAAACGGGAACATATGCCCCAGTATACAGGCAACGCCGGCAATCTCTCCGGCGACCGGTATGCCGCCGACCGACAGCGCGGTAAAATAGCGGGTTGCAAGACAGACTGCGAGCCATGCCTTGAAAATGTCAATGATTGCGGAGAAAACTCCTGCCGCCTTGCCCATTGTTATGACGGCATTGGATGCACCGGCGTTACCGGAGCCGCGGCTTCGGATATCGAATCCGCGCGCCCGGGCAATAAGGTAGGCGGGGTTAATGCAGCCAAGCAGGTAGCCCAGCAGGGCACACAGAATAACCGACAGCCAAATCGACATACTTCCTCCCTGTTTGTGCTGCACAAAACAGCAGAATAATACCTATCGGAATACCGTTCGGCAGGATACGCCGAACAGACCCACCTTATTTTATACTTTTTGCTTCGAAATGTCAAGAGGGAACATCAAAATTCTGGGGCGAAGTAAATTCTCCCGAAAACCGTGCTGTTGAAGTTGGCTTGAGAATTTATCTCTTGAAAATTTGCAAAAATGCGTCAGAAGGGTTGACAACGGAATAAAAATACGGTATAATACCCGATGTTGCATAGTGGGAAGTCCCGACTCGTGCGGGAAATCCGTTTTTTGAGCCGCACTTCTCTGCGGCAGATGGGAGAAAGCAAACATATGTATGAGACTGTAAAGAAGCTGCTGGTTGAGGAGCTTCAGATCAAGGAGCAGGACATTACCCCCGAGGCGGAGCTGTCTGCCGACCTTGGCATCAACTCCATTGAGCTTGCCAATCTGGTTATGCTTTGCGAGGAAAAGTTCGGCGTGACCATTGAGGACGAGGATATTCATAAATTCATCACCGTTGGTGACGTGGTGGCATATCTGGAGGCAAACGGGCATCTTTGATCCAGCCACAACGTAACGGAGAGACGGGAAGCGGCATACCCGCGCTGGGTGGATATGTCGCTTTTTCCGTTGCGGAAAACGAGATAAAAATCTGTAGGATGGATTGTTGCATATGGCTAAAATAGCGTGGAAAGGCGGGGCGCTTCTGGCTCCGGTTCCGCCTGTCATGGTAAGCTGCGGGACGATGGAGCATCCCAACATCATCACAGTCGCTTGGACGGGGCTGATCAACACCCAGCCGCCGCGACTGTCCATATCGGTGCGCCCGGGGCGGTATTCCTACCATTTGATACGGGAAAGCGGCGAATTTGTCGTGAATCTGACTCCGGCGCGCTTAATCCGGGCAGCAGACCTGTGCGGGATGTACACCGGGGCAAAGGTTGATAAATTCCGGAAAGCACAGCTGACTCCTGAACCGGCGCAGTCTGTCGCCTGCCCGCTCATCGCGGAATGCCCGCTTTCGTTGGAGTGCCGCGTGACCGATGTGCTCCCGCAGGGGACGCATGATCTGTTCCTTGCGGACATCGTGGCTGTAGACGTGGATGAATCCGTACTGGACGGCACGGGGCGTCTGCGCCTTGATAAAGCAGAGCTTGCTGCGTTTGCCCACGGCGAATACTTCGCGCTTGGCAGGCGCATCGGCAAGTTCGGAATGTCTGTTGCACGGCGTGACATCAAAAAGTCACGAAAAATCACAGAAAATTGACCAAATCCTCTTTACTTTTTCACAAGAATATGCTATACTGTAAATGGTTCAGGGGAGAGTTCCCCAACCTGAGCGCTCTCCGGAACCGCAGGTATCTATCTACGGAAAGAGGAGGATGAAACCATGAAGACTACCATCGTAGGCAGGCAACTGAATGTGTATGACGATACCCGGAGCATGATCGGATTGAAGTTGGGAAAGCTGGATAAGTATTTTCCTGATGACATGGAGCCCGAGGCAACCGTCACGCTGCGCCGCAAGCGCGGGGTGTCCACCTTGGAGGTGACGATCAATGCGGACGGGACGCTGTTCCGCAGTGAGGTTGATTCCGACGACTTCAGAAGCGCGATGGATAAGACCATTGACAATATTGAGCGGCAGATCCGGAAGAACAAGACGCGCCTTGCCAAGCGTCTGCGCGAAAACCTGCCGGATGAATCCGAGTTCGCCGATGAGGCGGAGGATCCGGGACTGATTATCCGCATCAAGCAGTTTGAGTTTCGTCCCATGACGCCGGAGGATGCCATCGTGCAGATGAACCTGTTGGGGCACACTTTCTTCGTGTTCAATGATATGACAACGGGCGACACCTGCGTAGTTTATACGCGGCGCGACGGTACCTACGGGCTGATAGAGCCAATGAAGTAAAATTGATAGTATATAGCAAGCACATAGAGGCAGGAGGGGCAGACCATGGTCTGCCCCTCCTGCTGCGCATAGGATCGTGTTGGAAGTGTCCCCGTCAGCGGTTTTCTCCTTTTTCCCGCACGGCAAATGTCCGGAAGGCAGGCAGGGACAGACGGAGTACATGGCGCCCTTGCTCGTATATCGGTGTAAACGGAAGGGGCGCATCCGCCATTGGGTCGTATACCTCCGGCGCCCGGAACCCGGAAAGCGAGAGCGTCAACGTGACAGCATCCTCGCATGTGTTGCACACCAGAACCGCACGTCCTGCCGCAGTTTGCCTGGTCATCACCAGAACACCTGGGGTGGGGACTTCTGTTCGCACTGCCAGCGCGTCGGTATTCAAAGCATCCGCCAGAGATGCGGCATCCGGGCAGATGCGCGCACCGGGGGCTGGCTTGAACAGCCCGTCTTTATCTGGCACTGTCAGGATATTCAGCCCGGCAGACGCAAGGCGACTGAACAGAGCTGCCATGTCTGATGTGATTTCCATGGGCGGCAGGATGAGTGCCTGCGCGGAAACCCCGGCGGGCGTTACAAGGTGTCCGTCGTGTACCTCGCTTGCCGCAAGAACATCGTATCCGATGAAATCAAAGTCGCACTGCCGGTCCAGCAGACCGTCCATAACCGTGCCCAACTCCGCCTCAGCCGCATATTCTTCCGGCGTATAGCTGCCGTACTGCGCTGCGGACGGTTTGTGGTGCATCTGAAAGGTTTCTATGGGGTAGTACACGAACACCTCGGGTGCAGGCGTTCCGGTCATAGTTTCATCGATACGCCCCAGCGCGCTGTTGTATTGCGCATAGGTGTCCGTTTGCATGAAATCCGTTCCGTAATAGTAAGTGAAGGTGTCCACGCCCATCGCGTACTGCGCGCAGAGCGAGCCGTACATCTGGTCATGCGTGACCTTGCCGCCCTGTGCGTGCGCCGAGACCTCGCTCATGACGTGCGGACGGCGGTAGGCATGGGCAACAGAGGATACCAGCTTAGGTGTAATGGCGAACTGCCGCACGACCGGTGGCAGGGATTGCAGCATATCAATCCCCGGCGTGTGCATATGGCGCAGAAGGCGGAAGTAATTTCCTTCAAACACCGTGTGGTAGCGGATGTTATCCTCCAGCAGGATATGACCGGAAAAGTCCACGTTGTGTCGGGCACACCAATCCGAAATCTGCGCAAAAAAGCTCTGCTCGTAGAGGTCGGACATCAGTCGCCAGAAGTCGAAACGCACGCGCTCTGCGTGTTTCCCGGAGCCGAAGAACAACGCGGCAAGTTCCTCCCGCAGGTCGTATCCGTAGCGCGAGGTGAACTGATTCTCGACATTGCATCCCCAAGAAAGAACAGGATAGAGCGGCATCAGGTCGTCGTAGGGATCGTGTACCGTGGGTGGATTCAGCCCCTCGTTGATATAGCAGCTCATGAAAGACGGCTCGTCCGTAAAGAATGCCTCGACCTGCCCCGGCGTTTTTTCACCTGCCTGCATATGCGTGGGAAGGGCAGCCGCGTAACGCTCATAGGTGTTGTCAATGAATGCCCGTACCGCATCCGGATCGGTCACGTCGATATAGCGCCGTGCCTCAAACACGTTATGGACGCAGTGGGTGCCCTCATATAACCGCTTTTCGGCAAAAGCGCAGAGCATGGCAGGGGACGTACCGGTATTGCATACAGTCACGTCACCGATTGAATCCCGGAACGTCTCCGCGCAGAGAGATTCATACCGACCGTTTTTCCCCGGCATGAGCGTTCCGTCTGCGGAGCAGGCATACAGACCGGCAAAAAGAAACTTTCGGTGACCGCGCGGCAGGGAAATGCATCCCGTTTCACCGGGCATGACGCGTGCCGTGATGCACACGACTCCCTTCGTCTCGCCGTCCGGATAGTCACGAAGCGTCATACCGCCTGCGCCGCCGGATGGATAGCCGCGCTCATCGTAAATCCACAGGCGCATACCCTCCGCAGTGCAGGCATCTGCCAAAACGGCAAGCAACGCCCATTCACGATCGGATTCCAGATAATTATGCTGGGTAGAAACGTTCGTTACCACGCCGCCAAAGCCTCGCGCCCGCAGATCGCGAAGGGTATCCGTGACCTGCTGCCGGTACACTGCGGGCTGAATATCCGCCGGATGCGCCAGATCGTGAATGATCTTCAGTGGCAGATGCTTTACATCGGGTGTATTCATATCGGTCCCTCCTTATATGCGAACGGTTTCTCCGTCACGGTTGGTAAATTTGTGCGTGATGCCTTCCGGGCGACAGTATACGGCAGTCCCTGTGTACTCGCCGGGAATCCATGCGTCATTGTCGCGCACGGGGCGATTACACATGGCACTGCACAGCAACGTCTCAAAGGTCGGCTTTTCTGCTCCGGCGAAAACGTCCGGCGACAGCTCGTCTATGCAATGGCAGTGACCGCAGAGCAGTGTTTCAATGCCCATCTCGTTGAGAAGACTGACCCATTCGGCATAAATGTCCGGCGTTGTTTGCGTGAAGGCATATCTGGAGTAATGGAACGGCATATGGCAGATCGCAATGCGATATCTGACGCCGGGTGCCTCATACTCCTCTTTCCGGTTGCGGATCAGCCCGCGCAGATATTCGCTTTGCTCACGCCGCCAGGCAGGGAAGTCGCACACACCTCCGTACTCGATGCACCCGTCAGGCTTGTCCTCGCCGGCATCCAGCACGATACCCCATACAGGACCCAATCGGAAGGAATAGTAAGTCGTTCCGCACCGGGTTGTCGGCGCATAATCGGTCAAATGCTCGGCGTTGTGACCACGTGTATCGTGATTTCCGCGTGCATATATCACCGGATACGCGCCCTTTGTGATCTCGGACGCCAGCCGATGCAACGTGGTAATCATTTCCGGCGTATCCGCCGAATCTCCGATGTCACCGTCCAGTACCAATACTTGCGTGTCCGGGTGCGCCAGCGCCGCATGGGCAGGCGTGACGGCATCGCCGTGCGTATCTGCCAGTACATACAGCCGCACCTCATCCGCATCCTGCGGTACGGGACGGAAATCGTATTCCGCCGTCTGTGTCGGTTCCGGCTTGGGGTAATAGTTGCAGTGGTCGGCAAGCGGCGCGAGATTTACCCGATAGTGACGGGCACCATTCAGCGCGGCAGCAGGAACACGCACCTTGTGAACCAACGTATCGGTGCGCATAACGCCGTTGTTACTGTCCGTATAGGTCGTTTCTCCGATTGTGACAGATGCAAGTGCCCGACAGGTGCAAAGCAGAAGGATCTCATATCCGTCCTCCACGGCACAGACGGCAGGGTGCAGGGCAAGGCAAGGGATGTCAGTCATTGATTGGGTTCCTCCGTTTCCGATTATTTGGGTTCTGTTTCCGCAGGCGCGGTGTAGGGGGTCAGGTCGTACTTTGCGAGGGTGGCAGGCGAAATTTTGCCGTGCACCTTCTCAAAGTATTGGATGTTGTTGCGGAGCATGAAGGTAAACTGATTGTTTGGGGTGCGTCCCTCCGCCTCGGATACGTAGAGTAGCTTGCGCATCAACTCATCCGACAGGCGTACAGGGATGGAATAGGTTTGCTTCACGGGGCATATCTCCTTTCCGTGTCCGTCAGCGGGACACTTTGGTCACAACAGTCATGGGATTATAGAAGCGCAGAATTCCGAGTGCTTTCTGGGTCGCCTCAAACAGGACGACCGACAACTCGCCATCCTCCTCCAACAGAGCATAGTAAATATCCGGTGCATCGTCCGAGGAGATAAAACGGTACTCCTTTTGAATGTCGCGTGCCTCCAATCTGGACAGCGCCGCATCGTCCAGCGGGGCTATTTCCTGAAAACGCTTGATGGCAGTTTCCAAAGCGGTTTTGCGGGAACGTCCACCGTAAATATAGGAGAACGTGATGTTCCCGGAGGTCATAGAATATTCAAACTCGACAGACCGATAACGCCATGTGAAAAAGATCAGAATCCACTCAAAAATAGGCAGGACAGCCACCATCCAGGGAAAATGAAGCAGGATCAATGCGGCAGCAACGACACAGAAAAACAGAACGTAACTGACCACTGCAAGGACACGAAAAAGCTGGACCTTGCCTTCGCGTTTCTGGGCAACAACAAACTCATAGGTGTTAAATTCATTCATGTAGAGGGTCCTCCTTGGCTTTTTCAGAGAAAGCTGCCCGCAGGAGATCAGAACACTGCGACGCGTGCCCATTATAGCACAGTTGACGGAAAATTGCAACCGGGAACGGTTGCTTTTTTGCAGATTTTGTATGCGTAGTCGGCGAGGGATCTGTATGGGTGAGTGTCTAGGGAACCGTCAATGCTGTAATACGTGCAAAGATACAAAATGACAATTTTGTATCATAATGGGAACTACAAATGGCAGATGACCGGCAAATTCAGGTTTCTGTGTAAATAAGGGAGTCCCTGTACAATCCCCGCGTATGGTACGCAAGGATTTTTCAGGGACTCCCTTTGTAAAAACGCGCGCAGCGCGTTCACGGCGCAGAGGCGCTTCCGCCTTCCGTTGCTGTTTCCGAACCGGTTGGAGCAAACAGCAACGGCGGAGATTCCGAAAGTGTTTTTCCGTTGGTCGTGACTTGGCGAACCGTGATCGTGCGGGACAGCCCCAACCCACTCAGCAGGTCCTTTTCAACAATCAGCGTATGCTCGTCCACATACTGCGTTTTCTTCTCACTGCCGCCTACGGTTACAACGCTGTAGCGCGTGAAGTTTTCGCCCGTTACGCGGATAAAGTTTCCGTCCGACGTGACCTCTGTAATGCGCACCGGGCGCGTTCCCATGGTCATGTCTGCCATGACCGGATATGAGCCGCCATCCAGTGCATACCGTTTGCCGTACAGGATATCATACTCCAACGTTTCGAGATCGGCAAGGTATCCGTCCGTATCTTTCCTGGCTGAGTGAAACCGGTTGATGATACCCTCTCGGTTTCCAATAAGTTCCATAACCAGTGGAAACAGTTGGTAAGCATACAGACTCTGTCCGTTGGAGATTGCGGTCATATCCAACTCGTAGTTGGCGATAATCAGGTACGGCGTTTCGTAATCCGGCGTAGTCAGAGTCAGCGCGGCATCCTTGGCAAGACTCGGCAAATGATCCCCATAAAACACCAGAACGGTCTCCTCATCCAAATCCATGACTGCCCGGTACAGCGCTCCCACAAAGGCATCCACTTCATGTAGCTGGCTCACATAGTAGTTCAGCTTGGAGAGGCTCAGTGGGTCGTCAACGCCGCCGGTGACATATATGTCTCCGTCAACCGGAACATAATCGGTCGGATACTTTCCGTGTGCCTGCACCGACACGGCGAACACGAAGTCACGCTCCTCCGTAGCCGTTATCAGGCTGAGAATTTCGTCTGTCAGAATGGAGTCCTTCGCCCATTCGCGTTTGTTATATTCCGGGCGTCGGAAATACTCAATCGATGTGTAATCCTGAAATCCCAGATGGGTGTATACCTCATTCCGCGCATAGAAGGATCCTTGATGATTGTGTATAGCATGCGTGCGATAGCCGCTTGCGAGCAGGTCGTAGGCAATGGTCTCACAAGTCTTTTCAGACAGAATGGACATGTACGGGTACTCCGCCGCTCCGAAATCCTTGACCCGCATTCCGGTAAGCACTTCAAACTCGGAATTGACCGTGCCGGCACCAATGACAGGCACCTCAAACTGACCGGATGGATACATCGCCGCCAACCGCTTCAGATTCGGCAAAGGCTCTTCGGAATATGTAACACCTGCCAGCGTATTCACGTCAAAGAAGGATTCCAACTGCACGAAGATGACATTGGGCGTTGTGTTCCCTGCTGCGCCGCTGTTGGTTCCGGCGGGGATCGTATCCAAAATATCCTGCACCGCTTCCCTGCTGTAATCGTCCGGCTTGTCCACCCCCCGATCCACGATGCTCAGAAGAAAACAATAGCCGAACCCATAGTCGTTATACGCATCGGAAAGGTTAGAGAAATCGGCGGATATTCGACCACCGGCGAAGCCGCTGACCAACAGGAGCATCAGCACCAGCGCCGATCCGCCAATGGTCATCAGCGCACGTCTCCAGTAAACGCGGCGCCTGCGCGCGCGAATAAACAGGAAAGCAAGACCGCCGATGCAAAGCGCGAGACCTGCCACGATCAGAATGATCTGCGGGATTGTGAGGTAGTTGTGCATGATGGTAATCACGCTGAAAAAGACCGTAAAGTCTACTGCAGTCAGTGGCGTGACGCGGGAGGATAGCAGAATGCATTCGGTCATACCCAGCACAAACCAGATAAATCCGACAAGACTAAGCACCGGTATCCGCTTTGGACAGAGCATGGCAAGCAACATGGTGAGTAGTATGATGCCCACGTTGACCCAAAAGCCTATCGGATTCCTGGCAAGAAACCGAAAACCGCCGATTGGCGTCCGACGTGCCAACCCCTCTACCAGTAGCGTCATGACAAGTGCGGACAGCACATACAGCCACGGCATATCCGGGCTCAGAATGCGCAACCCACCCCTCAGCTTGCTTGGTTCTTTCGTATCCATTCGCTTTCTCATTGAAGGACTATCCTCCGCAACAATCGTGTGTTTTCCGTATCACACATCGCATATCATACCACGCGCAGATCCCCTGCTGTTTCTTTTTCACCCTGCTTCCCTTTCGGACTTGATGTGCAGGAGCGCCCGCGCCAGCTGATCAGGGCAGGAGGTCTGCTTGAGACCGCACCGAATTCCGGACAGGCGAGCGATGGCGTCGTCGATATCCATCCCGACAATCAGGGCGGCGATGCCCTGCGTATTGCCGGAACAGCCTCCGGTAAAGGCAACTTTTTCGATCCGGTTTCCGTCCAGTTCAATTTCAATATTGCGCGAACAGACGCCGGTAGGCTTGTAGTTAAAGTGTTCCATACAGTTTTTAATTCCTTTCGGTTTTGTGTTGTTTGTGCTGTTACTGTTATCAGTCGTAGCATCCGGTTACGAGATCGTCGCCTGCTTCCAGCATCAGCCAGCGAAGGAAAACAGACAGATCCGTCTCATGCCCGTCGTGGTCGGAATCGGGGCGGGTGTCAAACAGCAGACTGACCGGCAGACCGCCGTCCGGCATCGATTGTTCGTCCCCGTCATCCTCCCGCCCACGGGAAATGGTGGCGGCATCCGCTGCGGAAAGCGTGTCGGCACGGACAAGGCACATCCCGCAAAAGTCGGCAACCGCCAGCACATCCGTAACGGACGGTGCCGTGCGGGCAATGTGAACCAACTCAAAATACCGCGGCGGTACACCGTGCGGACAGCAACGAAAGACCGGCTCCCCGTCCCCGGCGCACAGGAGTGCAAAGCGAGTGCGCCGAAATCCGTTTACGCCACGCTGCGTCACATCGCAAACCGCAATGGTCTGTAACCCATACCGCACGATCAGCCGGGAAAAGGCTGCCAGACGCCCCTCCTCGGCACTTTCCAGCGGCAGAATGCAAAACTGACAGAGTCCGTTGTAAACTTCTTCGCAGGCATCCACGAAACTGCGGGCATCTGCGGCACGACAGCCCGGCAGCCATTCGGAAAAGCGCAGGTACGCCTTGTCTGCCAGTGAACCGGTCATATAGGCAACCCGTCCGCGTACCGTGGGCGGCACATCCCGCAGGGGCAGGACGGTGCAACATCCCGCCGGATTCCGCACGTCCAGATAGCGGTACAGTACCAGGCGGGCATAGAGACCGTCACGGGCGCGGAGCCTGTCAAGCAAAGTCCGATACTCCGGCAGCACGTCCTGCCCCGGTATAGCCCGAGGCTCTTCCCTGTCGGACTGCAACGCCAGCAGGATGCTGGTCAGAGTATCCGGGTCGCCCGCCGCATCCTGCATAACAGCACCTGCCAACTCCCACAGCTGGGCGAGAATCTGCTCGCCCAGCCGCTCCTCCCGCGTCCGCAGGCGCGAGAGATTGGACAGCACGACGCCGCTGTCATATCCCCGTAGATCGGGGATATCGGTCGGTAAAAAGCTCACGGCGTCACCTCCTCGGCAGAATTACAGCTTTGTCAGAATATCAAAGCTGCCGGCAAGGAAATTCTTCAGTTCGTCTGCCGTAAATTTGCGTTGCGCCAGCACCGACAACCGCCAGATCTGTTCTGCTATCAGTTCAGCCTTGCCGGAAGCGTCCTCCGGAGCACCCTCTGCGACCAGCGCGGTCAGCTTGGAAATCAGCGGCGAGGCAGTGTTAAGCAACAGCGTATACTCCAACGGGAACAGGGGCGCCTGCTCCTTTCCGCCGGTCTGCATGGCGTACAGCTTCATCATTTCTTCCATGCGGCGGGACTGTTCGGAAACGGTCAGCATGGCAGGCAGGGATGCATCCTTGAGCGCTTCAAATCTGACCTCCAGCTTGTCGTTGCCGCTTGCCTTGCGGAACAGTTCAACCAGCGTCTGATTCTCGGTTACATCACCGTCAGCCTTGAGCGCCGCCGCAGGATCTGCGTCTATCCGCTGGAATTTCACCGTTGCATCATAGCTTTCCAGCATCTGCACGAACTGGGTGTCTATCAGCTTATCCAGTACGGCGATCTGGATGCCCTGTGCCTCAAACAGTGCAATATACTGCGCCTGCAGTTCACGATCGGTAGTATAGTACACCGTCACGACCGGATCCTTGCCCTCCTCGGCAGGGGCTACGTGACCGTCTGCTTTTGCCTTCTCGGCATACTGTTCCACCGTGACGTGGCTGCCGTCGGTCAGCGTCAGCAGAATGGCATCCTTTGCACGGTCGTAGAACTTGCGGTCGCGCATACAGGCGTACTCAACAAAGGTCTTGATACTGTCCCAAACCGATTCGTAATTCTCCCGGTCTGTATTGCACAGCGAATTCAGCTTGTCGCAAACTTTTTTTACAATGTGCGCCGACACCTTGGAGACATAGGTGTTGTTCTGCAGATAGCTCCGAGATACGTTCAGCGGTAGCTCGGGGCAATCCAGCACGCCCTTGAGCATAAGCAGATATTCCGGGATGACTTCCTTGATGTTGTCCGCCACGAATACCTGATTGTAATACAGCTTGACCTGCCCCTCAATGGACTCATACTCATTGTCCAGCCGCGGGAAGTACAGGATTCCTTTGAAGTTGAGCGGATAGTCCGCATTGATGTGGATCCAGAACAACGGGTCGCGGTAGTCGTGGAACACCTTGCGATAGAAAGCCTTGTAGTCATCCGGTGTACACTCGGAGGGCGACTTCTGCCAGAGCGGGTGGGTATCATTGATCGGCTTCCCCGCCGTCTTCTCGTCTGCCGTTCCGTCCTCGCGGCTCTCGCTGCTTTCGGATTTTTCCTCCTTGTCCGCCTCTGCGTCCTCGTCCGTGAAGTATATCTCGGTCGGCATGAAGGAGCAGTATTTCTCCAGCATATCCCGGAGCTTCTGCGCGTTCAGGAACTCTTCCTCGTCCGCGGCAATGTGCAGAATCACATCGGTGCCGTGCGTTTCACGCTCTGCCGGGAACAGTTCGTAGCTACCGTCCGCATGGCAAAGCCAACGCACGGCAGGGGTTCCGCTCCACGACTTGGTGACAACCTCAATGTCATCCGCCACCATAAAAGCGGAATAAAAACCGAGCCCGAAATGTCCGATGATACCGGTCGTGTTGCCTTCCTTCTGGTCACCTTCGTACTTCTGAATAAACTCCATGGCGCCGGACAGCGCGATGCTCCCGAGATATTTGAGAAGCTCCTCCTCGGTCATGCCAATGCCGTTATCCGACACTGTGAGCGTTTTGGCGGAAGCGTCCAGTCGGACATCAATGCGGTAAGCCGTGCCGTCGCTTTCCGCCTGCCCCAGCGAGCATAGGCGTTTGTGCTTGGTTACGGCGTCGGCGGCATTGGACACCAGCTCCCGCAAAAAGATATCCTTCTCCGAGTACAGCCATTTCTTGATGACCGGGAAGATATGCGCCGTCTCGACTGAGATGCCGCCCTTCTTCGCCAGCGTGCTTTCGTTTTTCTGTTCGTTCATAAAAACATCTCCTTATTTCGTAGACATATATGCTTTCCGCCATGCGGACGTGGCGCAATCGAAGCGTACATCCGCATGGCGTGGATTGCCTTATCGCTTTTCACTGTTTTTCGGCGGTTTGTCATTATCCGCCGGCTTTCCGTCCTCTGCCGCGGCGCCGCCCTTCGGAGGCGGGGCGGCTTTCGGACGGATCTGACTGCGCAACTTTTCCCGAAGAGCGTCCACCCGGGGTTTCAGCTTGCTGTGCGCATACCGGTATCGCAAACCGGAGCGGCTGTCATACATATCCCGTTCCGGATCAGCCAATGTATTGGCTGCGTAGTATTCCGTGGTCTCTGTCGGTGCGCCCTTGGCACGCAGACGCATTTCCAGCAGGCGACGCACCGTCTCCAGCATGACAGCAAACAGCGGCACTCCGATGACCATGCCTGTGATTCCCCAAAGCGAGCCGCACAGCGTGATAGCTATCAGAACCGCCAGTGGACTGACACCGGTGTTGTCGCCCAGTATCTTGGGCAGGATGATATTTCCGTCTATCTGTTGTACCACCAGGATGATGATAGCAAACACGATGCACTTGGATGGAGACTCCGGATTGGAAATCAGCACGATGAGGAACGAAGGGATCGCTCCCAGGATGGGACCGAACACCGGAATGATGTTGGTAATTCCAACGAAGGTCGCAATCAGCAGGTTATACGAAGACACGTTCAGTACGGTCATCAGCAGGAATACCTGGATGGCAACCAGCAGAGAATCAATCAGCGTGCCCTTGATATACCCACCGAAGGACGAATCCACCAAACGGGCAACGGAAATCAGGTGACGGTCAGCTTTCTCCGAAAGCACCGCCTTGCGGAACTTGCTGATTTGGGCGGCACGCTTTTCCTTGGATGCCAGAATGTAGAAGGCGATGAACAGCCCCAGGACAAAGTTCTTGAGGTGTATTATCACGTCCTTGGCGGCGCTCACGGTGCTTTCTCCGATTTTGAAATCCTTCAGCCACTGCAGAACGCGGTTGAGCAGGCTGTCCTCATCCTTGTAAATGCGGTTCAGCAGATCCTCCAACCGTTTGGTAGAGGAAATGTCGATATTCACCGATCCGCCCGTCACCTTTTTTACCAAACTGTCAAGCAATCCCAGCAGCTTGTCGAGATAGGACTGAAAATTCGTAGTGAGCTGGGTGATGCTGTCAATCAGCTGTGGCACAATCATCATGATGACCAGCGCGATTATGCCAAGCAGGGTCAGGAAGGTCAGCGCAAGTGACAGTCCCCGACGCAACCCGTTCTTGCGCACGCGCCGAAAAAGGCGGTACTCATAGAAATTCAGAATGGGATTGGACAGGTAGGCGATAATACCGCCCAGCACGAGCGGTGCGATATGCTCGCCCGCTCGGACGAAAAACCGATTCAGTGCCTGGATATTGACTATCAGATACAGGACAACGGCGATGCAGGCGAGTATAAAGAATATCAGCGCCTTCTTACCAAAGTTCTGTCTGAAGCCGTTCTTTCGGGGTGTGGGAGCATCCGATTGGGTGTCCATATGTATGCCTCACTTCTTCTTGGAATGGTGGTCATAAATGACTGTCTTCAACTGACGGTAAACGGTAATCTGTATCCCGGTCAGCTGTCCTGCCCGTTTTCTTCCGTGTTACCCCTGTTGTCTTTCTTTGTATCCTCTGTATCAGCTCCAGCCGGCGGGGTCTTGCTCTTTCCTGAAAAGCGCGCCAGTAGCTTGTCCACCCGCGTTTTAAGCTTACTGTGCTCGTAGCGGTAACGTATTCCGGCGTGCTCGTAGTACAGATCGCGCTCCGCGTTGCTCAAAGCATTCTTGGGATAGTAGTACAATGTGTCGGTCGGCTCTCCCTTGGCGGCAAGCCGCGCTTCAAGCCAGCGTCGCACCATTTCGATTATCACGGCAAACAGCGGAACGCCGATCAGCATCCCCACTACACCCCAAAGCGAACCGCACAACGTAATGGCAATGATAACCGTCAGTGAGCTGACACCGGTATTGTCCCCCAGAATCTTTGGCCCGATAACGTTTCCGTCCAACTGCTGGATCACGATAATGAGAATGATGAACAGCAGTGCCTTGGAGGGATTGGAAATCAGTACGATAAAGAAGGAGGGAATGGCGCCGATAAACGGTCCGAACACGGGAATAATATTGGTCACGCCGACAAAAGTTGCTATCAGCATATTGTAGGGCGACACGTCCAGAACTGTCATAAGCCCAAAGGTCAGAATGCCGATGATGAGCGAGTCAATCAGCTTGCCGTAGATGAAGCCGCCGAAGGACTTATCCACCAGCGCAACAAAGGATGTGATTTTGCTGTCGGTCTCCGGCTTGAACATTGCCTTTCGGAATTTGTTGACCTGCCCGATGCGTTTCTCTTTGGAAGCCAGAATGTAGAAGGCGATAAAGAGTCCGAGAACAAAATTCTTGATATAGACGAATACATCCCCCACTGCATTCCATGCAAAGTGCCCGGCATCCCATTTTCCGATAATGGGCTTCAACACCTTGTCGTAGAAGTCTTCCACGGATCCGTACATACTAGTAAGGAATTCCATGAGATGCTCCTTGGAGGAAATGTTTATCTCCACGGGCAGGTTGGCGGTCAACTTGTCCAACAGATTCTGGACAAAACGAAGCATATCATTGAGGTAGGTCTCATAGTCGCCGACCAGATCCTGGATGCTCCGCACCAGCTGCGGCACGATCATCATGACAATGAGCGCTAATGTTGCCAGCGCTGTGATCATGGTCAGCGCCAGCGAGATGCCGCGCCGCGCGCCGTTGTGCTTCATCCGACGGAACACCCGATACTCATAAAAGCGAAGCACCGGGGTACACAGATAGGCAATCACGGCACCGACTACAACCGGCGCGACATGCCCGCCGAACTTCTGGAAAAAGGTTGTCACGGCGGGAATGTTCACGATAAGGAACAGAAGGATTGCGACGATAGCCAGGATCAGAAACGTCCACGTCCTGGCGCCGAGGCGGTCCCGGACAGAGCGTTTGCCTTCTCCGGCAACCGAAACCTGATCTGTTTGTTTTGATGCGGGCATATCTATTCTCCCTCGCTCAGCCGTTCGCCGCGTTCAGTCTGCCGTCCCATGCGGCAAAGAACGCAAGCACGCGTGCCTTATATGTTTCCGGATCAACCAAAAAACTGGTCGCGTGTCCGGCACCGTGGACGATGAGAATCTCCTTCGGCGCGGAACAGGCAAGGTAGTTTTCCAGTGTCATGGAACACGGAACCAACTCGTCGGCATCCCCGTGTATGAAGAACACCGGAACACAGGTATCCTTGGCAAGCGCTTCTTTGGTGGAACAACATTTCAATGTGAAACCGCCGCGCAGGCGGCAATTCAGATTGACAGCAGCCATTGTTGCATCCGTCGCGCCACGCAGAAGCGTGCGCATACGCGCCGAGACCACTTCTTCCGGCACCGTATAGCCGCAATCCGCCACAATGGCTGTCACGGTATCGGCAACGACCGGTTCCCCGGCACAGAGCAGAACCGTGGCAGCTCCCATGGACAGTCCGCACAGGTATACCGGAAGTGTCGGGCACACTGTGCGCGCATAAGTCAGCCATTCCAGCACGTCGTAGCGCTCGCGGGCACCGTAAGCAATCAGCTTTCCCTCGCTGGCGCCGTGACTTCGTTGTTCAATCAGAAGTAATTCACAGTCGTTTTCGTGATAAAAGGGAGCATTCACGCCGAAATCCCGGTTCCAGACACTGTGCCATCCGTGCACCAGTATCAGCAGACGTCGGGGGTTCTCCGCATGGTACCAGTGTGCCTTCAATGTCAGCCCTTCCCGGTTGATCAGCGAGACTTCCTCGGTTGGTTGTTTCAGCAACTGCTCCGCCGCCAGGCGCACCTGTTCCGCCTGCTCCGGTTCACGCTTCTTGCCGGTGCAAAGTCCGGACAGGCGGCTTGCCAGCGGGGAGCATCGCCGGGCAACAATACTTGTCATCGCATCGGTATAAGCGACCGTGAGCGCCGCTGTTCCCAGCACTGCACCCGTCAGGCACACGCCGGCACGCGCTGTGCGCCGGTTTTTGGCGTTTCGCTTGGTTCTCATGACTCTTCCTCTCTGTTACGGCAACCGTCTTCCTCTGCGCAGTCCCGAGCGCGGGCACCGTGATAGATGCCCAGCAGTCCAAGCGGTACTCCCAGCCGAAGGAACCACTCTGCCAGATGGTAGATCAGTTTATCGTCAACATTGCCTTTCGTCTGCGGGAGGACAGTCTCCGTCCGAACAGCCTCTGCCAATGCATCCGCATACTGCTGGTTGCTCAGATGGATGCAGTACGGGAGCAGGACGCCGTACACAAGCACCGCGACCAACAGTATTTCCATAGTTTTTTCGCGCTGATACAGGCGCTCTGCCGGACAGACGATCCCCGGTTCCGCTCTTCCCCGCTCGGCGCGGCAGTATACGGTATACTGAAAAAAAGCTATTGTCAGGAACGGCAACATAAAGGATATCTGACCGCCGATCCACGCGCTGTTCTTGTGCTCCGTTTCCCGCAGATAATCCAGAAACACCGGGATGGTTTTATAATGCAGGTACAGCTCCGCCGCGACCAGCACGGTCATCAGAACGCCAAAACACAGCACCCGTGCCACGCTCGCCGCGCGGGTGCGTCCGGTTTGATCCATTATCAAGACTCCTCCGCTTTCCGGTTTTACTATCTTACAGTATACCACATTTGCGATGGTTTGTCCAGTCCCTTGTGAAAAATATCACGGAAATCCGGTGTACATAAAGGCTAAAACACGCTTTTACTACGTTAATCGACGATGTTCCGGGCACTTTTCGAAGAATTCCCGTGAGAATTTGCAAATTTTTTCATATACCTCTTGCGCCTGACGAAGAAAAGAGGTATAATAGATGTGTTTGTGCTCAGAGCTTCCTTTCGTTCTTCCCGCCTGTCTGATTGCCTGCCGGCGAGAATCCGCGCGGGATGGCAAGAGGTCTCTGAGAGGAATACATCATGCAGGAGAATGCACTTATGAAATTAGGTATCGTCGGACTGCCCAATGTGGGCAAATCCACTCTGTTCAACGCCCTGACCGACGCGGGCGCAGAATCCGCCAACTACCCGTTCTGCACTATTGAGCCGAATGTAGGCATCGTCCCGGTGCCGGACAAGCGGCTGGACAAGCTGGCGGAGATGTACAATCCCGAAAAATACACGCCCGCAGTCATTGAGTTTGTAGACATAGCGGGGCTGGTGCGCGGTGCCTCACACGGGGAGGGACTCGGCAACAAGTTCCTGTCCCATATCCGCGAAGTAGATGCCATTCTGCACATAGTCCGCTGTTTTGATGACGGCAACATCATCCATGTGGACGGCTCGGTCGACCCCGTGCGCGACGTGGATACCATCAACATGGAGCTGATCCTCGCTGATTTGGAACTTGTGGAAAAGCGCCTTCCCGCCCTGCAAAAACTTTTGCGCAACGGCGATAAGTCGCTGGCAGTAGCGGTCTCCGCCTTTGAGAAGGTGAATGCGGCGCTGTCTGCCGGCAAGTCTGCCCGTTCGGCTGATCTGTCCGAGGATGAACTGGCTGCGTTCCGCGATACGCCCCTTTTGACGCTCAAGCCCGTCATCTATGTAGCCAACGTCTCCGAGGATGAGGCGGCGGGTGATGTGTCCGGGAACCGGTACTATCAGAAGCTGGCGGCACTGGCGGCGTCCGAGCACACCGAGGTGTTGCCCATCTGTGCACAGATTGAGGCGGAGATTGCCCAACTGGACGGCGATGACAAGGCGGCGTTTCTGGAGGATATGGGCATCGCGGAATCCGGACTGGATCGTCTGATCCAAGCGAGCTATGCCCTGCTGGGACTTATCAGCTATCTGACTGCCGGCCCCAAGGAAGTGCGCGCATGGACGATCCGCAAGGGAACCAAGGCGCCGCAGGCGGCAGGTAAAATCCACTCGGATTTTGAGCGCGGCTTTATCCGTGCGGAAGTGATCGGCTTTGATGAGCTGATGCGCGTGGGGAGCATGACCGCTGCCAAGGAGGCGGGATTGGTTCGCTCCGAGGGTAAAGAATATGTGATGCAGGACGGCGACATCGTGCTGTTCCGCTTCAACGTCTGACAGAGGAGGGCGTCCCCATGCGCATGAGACGCAAGAAGCACGGAGCCGAGCGCATAGCTGCCTGCTCTTCCCTTCTGATACAGGATCCCGCTTTACTGACAACCGTCCTGCCTGACGGCACGCCACTGTTCCAGACACCGGGGGATCTCCAGCTGGAGGTCGGTTGTGGGAAGGGCGATTTTGCCGTAGGGATGGCAGCGGCGTATCCGCATATCAATTTCATAGCAATGGAGCGCGTAGCGGACGTAGCTTGTCTCGCGCTTGAGAAGGCGATGGCGGCAGCGCCAGACCGTTTACACGATAATCTTCGCTTTCTGATCGGCAATGCAGAAAATTTGGGCGAGTGGCTGGCACCGGGCGTGCTGTCGCGCATTTACCTGAATTTCAGCGATCCGTGGCCTAAGGCAGGCTATGCCAAACGCCGCCTGACACATCGCCGGTTTCTGGAGCTTTACCGCTCTCTGTTGCGTGCAGACGGCGAGCTTTGGCTCAAGACTGACAACGAAGGTCTGTTTGATTTCAGCCTGGAAGAATTTTCTGCAGTCGGACTGACACCCCTGTATGTTTCCCGTGATTTTCACGCCGCTCCGGAGTCGGCTGACAACATCATGACCGAGTACGAGAGAAATTTCTCCTCACAGGGCAAACCGATTTTCTGCGCACGCGTCCGCCTCTGATGCGGACTGCAAAGCCGGGATGCAACCGTCCAAATCAAAAAAGCCTTGAATGTTCAAGGCTTTTTTGATTTACTATCAAGATGGTACGGGCAACAGGAATCGAACCTGCACTCTGTAAAGAACCGGATCCTAAATCCGGCGCGTCTGCCAGTTCCGCCATGCCCGCAAACCGACGGATGAACCGTCGGAATAATCAGGTGTATCTGCGTTGCGTATCAATCGGTCTGAGCCGACAGCACCACATCCACCGTTACGAGGCTTCCTTTTCGGTCAACCCGTACCGTCACGGTGTCTCCTACATAGCGCTTATTGAGTGCTTCCGAAAGTGCGTTCATACTGGATATTCGCACGTTGTCTACCGACAGAACGATATCACCCGGTTGCAGTTTTCCTTCGGCACCCTTGCCCGCGTTCACGCTGGTAACATACACACCGCTGGCATTTGCCTGAATCGTTGCGCCGGCTGTTCCGCCGGACTGCTCAATCTTGTTCCGGACTTCCTCTACAGTGGTTCCGGCACAGTCCACGATGCGCCCCAACGTATCATTCATAACATAGGTATGCCCCTGTTCAACGTAGACACCCACGATGCCCAGCAACGGGCGGCGGAAGGACAGGGAGGAATTCACACTGTCCGCGTTTCCGTCCCGTATGATAGCATTCAGTATTTCCAGCGCACCGTCCGACGGAATGGCAAATCCTATGCCCTCATAGCCGTCGCCCAGCTTCATGGACACGATACCGACCACCCTGCCATCCGTATCCACCAAAGGTCCGCCGGAGTTACCGGGATTGACTTTGGCATCGGTCTGAATGGTCCGCACCTTCTTCGCCATAGTGCCGTCGGTGTTGTACTGGCGCACCTCACGGTTGACGTAGGAAATAATGCCTTTCGTGGTCGTGAACGCAAATTCGGCACCTCCCGGTGTGCCGATAGCATACACGGTTTGCCCCACGTAGTTATCGTTCGTGCTTTGCACAAAGGTAGCGGGATACAGTTGTGTGGCTACCTTGGACGCGTCGACCCGGATGACAGCCAGATCGTCCATGGCAGACGATCCGACCACCGTCGCCTCAGTCTGTGTTCCGTCCAAAAATGTGACACGGATCGTCTTGGCGCCGTCTATCACGTGGTGGTTGGTAGCAATATACCCGTTGGCATTCAGAACAACGCCGGTGCCGGTACCGCCCCCGGATTCCGTCGTCACCTGAATGACAACCACCGAACGTTTGGCTTGCTCGATCGGTGCCATGTCGGCACGCGATACGGAATCGTATTGGGGCTCGCCCTGACTTGTATGAATCTGCTTACCCGCCAGCAGAACTGCCAGCAGGATACCGAAACTCAGTGCAAACACCGCGGTCATTATCAAGGCATACACCCAAACGCGGCGTTTGCCGTCTGATTTCTGTGCGTCAGCCGGCGCGGCGTGCGCGTTGTCATATGCCCGCTGTTCCTCGTATGTCCAGCGGTATCGGGTAGCGGGTTCCGTGTTGGCTTCCGGCGTTTGGCTTGCCTCGGAAGACGGATTCGTCACCTCCGGCACCGATTCCTGTGTTGGCGCATCCGCTGGCTGCTCCGGGCACGACGCGTCCACAGGCTCCGCCGATTCGGCACCGTCCGCGCCGACAGTCTCATCCGGCAGGACATCCTCCTGCCGGTCATTCTGTTGATTTTCGCTCATATGACTCCTCTTCGGGAAACACTTGATTTATTCACTTGTGCTCACTGTCTTGTGCCATGCCAGGCTCCGGATGGCTTCCGCCCGCCGGCATCCCGATCGTGCTGGGACTCCGGAGGATTGGTCTCCGGCATCGTGAAGGTGAATTCGCAGTCCTTTCCGTATTCCGAGCGTACCGAGATGGTTTCCCCGTGCGCCTCAATGATAGTCTTGGCAATATACATTCCGAGACCTACTCCGGTCTTGTCCAGACTGCGACTCTTGTCGCTCTTGTAGAAGCGTTCAAAAATATACGGAAGATCCTCCGGCGGAATTCCCTGCCCCTCGTTGCAAACACGCACAACAGCCTTCCGCCCGTGCCGTCCGTCGCCCGCCTTCCAGCTGAAGTCCAATACCAGGCGTCCGCCGGGACGAGAGAATTTGACCGCGTTGTCGCAGATATTGTAGAGGATCTGATGCACGGCATCCTGATCCGCGAGGACGAACATCCGGTCCTCCTCACAGGTGAAGGAAACATCCAGATTCTTTGCATCAATCTTTTGCTCAAAGGAAATGAGTATCTGACGCCCCATCTCGCAGATGTCAAACGGTCGTTTGACCAGTTTACGGTCACCTGCCTGCAAGCGGGAAAGATCCAGCAACTGGTTGACAAGCCGGGACAGGCGGCGCACTTCGCCGGACACTACGCGCAGGTACTGCTCCTGCTCCTCCGGCGGGATCACGCCATCCAGGATCCCATCAATGAAGCCTGCGATGGTGGTCATCGGCGTGCGCAGGTCATGCGACACGTTGGCAATGAAGGAATTGCGCATCCGATCCATGCTTTGCAACGACTCAGCCATTTGGTTGAATGCTCCCGCCAGCTGTGCCACCTCGTCGTTACCCTTAACCTCAACACGCGCGTCAAAATTACCGGCAGCCATCTTCTTGGCGGCACGGCTCATGTCACGCAACGGTTCGATGGTGCGTTCCGTGATGAAATACAGCGCAATCAGCGCGGCAATCATTACCCATACAGCGGCAAGCAGGACAGATTTGAAAGTGTCGTAGTACATATCGCCCCACGTGCCGGTCTCGGACAGCGCCACGACCGCCCCCTGCGCCACGCGCGCAGGACTGCCGTCTTCTCCGGAAGACACGCTGAAAACAGCGCCGCCGCAACGAAGGCTGTGCCCGGTTCCGGTAGGCAGGGAAAGCGGCAGATCCCCTTCGGACGCATGCAGGATTCGTGTCAGATCCTCGCTTTCCAGCGGGCTGCAGGTTCCCTCTCCGGCTGTCAGAAGTATGTTCCCGTCCCGGTCGGTTACGCAGACCGTCACATCGTCCGCATTGGTCAGGACAGCGTTCAGGATACGCTGCACCTCCCCACTGTGTTCCCGTATATAGACAGCGAAATCCTCTGCGCCGCTGTCCCGGTACATTTCGGACAGATCCTCGACAGCCGACTGCGTCGTCCCCCTGATGACCGCCTGCTTGGTGCGTTCCGCGTAGCTACCTACCACACTGCCGAATACCAGAAGAAGCATGAGGAAGCCGCAAAGCAGAAGACCGGCAAAAGCAGTCACATACTTGGCGAATATGCTGCGAAACATCAGGACAACAGTTCAAACTTGTAGCCGACGCCCCAAACAGTCTTGAGCGTCCACTTATCCGAAACGCCCTCCAGCTTTTCCCGCAGACGTTTGACATGAACGTCCACCGTCCGGGAGTCGCCCAGATAGTCAAAGCCCCACACCTTATCCAGCAGGGCATCCCGTGTGAACACACGGTTATAGTTGGATGCAAGGAAGTACAGAAGATCCAACTCCTTGGGCGGGATGTCGATCGACTTTCCCTTGATCTTCAGCTCATACTTCATTTTGCTTATTTCGATGTTTTCGAACCGGATAATATCGTCGTCCTTCTGAGCAGTATGCGTCTGATAGCGGCGCAGGACAGCCTTGACACGGGCAGACAGCTCCTTCATATCGAACGGCTTGACCACGAAATCATCCGCGCCCAGCTCCAGTCCGAGAACCTTGTCAAAGACCTCGCCCTTTGCCGTTACCATGATAATGGGCTTTGCGGATATTTCGCGTATCTCGCGGCAGACCTGCCAGCCATCCTTCTTAGGCAGCATCAGATCCAGCAGCACAAGATCCGGCTCATACTGCTTGAAGGCATTTACGCCTTCCACGCCGTCAGCCACGGTCTTGACATCATAGCCCTCATTTTCGAAATATATTTTCAGCAGGTCACTGATGTTGGGGTCGTCGTCCACAACCAGGATTTTCGTATCCATCATGTCTTTTTCCTCCCGTTTTTGTATTCAGTCCCGGCTCCTCCTATGGGAATCCATACGGTATCATACTCCCGCAATGGGGTTTCTATGTGACCAAATTATGAATTCTCCGGGAACACGTCGGAATTCCAGGTTCCGCATAGCAGAAAAGCCCGACACATCGGTCAGGGAGATACCGACCTTTTGCAAAACAGTCAGTGTTCCCCTGCGTACATTATAACATGGTTTCGGAAAATTGTAAATAGTTTTCGGTGAAATAGTTTCGGAATATGCAACAAAATGTTACGACAGCGCCCAAAAGCATCCCCGGGCACGCGATACGTACCCGGGGATGCTTTCCTGTAAGAATACGCAACCGGTCAGGCGTTCTGTAACCCGCCCTGATCCGGCTCCAGCTGCTTCCTGGTAATCAGTACCAGTGCGGCAATCACGAACTGCACGACGCCGCAAAGCATGATGAGGAACGGTACTCCGGAGGTATAGGTGTATCCGAAGGCTGTAAAGGACCAGTCCTTGGTATTGGCGTCAAACACCGTACCGAACACGTACCCGGCAAGTGCACCGAGATTGAAGACAATCTGATAGAAGGAAGTGTAGCACTCGCGGTTTGTCGGCGGCATATTGATGTACTGAAAATTATCAAACGCCACATTGTGTCCGACACCGGCGAAATGCTGCGGCAGACGGACGATCAGCACCAGCAGAATATAGTGTCCCGGCTGAACAAATCCGTACAGAATCTGGAACGGTGCCACAATCAACAGCGCCACGGCAAACACGAAAAACCAGGAAGTTTTGCGAATCATCTTCTGCCAGAAATGCATGAAGAAGATAAAAAACACGCTGTACAGGAATATGATGATGTTGTAAAACGTCATGGACATCTCGATCACATCCCGCAGATAGTAGCTCAGCTGTGCCGAGTAACAGTAGGTTGAAAACTGCCAAAGGAATACCACACCCATGGTCAGCATGAACTTACGGTTATGTGCCGGTACCGAGAAAATGTCCGAGAAACGCGGCGCATGGATGACAGGATAGTCCACCTCGCGGGGAAGCAAAAGGAAGATCACGTTGACCACACCCAGCGCGAAAGCGAAGTAGCGCAGGAACACAAGGAAGGTTAGTTCCGCTTCCTGGCTCATCTGCTTCTGAAGAAGGTCGGTAATCAGACCAGAAGCCAGCGTGAACACGCCCGAAACCAGCGCCGTCAGAAACAGACAAACCGACAGGAAATAGGCACGTATCTCCTCCGGCTGAAAGCGTATATGCCAGGCGGCATACCCCGCCGTTGCCACAACGTTGAACAGGCTCGCCAGGAAAGTGATGATGATCATGCCCCACAGCCGCCCCCGGTCATCCGTCACCATGTACGGAAGCAGGTTCAACCCCACCAGTACCACGAAGTAGTACATGAATTTACAAACCGCCAGAATCCACTTGCGCCGGGGAAAACGGTTGAGCAGAGCCGGCGTAAACAGCACCAACATACTGGCTATATACGGAATGAAAGACAAAACGCCCGCAGCCACGCTGTCCATCCCGTAGCACCGGAGAAATTCCGTGTAGAAAATACCGGTGGTGATGTAGGTCAGAAATCCCTCCACCACTTTGAAAATAAGGACACAGCAACGTCCCTTGGCGTCCGGATCCTGAAAATTGAATACCTTTCGGAATTTGCGCACGGTCTCTCCCATGTCATCTCTCCCATTTTTGTTCACTGCCACGCAAGCAGGTTATGCATGGCGGCATAGCCGCACACCTGCACTATTATACCTGTTTTTAGTTCGCTTGGCAATGGGGTGATGTGATAACAAGAAGTGAGAAAAAGCAAGCAATTTCGTCGGATTGCACAAACAGCCTGCCGGCTTGTCCGAAGCCGTTCATGCCCCCTGCGCATCCTGCGGTTCTTCCAGCCGAATGGCGATGGCAGACAGGTCATCCGGACTGCCCGACGCCATGGCGCGGCGCAGGATATCCAGCCGCAGGCTGTCCATAGAGTCCGGCAGGGGAGCGGACAGCAGATCCAACAACCACGGGCACTCGTCATTTCCGAGCGTCACGCCGTCACTGACCATGACAACCACGTCGCCGGGATGCATCCGGAACCGGAGGAACTGCGGCGCACTGTCGTGCAGGATGCCAAGCGGCAGACTCCTTGAACGGAGCTTGTATACGGTTCCGTCGCGGATAACGTAGGTTGGGGCCGCCCCGTTTTTGGCAAACACGGCATGCCCGCAGGCTGTGTCAAGTTCCATCAGATCGACCGTGACAGAACATTCATCATCGGAACCGTTCCCGCGGGCGCACAGAAAGCTATTGAGCATCCGCACGGATATTTCCACATGGCTGCCCGCCGACAGCATCCGTTCCAGAAATGCAGCGCACAGCTCAGAGGCTGCGGATGCCGCTTCTCCGGAACCCATGCCGTCGCTGATCAGGGCATAAAAGCACGCCTGCTCGTTGCGGAAAACCGCAATGTGATCGCCGCAGACAGGCGGCGGCGTATAGGAATCCGGTGCCTCATCCGTCAGGGGCGGCGGAAGCGTGCCGTCCGCTCCTGCCGGAACAGTGCTTCCCGCGTAGCATACCTCTACTGCCGGCATGGAGCGAAGCGTCATGATGACGCAACCGTTGCGGTTTTCGAATTCCGGCGGCATCAGGCGTGCGCCGCACAGCCTACCCAGTTGGACAGCAAGATCGTCCTGCCTCTCCCGCAAGCGCTCCATCCGGCATCCACGGACGATCACACGTCGTTGCCGTCTGCCGCACACGACTACGCCCTGTACCAAAACGCCCAGTGAGGACAGATAGTCGTACACCTTATCCGCCGCCGCACGGTTACAGCGCGTCTCCTCTTCCGGATCACCTTCCGCCGCATCCGCCAGTAGGGATGCCATGTGCGCGTAATCTGCAGCAATGACGTCGGTCTTTCCGCCCCGTACCTGCGCTTCGGTCAACCGGGCGGCGCGACTGTTGATATCCGCCGCCATTTCCTCCCGATGCGTACAGCAATCCGGCAGGGCGGCGGCAAGTTGAGCCGCATCCACGCGACCGCGTTTGCGCAAACCCGCAAGCAAGCTGTCCTCCGGCACTCCACGGCAGTCCGCACGTGCAGGACAGCCGGCGCAGACTGCATCTGCCGTCTCCCGACAGAGTTGGCGGAGCTGCTGCTCTCCTGTGCGACGCTGGCGTTCCGCCATTTCTCCGAAGCGGTCGGACATTTCCAGCAGCGCCTGCGAGATTGCGCCCAGCCGCTCTTGCCCGGCAGCAAGACGCACCGCTCCGGTTACAGCAAGCGTGAAATCCGACTGCGCCAGTTCCCCGTCGGAATCGGACAACGGCATCCGCTCCCAAAGTCGTTCCAGCAGAAAAAACACCGGAACGGACAGGCAGATAGCCGGAAGCTGAGTCAGAAATCCGGTCATATCGTCATAGGCTGCGCACCAGAGAATGCCGGACAGCGATCCGCCAATAACAGCTGATCTGTGTGACAGAACGCGTAGGAAAGCATATACTGCCGCTGTCAGAAGAAACAGGGGCATCCGGTTCACACCGGCACCGATACCGCACAGGAGAGCTGTCGCCAGCCCCGGGACAAGTCCAAGCCGTGAAACGGAAGAGAGCGTCAGCAGAATGCCGAGCAACGTATCCAGACGCACCGTAAGGTATGGCGTGCCGAAGGTAAAGGACAGGCTCCTGGCGCTGAAGCTGATACCCAACGCCAGTGCCGCGCAGGCGACAAGCGGCATCACACGAAAACGGCTCAGCAGGCGCCGGTACCCACCGAGCGGAACATCCGCACCGGTAACGCCATGCAACGGATGCGGCGAGAACAGCAGCGTCTCTCCGGCTTCCCCGAAGCAGGATGTCAGCAGGACGACGCAGACGGGCGTCACAAAAATCATCAGCAGCGCGGCAAGCAGGTCATACACATGAAAACCGCCCTCAAACAGTCCAACAACACCGGCGGCAAATCCCGCAACCGCGCCTGTCAGCGTGCGCAGGAACGGGTGCTCCGAAAACAGTCCCGCGCGATCCGGTAACGGGGGCGGCAGCGATTCGGTTGTGTGCCGGCTTTCCGGGTTGTCCTCTTCCTCGCTGTCCTGCATGGCACCGCGCTCCGCCTTTTCCCATGGAGAACCGGTATAGTAATCGGTTTCCGTGTCGGTTTGGCGACGCCGCGGAAACAGCGTTTCCAATCCGAGGTTACTGCCAACCGATTGCAGGCACAGCGACAGGTACCTCCCGGCGTAGCGCAGACTTCCCCGGAAGCCGGTCTGCTTGGCTTCACCCGGCAGGACGGGCGGATCCACAAAGAACAGGACTGCCAGGCGCAACAGAACACAGAACACATACACGCCGATGACGGCAACGGCTGGCAAGGATGACGGTTGCGTCAATGCGGACAGAATCAGTCCCGCCAGTATGTACCACGTATACCCCGAGCTGGCCGCCAGAAGGGACAGCCCCAGCGGACAGGCTCCGAATGCGATCGGTGCCGCCCCGAACAGATAGCCTGTCCCGGCAAACAGCAGCCCCCGGACGCAGGTTGCCATGCGTTGCCGCACAAGCCGACGGTCACGGGGAGCGCGCTCCGCCCGCTGTCTCCTTGCCGTCCGCTGTTTTCCGGCGGCTGTTTCCGTAAAGGCTTTTTTGTCCATATGCTTATGCTCCTCCTCCGTATACGTCCCTGTATTTCAGCGTTCCATGCTGCATGCACTTTTCCGGTCTTCCTCCGGGTTTTTCTCTATTATACCCCCTCCTGCGTTCGGATTCTGTCGGAATCCGGGCAGAAATCATTTTTTTGTTCCCCAAGTGATAAAAACAACGCACGCGCTCTCCTCACGGAAAACGTGTGCGCTTCTTTACTGTATTTCTTCCGCCTTTCGGGCGGCATGGGTTTACGTGCCTGCTTTCTTACGGCATATCGGACCGGAATTCGGGGACATACGTCTCGATGGAGGAGGAAGCCGCATACTTCCGGAAGAATTCCTGCATACCTTCGGCGGTGATCTCGCCACCGGCAAGGTCGGTCAGCATCGCCTCCGCAACCGTATCCGCAATATCCTGCGGCACTTCGACGCCGTATTCGTTCAGCCTTTTGGTCGCGAGATTGGAGAGTGCAGCCACGCGCTCGCCCTCCGGCAGAGCCATTACCGCATTGACAGAATCGGCAAGTTCTGTCATCAACTTATCATACTGCTCCGATGCATTGGCGGGAACACCAAGCACCGATGCCAGCGCGCGAAGCCCAAGATTGGATATCTCGGTTACGAGCGGTGCCATACGGGCGTTGCTCTCCAATTCCCGGATAATCTCCTCAATAACGCCGCTTTCGCCCAGCGTGTTCAGCAGATTCTCAAATTGCTCGGTTTCACGCAGAACACCACTGCGCACCAAAGATGCCAGCATGTGTAACACGGTGCGCAGGTCGCCCTCAATGTTGCTGCTGTCGGACGATTTGAATACCTCCAGTACGGCGTCCATGGTAGGTGCCAGCAATTCGTCCGGCTCGGGCTTTTTGATACCGACAAAGGGCTTCCCGTCCAGCCACGCCGTCGATGCACCGCTCAAAAACTCGGATCCGATCTCACACAGCGTTGCGGAATTGCCGAAATCATCGGCAAGCGTCTCCAGGATTTTCATCTGACGGTCAGTGATTTCGGTAGATTTATCCAGAATGGTCGCCACCGCGATGCTGCCTCCCGCAACGCGGCACAGCGAGGTCGTTTCATTCAACAGTTCGACACGGCGACCGTCCACCTGGTAGGTGGTCAGGGGTGTGAACAGGAGCTTGTTCGTAATTCTGCCCGTTTCCGTGACCATCCGACTGCTCGCAAGCGGGTGGATCACGTTGTTCTGGACATCGCAAAGATTGATGTCATCCTTGGCAAGCTTGTCTACCTCCTCGCCGCCGTTTTCAATCAATGCGCCGCAGGCACTGTCGGCAAGCGTCAGGTATCCGACAAGCGGCATGGAGAGGACGCAGAAGACCATGACGCCAAGCAGGATGCCCATCAGCGCCCCAAAGATTTTGTCCTTCCCGCTCGGCACATGATTCTTCTGAAATCCCGTCGCCTTGAGAATGAGAAAGGCAATCAGGTTCAGAATGCCGCGGAGGGCGTAATAGAACGCGAAAAAGACAGTCACGCTGATCAGCATACCTATGGCTGCCGTGATGAACGGCGCAAGGCTCGGCAGCTCGTGCAGAACCTCCTGCATATCATCGGATTTACGCATAGCGGCTACGATTGCTTCGGCAATCACGACAGACACCTTCCGCGATGCAATGATGGCAGCAAAGGCACTGGCGATCAAAATGCAAACGGAAATACCCGTGCGGACAACCCCGCGTTTTTTTCCTCTGAACAGATTGAGTATCACGATGCCGGCGAGTACCAGAAGCATCATTCCCGACAAAATCCAGCCCATAACTCGTCTCCCTTATTTTCGGATTTCGGACAATATTACCACTGATACCACATTATACGCCTTTTGTCATGAATTGTCAAGCCTCAGTTTGCAAAAGCACCGGTTTCATGCCGTTTCCTGTTCCTCTCCGCGGCGGTACTTTTCCGCCTGCATTCGGAACATTTCCGCGTATAGTCCGTTCAGTTCCATAAGCCGGTCATGGTTGCCGGATTCGCGCAGGCAGCCGTCCGCAAACAGGAGGATGCGGTCGGCAAATCGGGTTGTGGACAGGCGGTGTGAGATAAAGATGACAGTGCGATCCTGTCGGTCGGCGGCATTGAGGATTGAATGGTTCAGCTCATACTCCGCAACGGGATCCAGCGCAGAGGACGGCTCGTCCATGATAATCAGCTCATACGGACGCACAAATACCCGTGCAATGGCGATTTTCTGCGCCTCGCCGCCCGACAGGTTGACGCCGTTCTCGTCCAGCTCGCGGGTCAGCGGGGTGTCCAATCCCTTCTCCAGCGTTGCAAGCCGCTCGGTAAAGGACGCAGAGTCCAACGCTTTCCGCACTGCCGCTTCGCTTTCGGGTGACGCATCGTAGCGCCCGCCCATGACATTTTCGGCGACCGTAGCGGCAAAGAGGCAGTAGTCCTGAAACACCGCACCGATGTGTGCGCGGTAATCCGCAAGGTCGAACTCCCGGATGTCTTGCCCGTTGTAAAGAATGCGCCCGGACGTAGGATCATACAGCCGCATGACAAGCTTGATGAGCGTTGTCTTCCCTGCTCCGTTATAGCCGACGATGGCGAGCTTTTCACCCCGGCGCAACGTCAGACTGACATCGTGCAGAACCTCCTCCGTGCGGAGCTTGTCCTGTCCCTCTGTGTCCTGGCAACCTTGCTTCTTTTCATATGCCTGTACACGCTCCTCCAGCGCGGTTTCCTCATCGGTTTTCACGCTTTCATAGGAAAAACTGACGTTTTCAAAAGTCAGCGACTCAAAGGGAGGAACCGGACAGGTTCCGGATACCATACGGTTTTCGTGATCCAAAAAGGCAAAGTACTTGTCCAAGTACAACGCATGCTTGGGCAGCTCCGCCAGCGCGTCGCTCAGTGACTGCATGGTCGCGCCCAGTATCCATAGTGCCGATACGGCTCCGGCAAAGCCGCCGAGCGGCATACGCCCGGATGCCAGCTCACCGATCATGATCAGGATAGTACCATACCGGGTTCCCTGGCTGATGAGATTCCAGCCGACCCCATACAGTAGCGTGATTGCACGCCCGCGCCGGCGGCAGGCATCAAGCAACTGCCCGGTGTTCTGCTCCAGATCGTGCTGCATCATGGCTGACATCTGTCCCGTGCGCAGCTCCTTGGCATAAGCCGGGAGGGTGTACACCCGATCAATGTAGGCTTCCCGTCGCCAGAGTGGGTTGCATTCCTCACTGACACGCACCCACACCCGATTGCCAATGCTGTCTATCACGAAAGTTCCGAGCAGGTTCCCGACCAGCATGATGATGCTGACCCACACGTTCAGGGTGAACAAAAGTCCCACAATGGCGGCGGATGAAATAAGGTTGTGCAGGACGCTCTCAACGGAATTCAGCACCTCAAGCGCGCGGGGGGCAGACTCCCGCATCGCCCACACAAACTGGTTGTAAAAATCCGGATCGTCATAGCAGGCGAGATCCATTCGCTGTGCCTTTTCATACAGCTCCCGACGCATCCGGGTTGACAGACGGCGCTCCAGAATCGGCTTCAGAATCAGATTATACAGAAAATCCGGGATAAAAAGCAGAACGTAGAAGACTGCAATGTATACAATCCACCTGGCGGCATTCCAGAAGGGCACATCCGAATCCATCGCGTTGAACAGCGCGGTGCGATAGTACACAGCCAGCGTATCCACGAAGCCCCACAGCAGTGCGTGCGCCGCCAGCAGGATTACATACAGCGGCTGAAGCCGCCAGACCTTGGCGATGACCCGGGCATCGCCCGACAGCACTGTTAAGCGGTGCCGTCGGCGTTTTGCGGTTCCCTCCCCTTTATGGGCTGATTGCCTGCGACTCATGCATGCACCTCCTCTCCCGTTCCCGGTGTCAGTTCTGATGTCGTGCTGACATAACTCTCCGCCTGGTGACGGAACATTCGCGCATAGTGCCCGCCTGCCGCCATCAGTTCGGCGTGAGTGCCGGACTCGGTCACACGCCCGTCCTCAAACAGGTAAACCCTGTCTGCCAGCACCGCCGAGGACAGTCTGTGCGAAATGAAAATAACTGCCCGGTCGGCACACGCCGCCATCATGTTTTCAAACAGGGTGTACTCCGCCACGGGGTCGAGCGCCGAGGTCGGTTCGTCCAGTACGACAAAGGGTGCGTTCCCGGCAAATACGCGCGCCAGCGCGATTTTTTGCGATTCGCCGCCGGACAGTACCACACCGCGGTCATCAAATTCCCGTGTCAGCACGCTGTCCATACCGTGCGGCATCTGCTCCACGCGCTCCAGCACACCGCTCTGCCGCAGAGCCTCGGTCACGACCGCACGGTCATGCTTCCGCTGGACGGGATCGTCAGAAAGCGGGCGGCGCAGGACATTTGCCGCGACTGATACGGCAAACGTCCGATAATCCTGAAACACCGGTTCGAAATCCTGCCTCCACGACGTCAGGTTGTATGCGTCCATATCCTGCCCGTCCAGCGTGATACGCCCCGCGCTCGGTTGATACATATGCAGCAACAGCTTGACAAAAGTGGTCTTGCCGGATCCGTTCTTACCTACCAGCGCAATTTTCTCGCCCGGCGCAATCGTCATGGATATATCCGACAGCGCGTCACGCTCGGCACCGGCGTACCGGTAGGCGATATGCTCTGCGCGCAGGACGCCTGCCCCGGCGCGCAGTCCCGTCGGATTCTCCGCGACTGCGGGCTTGTAGTCCAGAAAGCTGCGCAGATTTTCGATGAACAACGCATGCTCATGGAATGTGGAAATATTGGTCACAAAGTCGGACAGATACACCGATACGGTGCCGATGGAGTTTATGACCACCAGACAGTCCCCTGCCGTCATGGTTCCGCGCACCATGGTGGCATACAGGGCATAGAAGCCCGCTCCCAGCACGGTCAGTACCTCGTGGGCAATTTTCAGTGCGTAGTCATACCAGAACAGGCGTCTGCCGTACCGCCGCTTGAGGCGGGTAAAATCCCGCAGGGTGACAGTATAGTCATCCAGCATCTTGGCAGGCATATCGGTCAGGCGCATCTCTTTGGCGTAGTCGTTCAGGAAAAAGCTCCGTTGAACGTAGGATGTGTGCCACTCGATTTTCTTCATGTCGTTGCTTTCGGCAACCGCCTGCTTATTACGCCCCGCACGCAGAAATCCTGCCGCAAAGGGGATGAGCGCAAACAGTACCAGCCACGGATCAATCGAGAACAGCAGTATCGCGTTTGCCAGCAAGGCAAACAGCTTGGCAACCAGCTTTTCCAGATTCCAGAGCACCTGTACTGTCCTGTTTTCGACCTCCGCCATTGCCTTCAGGTACTTTTCATAATAGGCGGGATCTTCATAGCAGGACAGCTCCACCGCCTGCATTTTGGCGTACATCCGCCGCCGCAGGCACAGTTCCAGCTGTATGTAGCGCCTTGCCGCAATACATTCCCAGAACCATTGCTGCAAAAGCCGCAATCCAACGTGCAGAGCAAACAGAAGCCCCACTAACAGGCAGAGCCGTTCGGTCGGCATCTTGTCCTGCAGCCCGTCCACAACGAATTTGAGCAGATATGTGCCGGACAGAAATTCCAGAACCGTCCACAGAAGGTCAATCAGCAGATCTGCCGTGACATACCCCGGCGAGACCTCATGGATTGTTCGGAGGATAAACAGATTGTTCTGGCATACCCGCCGGAAACCAAGGTGCGGTGCGTCGGCTTTCTTTTTCCTGTGCCTGCGCCCCGGCTTCCCGTTTTCCTCCGCAGGCTGCTGAAGGTTATTCTCTGTCACATTTGACATAATCCGCCGCCTTTCTTTCCTGCCCGCATAGTTCCGTCCTGCCCTTTTCAGGGTGAAGCAGCAGCACCATGCCCGCATCGGGACACGCATATATCTCACGCAGGCGCAGGCTTTTCCCTTCAAACACCGCCACGCGCAGTTCCCCGTCATCGTCCCACGGCAGGCCCTCAATCGCAAGCGTGCCGTCCGGGTTTTCGCCGTCCAAAAACAGCGCATCTATGCGCACGTCAAACAGGACTGCAAGCCGTGGCAGGAGCGTCATGTCGGGGCACGCCACGCCGCGCTCCCATTTGGAAACAGCCTGCGCCGAAATGCCAAGCTGAAACGCAAGTCCCTCCTGCGTCAGCCCTGCGTTCCGCCGCATCGAGGCAATATTGTCCCCTATACGGGAGACATCGTACCGAGGTGTTTTTTCAGACATATCCGACATGGACCCCCTCACTTTCTGCGCCTGCGGCCTTCCGTCGCAGTAATAAATCTGATCATGCAGAGAATTACTGTCTACATTTACAGTCCAAACAAGCAGATTGTACCATTTTTCGGTCAGGCTGTCAAGATATCGTTGGTTGTTTTTGTCGTACTCTCAATAGGAAAACGTGATGCATTGCCGACAAACCACGTGCGCCGGCATAAAAAAATATCAATATTTTGAAATTTTCTCTTTACATCGTGTGCCGGATGTGCTATACTGTATGCACAGGGAGCCAGTATGATTGCAAATCGCGCACTTCCGCGCGAATCGGACAGCGATATTTGCAAACCGTGTCGGGATGGCTTCCGGAAAGGGTACTGTATGCTGACTGAACAGAAGTCTTTTTTCGGCGAGGAGGTGCTCCTCTCCACGCCCGAAGCCTCCCGGCTGTATGCCAATGTACGGGCACTGCCCATTGTGGACTACCACTGTCACCTGAACGAGAGCGAGATTGCGGAGAACCGCGCCTTTCCCGACCTCGGCGAGCTGTGGCTTGGCGGAGATCACTACAAATGGCGCGCCATGCGTTTGTGCGGCGTGGAGGAGCGGTACATAACGGGCAACGCGGACTATCACGAAAAATATCTTCGCTACGCCGAAATATTCCCGCAGCTGTGCGGAAATCCGCTTTATTACTGGACGCAGATGGAGCTGTCCCTGCTGTTCGGAATCCACCTGCCGCTTGGTCCCGATACGGCGGAGGAAATCTGGGACACCGCCAACCGTGCGCTGGCTGGGATGCGCGTGCGGGATATCCTGAACCGCTTCCGCGTCCGCTATATCGCTACGACCGACGATCCCGTATCGCCGCTTAACTGGCACGGTGTATACGGCGACACAACCGTTGCACCCACCTTCCGTCCTGACCGTATGCTGTCACTGGACGCAGACGCCTTAACTGAGCTTGCCGCGGCGTCAGATACCGACACCGGCTCACTGGAAGGGTTCAAGCTGGCGCTGATCAGGCGGCTGGATTACTTTGTCGCGCATGGCTGCCGCATTTCGGATCACGGCATGGACTTCCTCCCGGCAGAGGACTGTGGCGTGCGGCGCGCTGCGGAACTGTACGCGAGGCGGGACACACTGACTGCGGATGAGCGGGGCGAGCTGTTCTCACATCTCCTTGCGTTCCTTGCGGATGCATACACCGCGCGGGACATGGTCATGCAGCTGCACTTCGGTACCTACCGCAACGTCAATACGGCGGCATTTTCCCGCGTCGGGCGCGATGCCGGGTACGATATCATGCGCGGGCAGACTGACACCGACCGGCTGGTGCGTTTTCTGGACGGACTGGATGCACGCGGTGCCATGCCGCGCACCGTGCTGTACAGTCTCAATCCGACCTGCGTTCCTGCGTTGGCAACCCTGACCGGCGCCTTCCCCCGTGCGCGGGTAGGTGCGGCATGGTGGTTCAATGACAGTCTGGCTGGTATCCGGCGACAGCTGGAAACCGTTTCGGAGTACGCCCTGCTTGGCACCTCGCTGGGTATGCTGACCGACAGCCGCTCCTTTGCCAGCTACGCACGCTTTGACTTTTTCCGCCGCATCCTGGCAGATACGGTAGGCGGTATGGTAGCACGCGGTGAATACGCCCCGGCGCACGCCGACCGACTCATGCAGACCATCTGCTACGGAAACGCAGTAGACTTCCTGCGGTTGCAGTTGCAGTGAGAGAAAGGAGGACAACCTATGAAAATGGTATTCCGCTGGTACGGTCCCGGCGACAGCATCCCGCTGACCTATATCCGGCAGATTCCGGGCATGACCGGTGTCGTTACCGCCGTGTATGACGTCCCGGTCGGCGAGGTCTGGCAGACTGAACGCATCCTCGCCCTGCGCGACGCCTGCCGCGCGGCAGGCTTGGAAATGGAGGTCATTGAAAGCGTCCCTGTCCATGAGGACATCAAGCTGGGACGTCCGAGCCGCGACCGATACATAGAAAACTATGCCGCAACCATCGAAAACCTCGGGCGGGCAGGCGTCCGATGCATCTGCTACAACTTCATGCCAGTGTTTGACTGGCTCCGCACAAACCTGCACACGCCTCTCGCGGACGGCTCCAATGCCCTGTCTTACTGCCACGAGGAACTAATGGGGCTGGATCCGCACTGTCTGCATCTGCCGGGCTGGGATGAAAGCTACACGCAAAGTCAGTTGGACACTTTGCTCGGCGCCTATGCGGGCATGAGCCACGGAGAACTGTTTGATAATCTGGTCTATTTTCTGCGCGGAATCATGCCCGCCTGCGACCGCGCGGGCGTCAATATGGCAATCCATCCGGACGATCCGCCGTGGGATATGTTCGGATTGCCGCGCATCATAACCGGAGCGGACAGCTACGCACGGTTGTTCGCCGCCGTTCCCGACATCCACAACGGCATCACGCTTTGCACCGGATCGCTGGGCGCCGACCGCAGGAACGATCTGCCCGCACTTGCCGCCTCGCTTGCACCGCGCACCTATTTTGCGCACCTGCGGCAGATCAAGTTCACCGGCGGGGAGAACGCACCGCGCGACTTCTGCGAAAGCGGACACCGGACCGAAGACGGTTCGTTGGATATGTACGCCATTGTGCGTGCGCTGTGCGAAAACGGGTTTGACGGCTACGTCCGTCCCGACCACGGGCGCAACATCTGGGACGAGGACGGCAAGCCCGGTTACGGGTTGTATGACCGTGCGCTGGGCGCCTGCTATCTCTCCGGACTGTTTGAGGCAGTGGAGAGAACCCTGCACTGCAGGTAACGGCGGATTCATTGCTCTTGCCTTTACACAAAGAACTTTGAAAGGACGGATACTAACATGAAGCTTCCTTTTTCCGTTGATCTTACCGGGAAGGTCGCCGTCGTAACCGGCGCCGGCGGCGTTCTGATGAGTGAATTTGCCCGTGCGCTGGCGGCGTGCGGGGCGCGCGTTGCCCTTCTGGATATCAATGCAGAGGCGGCGGAAGCGGTCGCCGCTTCCATCGGCGAAAATGCGGTCGCCATCCCCACCGACTGCCTGTCCAAGGCGGACATTCAACGTGCCGCGAACACAGTACACGAAAAGTTGGGCAAGGTCAGCATTCTGATAAACGGAGCAGGCGGAAATAATCCGCGCGCTACCTGTGACAACGAGGTCATGACGCCGGACGTTCCGGACAGCGTCAAGTCCTTCTTTGATCTGGACGAAAGCGGCTTGAAATTTGTTTTTGACCTCAATATCACGTCGGCGTTCCTTGTCACGCAGGTTTTCGCGCAGGATATGATCGGAGAGGGGGGGAATATTCTGAACATTTCCTCCATGAACGCGTTCCGTCCGCTGACAAAAATTCCTGCCTATTCCGCCGCCAAAGCCGGCGTGTCCAACTTCACCGAATGGCTTGCCGTGCACTTTGCGCCCTGCGGCATCCGGGTCAACGCCATCGCTCCCGGCTTCTTCGTGACCAATCAGAACCGCTCCCTGCTCTACACTGCCGACGGACAGCCAACTGCGCGCACAGAAAAAATCCTTGCTGCCACGCCGCAGGGACGGTTCGGCAAGGTAGAGGACCTGCTGGGCACCTTGCTGTGGCTGATGTCGGATGAGGCGAGCGGCTTTGTCACCGGGGTTGTCGTTCCGGTGGACGGCGGCTTCAACGCCTACTCCGGCGTGTGAGGGGCAGCATATGCGATACGAAATACCGGCTCCGGATGCGATTCTGCCCGCCTGCCGCGTTCTGCCTGTGATTGTTGTCCGGGAAACTACCGAGGTGAACGGTATTCTGTCCGCCCTGCTGGACGGCGGTGTCGGATGTGTCGAGATCACCTTCCGCACTGACTGCGCCGCAGACGCCATCCGCCATGCTACGGAACAGTTCCCGGGGGTTTGCGTGGGCGCCGGAACCGTCATCAACGCGGGGCAGGCAGAGCTTGCCTTGTCGTGCGGTGCAAAGTTTATTGTATCCCCCGGCTTTTCCGATGAAGTCGCCGCCGTATGCGGCGAGCGCGGCGTCCCCTATCTGCCGGGGTGCGTGACGCCGACCGAGATCATGCATGCGATCGACTGCGGCATCACAACCGTCAAGTTCTTTCCTGCTGACGTATACGGCGGGTTGTCTGCCATCCGGGCACTGGCGGCGCCCTTCCCGCAGGTTCGCTTTCTGCCGACGGGGGGTATCGGATTTGACAATCTGCGCAGTTACCTGTCCTGTGACCGGATCGCAGCTGTCGGCGGGAGCTTTCTTTGCCGGGGCGATATCCGCGCAAATTGCCGCCGGCTTGCCGGCATTCTTGCGGAGGAGGTATAGGATATGCGCATCGTGACATTCGGGGAGATCCTGCTGCGTCTGTCCCCGGAAGGATACCGGAGACTGCTTCAGGCGCCCCGGCTGGAGGCAACCTTCGGCGGTGCCGAGGCAAATGTTGCGCTGTCCCTGGCTGCCATGGGACTGGACGCCGTTTTCGTGACCCGTCTGCCGGAGAACGCGATCGGGTGCGCCGCGCGGGATTTCCTGCGCGGTGCCGGGGTGGACACGCGCCGCATCGCATGGGGCGGTGAAAGGCTCGGAATCTACTATATGGAAAAGGGAATCGGGCAACGCGCTCCGGTCTGTGTATACGACCGGGCGCATTCAGCCGTTGCCCAAGCAACATCGGCGGATTTTGACTGGGATACCGTCTTCGCCGATGCGGACTGGTTTCATTTCTCCGGTATTACGCCGGCTCTGGGCGGCGCCATGCCCGCCATATGCGAGGCTGCCTGCGTGGCAGCGCGGGCGCGCGGTGTACGCGTCTCCTGCGACCTGAACTATCGGGATAAGCTGTGGACACGCGGGGAAGCCTGTGCGGTTATGACCCGCCTCGCCGCACTGACCGATGTTTGCATTGCCAACGACGAGGATGCGCGGGATGTGTTCGGCATCCTGCCGGACGCCTCCGCAACCGGACGCGATGCTTATCTGTCGGTCGCACGGAGGCTGACGGAATCCTTCGGGTACGCGGAGGTAGCCATGGTTCTGCGCCTGCCGCGCGGCGATGACGGTTATGACCTGACCGGACTTTTATATGATGGCTGCACGGGCAGGGCATTCGTCGCTCCCACCCACGGGCTGTCAATCGTTGAGCGGGTTGGCGCCGGAGATGCTTTCTGCGCGGGGCTGATATATGCCCATCTGACCGGTATGGAGCAGGTGGATGCAATTCAATTTGCTGTCGCCGCGTCGGCGCTAAAGCATACCGTAGAGGGCGACTGCAACCGCGTTACGGCAGACGAGGTGCGGCAGGCAATGAAGCAGCCGCTTTAATCAGTTCCCGCTCACAGACTGTGAATATTGCGCATATGCCGGATGGTGCATTGCGACTCACTCCGGCGGGAGCCAGCCTTACGAAATTTTGCAATTCCGAAATATTGCACTTGCAAAAAAAGCAGGAGTGTGGTATAATAGCTCCCGTGCTCCCGTGCGGAGTGTTTCCCGAATTCATGAAAGAGTCGAGGTATACAGCATGGCTACATTCTCTGTCAATCAAAAGCTGAAGGTTGGCGTGGTCGGTGCGACCGGCATGGTCGGTCAACGCTTCCTGACCCTCCTGGAAAATCATCCGTACTTTGAGGTCGCGGCGCTGGCGGCATCGCCCCGTTCCGCCGGAAAGCCGTATGCGGAAGCCGTCGAGGGACGCTGGAAAATGCAGGTTCCGATCCCCGAGAAATTCAAAAACATGGTGTTACATGATGCCAACGACACAAAGACCATGGGAGAGCTGTGCTCCTTCGTGTTCTGCGCCGTTGATATGAAGAAGGACGAAATCCGTGCACTGGAGGAGAAATATGCCCGTGCCGAGATACCCGTCGTGTCCAACAACAGTGCGCACCGTTGGACGCCTGACGTGCCGATGGTCGTTCCGGAGATCAATCCGGAACATCTGGCTGTCATCGAGCATCAGCGCCGTCGGCTGGGAACGAAACGCGGCTTTATCGCGGTCAAGCCCAACTGCTCCATCCAGTCCTACGTACCCGCATTGACGCCGCTTTTGTGCTACCGTCCGACGTTGGTTGTCGCCACCACCTATCAGGCAATTTCCGGAGCGGGCAAGACGTTTCGGGAGTGGCCTGCCATGATAGACAATGTCATCCCCTACATCGGCGGCGAGGAGGAAAAATCAGAGCAGGAGCCGCTCCGCGTCTGGGGGCATATTGAAAACGGCGTGATCGTCAAAGCAGATGCTCCGCTCATCACGACCCAGTGTATCCGCGTTCCCGTCACCGACGGGCACACTGCCGCCGTTTTCGTGAAATTTGAAAAAAAGCCGTCCCGCGAGGATATTCTCCGCGCATGGGCGGAATTCCGAGGACTGCCGCAGGAACTGGAGCTTCCGCACGCACCCGCGCAGTTTGTCACGTATTTTGAGGAGGACGACCGCCCGCAGGCGGCGCTGGATCGCGGACTGTATGGCGGTATGGGCGTGTCGGTCGGACGTCTGCGTGAGGACAGTTTCTTTGACTACAAATTCGTGGGGCTGTCGCATAACACCCTGCGCGGCGCCGCCGGCGGCGCGGTCCTGATCGCCGAGTTGCTGTTCCGGAAAGGATACTTTGCATAATGGAAAGAAAGTGCTACCACATCCCCACCCTCCCCGCCGGAACAACTGTCGCAACGGTTGACTGGAGCGTCGTGCCGGCGGCGCAGATTGACACCTACCGGTGGCTTGACGGCGGCTACGAACCGCACGCCGAGGCACGGCTGGCGTTCCTGCCCGGCTACGGCTTTGCCCTGCGCATGAGTTGCGTCGAGCGCAGTCCGCGTGCCGTATACAGCGGCTACAACGAGCCGGTATATACCGACTCCTGCCTGGAATTCTTCGCCGCATGGGCGGCGGGAAGTCCGACCCGTGACCGGCGGTATATGAACATGGAAATGAATGCCCGCGGAACCTTGCTGTCCTGCCTGGGTACCGATCGGCACGCACGCGTCCCTGTCCGGGACATTACCGGCGGGTCTATCCCGGATGTCCGGGGCGAGATCCTGCCGGATCGCTGGTCTGTTACGGCAGGCATTCCTGCCACGCTGCTGGGGAAGGTGTACAGATCTGATCCGGCTGTTTTCACGCCGGGGTACAGCTTCCGGGGCAATTTCTACAAGTGCGGCGACGAGACCGCCGTGCCCCATTACGGAATGTGGAATCCGGTCTGCACGGACAAACCGGATTTTCACCGACCGGAGTATTTCGGAGATTTCGTGATAGATTGCCCTTGAATTGAAAACTGCGGTTGCCTGTGATTTGTGAGGGAACCGATCGCCGGACGGATACCGGTGACGGTTCCACACATATCGCAGGCAATCGCATTTTCAGTGAAAAAACCGTCCTGCGTCATGGAAGGTTCACATTCCCATGGTATGATTCTTGCCGTATAATGGGGTGTGTGTGCGCTGCGTCAGCAGACTGCCGCACTCTGTCTGTGGAGGAGGTACTATATGCTCCAACTGAAGAATGTTACCAAGGTGTACGACTCTGCCATGTCTCCCGTGCAGGCACTCCGCGGGGTCAGTATCGAGTTCCGGGAAAGCGAGTTCGTTTCGATACTGGGACCGTCCGGGTGCGGCAAAACGACCTTGCTCAATATCATCGGCGGGTTGGATCGCTACACGGACGGAGATCTGATCATAAACGGAAAATCAACCAAAGATTTTCACGACCGCGACTGGGACACCTACCGTAACCACAGCGTCGGCTTTGTATTCCAGAGCTACAATCTTATCCCGCACCAGACCGTGCTGGCAAACGTGGAGTTGGCGCTGACGCTCTCCGGTGTATCCAAGGCGGAACGCCGCCGCCGCGCGGAGGATGCGCTCCGGCGAGTCGGATTGGGCGACCAGATGAAGAAAAAGCCCAACCAGATGTCCGGCGGGCAGATGCAGCGCGTTGCCATTGCACGTGCCATCGTCAACGATCCGGATATCCTGCTGGCGGACGAGCCGACCGGCGCACTGGATACCGCAACGAGCATCCAGATCATGGAAATCCTGAAGGAAATCGCCAAGGACAAGCTGGTAATTATGGTGACGCACAATCCCCAGCTTGCAGAGCAGTATTCCACGCGAATCGTCCGCCTGCTGGACGGCGTCGTGACCGACGATTCCGCTCCCATCCGCCCGGACGAGCGTGGACACAGTGTGGTGCGCAAGACCGCTGTTTCCAAGGGGAAAAAGACGTCCATGTCCTTCCTGACTGCGCTGTCGTTGTCGCTCAACAACCTCATGACCAAGAAGGGACGCACCTTCATGACCGTATTTGCCGGGAGTATCGGCATCATCGGGATTGCACTGATTCTTTCGCTGTCCAGCGGCATAAACAGTTACATTGAAACGGTGCAGAAGGACACACTGTCAGCCTATCCGATTCAGGTCAACCGGCAGTCCATGGATCTGACCACCATGATGGCAAACATGATGAATCACAACAGCGACAATGTGGATTACAGCAAGCGGGATCCGGACAAGATCTATTCCAGCAATATCCTGTCGGACATGATGACCTCTATGAACGAGGGCGTGTCATTCAACAACATGGCTGGATTCAAGCAGTATCTGGACAGCACGAAAGAGTTTCAGGACAAGAACATCGTCAGTGCCGTACAGTACACCTACGATCTGACTATGAACATCTACAAGCAGGACACATCGGCAGGGATTCTGCAGGTCAATCCCAGTACGGTCATGGCGCAGATGATGGCAATGATGGGACTGACCACCTCCACCGATTCCGTCATGAGTTCCATCACGCAGATGTCCGGCTTCAACGTCTGGTCGGAGATGCTGGACAACCAGACTCTGCTGGATTCTCAGTATGAACTGCTCGATCCTGCCACCATGCACTGGCCAAAATCCTACGATGAGGTCGTTGTGGTCGTCAACAAGCACAATGAATTGAGCGATGTGGCGTTGTATGCGCTTGGTCTGCGGGATTCTGCCGAGCTGACAAAGCTGATGCAGGCTCTTCAGAAGGGCGAAACGTATGAGATCGGCTCTGCCACCTACACGTTCGACGACCTGCTGAACCTGTCTTACAGCGTAGTCCTGCCAGCCGACCTGTACGTGAAAAACGAGGACGGCACCTATACCGACAAGCGCAAAAACGAGACCTTTCTCAAGGAAAAGATTGCCGACGGCATCAAGCTGAAGGTGGTCGGCATCGTTCGCGCCAAGGACGGTGCTGTGTCCACTTCCATCAGCGGCACCATCGGGTATACCCACGCACTGACTGAATTTGTTGCGCTGGCGAACGCACGTACCGAGCTTGTGCGTGCACAGACCGGAAATGAGAAGACCAACGTCATCACCGGGCAGGAGTTTGATGCGGGACAGTACAGCAATCTCAGCGATGCCGACAAAGTTGCCCTGTTCCGCCGGTATGCCGCCGGTCTGCTGAACGTCTCCATGTCCACAGATGACAAATCCCGCGCACTCATTTCGCTTATGAGCGGCATGACGCCGGAGGAGCGGGAGAACCTGCTCAATTCCCTGCCGGAGGAGGATCGCCGACAGCTGTTTGACAATCTGGAGGATTTCTCCGGGTATACCGACTCACAGCTGATCGGGTACATCAGCCTCAAGGGAGCAAATCACCCCAGCATCACAGCCGGAATCACAGAGGCACTGTTCAAGGATGAGTCCAAAATGGTTTCACTGTGCGGCACGCAGGCATTCAAGGACTATCTGGTGCTGACTCTGCCGGAGGCACAGCGCGAGCAGTTTGCGGCACAGCTGGCTGGCATGAGCGGGCAGGAGGTCTACGCATTGCTCAAGCGGTTGGAAAGCATGGGTAGCGGCTCCGGATCCGGAAGCGGAAGTAACCCCGGAATGCCGGAGATGTCCCCTGCGCTGAAGGAGGCGTATGATAAGGTCACAACTGTTGCACTGGGCATGCTGTCCCGGGAGGAGCTGCTGACCTTTGCCAACCGGATAGCCGAGGCAGAACTGTTCGACTCACTGGAAAACATGAGCGGGCAGAAGGAGCAGATGGCGTTGATCTTTGACAGCGTCCTGCCAACACTCCCGGACGAACAGGTACTTGCTCTCTACGACGACTATATGCCGGAGCTTGTCTCCAAACTGTCCTATGATGAAGTCATGAAGGAGCTTGGTGCCGTCGATCTCGATAACCCCGCCGGTATCAACATCTATGCCGCCAGCTTTGAAGCAAAGGATACCATCCAGTCGCTTATCGATGCCTACAATAAGTCCGCCGAGGAGGAGGGACGGGAGTCGGATGTCATCAGCTACACGGATCTTGTCGGTATCATGATGTCCTTCTTCACAGACGTGATCAATGCTATTTCCTATGTGCTGATCGCATTTGTCAGCATTTCGCTGGTTGTGTCCTCCATTATGATCGGCATCATCACGTATATTTCGGTTCTGGAACGCACCAAGGAAATCGGCATTCTGCGCGCCATGGGCGCCTCCAAGCACGATGTTTCCCGCGTGTTCAACGCGGAAACCATGCTCATTGGCGTGACGGCGGGACTGTTCGGCGTTCTGGTGACGGTTCTGCTCTGCTTCCCCATCAACCTCATCATTCGTCATGTGACGGGAATCCCCATCCTGACCGCTTCCCTGCCCTTTGTCGGCGGATTGGTGCTGGTCATCGTCAGCATACTGCTGACTACGCTGGCAGGACTGATTCCCTCGCTGGGTGCGGCTAAGAAGGATCCGGTAGTAGCACTGCGGACGGAATAAGAGGAAACGCGGTAGCGCATAAAGATGCTGCGGGAGTAATCCCTGCCCATCTTTATGCGCTTTTCTGTTCGGACTGCCAATTTGATCTTCGCACTATCCTTGACAGAACGCCGCAAAAATGCTATACTATACCTGCCGCGGACAAAAGCTACACGATATCCGGCTGAAGTGGGGGACAAAGATGGAGCAAAAGCTGTTGCTGTACATATCCTTTGACGGGCGGGCGTTTTGCGGCTATCAGGTGCAGGCGAACGGCCCCTCTGTGCAGGGGGCGCTTAACCGCGCCACAGCCGATCTGTTCGGATTCCCTTGTGACATCACCGGATGCAGTCGCACGGACAGCGGCGTTCATGCCCGCATGTTTTGCTGCACGGTCACGGCGCACGGCACGCAGGAGTTGCCCACGACGGTTCCCGTCGGGCGGATCCCGCAGGCTCTGTGTGTCCGTCTGCCCGATGCGATATCCGTCCGGTACGCCCGGTGGGTCCCGGCAGATTTTCATCCCCGCTACGATGTTTCCTCTAAAGAGTACATATATCGCTTCCTGGCTTCCCCCTGCCGCGATCCCTTCGAAATAGGGCGCAGCTGGCATATTCCGTGTCCCCTGCTCCCGCACGCAGAGCGCATCATGGATACGGCGGCGCGCGGCTTTATCGGGCGGCATGACTTCACGGCGTGTATGGCATCCGGATCAACCGTCTGTTCACCCGTGCGCCACGTGACGGAAGCCGGCGTGGAACGCAGTGGGGACATTCTGATTTTTCGGGTGCGGGCAGACGGGTTTCTATACAACATGGTGCGCATCATGGCGGGAACACTGTACGAAACCGCAATCGGGCATATTTCGCCGGATTCGATCCCGGAACGGCTTGCCTCCCGCAACCGCCGGCTGATGGGGCGCACGGCACCGCCGGAGGGACTGTATCTGAACCGGGTGTTTTACGATGACGGGGAGATCCCGGGCTATCACGGAGGTACTTGCCATGGCAACTGATACGCAACGCCCGGACGCTGGACGGACACCCCCGCGCCGGCGCAGACCGCGCCGCATGGGCGTAGCGGCACGTGCCGTACAGAACGGCGTGCGCCGCCTGTTCGGCAGGCTTCCCCTGCCGGAGGAGGATCGGGAGCCCATTGATTTTTCCGCACCGTCGGTTCCCTACTATGACGATTTGGCTCGCCGGTTCCATCTGGCACAGATTATCCTGTACCTGGTTCTGTTCGTGTTTGTCGTGACCGCCGTTCTGAGCAGCCGGGAGCGAATCACCTATGCAAATCTCTACTATCTCGTTAAGGATATCAATGCCGCCTCACACATTGCGGAGGATGCCGCCAATAGGCTGGACTACCCAGCATCAGTCACGACACCCGCATTCGTCCGTTACCGGGGCGGGTTGGTTGTCGTTGGCAGTCAGGAAGTGACTGTACTCAGCGGCTCCGGCAGACAAACCCTGACAGCGCAGGTGAACTACGCCACCCCCGCCGCCGATGCCTCGGAAAAATATTTCATCACCTACGGACGTGGGGAGAACAGCTTTTCGGTGTTCAATGCTTTCACGCAGATACACAGCGAAGAAACGGAGTTCCCGGTGTACGGGGCGGCGGTCGCGGATGACGGGTCCTTCATTCTTTTGACTCGTTCGGCTGACTATACCTCGCGCGTCATGTTTTATGACCGCGACTGTTCGGTACGCGCGAGCTACTACCTGACCGGTTATGCACTGTCCGTCGCGGTAAGTCCGAGCGGAGACTTTGCCGCCGTCACTTCGGTGGAGGAAGCGGACGGGAAATTCAGGAGCAAGATCAATATTTTCCGCATGAGCGGCGGGATTGCCAATGAGACCGTCACGGTGGAGAATGCTTTGGCAGGCGTTTGCGGGTTTGCGGCGGCGGATCGTGTCGCGGTCGCATTTCCGGATCGGCTGACGGTGCTCCGCACGGACGGCAGTGTGCAGGCAGAGATTCCGCTGGAGGACGGGACACCGACACTTTGCGCGATTTCCGCGGGACGCATTGCCATTCTGATGCAGAAAAGTAAAAACACCGGCAATTATGCAGTGAAAGTATTTGACAAAAACGGAAAATCCGTGTATAATAGAGATGTGGCTCCGGACGCGGAGCCGACCGCGATAGCCTTTGGCGGAAATGTTCTGTATATACGGGCTGGCAGTTACCTGTATCGCTTCTCCGGCGACGGTCGTGCCGTCACATCTACCCGCATCAGCCGGGATATGCTTGCGATCCTGCCGGACAGCGACAGCAGTCTGCTGGTCTGCGGCTCCGCTTTTGCCTCTCGCTACTACACGCGCGACTTCTCGGACAGCTGACCTTGCCGCCCCCAAAAAGGATGCTCCGTACACCGTCTGCAGTCGTGCGGTATGCTCCGACACTTGAAAGGAGTTAACTCTATGCAGTATGTAATCGATGTTATTTTGGCGCTTCTACTGGTCTACTTTACCGTCCGTGGGTTCAAGAGAGGATTTTTCAAAACCGTTCTGTCCGCCGGGCGTCTGGTTCTCGCCATTCTTCTGACCGTTGCGCTTGGTTCACGGGTGTCCCAGTGGATCGACCGGCAGTACGTCAATCCGCCCGTATACGAGAAGGTGCACACCAAGTTGGCTGCTATGGCTGCGGATGCCGGAGCGCAGTCGGACGAGTTCTTCCGTCAGCTCGGAGAGCAGTACGGCGCGTACCTGGACAAGGACGAGCTGAATCGGCAGGCGGAGTCCAACGCGAGTTCGTTGGATCAGATGGTGGAGCAGTACTCTACCTCCATCAGTAATACGGTATCCGGCGCGATATCCACTGTTGTCGGCTATCTGCTGACTTTTGCAGCAGCCTTTGCGGTTCTGGCGCTCGTGACATGGCTTATCGGCAAGCTGACCCGGCTCCCGCTACTCAAGCAGTGTGATAAGATCGCGGGACTTGTGCTGGGACTGGTGTCTGGTTTCTTTGCTGTCAGCCTGCTTGCCACCGTGTTCTGGGCTTTGCTGTATGCAACGGACAGCCTTGCTGTATACGATAAAACCTACCTGCTGAAGTTCTTCAAAGAGATGAAGATTTTCCAGTTTATTCTGGACAAGATCCTGTGATATCGCAGTTTTTGTAAGCAAGCAAAAAAAGCAGAGACGATCGCCCTACGGCTTTCGGCTCTGCTTTTTGGTTGTCATTTTTCTCAATCCTGCCTCAGAGCGGCATCTGCGCGCTCACACTCCCAAAAGGCTACGCATAATCCGGTATATGTCCGTGTTGTCCATGCGCTCCGTGAAATAGTCTGCCGGAACGCCTGCGGCAATCTGCAAACGGATAAAATAAGGCACATCAACGGCGGTATGATGCTTGCTAATATACAGCGAGCGGTCTAATTCCGACTTGTTCTTCGCCAACTTCAGTCCGCCGCATTCATGATCCGCCGTTACCAAAACGGCAACACCCTGCTGGTCAGACAGCGTCCGGCAGACCGACTCAACCGTTATGTCGAAGTTGCGCATATGACGCATCATACCGGCAAGGTTGTTTTCGTGACTCCTTTTGTCCATGTATGCGCCCTCTGCAATGAGTATGTATCCGTTCGGGAAGTGCTGCTCCATGTACCGCACGGCGAACTCCGTCATCATGCTCAGCGTCGGTGCGGTATTCGTCCCGTTCTCGGAGGAGGTGGAGGGAAAAGCGGCAATCAGTCGGGAAGCATTCATATCCAGCTGGTCCATTGCAGAAAAAAAGCGGAAGCCGACCGCTTCGAAGCGTGCCTGTGCATTCGTATACTGCTGGGAACCGCGCCCCATCAGAAGATCGGCGGAGCCGGCAATCTGAGACGAAATAATAACATCAGTCAATGTGCGCTCCGGTGCGTGCGCGGAAAAGCAGGCGGGGGTCGCGCCGCTTAGCACGTCGGTCGTTACAACCGCCACGCCGTAGCCCGCCGCCTTCGCCTGCTCCGTGATACTGGCAATATCCACGCCGTCATGGTGAGTAACTTCATAGTTGTTATATTTACGACCGGTCGCAAGCGCGCTTGCGGCGGCGGCACTGTCCGTGCAGACCGTGTGGTTGGAGAAGGTCGAGATGTGACCTTTATACTCCAACTCATCCACGTACATCGCCCGATCATAGTTCAGCTGGGTGTTTCGGATATGATTATCTCCCATGCCGTCTCCGATCAGCAGGATAACCTTGCTTGCCTGCCCGCGCAGTTGGTCAAAGGAGGTCGTTCTGTTCCACCCAGCCAGATCAACGTCACAGCCTACCTGCCCGTCGGGTATCTCGTTGGAAACGCGATGGGAAAACTGACCATTCCCGTAGATGCGGAAGCGCATCGCTCCGGTTGTGCCGGTTTTACGCGCGATTCGGAGACCGCCGATCACACGTCCGCTGAAGGTCGTCTCAAATGTTACGCCTACCGTGGTGTTGGATCCGTAGAGGTCAACTGCGAGTGCCCCATCCGGTGCCGTCAGCACGGTGTCGGCGGCGAGACTCGTCTGCCCGCCGACCACCCGGAGCGTGGCGCTCTTTCCGCCGGAAAGGGTAACGTTCTCAGCCGTAAAATTTCCCTGGGTACGTACCAGAATATGCGCATTCGCTGCTTCAATGGAGCCGTTCCTGACGGTCAGTCTTCCGCTGGCCGGAATCAGCAATCCGCAGGAGCAGGCGTTGCCTTCATCCCAGGCAGAAACAGGAGACGTGATGTTGTATGTATGCCCGCCCAAATCCAGCACGAGCTTTTTTCTCGTAGGAACCGACAGACTGCCGCCGGACGTCACATCGCGCAGAAGATAAACTGTCGCCCCGTCCGGTGCCTTCGTCAGCGCCCGCGCGAGGTCGGTATACCGCTCGGTGCCGACGATGGCGGTCACACGCCCCTCATCGGTAATCAGGCTGACCTTGCCCGTTGCCGTAATCGCGGCAGACAGGGTGCCGTTGGTGATGATAGCCTCCATCGACCGCCCCGTTGCGGCACGGAGCGCCAGAGTTCCGCTCAGATTGCAACCGTTGAGATCCAGGATAAAGGACAGATCGCGGGCAGTCGCCTCAATGACACCGTCCTCCAATGTGATATCGTTCATCAGGATGATGTACGAGTTGGGAACGCGGGCGGCTGTCAGCAACGCGGCTGCCGAATCAACTACAAAGCCAACCCTGCCGGTAGCGCCGGTATCGCCCTTCTCGCCTTGGGCTCCGGTGTCTCCCTTATCGCCCTTTTCACCCTGAGCGCCGGTGTCACCCTTGTCGCCCTTTTCGCCTTGGGCTCCGGTGTCTCCCTTGTCGCCCTTTTCGCCTTGGGCTCCGGTGTCACCCTTGTCGCCCTTTTCGCCTTGGGCGCCGGTATCACCCTTGTCGCCCTTTTCGCCTTGGGCTCCATCGGAACCCGGCTCACCGGCGGCTTTTATTCCCGAATCAGTCGTTCCAACCCACCAGTTTCCGTTTTCCCCGATATAGGGGCTGTCCACTTTCGAATTTGCCGTATTGCAGGCAACCAGCGTCCCGCTCAGGACAACAGCCGCCAGCAAGGCAGCCAATTTCCGCATCCAGTGTTTCATGGTAGATTTCCTCCGTTCACGGTTCGACCATTGTTGATTATCTTTGATTATATCAGATTTTTTCCTCCATGTCTATAGGCAGATTGCATAATTAGAAGATTTTGATTTGGCAGTTTTCATCAGCAGTTTTATTGCAGTTGGCAGGCAGGAGGCGGCAGTTTGCGGGAGCGTAAATTGTAAAAAAATTGTGACGCGCCAAAAAACTGTGCAAACAGTAAAAAGAAGGGCTTGCGCCGACACGTTTTCTGTGATATAATACTGCATAGGGTGTGAAAAACACCGCGCATAGCGTATTGTGCAAGCTACAACCACAGAAAGGAATCCACCTATGAATTCAAACACGGAGATCAAGCCCTCTGCCGCCGAGCCGGCAGAAACTTCTGAACAGCAAAAGTCCCGTATGTCTCCCGTCATGACAGAAGCCTACACGCAGATGCTGGCAGCAGCGGATGAGGTGGAAAAGGTTGTGGTCGGAAAGCGTACCGAGGTCGTCCTGCTCCTGACCGCCCTGCTGGCAGGCGCTCATGTACTGATCGAGGACGTGCCCGGAACCGGCAAAACTACGCTCGCCGCCGCACTCGCTACCGTAACAGGGTTGGACTTCCGCCGGGCACAGTTTACGCCCGACGTCATGGCATCGGATATCACAGGTTTCAATATTTACAATCGGCAGCGTGAAACCTTTGAGCTGCGTGAGGGGCTGGTCATGTGTAACCTGTTGCTCGCGGACGAGATCAACCGCGCTTCGCCTAAAACGCAATCGGCACTGCTGGAGGCGATGGAGGAAGGAAAGGTCACGGTAGACGGACAGACCATGCCGGTGCCGGATCCTTTTATGGTCATTGCGACGCAGAACCCTGCCGGGTACGTCGGAACATATCCCCTGCCGGAGGCTCAGCTTGACCGCTTTGCCATCAAACTGAGTATGGGATATCCTACTGCCGCCGAGGAAATCAGCATCATCCGGGCACGCAAGACGGACAACCCGTTGGCTGGCGTCCGCAGTGTGCTGTCTGCCGATACCCTGCGGGATATCCGGAGCATGATGACGGATGTCCGGATAGACGATGCGCTGTACACCTATATCGTCACGCTGGTGACGGCAACCCGCCGCCATCCTTCGCTGGCGTTGGGCGCCTCCCCGCGTGCGTCGGTGGCACTGGTGCATCTGTCGCAGGCGTATGCTTTTCTGCACGGTCGGGATTACGTGATTCCGGATGACATCGCCGCGCTGTTCCGCCCTGCCATTGCGCACAGACTTGCCCTCCGGCAGGAGGCAAAGCTGACGCATCAGACCGCTACGGAAATTCTGGGCGAGATACTGCGCACGACAGAAGTTCCCTACAAGGGGAAGCGGGACGCCGCTGCCCGGAACTGACGCGCGGGCGGACTGGTATCTCTATGGAAAAGAAACGCTGTCCGAACTGCGGAAAATACGTAGACGCGGACAAAACATACTGCATGAACTGCGGCACGACGCTGGGCATCCGCTGTCCCGACTGTCAGGCAATACTGCCTGTAGGCACCAAGCGTTGTACCGCGTGCGGTCACTCCTTCCTGCGCAAAACGCCCCGCAAGCCTTCCGTAACCGCAGCTTTTATCCGAGCGCATCAGCGTGCCGTAGCGGTTATGCTTACATTGTCGGCGCTTCTTGCCGCCGCCGTTCTTGCCGCTCTGCCGGCACTCTGCGTATCGTCGGAAGCTGTCCCGGGGACGGCTATGCGTGCCTGCGGCTATGGCCTCATCGGCTTCCTGCTGGGAGCACATCCGTCCGGCATCGTTGCTCTGCTGGCACAGCCCACCCTCCGGGATATTTCAACCGGACTGCGCTTTACTCTCTATGGGGCAGGACTGGGGTGGCTCATCCTGCTGACCGGTTCCGCTCTGGCTCTTTGGCTGGCAGTAGCCAACCGCAAGCGTCTGGGGAAGTTGACCGGGCGCCGTCTGCTGTTACTGAGCGGCCTCAGCCTCGGAGGGGGAATACTGGTCGTCGGCATGGAAGCCGTTACGCGCACGCTCCTGCCGGATGCGGCAGAAACTGCCCGCTGGGCGTCATCGGCTGCTGTTCCGTTTGCCGCCGGTGCGGTGGCTCTCCTCCTTTTCTCCGCCCTTGCATGGCTGTATGCAACGATCCTGCGCAACACGGATGAGTCGCCGGAGACCGCGCTGTCGCCCAGACAGGCGCTGTATTACCCGTTCCGGACGCTGGCACGTGCCATACGGCGGCGCTTTTCGCGCAAAAGTCGCGCGACTCATGCACAGGCGCGCGGGGGACACACCCTGACCTTCACACGCAGGTTCCACCGGTACCTGATTCTTTTGGGCGCGGCGCTGATATTCACCCAGGCATTGCTGTCCAAGGTCTCCAACATATTCTTCTGGTTTCTTCTCCTTCTGCCTGTGCCGCTGCTGCTCTACACACTGGTGGCGCGGCACGCAGTCACGGCAGTGATGCGCTCCGCATCGGTCACGACCGAGAAGAACGAGCCTTACACCTATGAGCTGTGCATACGGAACCGCTCCCTGCTGGTATTCCCCTTCGTGGAGGCGCACGTGTCGCTCCCGCAGTCCAACGCGGTACGGTGCACGGAGCGCACCCTGTGCCTGCCCCTGACAGCATTGTCTGACCGGTGTCTCCGGGACACGGTTCGTTTCCGCTTCCGCGGAACCTATGAGATCGGTGCCGACGAGCTGTACGTTTACGATTTCTTCCGGTTGTTCCGGGTGCGTATCCCGGTCAAAGCCATGGCAACGGTATATGTTCTGCCGCGCCGCACCGCCATTGAGGAAACACTGGCACTGTCGGTATCCGATTCCGCCGCGCGGACGGTTCATGCCCTGACGGCGGTGGACAGACTGGAGGTCAGCGATATCCGGGAGTACCGCGCCGGTGACTCACTCAAAAGTATCCATTGGAAGCTGTCCTCCAAATCCGAAGAGTTTGTTGTCAAGGATTACAACACCGGCACTTCTGACCAGACCGTTGTATTCTGCGACCTTGCCCCGCATTTTCCGGATCGGGAACCGCACCGGGATGCGGCGACTGACGCGCCGGAGCAGACTGGGGAAAACAGCAAAAAAAGAGGCGGGAAACGCCTGCGCCGGCAGGCAACGACTGCCCGTCGCGCTAAGCGGAACGCCCAGACTGCGGATACGCACGCCATTTCCGATGAGCAGCTGGCTCAGCGCTTGTCGGAACGCGCGGCAGCGGCTGAATTCCTGAGCGAGCGGCTTACTGACAAGCAGGTACCGGATGCGGCAGACGATGGTATTGCCGTACAGGGCGACCTCGGGGAGACGCCGGTCGTGCAGGATGTGCAGGCGCTTGCCTCGCCTGACTTCTATGCAGATATGAACGAGTATCTGGCAGACGGCACAGTGGAGCTGACCATCGCAGCTGTCCTCTCGGAGCTGAACCGGGGGCATGAAGTGCAGCTTGTCTGGTTTGATCGACGCTCCGAGAGCGGCATGTATGCGTTCCGTTTGCGTGGTACGGATGAATTCGAGCGCATTTACAGTCTGTTCGGCACGGCGCCGCTCTGCCGGGCGGATCAGTCTGTCCCGCTGCTCGCGTCCATGATCCAGGAAACCGGCAGTATGCGCCAGCTGTTCGTCCTGCCTGCTATGGATGAGGCGACGCTGACAGCCCTCTGCTGCCTGCCCGGCATTGCCGACACCGGCGACGCGGATGGGGTCGAGGCTATGCTATACGAACCAGCCGAACGCTTCCGCTACCCCGCCGCACGCACACGCTTCCTGGAAAACTGCCGCCAACAGCTCGGCGCGGCGGGCGTATCACTGGTTGTCTGCGGGACAGTGCCGGGGCAAAATGCAACCGATGCCGTCCGGCAATGCGGGAAAGGAGGCGATGCCGATGCCTGACATGAAAAGCAAAAACAAAGAAAGCAAGCGTGACCGCCTTCGGAGGCACGGTTCGGATCGGGTGCAAGGGAAGGCTCCCCTGCTTTGCCCGCCGGAATCCGTAGCCCGGCGTCTGCCATACCGAATTGCGGGGTACCTGTGCCGCGTGCTGGTCATCTGGGTTGCGACAGGCGGACTTGCCGTATTCCTGTCCGGCGCCATGATGTATGACGTCCCGAATGGGTACCTGATGGGTGTCTCACTCGTATGCGTTGGGTTGATCTCACTGTTTTGCCTCGGTTGGAAGACCGCCATAATCGGCGGTGTCTGCACGGCGGGGCTTACCGTATGGCAGTGCATTGCCCATGCCTCGCTCTTACCCGAGCTTCGCTATGCGCCGCTTGCCCTGTACAACGGTTGCCTGCGCAGACTGGAAACTGCCGGCTATCTGACATTTTCCAGCATGAGCGTCAGTTACAGCTCCGCTGCATCGGAGGAACAGCTGCTCAGGGCAGGTATGGCTGGCGTCATCCTGCTGTTCGCGCTGGTGTATACCCTGTGCCTTCTGCGCCGCGCCAATCTCCTGCCGCCCGCCATCATGAGCACGGCAGTGCTGACCGTTCTCATGACCTTCAATGTGTACAGCAACCGCATCCAGTCCAATCTGGGTATCGTGCTTGTCATTGTCTCGTTTGCTGCCGTGTTGGTCATGGCGGCGTGCGACCGCGTCTATCGTCCGGTAGCAGGACACAGGCGCGGGGCAGCGGAAGAACTGCTCCCCCCGGAGCAGGATGGGCAACGTCCGACTCTGCCGGAGTCGTACATCCGGAAGCGCCAACTCCGCGCGGAACGCCGCGCCCGGCGGCGCACGCGGCAAGCCCGGACGGTTGACGAGGAGCTGAATGATTATTTTGCCGGGAGCAAAGCCCGGAAGGCGGTACGGGACGCGGGCAAGACGGATGACGGGCAGAGCGTACGCGCACAGGTGCGTGCTGTCCGGACATACGACCGCATCACCGATCACGCAAGGGGAGCCGCAGGCGGCTTTACAGCCGTGGTAGCCCTTCTCATATGTCTGCTTGCCGTAGCACTTCCTGCAATCCTGATCCGTGGAAATTTCACGACGATCGAACCGCTGGATGAAAAACTGTCCTTCGCCCGCGACTATGTGACCGCTGTTCTGCGTGGCGATGACAGCCGCCTTGACGAGCTTGCCTACCAGGCGGACAGGGCGCATTTTACGCCGCGTTCGACTGAACTGGAGCAGCTTTCCTTTACCGGTCGGCAGATACTGTACGTGAAAGCGCGTTACAGTACGAACTACTACCTGCCGGGTTGGATCGGGACGGACTACCGTAACGGGGCATGGCAGGCAGTGGATAATGAAACGCGCGCTTCCTACCGACGGCTGTTCGGCACCGACACGAGCCCCGCCGAAACGCTCCGCTATAATTTTTACCATTATACCAAGCCTTCTTTGGTTGACAGCGAAACTTCGGCAGAGCAACTGCTGGAATCCTATGGCGGAAACCGCTCATACGGCTTTCTGACCGTGCTCCTGCATATGCGGCGCATCAACAGCCCCGGCTCCGAGGCGCTCCTGCCTGCCGTGTATGCCCCCTCCTTCGGTCTTTCCGAGTACAACACAGCGGTGGCAAGCAAACTCGGCATTGTCAACTACTTCGACGGCATCCGGACGGGACGCGATTTCAAGGAAAACGGCGTTTCCTACGCATCCGTTGCCTACGCGCCGATCATGTCGAGCAGTATGTGGGTATCCAATACCGCCGAACTGGCAGAGATGTGGGCGCTGGGGCGTGAGGCTGTCCTGATCCAAATGCATCTTCCCGAAACAGACGGGACCGACCTCTTGCCGAACAGCCTTCTGAATCTGACGGTCGCAGAGGAGAACGGGACCACGGTCTTCAATTACACCTACAACGTCCGCAATGGTGTGCCGGAAAGCAGCTTCCGCTTCTACCACCCTACCTCTAATGTCCGGTGGGCTGGTTCCTCGTATATCATTACCGAAAGAACCGGGACGCTGACGATTACGGCATCCGCAGGCAAGGTGCTGGCAGTTGCGCTGGTGTCCAAAGATGACGTTTCCGAACTGCCGAATCTGCTGGAGCAGTACAACCGGCTCATGACAGACAGCGAGCGTGCGGCGCTGGCGGAGGCATTGACGGCAGAGCGCGCATACAGCGACTTCGTGTACAGCACCTACACGGCTACCGGCGGCAGTGCATATATTGCCGACCTTGCCGCAACTGTCCGAAAAAACGCGCATCGATGGATGGTGGCGATTACAAACGATACCACTGATACCAGTGCCGCTGATAACAATTTGTGTGCCAAGTACCCGGATGTCTCCTTTGCCGGGTACCGCGACCTGTCCGCTTTGCAGGCATTCTCTCAACGGGACAGTCTGGTCCGCTGTGTGATTGACTACATCATCCGCGATCTCGGGTGTACCTACACCATCACGCCGGATCTGTCCGGTGTCGATGCCTCGCTGGATGGCGTGGAAAACTTCCTGCGCAATACGAAACAGGGCTACTGCGTCCAGTTTGCTTCAGCCGCCGCCCTGATCCTGCGGGAATACGGGATTCCCGTCCGTTACGTGGAGGGGTACATTGCTACCAACCTGCAAAAGGCAGGAAAAGCCGACTTTGTCTACGGCGGCTATGTGCATGACTATGAAGCACACGCATGGATTGAGGTATACTTTGACGGCGTTGGCTGGATTCAGTACGAAACAACGCCGCAATACTACACGGGGCTGTACGGGTTTCTCGATGCCATATCCGACCCGTCCGTGCCGGTTGTTCCGTCACCTTCCGAATCCGACAGCAGCCGGGCGGACGAGAGCAACTCCGAACCTGTCACGACCGGGAACGAGAGTGCAACGGAACCGGACACCGGGGATATTTCAACATCCGCAACCGATACCGATATCGGAAATGACGGAGATCCTGCCTCTCGGCGTGCCGCAGGTATCGCTATGCTGATTCTGTTCGGTATCGCGCTTGCGATCGGTCTTTTGTCCGTCGTCATCCGGCGGGCTCGTGATGCCCAGTACCGCCGCCGGGATCTGGCAGAGCGTGTTCTGGCGTTGGAGCGTGATCCGGAGGAGCCGCGCGAGCTGGCGCGGGCGCTGTGCGACAACGTGACCGATTTGTTGGCTTTGTTTGGACTGTCGCCCGGAATCGGCGAGTTTCCCGATGCCTATGCGGCGCGTCTGACAGCCGCCCTGACACCGGGCACGAAGGATGCGGAGCCTGCAGAGCGGATTCCGCCGATTCGACCGATCCTGGACGCGCTGGCAGCCGAAGAGTTCGGCAACGGTATGACAACAATCGAAATGAAACAGATGGCACAGCTATATCTCTTCCTGCACGCGCACCGTGCGCGCTTCCTGCGTCCCGGTACCCGCCTGTGGCTGCACTATGTCCGTCGCCGCATCTGATATTTCACCGGGTACTGTAAACCGTAAGCGCAAACCGCAACCGCTACAAGTAATTTGGAAAAGAGGAATGTTTGACATGAAAAAGATTATCTGCGTTCTGCTCTCCCTCCTGATGATCCTGCCGCTTGCTGCCTGCTCCAACTCGGACAATGATGTGAACTCCGCTGTTGCGTCCACTGCCGGAGACGCCACGGCAAACGAATCGTCCTCCGGTGAACCGTTGCCGGCTGTCGGCAAGAAGGATTACCAGAAATCCGTCTTCCGCATGGTAGGCTTCAATAAGCCCGGTTCCTGGTACTATGCCAAAGAACTGGAGCAGAATACTCTCAACGATGCCGTGTACGAAATGAACCAGGTGGTCGAAAACCAGCTCAACGTCCAGCTGGAGTATGACTACATCTCGGATGTTTCCACGGGCGGTGAGATATTCGGAAAGGTGTCTCCCTATATCATGACCGGCGACGATGCCTATCAGCTATGCATACTGCACCCCTATTACAGCTATAACTCTTTCATAACACAGAATTATGCGTTTGATTTTTACAATCTGGAAAGCATGGATCTGTCCAGAAGTTACTGGAACAAGCGGGTGATCGATCAGCTCGCCATCAACGGACACGCCTACATCGCACTGGGCGCCCTGTGCAGCTATACGCTCAATATTCTTTACTGCAACAAGGGCATTCTCAAGGATGCGAAACGGGATGTCCCCTATGACCTTGTGCGCAATCAGAAGTGGACGCTGGATCAGTTCTTTGCTATGACCAAGGATCTGTATGTGGATAAGAACGGAAACGGTACCCGCGACAACGGCGACTGCTACGGCTTCGCCGGTTTATGGGACGCAAACGGTTCTGCCTTCATGCAGGCTTCGGATATTTATGTCGTACAGCGTAACGAGGAAAATGTATTTGAAGTCGCACTTGAAAAGAACGACCGGTTGGTGAACTTTTATGACAGCTTGCTCGCGTGGTCCCTGGATGAGAGCGTCTATCTGTGGAACTTCGGAAACCGGAACAACGAAAGCGTCATGCTGGACTTTCTGAACGGGCGTTCTGCCTTCACACTGTCGGCACTCGGCACGGATTTCCTGGAGGCTACCTTTGATGTCGGCGTTCTCCCTCTGCCGAAGTACAGCGAGGCGCAGGAAAATTACCGCCACGTCAACTGGGGCAACAACATTGTGGTGCCCAGCTCCATCAGGAATACGGAAATGGTCGGCGACGTGCTGGAGCTGATGGCTTACTATACCAGCACTATCGTGCATAACGCTTACTACGATACCGTACTGCAATACAAGGTCTCCAATTCTCCGGACGACCGGGACATGGTCATGCTGATCTACAACACCGTTGTATACGACCCCGGCATTGCATTCTGTGACGGAAACAGCAGCCTCTGGAATCTCGTATATCTTCCCTGCTTCGGTATTCTGAACAAGACGAAGAACGTTGCCTCCACGCTGCGTGCCAACGTTAAAACCGCACAGAGGAAACTCAACGGACTGTTCAATATAAAAGACAAAACATAAGCAAGCCGACGCACCGCATACATGGAAGCGCCTGCTCGCACAGCAAAGCACCCGAGGGCACATCGGCTCTCGGGTGCTTTTTTACCAAATCTGTATTCGCTCGCCCATTCTAACGTCGCTTGCGTCCGGTCTGACAGCACCCAGCCAGCGCATCAGGCGGCAGGCGCACAAGAATGGCGTCTTCACCGATACATTCAACGCGCTCCCACGGGATTCGCCAGACTGTATGCTTTCCGAATGGCAACCAGGCAGACACCCCCGTTTCGCAGGGAACGATCAGGGCGGTTATGACACAGCCGTCACATCCACAGCGCAATTCCAGGCTTTCCGGCGTACCGAGGCAGGTGCCACCGCACAGGTTGATGATTTCCATGGAGCACAGCTCGTCACTTGTCATGGTCTGCATAGGGTATCACCTCCCCTGTCCCAGTGTATGCGCAACGGGGAGAAAACTTGCAGAGTCACAGGGGCTGTATTCTGTCAAGATCTGCGACGCGTGCCGCCGAACAGGCTCACCGAGACGCGTGCCAACGCACGCAATGCAAGGAACAATCCGCCTCCGCAGAGCGGGAAAACCAGACTCCAGTACAGGCGCAATCCGGATCCCAGCGTTACCGCCAGTGCACCGACCCACAGAAGCAGGAAGGCAAGCAGGAAGCAGAACCCGCTTCGCGTGCGCCGTGCCAGCATCGGATCCGTTACGTACAGCGCCAGCTGAATCGTCAAAAGAGACAGCCCGGCAAAGCCGTCCAGACCGGCAGTTCCGAAACTGACGGCAAGGAGCATTCCGACTCCGGCTGTCGTCCACAGACAGGCAACTGCGCCACCTGCTCCGATCAGATCGGGACACAGCGTGTGCAACAGCTGCCGCCAATCGGCAGGAAATACACGGCGCCGCATGAGTGACGGAGATGTGTCGTTTACGGACAGGGACAGCAGGGCAAGCGTGTCGGCGACCATGCCGGACAGTAACAGCCACGGAGCTCCCGGCAGTGCGGCACCCATACAGACAGGAACCGCCAGCATAAGCACCCGCAACAGTTGCGAAATTACAAAAAAGCGAACGGCTCCTGCCATGGCGTCCCGGTAGCGCGCCGCCGTCAGGAATGCCTGCCGGACGCCCAGAATGCCGCCGCCCTCGCGGCTGACACGCCGAACCGTCACATCGGAACGCCGACGGCAGAGATCGGAGGCACAGGCGGAATCGCGGTTTCCGTCGGCATCACAGGAGGCTCCCGGCTCCAGTCCGGTAACACCGGTTCCGCCGGACTGCGCACTCATCGCGGAGCGGAAAAGTCCCGGGCATACCGTACAGGCAATGTCTGCCGATTCCAACAGCATCCTGTCCCGGCGCTCTCCCGCCAGAACGCAGATACGGCTTCCCTCCCCCCGTCTCGCACGGATATACTCCAGGATGTATGAAGCACTGCACCCCTCAAAAGCGGCTGTTCCGTTTCGCCGGAGAATCACTGCCGGCGTCCGTGGCTCGCCCGACTGCGGGCGGTTGGAAGGGGCGCCGGATGTGATACCGCACTCGGACAGCACGCGGGCATTTTCTTCCGTGACATCATGCAGAAACGCTGTTACACGAATGCCGTCTGCCTCCAGCGCGCGGATGGCACCGTCGGTTTTACGGCAGGTATGCGGTCCATAGGCAAGCATACCTTCCAGGCACACGCCCTCTGTTCCGGACGAGAGCAGGAAACAGGTTCGCAAGCCAGCCAGTCTTGCCTGCCGGAAGGTACGGCGCAACGTTTCCCGCTCTTCTTCCGTCATGGGACGGTTTTCCTTGCCGTCCGGGACAAGCGTACAGCATACTGTTTCATCAAAATCGCTGTACAGCCCAAGATCGGTCGTGTCGCCGTCCTTCCAGCGGATCCGCACGGTCGGCTGTCCCCCTGCGCGTTCGGCTTTGCACGGAAACCCGGCGCTGACGCGCAGTTGCACGTCTTCCGGCGACAGCTCCGCCCATTCGACCAGCGCGTTCAGCAGGGACAGGCGCTCGCGCAGCAGCACCTCGCCCTCCGCAGAGACCGGCAGTTCCCCGCCCTCCGCGTCCTGCAGGACAGCCCGGAACAGGTAGGCGCAGGCGGCGAACCGCTCAGCCGCCTCGTCCGCGCCGGGACGTGTGCAGTCATACCGTGCCGTGCCGACCGTCAGAAATTCAGGGTGAGCCACACCGTCATGCAGCCCGGCTGTGCCGACCAGCACCAGTTCATCAATGCGGTTCAGCACATCCAGTGTTTCGGAAGCGCGGATATCCGCCGAGCAAGCCGTATCCCGATCCGTTGCAGCCATACTGCGCAACGAGGCGCCTATACAAGCCGCACGGATCAGGAGATGCCCGGTCAGGGATGTCACGCAAAGCGTCATTGCCGTCAGCACGATATCCAGCAGGTCATACCGGCTGCCAAGTGTAAGATACCCAATAATTGTCAGCGGAATAACCAGCGCAAGCAACGTCAGATTACACAGATTCAGTATCTTTTCCGCGTGCCGGAAGGATGCCGGCAACTCGCCCCGTCCGACCGGTTTGACACCGCCTGTCAGCGCTCCCAGGTGCGTCTGCTGCCCCGTGGCAACCACCACGGCGCGCGCACGACCGCATTCCACAACACCGCCCGCGAATACCATATTGTCGGGCGAATGACTGTCGCGTCCGGCTGACAGCACAACCGTCTCCGGGTCCTTTGTCAGTCGGACAGACCGCCGCTCGGCCGGATCGCCGGACAGTTCGCGCTCGACCACGCAGAAATCCGGGTCGGCGGACAGCAGGCGGGCGTCCGCCGGAACAACATCGCCGGGGTACAGCAGGATTATGTCCCCACGTACTACGCAGTCAGCGGCAAGGCGGCGCACCCGACGGTTGCGCAGGACGCGGCACAGTGGTGCTTCCATGGTTCGCATGGCGGCATCCACACGTTGCGAGCGGATGTAGCAAAGCGTGCATACCGCCCCGTAGGCAAGCGTCAATCCAAGGCAGGCAAGCCCCATAGCGACCCGCCCGAAGAACAAGGCGCTCAGGCAGACCGCCAGAAACAGCCACAGCACCGGCTCCCTGCACAGACGTTTGATACAACCGGACGGCGTCAGCGTGCCCGTGAGGAACAGCGGTCGGTGCCGCGCGGAAGACAGCGGATGCAGCCGCTTTTCTGCCTCGCGGGGAGACAATCCCGTTTCGGGATCAGTTTTCAGATGGTGCAGAAGCGCTCCCGGCGGAATGGCAGCCGGGTTGATGCGCCGCCGCGCACGGCGGCGGACGTCTCCGGCATCGTTACCGGTTGCAGATCCGGTTTTCTTTTGCTGCGTTGACATAGCAAGCCCTTACATGGCATCAACTGCCAGCTTGCCGTCACGGACACACAGGCGAACCTGCGACAGCGTGTGACTGTAGTCGGCAATGACGGCTTCGGCGAGGGGATCCTCCACGTTTCTCTGAATATACCGGCGCATATTCCGTGCGCCGTACCGTTCGGAATAGGATTCGTCCGCGATAAACCGCGCGACCGGATCGGTGTACGTGAAGGTCAGCCCCCGCTCTTTCAGCACATCCTTCAGCTCGTCCAGCATGATCCGGGCAATCGCAGAGAAATCCTCCCGGGTTAACGGGCGGAATGTGATGACCTCATCAACCCGGTTTATGAATTCCGGGCGCAGGAAGCCCTGCAATGCCTTCATGGTGGCATCATCCGCCGCCCGATCGGACGATTCGGAAAAGCCGATCTGTGCCGTCCTATGCTCGGAGCCGGCGTTGGTGGTCATTACGATGATGGCATTTTCAAAGTTGACGGTTTTGCCGTGCGCATCGGTCAGACGCCCGTCGTCCAGTATCTGGAGCAGAATATTCAGAACTTCAGGATGCGCTTTCTCGATCTCATCGAACAGCACGACTGAGTACGGCTTGCGGCGGATCTTTTCGGTCAGCTGTCCGGCGTCATCGTAACCGACATAGCCGGGAGGCGATCCGATGAGACGGCTGACCGATTCCTTTTCCATAAACTCCGACATATCCAGTCGGATCAGCGTTTCCGGAACATGGAACAGATCATCCGCCAAGCGCTTGACCAATTCGGTTTTTCCGACACCGGTCGGTCCGGCGAAGATGAAGGACACCGGCTTATGCTTAGCGCTGACACCTGCGCGGTTGCGTTTGACTGCACGTGCCACGGCGGCAACGGCGCGATCCTGCCCGACGATATGCGTCTTCAGGCGCTGTTCCAGCTTGTCCACCTGTTCAAATTCGCTTTCGGTGATGGAGGATGCCGGGATTCCCGTCCAGATCTCCACGACCTGCGCAAGGTCGGCGGCAGTCAGCGTAACGGATTCGCAATCCTTTTCCAGCTCGCACAAACGGGCTGTCATCTGCAGTTCCTTGGCTTTGATTCCTGCCAGTTCTTCGTATTTTTTCTGCTCGTCCTGTGCGTCTGCCGTCTTGCCGGTAACGCCCTCCAGTTCCTCGCGCTTCTCCCGGAGCTTAAGCATTTCGTCGCGGATTTCATAAGACTCGTTCAGCGATGCCGAGGACAGGGACAGGCTCGCTGCAGCTTCATCCAGCAAATCAATCGCTTTATCCGGCAGGTAGCGATCCGTGATATATCGTTCCGACATGGCGGCGGCACGGTACAGCACCTCGTCCGGGATGCGGATCCGGTGGAATTCCTCGTAGTAGTGCTTGATACCGCGCAGCATTTCCACGGATTCCTCCACGGACGGCTCCTCCACCATGACCGGTTGCAGGCGCCGCTCCAGTGCGGTATCCTTTTCGATATACTTGCGATACTCGGTCAGCGTAGTCGCGCCGATCAGCTGTACCTCGCCGCGCGAAAGTGCCGGTTTGAGAATGTTGGCAGCATTGGAAGAGCCTTCTGCCTGTCCGGATCCGACGATATTATGAACCTCGTCAATCACTAAAATGACATTTCCTTCCGATTTCACCTCGTTCAGTAATCCCAGGATGCGCGTTTCAAACTGACCGCGGAACTGCGTCCCGGCTACCAGGGCGGTCAGATCGACCAGCCACACCTCCTTGCCGCGGAGCTTATACGGTACCTGTCCGGTGGCGATACGGATAGCAAGCGCCTCTGCGATGGCGGTTTTACCCACGCCCGGTTCACCGATCAGACAGGGGTTGTTTTTCTGCCTCCGGCAGAGTATCTGTGTCACGCGGGCAAGCTCCCGCTCCCGCCCGACGATACTGTCCAGCTTGCCTTCCCGCGCCGCATCGGTCAGGCAGGTGCAGTAGGTCGGCAGAAATTTGAGCTGTTTTTTCTCCTTGGCTCCGGATTTCTGATCCTCCGGCTGGCGGCGCCCCGCGCCGCGCTCACCGGACGGTCTGTTTACCTGCCGCTGGTCGGATGCGGCAAGCTCCGCCAACCCCATATCTTCAAACAGGCGCGGAATATCAATTGCCGGTGCGCCGCCGTCCTCCAGATCGTCCTGATCGGAAGGAACAAGTGCATCGGTTACGGAGTCCTCCATGTTTTCCAGCTGTTCGGGCGTGATTCCCATCCGCTTTGTGATGTCATCCAGTGCCTGATTGACGGGCAGTCCGGATTCGCGCGCGCACCGGAGGCAAAGTCCCTCGCTGGTGCGCTGTCCGTCCTCCATTTTTGTTATGAAAACCACAGCCATTCGCTTGTGGCATTTTGAGCACATAATCATACGTTCCGTTTTCCTTTCAGCCGCAGAGTACCCTCTCCGGCAGACAGTGTATGCAGAGATTTCACCAAAATCCCAACGATATATTATCATGTTTTCCTGTCATTGTCAAGGGCGGACAGGTGAATTTTTGCGGTCGGCAACGTCGGGATTCCGTCACAAAAAGCAAATGATTCGTAACAGGAAGCAATACCTCAATGGGAGATAAGCGATTGAGGACATTCCGGAATCGACTTTGGCATACCAGCAAGGAGAGCCGCCCTCACCGGGCGGCTCTCGACTATGGATAAACCAGGGAAGCGCTCAGGCGTGTTCCCCATTCTTTTTCTTCCCCCGGGCGCATCCGACCGCAGTGGCAGCCGTTGCAGCTACAGCCAGCAAGCCGGCACCACCCAGCGCTGAGTTACAGCCCTTTCCGGAAGCCGATGCTGCGGCAGTTGTGTCGGCATCGGATGCAGGGGCAGTTGCCGTTACCGGAGCGGAAGTCGTTTCGGCGGAAGCGCCTGTTGCATCTCCTGTGCCGGTTTCGGTATCGGGCTGTGCGCTCTCGGTATCCGTTTCGGTGGAAAGCTCCTCCTTGCCGGTCACATAGGTCGTTCCGACGGGAGCGACAACGACATCGTCATAGGCGCAGTTGACATTGTACGCCCGCATGGAAATGACACCGGTGCGCAGTCCCGCAACAGAGAATTCCGTGACCGGCTTGCCGTCCATATACAGGATGCAGGTATTGTCCTGTACGCGGATGGCAACATCCACCCACTTGCCCGGCTCCAGTTCGAAATTGTCCACCCTTTGCAGGATGCTCTCGGCACCGCCCTTGTATTCGCGGATCATCAGGAAATGATACAGGGGATTATAGTGTATATCGTACTGGTTTCCGGAGTCTGTGCGCCGGAGGGATACACCGATATTGGCATCAATCTCAGCACTTGCGCAGTCAAAGCGCATCCGGTAATGCAGATCGAATTCCTGATACTCTTTTTCGGTAGTCAGCATCATGATACCGGTTCTTCCGCCGCCAACCTCGGCGATCTGATTGCCGCTGTTGCCCGCTTCGTCGGTGACGGAAAAGCCCTTATTGATCAGCTGAAGTGTCTCGGCATCGTCAAAGGTCTCGGTGAAGTACTTCATGCGGACAAATTCCGGATTTGTTACCGATGCATTGTCGATATACACAACCTGCTCCGCACTGCCTGTGTGCGTGACGCCGAGGTAAGCCGTTCTGCCGCTTGTCAGTGTGAAGGTCAGGCTGACCTTGGCAAAGCTGTCGCCTGTCTCCAGCGCTTTCTCGGCAAGGATCTCGCCGCTTACGGCATACCGGACTGTCAGGGTGCCGCTGCCCGCAAGCAGCCGCACGTCTGCTGTGAAGGTATGCTCACCCTTGCTCATCCACAGCCCCTGGCACAGCGTTCCGTTCCCATATACAACGCCGAAATGGTTGTTTCCGTCGATTTTGACATCGGCTCCGCCGGGTTTGCCCTCGACCGGCTGGAAGCTCCAGTTGGACAGCCCGGAGGTGAAGTTTTTATAACGGCGCACATTACGTTCAAAATCGCCATACCGGAACTGCGATGCACTGCGAATGCCGCAGTCGGTAATGATATCGGTACCCTGAATGCACTCCAGTGTGCAGGCACCGAAGTAGCGGTTGTTGTGGATGCGAACTCCTTTGACGGGAGAAAAGTCGTCGGTCTCGGTATTGTCAAAGGGCTGTTTTCCAAAGTACGGGTTGTCAGGCCATGCGCCTACCGCAGAGGAGCCGCCGCCCAGGCAGGAATCATACACCTCCACATTCCGGATCTCCTGCATATCCAGCCTTGGGTTATCCGTCCCCCACGGGATAAAGGTGATGCCGTGCCCGCCGACCAGGTAGGAATGCCGCACGACCAGATTATCCACGCAGTTGTCGCCGTCCGGATTGGCGTGCCACCAGGCGATACCGCGGGGGTCATTGTAGGTTGAGCAGATGGTCACGGCGTCGTCGTTGGAGTAGAAGAAGCACCGGTTGATGGTGATGTTCTTGGTGCCGACCGTGGCGGAAATGCCGTCGCCCGAGGCGCAGGTAACCTCCCACATGGACACGCCGGACACATAGATATTCCGGCAGGTGCGCAGGTTGATGTGATAATTATTGGTGCGTCGCAGGTGAACATCGCTGATCTCCACGTTTTCACAGCGGAAGAAGCCGATGGGAATCAGATGGATTTTATACGGACAGCCCGTCCAGATCGAACCGGCAGACACACTGTCCAGATTTTCGCCGCCGGCATCCTGCATCCGGATTACGCCGCCGCCCGTTACGCGTACATTGCTTACCTGGTCGCCGTGTATGAGCGGCATATTGTGGCAGGAAGCGGCGTGCGTCCAGTTCACGCCGGGAATGCTGACGTCGTGCCCGTACACAACGTCATAGGCATAGTCCGCCGGACGGGGGGATTGCCAGATAACCGCTCCCGTTTCAATGCGAAACTCGACGTTGTCCTTAAGCCTGATGTTTGTTGCCACATAACGTCTTCCATAGAAGGAATCGTCTCCCGGTACCACGACCACGCCGCCGCCCTTGGCGCTGACGTGGTCGATCGCCTGCTGGATAGCAGGCGTATCGTTGGTGAAGCCGTCACCGCGTGCGCCGAAATCCAGCACCGACACCGTGTAATCCGGCAGGGTAAAGGCATATGGATTCCCGCCGTCGTAACTGTCGCCGTTCCGGATCCAGAACCGCTCGCCAATACGCACCGGTTCGCCGTCCTCCCCTGCAACACCCAGCAGGAACAGCGAGGAAAGGCGGGTCATGCCGGCATTCTCATACGGTACAGTCAGTGTAAAGGCGGTGCCGTCCGCCGTGCAGGAGGTCAGTTTATCCTGCTCACGCAGATCCAGCCGATAGTTTTCCGGTTTTGTTTCGTACAGCGTGACTTCTCTGCCGGCGTATGCGCTGTCCAGCGTGCCGCACACCGTGACGGTTTTGCCGTCGGTGGTACAGGAGGTCAGCTTGCCGACATTGCCGGTCAGGGCAGCCTCACGTTCAAAGGTCACTGCCTCGATCTCTATGCTGCCCGATGCGGCGCCGATGGGCTCCAGCCGGAACCCGTACAGGTAACCGGACAGGTTGCGGCAGGCGGACAGATTGAAGTAGTAGGTTGTGTCGCCGGAACGGGGCTGGACGTCCAGGACAACGGATTTGTCTGCGGTATACGCGGGGTCATCCGTCGTAGTATAGGACAGGCGGATGCGCGAAGCATCGGTACCGTTGCTCATGCGGATGAGAACGGTGTTGCGCAGGGGCAGCAGTGCGCTGTACGCCGTCCCCTGCTTGACGGAGATGGGCGGCGAGGTCAGGGTGCTGTCGTTACCGGTCAGTGTGTAAATCAGCCGCCCGTTTTTCCACGTCACGCCGCCGTTCCGGGCGGAGAAATCCGCAACAGATTTCTCTGATGTGAATTCAAAATCATACTCCCGCTTTTCCACGATGGGGATGTATACGCTTTCCACCGAAATGTTGCGCAGGCTGACATCGGTGTTGTAGGACTGGATGTACAGCGTGCCACCCTCAAACTTGTCATTTCCCGTTTCGGACAGCTCGTGTACCGTCTCGCCGTCTATCTGCCAGAGCAGGTGGTTTTCCGCAAACTCCAGGGAAACAGTATGCCATTGCTCCGCAGTCAGCTTGTAGCTCTTGCCGGGGCAGACGTGGCTGTCGGAGCCATCATTGCCCAGTCGCCGGATCCGAACCAGCTCGCCAACCGTGTTGTACTCAAAGAAGTACTGCGTTCCGTCGCTCAGCTTGAAAGCGGAACCGACATTGCCGTCCACCGTGCCGAAGGAGTTATCCACGCGGATGTCGAAGGACAGCTTGTTGCCGGTGGCTTTCCCCTTGAGATACAAAACGTTGATGGATTTACCCGGCTGGCTTTTCAGAATTGGCGTTCCGTTCTCGGTCGCTTCGGTCCAGTCATCCGTTTTCCATTGAGAAAAGGCGCTTTCTGCCGCAAAGGCGGAGGAGCCTGCACCCATAATCGCCAGGCTCAGCGTGGCGGCAATCACCGTTCGCACGATTCTCTGAATGCTCTTTTTCATTTTTCTTTCCAGTCTCCTTATTCATGGTGGTGGGGAATCCGATTATCGTTCGCCCCCGTTGATAAGCACAGAGGAACGGATGTAAACGTCCTGCATAGTCGCACCGGACAGGAACGCCTCTGCCAGATGCTCCACGGCGGCGCGTGCCTGGGAGTAGATGTCCTGCTTGACGTACCCGCACTGGGTTCCGTCCAAAAGGTAAAGGCGGTCGGAGGGGGAGCACTCATGCCCGAGGCAGAGCGGATATGTGCCCGGTGGCAGGCAGTTGCGCCGCCGCACCTTGGCGATTGCCGCCGAGGCTATATGCGTCACGCCGGTACTGACGTATATGCAGTCCATGCCGCCGCTCAGTATCTCCGGCTCAATACGCGCCGCCAGGAAGGCAGCCGCCAGTTTCCCGTTCACCGCTACGAAATCCGTGCGGACAGACAGTCCCGGGTTGATTTCGGTTGCTGCATGCGTAAATCCTGCAATGCGCCGTTTAGCCGCCGTCGTCCCTAAGCTGTCCTCTGAAAGCAATGCCAGCACGTTCCGCATTCCGGACAGCCGTGCGCCCAGTACGTGCGCCGCCAGAATGCCCTCGTCATAGTTATCCGCACCAACGTAGACCGTCAGGGGGCGCTCCCGTAAAGTCCGCAACCGATCGGGGTCTTCGGGCAGATCATTGAACAGCACCACCGGGACTCCGGACGGGATCGCGGTGAAGAAGCGAAGGAAAGCAGGGCAATCTGCAGGGTACAGGATATAGGCATTGCACCCCTCGCCTGAAAAAGGCTCCAGTGCCGCTTCGACCGCGCTGTCCGAGATAGGAAAATGTACGAACCGGAACACGGTCTCCACGCGTATACCGCGCTCCTCCCGGAGAGTCTGCACAGTACGGCGGATGCCGCTGATCGCCTCACTCCAGAAGTAGGTCGGATGCTCCGGTATCAGCACGCCGACCGTAAATACGCCGGAGGCAGGCAGAGTCGGCAGGCGAACCTGAAGCTCCTGCGCCATCCGCTCTACCCGATCCCGGGTTGACTGAGAAAAACCGGAAGCCCCGCTCAGAATCTTATATACGCTGGATACGGTCAGCCCCGTCCGGGAGGCGATCTGCCGGATCAGCAATCTGTCCGTGTACTTTATGGCAGGCATGGGCATCCTCCCTTTCCTTGCTGTTTTGGGTAGTATACCATGCAAAATAGCGAAAGTCAATGTACAGAATGCACAAACGGAAACCTTTGAAAATGGGGAAGATGCAGAGCATTCCGACACTGTGATTCCGAAACAAAGGAACCTCTGAAAATTCCCCGCACGGCGTATCGGCGGCTTTCCCGTCATTCGTCACACGTTGAATATTCAGAGGTTCCCTTGATCGCCCGCTAAGCACGGCGCAGGGATGCGCCGGCGGCTATGCCGTCTTCAACGCTTCCCTTCCCGCCGGCGGCGTTGCAGGATCCACGCGGCAGGCAGTACGCACAGCAGGATGCCGCCACCAACGGCGCTACTGCATCCGCCGGACTTTCCGGTCTCCGCTCCTGTCTGTTCGGTAGTATCCCCGGAGGTCGCGGAATCCGGCATCGGAACGGTTGACTCGGTCTGCGTCACCTGCTCGGTCGCAGTCTCGGTCACAGTCACAGCGTCGGTATCCGTTGCCGTTTCCTCACCCGTAGTAAATCCGGCATACTTCATTGCCTCCGCATAGGTCTTGAACAGGGCAAATTCAGCGATCCGCACCTTGGTTCCCGGCTCCGAGCCGCCGCTGCCGATGAAGAAGGTTCCGCCCTTCAGATCGGCGTACCAGCCGGAATCCTCCTCCATGTCAAACAGAAGATACTGCCATTTCCCATCGTTTTCAAAGCTGTCCTCCGCCATCTTTCCGAAGTCCAGCACGTCCGAGCCGGCAGTGAAGTAGAAGAAATTGACGTTGCCGTTAACCAGCGTCTCGTCTGCCTTGATTGCAAGGACGGCATACATATACTCATCGCAGGTCTCGGTTTCCGGATCCAGCCCCAACAGCTTCATATACTTGCTGTACGAGAAGGCGAAGCGGAACGGCTCCAGATCCTCTGCCACGGTCAGCTCCAGAACCTCTCCCTTCTCCTCGTCCGTCACGTATCCGGCGTTGCAGAAAACCGTTGATGTGACAAGACTGCGGAAGTTCCGGTTGAACAGAACCCGGTTCGGCGATGCGCCCGTAATGTCCACCTGCTCCTCCGGACCGGAATCCGGGAAGACATAGCCGGCAGGCAGATCGCCGGTGCGGTAAAAGAAGAACTTGTCGAAAAACAGGGACTTCATATTCACGTTGTCAAAAGTGCTCCCCAGATACACGGTCAGGACATTGGTTCCCTTACGCAGGTAAGCCGTAATGCCGGATACGTATTCCGCGTGGAGGTCGCCTTCGGACACGTCACGGTAGTCACGCTCCACATAGTAGCGGCGCTCTCCGTTGATGCTCAGTTCAGCCGAACGCGGCACGGAGGAACGGATTGCCATCAGCGCGACGCACAGCTCATAGGTGCCGTCACTGTCCACCTCAAACGGAAAGCTCATATAGGCGGTTTGGTAGTCGCCCTTCAGATAGTAGTAGTCAAACTTGCCGTCATCCGTCCGGTTGTGCAGGCAGCCGTTGCCGTCCTCTGTATACAGATTCTCCAACTCAAACATATCCTCATCAGGACTGAACAGGGGAGGAAGCTCGTTCGAGGTGTTTGCGGTAACATCGACAGGTTCCTTGTCTGCTGCACCGGCAGGAATGAATACGCCCGAAAAAAGTGCAAGTACGGTTGCCGCCGCAACCAACAGGGAGGAAAACGAAGCGTGCTTTTTCTTGGTTCTCATGGCTCATACTCCTTTTGCGTTCAGTTTCACAGTGCCGGATAGCCGGACAGCCGTCGCTGCTTTCAGCTTTGGATCACTTTTACAGTTTTTGCGCCGGTTTCCTGCTTTGCATATACATTCTACCAAATTCCGCGTGGATTGTCAAGACACACGCGCAAATTTTTAAGGAAACGCTGATTCAATTGAAAAACCGCCGAAATTGAGAATCATTCCCGAATCCATTGACAATCCGAACGGAATGTGCTATACTGTGTGCCGATCGGAAACGGAAGGAGGGGCAACATGAGACCGTACAGAACCGAGGGCAGGCAACGCCTGCTGTCCTTTTTGCAGACTCATCCGGATCAGCAATTCACCGTTGAGGAGATCGGCAACAGTCTGCACGACAGCACGCGGGATGCCAACGCTCCGGTAGGGCAAAGCTCGCTTTACCGTCAGCTTGCCGCGCTGTGTGCGGACGGAACCGTCCGGAAATACCGTGCGGAAGGGCAGAAATGCTTCGTATACCAATATATCGGCGAAACGGATTGCCGCCAGCACTTCCATCTCAAGTGCCTCTCCTGCGGAAAGCTGACGCATCTGCGGTGCGGCATGAGTCAGGAACTGCTGGCGCACATCCGGGAGGAGCACGGCTTTCGCGTAGACAGCGGACGCTCCATCCTGTACGGGCTGTGCCGGGAGTGCGCCGCGCAGGGGCAGAACACGGAGGATAGGCATGAACAGAGACCATAACCATAAGGGGCTATTCCGCCGGGCAGCAGCGGTCTGTCTGGTCGGCGCCATACTGATTACCTCCGCGCTGTACGGATTGGGCGGCTGCGGTGCGCCTGAACCGCCCGACCCCGCATCAGACGGCGTTCTGCGCGTGGTCGTGACCAGCTTTCCGGCAGAGGAATTCGCCCGTGCTGTACTGGGCGATCTATTGAACGGAAGCGGCGGTGAGCCGGTCGTGCTGGAACGGCTGGGCAAGACGGGACAGGATCTGCACGCTTTTGAACCGAGTGCCGCCGACATCCGGAAGCTGTCCGGAGCGGACATTCTGATCTGCATCGGCAGCTTTGCCGAAACATGGCTGGACGGAGCGATCCGCGCCTCCGGCAACCGCTCCCTGCGGGTTCTGTCCATGACGGACGTATGCGAACTGCACGAGGAGGAGGAACTGCCGGGGCTGGGGGAGCATGACCACCACCATGACCACGAACACGGCGAGGGTACGCAGGTAGAATACGACGAGCACGTCTGGACTTCCTTTGGCAACATGGCGTGCATCGTAACCGCTGTACGGGATACACTGACTGCGGCGCTACCGGAACAAGCCGCCACGCTACAAGCCAATGCCGCATCCTATCTGCTCGAACTGGATGCCCTGCGCGCGGATTATCAGGCGACCATAGCGTCTGCGGCAGACCCTGTGCTGGTCATTGCCGACCGCTACCCGTTTGCATACCTCATGCGCGAGTTGGGCGTGGTGTGTTACGCGGCATTCCCTGGTTGCTCCAGTGAGACGCAGGCGAGCTTTTCCACGCAGGTCATGCTGACCGAAACCGTGCGCGATCTGCACCTGCCTGTCGTCCTGTATGTTGACTTCGGCGTCGCCTCGGTGGCGGACGCCGTCAGTCGCGCAACCGGTGTGCCGGTACGCCGGCTCTGGTCCGGGCAGGTGGCATCCGACACCGGATTGTCTTACCTGGATATGCTGCGTGAAAACCTGGTTTCCCTGCGCGCGGCATTGGGCGTAACGGGTTGAAGGGTGCCCCTAAAGCAACGCCGCGCAACGCGCGGCGGATGCAAAGATTATCTACCGAATACAGAAACAGGAACACATCGCATGAAACAAATGACTGTTGGGACATTACCTGCCCGGATGCTGATCCGGGCAACTGACGTCGCGCTGGGCTATGAGGGACACACCATACTGGAAGGCATCCATTTCACGGTGTCCGAGGGAGAGTATCTCTGTATTGTCGGCGAAAACGGATCGGGAAAAAGCACACTCATGAAAGCAATACTGGGACTGCATCCGCTGGCGGGCGGCAGTCTGGAAATTGCAGGATCGGTACACGCAGCCGGCATCGGGTACCTCCCGCAGCAGACGCCTGCCCAGCGGGATTTCCCCGCCTCGGTGCGGGAAGTCGTGCTGTCGGGCTGTCTGCGGCGGCTTGGATTCCGCCCCTTTTTCGGGCGGCGGGAGAAGCGGCTGGCGGCGGACGCCATGGCTCGGCTCGGCATCACGCCGCTGGCGGAGCGCTGTTACCGCGAGCTGTCCGGCGGACAGCAGCAGCGCGTCCTGCTGGCGCGGGCATTCTGCGCGGCGGGCAAACTGCTGTTGCTGGACGAGCCTATTGCAGGTCTTGACCCGATGGCAATGGAGGATATGTACCGTATCATAGCCGAAATGAACCGCCCCGTCTCCGATCGTCCCCTGCCGGGACACCCGCACCTGTCCGGCGGCGTTGCGGTGGTCATGGTGTCCCACGATGTTGCCGCGGCGGTGCGGTATGCCGACCACATCCTGCATCTCGGCAATCACGGGGCATGGTTCGGCACGACCGCCGCGTATCTGGAAACCCCGGAGGGCAGGCGGTTCGCCGCCAAGGGGAAGGAGGGTGAAACGGTATGATGCATCCGGCATTCTTTTTCACATCGGGAGCACGGGTTCTCTCGGTTTTCTCCACTCTGCGGGACTATTTTGCCTATGACTTTGTGCGCAACGCCCTGATAGCCGGGGTGCTGATTTCGCTGTGCGCCGGACTTTTGGGCGTCGTGCTGGTGCTGAAGCGCTACTCCATGATCGGGGACGGGCTGTCGCACGTTGCCTTCGGCGCGATGGCTGTCGCAGCCGTGCTCGGCTGGGCACCCATGGCGGCGGCTCTGCCAGTCACGGTCGGTGCCGCCATCCTGCTCCTGCTTGCCAGTGACCGGGGGCATATCAAGGGAGATGCGGCGATCGCCATGCTGTCGGCAGGGGCGCTATCGGTCGGCTACCTGCTTCTGAATCTGTTTCCCTCTGCCAACACGGGAAAATTCAGCGAGGAAACGCTGTTCGGCTCGACCTCTCTGCTGACACTTTCGTCATCCGACGTGTGCATTTGCCTATCGTTAGCCGTGTTCGTTGTGGTATTTTTCGTGTTTTTCTACCACCGCATTTTCGCTGTTACCTTTGACGAGCGCTTTGCACAGGCAGGCGGTATACACGTATCGGTTTACCGGACGCTGATCGCCGCAGTAAGCGGTGTCGTCATTGTGCTTGCCATGAAGCTGGTCGGCGCACTGCTGATCTCGGCTCTGATTATCTTCCCTGCCCTTTCCGCCATGCGGCTGTTCCGCAATTTCCGCGCCGTGACGATCTGCTCCGCGGTGCTGTCCGTTGCCGGATCCATGTTAGGGCTTCTGCTCTCCATTCTGTTCTCTACACCTATCGGTGCCACCGTTGTCGTAATCCATGTCATTCTGTTCGGCATCTTCTCGGCTGTCAACGCCATCCGGGGGAAATGATCTGCGAAACGGCAGGCTTCTTGCCTGTCGGTTCCAGAACCAAAACCGTGTGCGGGGCTGATCCTCCCGCGCACGGTTTTCTGTTCCGGTCCTGTGCCGCCGGGCAAAGCGGCATATATCCGACGAAATTATTATAATTTTATAAATAAAGTCGGTTTGCCCTTGCCACAAGGTCGGTTTTATGGTATAATGGTGGGTATAGAAACTGAGCAAGGGAGCAGCCGCCCCGAATCGGGGCGGCAGAGATTTATGCAACTGATTCTGGCATCCAATTCGCCCCGCCGGAGAGACATCCTGGCAGATTTGGGTATTCCCTTTACGGTTCGCACGGCTGATGCGGACGAAACCTGCTCGCTGGAAAATCCGGCAGAACGCGTCGCCGCCATAGCGGCGCGGAAGTGCCGCGCCGTGTGCAACGCCATGACGAACGATGGCACCCTGACTGACGACACGCTGGTGGTCGCCGCCGATACGCTTGTCTACTGCGAAGGCGCCTTTCTCGGCAAACCGCACGACAGCGTGGATGCCGCTGCCATGCTGCGTCTTTTGTCCGGGCGCACACACAGCGTCTGGAGCGGCATTGCCGCTGTCTGGAACGGACACACCGTGACTGCCGCCGAAGAAACTGCCGTAACCTTTTCCGTAATGGCGGAGCGTGACATTGCCGCCTACCTTGCGTCCGGTGAGCCCTTCGGGAAAGCGGGTGCCTATGCTATCCAGGGCGGTGCCGCCCGATACATCACCGGAATCCGGGGCGATTACTTCAACGTGGTCGGGTTGCCCGTCCACCGCCTGGTGCGGACGCTGAAGCAATCCTTCGGTATTCTTCTGTAATCATCCTGCCTGCTCAAAATCAACCGGAAAGGAGGCTCTCTGTCTATGGCACGCCAGTTTGTCGGGTTGGATCTCGGAACGGCACATACCCGCATCTGGACGCCGGAGGGCGGCGTGATCCTGCGATCCCCATCTGCCGCTGCCATTGACAGCGAGTCACACAGGATCGTGGCACTCGGAGCCGATGCGCGGCGTATGCTGGGTAAAACCCCCGCCGGCATCCTCGCTTTCCGCCCTATCAAGGACGGCGTCGTTTCGGATTTTGAAGTCACCTCCCTGATGCTGGAGGCATTCTTCACGGAAAAGCAGATTCGCTCCACCTTCCGCCGCCCATCCGTTGTGATGGCGACCCCTTATCGCATCACCGAGGTCGAACAGCTTGCCGCCGAGAACGCCGTTCTGGAAGCGGGTGCGCGCGCAGTCGGGCAGATTCCCGCCATCTACGCTGCCGCCGCAGGGGCGGGGCTACGGGTTCTGTCGCCGCGCGGCTGTATGATCGTCAACATCGGTGCCGGCACGACAGAGGCTGCCGTCATCAGTGCCGGCGGAATAATCAGCGCAAAATCCGTCAAGATGGCGGGGGAGCGCTTTGACACAACGCTTATCAACTACCTGCGCTCCAACGGCGAGCTGCTGGTGGGCGATGCGACCGCTGAGGAACTGAAAATCCGCGTCGGGGCGGCATTGTCCGGTATCCGGCGGGAAAGCGCCCGTGCATACGGACGCCATGCCCGCACCGGCATGGGAGCCAGCCTGACAGTCACGTCCGATGACGTTTTCCGCGCTGTCCACCCTGCCGTGGATGCCATAGCCCGCATTATACTCGCCACACTGGAGAATGTCCCGCCGGAAATATCCGCCGATGTCCACAGCTACGGCTTCATGCTCTGCGGCGGCTCGGCGTGCCTGCCCGGCATCGACGGGGCACTCGCGCAAGCTACCGGATTGCGCGTGACGATGGCACGCGAACCGATGGACTGTGTGATCCGCGGTTTAGGCAAAATCATTCGCGACAACCGACTCTGGGGCGAGGGACTGAATCTGCGCACGCGCTCACTGTTCTGATTTGTCACCCTATACTGTCTGAAACAACATCGAAAGGAAGTATATCCATGAACACATCTGAATTTCCAAACGGCAATCGCCCCGATGGTTCCGGGACGGACAGCCAAAACGCCTTCTCTTCCGCCGCACCCTGCCCGCAAGCGGCAGGTCCGGCACAGCAAATCCCCGCGCCGGTTCTGCTCTCTGACCTGCACGCGCACAGAGCGAGCTTTTCACGCATCGGCGCGTCCATGCTGATGCTGTTACTGGGATGCCAACTGTTTGCCTTCCTCGTATCCTTTGCGGTCGGCAGATTCGCGCCAGGCATAGCGAAAACATGGTGGTATTCGTGGGTTTTGACCGACGTGTCGCTGTACGGGATAGGTCTGCCCCTCATGTGGCTGATTCTGCGCCAAGTGCCCGCCGCCCCCTTCAACCCGACCTACCGCGCACGGGGTATTGTGGCGGAAAAGCCCCGGTTCGGGTTCGGCTGGTGGATTCTCATCGCCGTGATCGGCATGGGTGCCATGGAGATCGGCGCCCTTGTCGGGCAGGGCTTCATGAAGCTGCTCTCCTATCTCGTCGGGTACGATTATGCCAACGGACTGGAGACCATCGTGAGTGGCTCGCCGCTGTGGGCTACCTTTCTCGGAACGGTCGTGCTGGCGCCGCTGGGGGAAGAGTTCATTTTCCGAAAGCTCCTGATCGACCGCACCCGCCGCTGGGGAGACGCGGTGTCTGTCCTGCTCTCCGGCATCCTGTTCGGACTGTTCCACGGCAACCTGTTTCAGCTTTTCTATACGACCATGTTCGGTTTCCTGCTGGCGTATATCTACACGCGCACGGGACGGTTGGGCTGGTGTGTCGGTCTGCACGCCCTGACTAATTTCTGGGGCGGCATCGTGCCGACCCTCCTGCGGAACTGGATTGGGACGGACATCATCGCCGATCCCGAAAAGCTCTCTGCCCATCTTATGAAAAATCCCCTGCAATACTTCGTGTACACGCTGTACGGCATGATTATATATGCCCTCATGATCGCCGCAGTGGTTCTGCTTATCTGCCTGCGCAGAAAGATACGGCTCGGAGACGGGACGTGTGTCCTGCCCGCCGGACGGCGTTTCCGAACCGTCGTTCTCAATGGCGGCATGACCGTTGCGCTGTTGGCGTTCCTGCTGGTTCTGCTGTCTGCGCTGATTCTCCCGCCGCTGGCGGCACGCTGATCGCACGATTCCCTGCAATTTTCCCGGAAGGAGGATTCCCCATGCGCTTCCCTACCCGCAATCGCCGCGTCGTGCGCCTGTATGCTCTGGGCGTTGTATTCGGGCTGTTCTGCCTTGTCTATATCATTCGGCTGGCGGCGCTGGAACTGAACGGGAACAATATACGGGGGCATCGTCAGGACGGAACAACCACGCGCACCGAGCTTGTACAGGCGGTGCGCGGCGAGATATATGACCGCAACGGCAAGGCGCTGGTGACCAACCGCTATCGACTGGATCTCACCTTTGATTACAGCGTTCTGCCGTCGGCACAACCGGCGCGCAGTCAGGCAATCCTCCGGGCACTGGAAATTCTGGACGCCTGCGGTGAACGCAACAGGCTGTGCGACACGCAATATCCGCTGGAAGGTGCGTATCCGAATCTTGTTTATTCCGCCGCTGCGGAAACCACCGGAACGTCCCTGAACAAAACGCTCCTGGAGGTGCTGGAGACGATCGGTCTGCGGGCGCTGGCGATTCAGCGCATCCGCACCGACCGCGGCATAACGCGCACCCGCGCAGGCGAGCTCTTTGATGAGGAGCCGTTGCGGTATGTTACGGCGGACGATCTGACGGCGCGACTGGTCAAGTCCTTCAAACTGAACGCGACCGATGAGAACGGTGCGCAAATCTTCACGGACGCGGAGATCGATCGTCTCCTGCGCATTCTGTACGGAATGGAGGCAGCCGGGTTCTCGCGTGCGAATGACTATGTGCTGGCGTCTGACGTATCCATGGACACGGTCACGGCAGAGCGGGAGGCAGGTGTGCCCGGCATCGGATACACGCAGACTGCCACGCGTGTGTACGCCTACCCCGGCTATGCTTCGCATATCCTGGGGCAGACCGGACCCATCTACGCAGAGGACTGGGAAAAGTACAAGGAACTCGGTTACAGCATGAATGCGACGGTCGGGATTTCCGGCTGTGAGGCGGCATTTGAAAGCTACCTGCACGGGCAGGACGGCGTGCGCGTCGTGGTGGAGGATCGGGACGGGAATATCGTCAGCGAACACATGAAAAAAGAGGCGGTAGCCGGACAGGATATCTACCTGACTATCGACATCGACCTACAGATAGCGGCGGAGGATGGGTTGGCGGAAAATGTTGCCTACATCCGGAATACGTACGGGCGGGAGAACTGTCGTTCCGGCGCGGCAATCGCCATGGATCCGGACACCGGAGAGATACTGGCACTGGCGTCCTATCCGACCTACGACCTGTCCACCTTCAACCGCGACTACGGACAGCTCAGCAACGATGAAGCACTGCCGCTGTACAACCGGGCGCTGTACGGTCTGTATGCACCCGGCTCCACCTTCAAGCCGGGAGTGGCGGCGGCGGCGCTGTCCGAGGGAATTATTGACGGTACAACGTTGTTGCAATGTGCCGGTAAGTATACCTATTTCAAGAGTTATCAGCCCACCTGCTGGGTGTACAACAGCACGGTCAGCCCGATCCATGAGCATGGCTACCTGAACGTCCGGGAGGCAATCTGCGTCTCCTGCAACTGCTTTTTCTATGAGACGGGACGGCTTTTGGGTATTGAACAGATGAACCGCTACGGCACGCTGTTTGGGCTCGGAGAGGCGACAGGCATCGAGCTTGGCGAGGCAACCGGCATTCTGGCAGGTCCGGATTACCGAACCGAAACGCACGGTGTTACATGGCAGGCAACCGACACCATCGCCGCCGCCATTGGGCAATCCGATAACGCATTTACCCCGCTCCAGCTGGGCGTCTACCTGTCCACGCTGGTAAACGGCGGGAACCGGTATGCCGCGCATCTGCTCCTGCGGGTGCGGGATTTCACGACTCGGACCGACACCTACACCGCAGAGCCGAAGCTGCTGTCCTCTTTCCCACTGGACGCGTCCGTGCGGGACGAGGTTATGGCGGGTATGCGCGCCGCCGTAACCGAATCTGCCGGAGTCAGCCACTATATGGCCGGGCTCCCCTTCGCGGTGGCAGGCAAGACCGGTACCGCGCAGACCGGCGCGCGAACCGATAACGGCCTGTTCGTCTGCTGTGCGCCTGCGTCCGACCCGGGCATCGCGGTCGCAACCGTAATTGAAAAGGCGGGGGGCGGCTCCTACGCCGCGCTCAGCGCCGCACGCATTCTGGAAGCCTATGCAAACAAAAGGGGGTGAAGTTGATGCCGGAAAACGACGCATTGCAGGGCAAGCGTTTTGCCAAGAATGATGAGGGATTTTTCTGTGCACACTGCGGAAAATGGGTGCCTCCGCTGGGGTATTCCTCGCGTAATCACTGCCCCTTCTGCCTCTGGTCGCTGCACGTGGACATCAACCCCGGCGACCGGGCAAATCCCTGCGGCGGGGCGCTGGAGCCGATCTCCTGTGAGCCGGACGCACGCCGGGGGTATATCATCGTGCACCGTTGCCGTTCCTGCGGGGAAATATGCCGCTGTCGCGCGGCACTCAAGGCGAAGGAGCAACCGGATGATTTGGATCTGCTCATCAAACTGACCGCCGCAGGGCGAACGCCGCGCGGAAAGCGGTAAACATAGTACAATATATTGGAAATACGGCAAAGGAAACGGTATATGCAGGAACTGATACACATCCGCGGAAAACTGCTGGGAGTCGATTTCGGCGACAAGCGCACAGGGCTTGCCGTCTCCGATGAGGGACAGCGCATGGCGTCCGGCATCTGTCAGATACAGGTTGGCGGAATGCAGAAGACAGCCGAGGAGACCGCGCGCATCGCCCGGGAACGCAGTGCGGTCGGCATTGTGGTGGGACTTCCGGTCAACATGGACGGCTCGCACGGACCGCGCTCGGCTCATGCGGAAAAATTCGCCCGTCTGCTGGCAGAGGCTTCCGGATTACCGGTCGCACTGCTGGACGAGCGCATGACCACTATGGCGGCATCCCGCTACCTCAACGAGACTGATACAAGGGGCAAACGGCGCAAGAACGTGATTGATACACTGTCCGCCGAGATTATCCTGCAGAACGCACTGGACAAGCTGCGGCATCTGCGGGAGCAGGCGGCAGATACGACCGGAATAAAGGAGGATGAGTAAGCATGGGCTTCGGGTTCGGCAAAAAGATGAGCTACGAGGAGTACGACCGGCTTGCGGAAAAGCATGGTGCGCTGTGGTGGATCGGGCGCATCATTACGCTGATACTGGTCTGCGGAACGGTGGGCATTCTTTTCTGGCGCATCTTCACTTCGGGAGATCCCAAGGATTTGAAGGGATTGCAGCCCAATCAGCCGCTTGCGGACGCATACAACGCCGCGCGTGCGGAGGATAAGGAGCTGACCGTCTACTACAATGAGCAACTGCCCAACATCACCTATGAAAAAGGACGGCGCGGCTACTTTTCCGCACAGCGCGTCCGCTTCATTGAGGAGGCGAACCAGGTGCAGGTGCTGTTCCGGTACAACAACTCGACCATCCGTCATCTTCGGGAGGACTACGCCCTGGACGAGATGCCGAACCGGCGCGATGATCTCTACGACATCACGCTGTATGTAGCCTACGACCTGACGCCGGATGATCCAACGGACAACGCCGGCAATGACCCCGCCGCCGTGAAGTTCGTCCGCTACCAGCCCACCTCCGTTGTCGCCGAAACCAAGGGGCTGTACAACTACCGCTATCTCGTGTTTGACGGGCTGGACATGACTGTCACCGATAACCCGGTGCTTGCCGTGTATATGGACATCTACTACAAGGGAGATGTCCGCTACCTGGAGGAGGACGGCGGCAAGGATCCGTACAGTGCCCTCATCATCTACGATTACGCCGCCGAGAAAACCCCGTATGAGCTGACCAAAAAAGACCGGGAGGCGCTGTCCGCATGGAAAGGCGCGAAAGCGGAATAATTCCGATAGCTTCCCCGCTATACCGTTGTCCGGAGCCGGCGCCCACGCCCGACTCCGGACTTTTCACGCGCTATGGACAAGTATTACTTGCTCCGCCGGATCGCCGCGCGAGGAATTTTCGGTGCGCACTTGACTTTTCCCCGGCTTTGTGCTATGATATGGCTTGCTTTTCGCAAGCATATCCGCGCCGTGCCATAGGCGGCGATCGAAAGGAACACTTCTCTGACCATGGAAAACAAAACTAAATTCCACACCCTGCTGGAATGGCTTGAAATGACATTCGGATCTCTTCTCATTGCTGTCGGCGTTTACTTCTTCAAGGTACCGAACGGCTTTTCGCTCGGCGGCGTCAGCGGTATCTCCACACTGCTCGGCAAAGTAATCACCTGGTCATGGGTAACGCCCGGTATGCTTATGTTCGGGCTGAACGTGATCCTGCTTATCATCGGCTTCATCGTCATCGGCAAGGACACCGGTATCCGTACCGCCTATTGCAGTCTCGCCTACTCCGGCATGACATGGATTCTGGAACGCACCGTCAAGCTGGAGCAGCCCATGACAGACCAGCCGTTCCTGGAGCTTGTATACGCCATCCTGCTGACCGGCATCGGCTCAGCTATCATGTTCCACTGCCGCGCCTCCTCGGGCGGCACCGACATCGTTGCGCTCATACTTAAAAAGTACACCTCGCTGGACGTGGGCAAGGCACTGCTTTGCTCGGACAGCCTGATTTCAGCCGGCGCGTTCCTCGTATTCGGACTCAAGGCGGGTCTTTTCTCCATGCTTGGTCTGTTTGCCAAGGCATTCCTGATCGACGGCGTGATTGAAAATCTGAACGTGTGCAAGTCCTTCATGATTATCACTGCTCATCCCGAAGCTGTCGTGGCGTACATTCTCAACGTCATGCACCACTCGGCGACTACGCTGGATGCCTGCGGTGAGTATACGCATCAGAATCTGAAGGCTGTCATCACGGTCTGCAGGCGTGCGGAAGCAGTCCGCCTGCGCCGGTTCCTCAAGGAAACCGACCCCACCGCGTTTGTCATTGTAGAATCCACCAGTGAGATCATCGGACGCGGTTTCCGACAGCCATAACGACCGAAGGAGATGAAAGATACACCGTGAATATCATCATTGTCGGCTGTGGCAAGGTCGGCCAGACACTCGCCGCCCAGCTCAACGAGGAAGGCAACAATATTACGGTTGTGGACACCGATGCCGCGCGCGTCAATCGGCTGGCAACCCAGCTGGATGTCATGGGCGTCACGGGCAACGGTGCAACGCACGCCGTCCAATCCGAGGCGGGCGTCGAGAACGCAGACCTGCTCATAGCCGTTACCGGGTCGGATGAACTGAATATGCTCTGCTGCCTCATCGCGCACAAGGAAAGCCGGTGCAAGACCATCGCCCGCATCAAAAAGCCGGAATATGGGGACGACATCCGGTTCCTGCAGGAAGAGCTGGGACTTGCCATGGTGGTCAACCCGGAGCAGGCGGCAGCAGCAGAGATCGCGCGCATCCTGCGCTTCCCTTCCGCGATTAAAATTGACACCTTTGCCAAGGGACGGGTCGAGTTGCTCAAGTTCCGCCTGCCGGAGGGCAGTCCGCTGATCGGAAAATCCGTGCGGGACATCGTTGCCAAGTTGGGCTGTGATGTGCTGATCTGCACGGTGGAGCGCGGGGAGCAGGCATATATTGCCAACGGAGACCTTGTTTTCGCCGACCGGGATGTTATCTCCCTGATCGCCTCGCCGCGCAACGCCTCGGAGTTTTTCCGCCGGATTGGCTACAAAATCCGCTCGGTAAAGGACGTTATGATTGCCGGAGGCGGCGAGATCGCCCACTACCTGACCGAAATGCTGAGACGCGCGGGTATTGCCGTCAAGATTATTGAGAAGAATCCGCAGGTCTGCGAGGAACTGAGCGCCAGGTGGCAGGACGTGACGGTGGTCTGCGGCGATGCATCGGTTCAGGATCTGCTGCTGGAGGAAAATATCGCCGGTGCGGGCGCCTTTGTCGCACTGACCAGCATTGACGAAGAGAATATCCTGCTGTCCCTGTTCGCCAAGCGCGTGGGGCACGGGAAGGTCATAACCAAGATCAACCGGATAGACTTCGCCAGCGTCATTGCGCACCTGGATCTGGACTCAACCATATACCCCAAGCATATCACCGCCGACCAGATCGAACGCTATGCCCGTGCCGCCGCCAACACGCTGGGCAGCAATATGGAAACGTTGTATCACGTCATCCCCGGGAAGGTCGAGGCGGCTGAGTTTGTCGTGTCCGACCGCTCGGCAGTCACGGACGTCCCACTGTCCGAGCTGAAGTGCAAGAAGGGCATCCTGCTTGCAGCCATCATGCGGAACGGCTCCGTCATCATCCCCCGCGGCAAGGACACCGTACAAGTGGGCGATGCGGTGATCATCGTGTCGGGGGATCTGTCTCTGCACAGCCTGACCGACATATTGGAATAAGGGGCGCACTATGAATTTTCGCATGATCCGGCATATCATCGGCTGGCTTTTGCTGTTTGAATGCGTTTTTCTGGCGGTTCCCGCACTGACGGCGGTCGTGTACCGTGAGCGCGTTGTTGTGTACTATCTCGGCACCATGGCGCTGTGCGGACTTCTGGGCTGGCTGTGCATACGGCGCAAGCCGCCCGTTACGGCACTGTACGCCCGCGAAGGCTTTGTCATCGTGGCAATGAGCTGGATTCTGCTCTCCCTGATGGGCGCACTCCCGCTTTGGCTGTCCCGGGAAATCCCATCCTTCGTGGACGCCCTGTTTGAGACCGTGTCCGGCTTTACCACCACGGGAGCCTCCATCCTTCCGGAAGTGGAACGGCTGTCTCACGCCGCGCTGATCTGGCGTAGTTTTACGCACTGGGTGGGCGGTATGGGCGTACTGGTTTTCATCATGGCGTTCGTTCCGCTCTCCGGCGGGCGGAATATGCACATCATGAAGGCGGAAAGCCCCGGTCCCTCGGTGAGCAAGCTGGTGCCGCGCGTGCGCACCACTGCCATGATTCTGTACGCGCTCTACATGGCGCTGACAGTTATTGAGTTTATCTTCCTGCTCTGCGGCCGGATGAGTGTGTTCGATGCCCTGAACACTGCCTTCAGCACCGCCGGAACCGGCGGTTTCGGCGTCCGGAACGACGGTATGGCAGGCTATTCCAACTACCTGCAAACCGTTGTGACGGTGTTCATGCTGCTGTTTTCCATCAATTTCGGCTGTTACTACCTGCTGCTTCTGCGCCGCGTCCGGGAAGCCTTCAATGCGGAGGTGCGGGTGTTCCTGCTCATCGTTGCGGCAGCTGTCGCTGTCATCACGGTCGATCTCCGACTGAATGGCGTGATCAATTCCGTTACCGGTGAGTCCTTCACGTTGTACGGTGCCATCCATCATGCGGCATTCACGGTATCCTCCCTGATCTCCACGACCGGCTACGCAACGGCAGATTTCGATCTGTGGCCGGCGCTCTCCAAAACCGTTCTGGTCGGCGTGATGTTCATCGGTGCCTGTGCCGGCAGCACCGGCGGCGGCATCAAGGTCTCGCGCATCCTCATCCTATGCAAGAGCATCCGGCGGGAGATAGAGGGGCTTGTACATCCGCACCGTGTCCGCAGGATCACGATGGACAGGCGCGTGGTGGATACGGACGTTATCCGTTCGACCAACGTATACTTCGTTGCCTATGTGTTGCTGTTTGCCGTATCGGTGCTGCTGATCTCTTTTGATGACTTTGATCTCGTGACCAACTTCACCGCCGTCACCGCCTCCCTCAACAACGTCGGACCCGGACTTTCCCTTGTCGGACCGACACGCAATTTCGCGTTGTTTTCAACCGCCTCCAAAGTAGTACTGATATTCGATATGCTTGCCGGGCGTCTGGAGCTGTTCCCGATGCTGGCACTGCTGGTGCCCTCTACGTGGAAGGACTGAAGACGGACGCAGCCTGAATCGGGCATAGAGAGAAGGCGGGGGCTGTAAAAAGCTCAAGATGAGTTTTTTACAGCCCCCGCCTTGCGTTTGTATATTTCAAAAGACCGACGGTAGCATGGGGGAAATCAAAAGCCCTATGCAGAAGGACGCCGCGTTGGCTACCAGTGCGTACAGAATGTAGTACCGGTTGCGCCGGGGCTTGTCGGTCAAACGCCGCAGCAGGTAGCAGTACAGCACCGCTTCCAAAGCAAAAACAGCCAGCTCCAGCAGGAAATACACCAAGCAGTAAAGCAAGTCGCTGGGACGCACGTCGAAAAGATTCAGGGAAAGGTTCAGCAACACCTGCGTCACCGCATTGACGGCGAGCAAAAAGAGCAACGGCTTTTTTCCGCGTATGCCGAACAGCAGGGCGACCGCTATCTCCACCGCGACTGTAAGCAGGAATCGGACAGACAATAACAGTATCTCCTTCCCCAATGGGTACGACCGCCGCACAGCCGGGAGGCTGTCGCTTCCGTCCGGAACCGCCATGCTCATCCGCTCCCCCGCCATATCGATCGTGAAATAGCTGTCAAAGGCATACCGTTCGCACTTGCCGCTGACCGCGAACCTGCCGCTTTCCGGATAGTAGAGCAGCACCTTGAAAGTCTGCGGGGGAAAGTAGCTCCACACGAGTTCCCCGTCGGTGCCGACCTTCCACATCTGCCCAAGGAAGTAGAATCCGTCTGCGTCTTGGTACCCCGCAAAAGCACGCCATATCTCCATGTCGTCATCCCGAACGCCGTAGATATGATCCTCGTTGCCGTCCCAGACCGAGTGCGGTCCGGTGCTGGATTCCTGCGACAGAAGTGTACCGTAGCACACTTCCCCGCTCAGATTCTCAAAGTGCACACGTACCGATGGCTTCGGTCCCATGTCTGCGTGCACCGTCAGCGGCAGCAGCACCGCAGCAAGCAATGTAAAAGAGAGCAGAAAAAGCGAATATCTTCGTTTCATGGTTTCCCCTTTCTCCGACAGGTTCAGTGCTTGTTCTGCGACAAGTATACCTTGTCAAACCTGTCAATCAGCATTTTCCCGTCATCACGGTTGCACAGCACCACGATCTGCGGACGGCATTCGTCGTCCCCAATGTCCGTCCGGAAGGTGCCGTTGTTCAAACGTATCTTATACCGAACATAGAATGTCTGGTAGGTGACGATAGCCCCGTTCTCGGTAACCTGTTCGGTATTACTTCGGGTCAGAACGATATCATACAGTTGCTGCATGGCGAACCGTTCCTGCTCGCCGTTCGCCTTACGGTATGCATTCGTGAACAGGCGGTTGTATCCGTCCGTATCGCCCTGAATGATGCGCCGGATCATGTTGTACAGAACCGTAACCGCCTCGCCGAACTCCTCCATGTTGCCGGAATCCAGCGATGTCGAAAAGTTTTGTGCCGGATTTTCGTACATCACCACGCGGTTCAGGCTCAGGTAGTCCTTATCCCTCATGATATCGTAATCGTAGTCCGGCTCCGCGAAATTGTACTTTGCGTCCGGAAAAGTCATGACCTCCGGCGTATCCTCCCGTTCGATATAATTCACAAGCGGGATTGCGACCGCGGTAAAGACGACCATGCAGGCAAGCACAATCAGAATGCGGCGGCGCAGTTTCCCGGTCGAGGCGCGCCGGGTCGCCGGGGCGTCTTTCCCCTGCCCATCCGGCGGAAACGGCGGATTATCCTTGTCCATACTGTTCATACTGGCATCCTCCTTTGGCGTGACCGTACCGGTCTGCCCGGAAACGATCCAATCTCCTGTTTCAGTATAGCATATTTTCCACCGCATTGCAAGCGCGGGCACCCGGTTTATTATAAAATTTTCGTGAATTTGCTTTTTCCTGTTGTCACCGCGTGAAGAATATGCTATAATAACACGGAGTAACGGATCCCCGCTGTCTGCGGGGCGGAGGTGTGACGGATGGAAGAAAAACAGGAGACAGGTCTCGGAGAATCCAATGAGGATATCCGGGAAAACGACAGTCCGGAGGAAACGGCACTGCCCGCAGAAGCCGGGGCGGTTGCGCCCGCTGACGGGGATGCGGACGATGTGACGGTTGAGCCGGTCGGCGATCCCGCTGCCGAGAGTGCCGGAGTAGCGCCCGATGTGTCGCCCGACGCGGAAAACAGCGCGGGAAAGCCGGGGCAGAACGTCATTGGTTCCCTGCTGGATTACCTGGAAATATTCGCTTTCTCTGTGGCGGCAGTGCTGGTGGTGTTCACGATGCTGTTCCGCCTGTGCCGCGTGGACGGCAGTTCCATGCGCAAAACGCTGGAGAACGGGCAGATGCTAATCACGACCTCGGTCGGCGAGCCGGAACCGGGAGACATTATCGTGTTCAGTATGACGACGGACAGTCCTTACTATGACCTGAACGAGGCGCTGGTCAAGCGTGTCATTGCCAAGGGTGGGCAGACCGTCCGCATCGACTGCCAAACCGGCACGGTGTTTGTGGACGGAAAGCAGCTGACGGAACGGTACGCCGTCCTTCTGGACAGCGCGGGACATGACAGCGGCGTGGTGCAACAGTACCCCACCTACGGGTACGACCGCGAAACGCGTATGTTTGAGGTAACGGTGCCGGAAGGTCATCTGTTTGTCATGGGCGACAACCGCAACCATTCGACCGACAGCCGCACGACGATTGTCGGCATGGTGGACGGGCGCCGCGTGCTGGGACGGGTCATCCTGCGCCTTTCCCCCTTTACAACCGATTTTGATTGAGAGGTTTTTCTATGCCGGGTGAGCAGATCCAATGGTTTCCGGGGCATATGGCGAAGACCCGGCGACTGATTGCCGAAAACGCCAAAAATGTACATCTTTTTATTGAAGTTCTGGACGCACGGGTTCCGGTCAGCTCCCGCAATCCGGTGCTTCCGGAGCTGACCGGCGGCAAGCCGGTTCTGCTGTTGCTGAACAAGGCATCCCTTGCCGATCCGGACAAGAGCCGCGTCTTCATGCGTGCCTACACCGACGCGGATACCGCCTGCCTTCTGTGCGACTGCGTGACCGGTGAAGGACTGAACCGCGTCCCCGACACGGTACGCCGCCTGCTTGCCGAGCGCGTGGAGCGGTACGAAGCGAAGGGGCAGACCGGTCGCCATCTGCGCGCAATGGTCGTCGGCATTCCCAACACGGGGAAATCCACGCTTATCAACCGTCTGAGCGGCGCGGCGCGACTCAAAACCGAGAATCGCCCCGGCGTAACGCGGGACAAACAGTGGGTAGCCACCCGATGGGGAATTGATCTGCTGGATATGCCCGGCGTGCTGTGGCCACGGTTTGAAAGTCCGGTCGTGGGAGAAAATCTCGCACTGACAGGCGCCATCAAGGACGACATTCTGGACGTTGAGCATCTGGCGCGGGTGCTGGTGCGCCGTCTGCGGACGCTGTATCCCGCTGCAATGGCGGCACGCTACAGGCTGACGGACTGGGAGTCACTGACCGACGCAGAGTTGGTCACTGCCATCGGCAAAAAGCGCGGCTGTCTTGTTTCAGGGGGGCTTGTGGACACCGAACGCGTCTCCAACCTGCTGATAGACGAATTCCGAGCCGGGCGCATCGGACGCCTTACCATAGATGCGATGCCGGATTGTCCCACGCCCACCGCCGCACCGCCGGAGGAAGGAGCGGGCAATGCCTGACCTTTCACTGGAAAATCAACTGCGTGCCGCCGGTTATCACGCCGTGTGCGGTGTGGACGAGGCGGGGCGCGGACCGCTGTGCGGACCCGTAGTCGCCGCCGCGTGTATCCTGCCGCCCGACATAGACCTGCCGGGGCTGAATGACTCCAAGAAGCTGACGCCGCGCAAACGGGACATCCTGTTCGATCTCATCCGTGAGTGCGCCGTGGCATGGTGCGTTGCTGAGGGAAGCGTAGAGGAGATCAACCGCCTGAACATCCTGGAAGCCGACCTGCTTGCCATGCGGCGCGCCATAGCGGGACTGCACGCACCGAACGGAACGCCGGTCGCGGCGGACTATGCGCTGATCGACGGCAACATCGCGCGGGATTTCCAACTCCCTGCCCGCGCTGTCATAAAGGGCGACGCTTTGTCGCTGTCGGTCGCCGCCGCCTCGGTGCTCGCCAAAGTCACGCGGGACCGCCTGTGCATGGAGCTGGATCGGCAGTACCCGCAGTACGGCATCGCCAAACACAAGGGCTACGGAACCGCCGCGCACATGGCGGCACTGCGGCAGTACGGTCCGGCCCCCATCTACCGGGAGAAGTTTGTCCGTTTTTTGCGGGAGGATGTACCCGCGAAAAAAGAAAAGCCATGAGTGACAAAGGAATGACCGAGCGGCAGGCACTTGGACGGATGGGAGAGGATGCCGCCGCCCGGCTGTATACGGATGCCGGGTACCGGGTTATTGAGCGCAACCGGCACGAGTCGCACAACGAGATTGACCTGATTCTGGAAAATGCGACTTCACTCGTATTCGTAGAGGTCAAAACCCGGACGCAAAGTCCGGGTACGCGCCCCCGGTTCGGAAGACCCGCCTCTGCCGTGGACGCCGGGAAACGCAAGCGAACCGTGCTTGCCGCAGAAGCCTACCTGCGGGAACATCCTACCGACCGGCAACCGCGCATCGACGTGGTGGAAGTCTATGTCGGGAGAGCGCCCGACGGGACGCCGACCGTCCTGTCCGTTCTTCCCTTCCGCAATGCCTTCGGCGCCGGGAAATGAGCAGTCTGCTTTTACTTATTTTTACTATCAAAACAGGATAAAGAGGAGTGATACATATGAATCCGAAGCTGTCCCTCATTGACACGCACTGTGACACCGCATACGAACTGTTCCATCGCGGCGAGCATCTGGATCGGAACAGTTGCCACATTGACCTGGAAAAAGCGTCCTGCTATCAGCATTACGCGCAGTATTTCGCCGTCTGGAGCAACAAGCGGCTGGACGATGAGGCGTGCTGGCAGGATTTTCTTAAGATCACCGACTATTTTCAGGCGGAATTGGATCGACTCTCCGACCGCGCCGTGCAGGTGCGCACCGGAGCCGAGCTGGACGCCGCATGGGCGGCAGGAAAGACAGCCGCCATCCTTGCTGTGGAGGACGCACGTCTGACTGCCGGGCACATCGAGCGGCTGGACGTTCTGAAGCGCAAGGGCGTTCGGTACATGACGCTGATGTGGAGCGGTGAGACCTGTGTCGGCGGCTCTCACAACACGCAGAGCGGACTGACCGATTTCGGCAAGCAGCTGGTCGCCGGGTGCTTTGAGCGCGGCATCATCCCTGACGTGTCGCACGCATCCGAGCAGTCCGTAGATGACCTTATTCCCCTCGCGCGGCAGTACGGCAAGCCCTTTATCGCCTCGCACTCCAATTCCCACGAGGTCTGCGGGCATACCCGAAACCTGCGTGACCGCCACTTTGCCGTCATACGGGAGTTGGGCGGTATCGTAGGCATCAACCTCTGCCCTGCCTTCCTGACCGACACCAACGTGCGCCCTGCCACGATGGACGATATCCTTGCCCACATCGACCACTTCATGGAATTGGGCGGCGAGGATGTTGTGGGGCTCGGCTGTGATCTGGACGGCACCGATCTGCCGGAAGGCTTCTCCCATGTCGGAGACCTCCTGAAGATTGCCGATGCGCTCGCACAGCACAACTACACGGAAGAACTGATTGAAAAAATATTCTGGAAGAATTACCGGTGCTTTGCGCTCCGGAACCTGTAACCTGTAATGTGAAGGAGTACCCTCCCATGATGTATCAATCCACCCGCGATCCATCCCACAAAAAGTATACCTCCGCCGAGGTCATCAAAATGGGGCTAGCCCCGGACGGCGGACTGTTCCTCCCGGAAACCATCCCCACGCTCAGTGAGGCGGACATTGAAGCGTTGCGGCACGAGAGCTATCCCGTGCGCGCCGCGCGCATCCTGCATATGTTCCTGACCGACTACACGCAGGAGGAACTGATGACCGACTGCCACGCCGCTTACCGCGAGGCATCCTTCCCCGGCGGCGCGGCACCGCTGGTTCATGTATGTAACAATCTGTACGCGCTGGAGCTGTGGCACGGTCCCACTGCCGCCTTCAAGGACATGGCATTGCAGATCATGCCGCGCCTGCTCTCCCGCGCGCTGGTCAAGACCGGCGAGACACGCCATGCCCTGATCCTGGTCGCCACCTCGGGCGACACGGGAAAGGCGGCACTGGAGGGCTACCGCAATGTGGATCGGGTGAAGATCATGGTCTTTTACCCGGTAGACGGTGTGAGTCGCGTGCAGAAACTCCAAATGGCAACGCAGACCGGCGACAACCTGCGTGTAGTCGCCATCAAGGGAAACTTTGACGATGCGCAGACCGGTGTCAAAAATATCTTTGCCGACCGCGAAATGGCGGAGCGCCTGAACGAGCACGGGTATATCCTGTCCAGTGCCAACTCCATCAACTGGGGACGTCTTGTCCCGCAGATCGTCTACTACATTTCCGCTTACTGCGACCTGCTGAACAAGGGTGTCATCCGCAACGGGGAGCAAATCGACGTCTGCGTGCCGACCGGAAACTTCGGCAACATTTTCGCCGCATATCTTGCCAAACGGATGGGATTGCCTATCCGACGCTTGGTCTGCGCCTCCAATCAGAACAACGTGCTGACGGATTTCCTTGCCACCGGCACCTACGACCGCAATCGTCCGTTCCATCTGACCATGTCCCCCTCTATGGATATTCTGATCTCCTCCAACCTGGAGCGCCTGCTCTGCCTGATGGCGGGTGAGCAAAAGACAGCCGCCTACATGGAGAGTCTGCGCAAAACCGGCTCGTACACCGTGGACGCGGAGGTTCTGGCAGATATCCGCGCGTGCTTCTCCGGCTACTTCGCCGGGGAGAACCTGACCGCCGCGACCATCAGCGAGTTTTTCGAGAATGAAAGCTACCTCGCCGATACCCACACGGCAGTCGGACTTGCCTGCGCAGAGCAGTACGCGGAGGAGCATCCCGGCGATTCAACGCCCATGGTGGTGGCATCGACCGCCAGCCCCTTCAAGTTTGCGGCGGACGTGTATATGTCGCTGACAGACGGAACCAAGCTGCCGCGTGATCCGCTGTCCGCGCTGGATCAACTCGCCGAACTGACCGGAGCCGACATCCCGTACCCCCTGTGCGGTCTGCGGGAGCGCATCGTGCGCTTCCGGGAGACCATTCCGGCGAACGCCATGCCGGAGGCAGTGCTGGATTTCTGCGGGAAATAATCCCGCGTCCGGAACACCGAAGGCGCCGCCGCGCAGATGCGCGGCGGCGCCGGGTTCGTCCCTCGTCTGCTTACTCGGACTTGGGCTGGAAGGTGGCGCAGGCAGTGTCACTGCTGGTGGATGCGTAAGCAGGTCCTACCGTGATTTCACGCGCGGTGCAGCAATCGTTCGCATCGTGGTGTACGCAGTTTTTGACGTCACAGGATACGCCCTTGATGTGCTTGCAGCCGCACTCTTTTCTGTTTTCCTCGTTCATGTTTTCCGACCGTTCCTTTCCGGATTCCGCAAACCGTACGGTATGCGGTTCGGCGGCGCATTTCTTCGGCAGCAAAGCAGGTGCTATCACCGCCGGGTCGTCGCCGCTGTTATTGTGTGTCGCGGACGGGCGGTCTATTCTCCCGGATGTATTCCCCGGATCCCGGTCGGATTGGAGGTTTTTTCTTTCATGTCGATTTTTGCCATAGCCGACCTGCACCTGTCCACCGGTGCGGGTATCGACAAATCCATGGAAGTGTTCGGCAAGCGTTGGCGCGGATATACCGAAAAGATACGCAGAAACTGGGAGGCGTCGGTCGGTGCAGATGACACAGTGGTCATCCCCGGCGACATCTCCTGGGCGATGCGGCTGGAGGATGCATTGTCCGATCTTGAATTTCTGAACCGGCTCCCCGGACGCAAGCTCATCGGCAAGGGAAATCACGATTTCTGGTGGACGACCGCGAGCAAAATGAAAGCCTTCTTTGCCGAACACGGGCTGTCCTCGCTTCATATCCTGTATAATAACGCCTACCTTGCCGAAGGACGGGTTCTGTGCGGTACGCGCGGCTGGTTTCTGGATGAACGTCAGCAGAACACGGTCGGAACGCCGGACTATGCCCGCGTTGCGCAACGCGAAGTTGTCCGGCTACGGCTGAGCCTGGATGCCGCCGCCGCGCTGTGCCGGGCGGAAACAGAGACAGGACGCGCGCGCCCGCCCATTACGGTTTTCCTGCATTTCCCGCCCGTCTGGGTGGATTTCGTCTGCCGGGAGATGGTGGATACTCTGCATGAGTACGGCGTACAGGAATGCCTGTTCGGGCATATCCACGGTATGTACAATGTGCCGCGCAGTTTTGATTTTGAGGGCATCCGCATGACGCTGTGTGCTTCCGATTTCCTGAATTTTACGCTTCTTCCGCTTCCTCCCGTTGCAGGCGATGCAGAATAAAGGCAGAATTCACAAACCGACGTTCTGCCTCGCCGCCACATTCGGCAGCATGACAGTGCGAAAGTTTTCGGAATCCTATTGACAATCTGCACAAAAGAAGGTAAAATATACTGTGAATGTAAAAAGTGACTCCCCTACAAAAAGAAAGGAACCGCTACCATCATGACGCTGATCAAAGCTGAAAGAACCGAAAACAGCACCGTAGAGCTGGAATTTTCGGTGGACAGAGAAACCTTCGACAAGGAAGTTAGCAACGTATACCGCAAGCAGGCTGCCAATATAACCGTGCCCGGCTTCCGCAAGGGCAAGGCGCCCCGCTCCATCATTGAGCGGATGTACGGCAAGGGCGTATTCTACGAGGATGCCGCCAATAACCTGCTGCCTGCCGCTTACGAAGAGGCACTGAAGGCATCGGAAACGCCGGTGGAGCCTGTCGGCCGCGCAGAGTTTGATATCAAATCCATTGACGAGAACGGCATCGTGTTCACTGCCGTCGTGCCGGTGAAGCCCGCCGTCACCATTGAAGGATACATGGGGATCGAAGCACAGAAGGTCGCGGACGAGGTGACCGAGCTGGAGATCGAAAACGAGCTGAAGATCGTGCAGGAGCAGAACTCCCGCGAGATTGATGTGACAGATGCACCCGCCGCCAACGGAAATACCGTTGTCATAGACTTTGACGGAAGCATCGACGGTGTGCCCTTTGACGGCGGCAAGGGTGAGGATTACCACCTGAAGCTGGGCTCCGGCAGCTTCATTCCCGGCTTCGAGGATCAGATCGTCGGGCATTCTGTCGGGGATGCGTTCGACGTCCGCGTCACCTTCCCGGCGGACTACCATGTGAGCGAGCTTTGCGGCAAGGAGGCTGTCTTTGCAGTGAAGCTGAAGGCAATCCAGAGCATTGAGCTGCCCGCACTGGACGATGATTTTGCCAAGGATGTTTCCGAATTTGATACCATGGATGCATACAAGGCAGACATCAAGGCAAAGATCGAAAAGAGACACGAGAACGCTGCCGAGTCTATCTTTGAGGAGACTGTCGTAAATGCTCTGAATGAAAAGCTGGGCGGTGAGGCTATTCCTGCCGCCATGATCGATGCGGAAGTAGAGAATGTGGTGCGCGACTACGACAACCGTCTGCGGATGCAGGGGCTTGATCTGAACAGCTACCTCAAGTATACCAACAATTCGCTGGAGCAGTTCCGCAGCCAGGTTCGCCCGCAGGCTGAAAGCTACGTGAAGACCCGCCTCGCGCTGGAGAAGATCGCCGAACTGGAGAACATCACGGTAAGCGACGAGGAGCTTGAGGCAGAGTATGCCCGTGTTGCCGAGAAGTACGGAATGGAGGTTGACAAGGTCAAGCCCCTGATCCCCGCTGACTCGCTGATCACCGACCTGAAGGTCAAGAAGGCGATGGATCTGGTCAAGGCAAACACCGTTGCCCCCGCCGCAAAGCCTGCTGACGCTGCTGACGCAGAGTAAGCATCCCCCATAACGAAAACCCGTTTTGCCACGACCGCTATTACCTTTGGTCGTGGCAAACTTATCGGGGGATTTTTCGTGAATCCCCCGATCTGTCCCCATCTTCCATAACTGAAATAACCGATGATCGATAGTCGAAACGTCTACGATCACGCAAAGAAAGAAGGTTTTGCCGTATGCTGTCCGATTCCCGTCCGTCCTTCGCCCCCCGGAACGCGCTGGTTCCCATGGTCATCGAGCAGACCAATCGGGGTGAGCGTTCCTACGACATTTTCTCCCGCCTCCTGAACGACCGGATCATTTTCCTCTCGGATGAGGTCAACGATGTGACCGCCTCACTGGTGGTCGCACAGATGCTCTTCCTGGAGGCGCAGGATCCTGACAAGGATATCTCTTTCTATATCAACAGCCCCGGCGGCTCCATCTCTGCCGGCATGGCTATCTATGACACCATGCAGTTCATCAAGTGTGACGTGTCCACCATCTGCATCGGTATGGCGGCATCCATGGGCGCCTTCCTGCTGGCGGCGGGTGCGCAGGGTAAGCGCTTTGCCCTGCCCCACAGCGAGATCATGATCCATCAGCCGCTCGGCGGCGCACAGGGGCAGGCGTCGGATATCAAGATACGCGCCGAGCTGATCCTGCGCACGCGCGATATGCTCAACCGCATTCTGTCTGAGCGCACCGGAAAACCCATCGAAACCATCGAGAAGGATACCGATCGAGATAACTTTATGACTGCGGAACAGGCGCTGGATTACGGACTGATTGACCGTATTCTCACCAAGCGGGACTGATGAGCGCCATAGAAAGGACACGGATACTTCATGGCAACGAATAATAACCGAAGGGGATCGGGGAATACAACGCCCCGTTGTTGCTCCTTCTGCGGGCGGCTGGAGTCGGAGGTCAACTACCTGATTCCGTCCATGGACGGAAGTTATATCTGCGATGTATGCGTGGAAACCTGCCACGAAATGATTGCAGATACAAAAGAAGTGACCAGGGAGTCCGGGTTCGGCAATCTATCGCTGGCTACCCTTCCCCGCCCCATGCAGATCAAGGCATCGCTGGATGAGTACGTCATCGGGCAGGAGAAGGCAAAGATCGCCCTGTCGGTAGCTGTCTACAATCACTACAAGCGCATTCTGACCCGGAGCGAAACAGCCGGGACTTCCAAAAAACGCCGCAGCCGTTCAGGTCAGCCCGCAAACCCGCTGCTGGATGAGCTGCAGGATGTGGAAATTCAGAAATCCAATATCCTGTTGCTCGGTCCTACCGGCGTCGGCAAGACGTACCTCGCACAGACGCTTGCCAAAACCTTGCGCGTGCCCTTTGCCATCGCGGACGCCACCACCCTTACCGAGGCGGGATACGTCGGGGAGGACGTGGAAAATATCCTTCTCCGATTGATACAGGCGGCGGATTTCGATATCGAACGTGCCGAGCGCGGCATCATCTATATTGATGAGATCGACAAGATCGCCCGTAAAAGCGAGAACCCCTCCATCACGCGCGACGTATCCGGTGAAGGCGTGCAGCAGGCTCTGCTGAAAATCCTGGAGGGGACGGTATCCAATGTGCCACCGCAGGGCGGACGCAAGCACCCCAACCAGGAATTCATCCGCATCAACACGGAAAATATCCTGTTCATCTGCGGGGGCGCCTTTGACGGTCTGAGCCGCATTATCGAAAAGCGGCAGGGCGGCTCCACCATCGGCTTCGGCGGCGAGGTAAAATCCAAAGCCGAGGCTTCTGCCGGGAGTCTGTATGCACAGGTCGAACCGCACGACATCATCAAGTTCGGGCTTATCCCCGAGCTTGTCGGACGTATCCCTGTCATCGCCGCACTGGATGATCTGGACAAGGAGGCTTTGGTGCGTATTCTTCGGGATCCCAAGAACGCCATTGTCAAGCAGTATAGAAAACTGTTCGGACTTGACCGCATCCGCCTGGTCTTTGATGAGGACGCGCTGGATGCCATTGCGGAGGAGGCTCTGCAACGTCACACCGGCGCACGGGGGTTGCGCGCCATTATGGAGCAGTACCTCATGAAGCTCATGTATGAGCTTCCGAGCGATGATACAGCCGAAAGCGTAACCATCACCCGTGCCTTCATATGCGGGGAGGGACAACCGCTTATCACGCATCGGGCGCCGGCAGCCGCCGCGCTGCCGGAAGCAGCTGATGCGAACGCCGTACCTGAGCAGGCGCCTGTCGCGCAGATACCACCCGCACGGCAGAATAATGCATGAAAGGTTTCCAAAAGGTAGCAAAGGAATTCGGAACAGTATGGTAACTTGTATCGTTGGAATCAACTGGGGCGACGAGGGCAAGGGGCGCGTGGCGGATCTGCTCTCCCGCGACATGGATATCGTGTGCCGTTGTCAGGGAACAAGCGAGGCGCGCCACACGGTAGTGAACGAGCGCGGCAGCTTTATGCTGAATCAGCTCCCTTCCGGCATTCTGTACGGTGGTGTCTGTTGCATCATGGGGGACGGAATGTATATCCAGCCAGACCGCCTGAACGAAGAAATAACACGCCTGCGCGATGCCGGGGTAGACATCTCGCCGGAAAACCTGAAAATCAGCCGCCGTGCCGCGCTGGTTCTGCCCGGTCTGACTGCGACGCAGATGCGTCTTCTGCTGGAAACGCGCGACCGTCTGTGCATGGGCGACCTGACGGATGTCGAAATGCTGGCTGAGCATCTGAACGCATTGGCGGATGCGTTCCGCCGTAACGGCGGAAAACCGAATATGTCGGCTTGGTCTGCGTGCTGTCGCCGCTATACGGCACTGTTCGGCGACTATATTGCCGACACGGGCGCCTATCTGTACGACGCGGAGCACGCCGGAAAGCGTATTCTGCTGGAATCCCAGTCGGGCGCTCTGCGTGACAAGGATTTCGGCGTGTTCCCTTACGGCTCGCCGACAAACTGTCTGGCAGCCTACACGCCTATCGGTGCCGGTATGCCCGGCGTGCGGCTCTCCCGCGTGGTTGGCGTTATGAAAGCGTACTCCGCCTGCCATGGGGACGGTCCGTTCCCGGCTGAAATCACGGGTGAGGAGGCAACCTACTTCCGCGAGCTGGGACAGGAGGACGAGGACGGCGCCACGCCCCGCCGTGTCGGCGGTTTTGACGCGGTCGCGTCCCGCTACGGCGTCCGCCTTCAGGGCGTTGATGCCATTGCACTGACCAAGCTGGATGCGGTATCCTTCCTGCCGCAGATCCCCATCTGTGTCGCCTACGAAGTGGACGGGAAGCGTGTCACGGATTTCCCGACACCGTCCGCCCTGCGGCGCGCAAAGCCGATATATGAATACGTGGACGGCTGGAACTGTGACATCTCCGGTTGCCGGGCATTCGCAGATCTGCCTGTTCAAGCCATCATCTACATCAGGTACCTGGAAGAGTTGGTCGGCGCGCCCATCACCTATGTGTCGGTTGGCGCCGAACGGGATGCCTACATCCGGGACAGTGTAAAAGCGGAAATTCAGTAAAACCCTTGACAAAAATTCCGGGATGTGGTATAATCCCAGTGTTGTGCGGGCAGGTCGTCCTGCCTGCGCGCGGGCCATTAGCTCAGTTGGTCAGAGCTACCGGCTCATAACCGGTTGGTCCTGGGTTCAAGTCCCCGATGGCCCACCATAAAGCGAAGCGTCCGGCTTTTGCCGGACGCGTTCCCTCCTTATTGCCGATATTACCGGGTTCTGTTTCCGTAGCTCAGCTGGATAGAGCGACCGCCTCCTAAGCGGTAGGTCGGGTGTTCGAATCACCTCGGGAACGCCAAAGCCCTTGCCGTAAACTGCTTCCGGGCAGTTACGGCAAGGGCTTTTCTCTTTTCCCCTGCTTCCGGCTTTATCTGCCCTGTAAAGACGGTTTCTCATGATGTCCCCGGCACGCCTGCAAAATCCTGCCCTTGACAAATCCTGGCGGATATGGTATGATTACCTTAGCGGTGGTTGTGCAAAATCTACCAACGCGCTATCGTGGCAAGGAGGCGGATATGAGAACGAGGTTACTCCCGCTTATGATCGGGCTATTGCTGTTGTCTGCTGCAATCAGCCCGCTGAATGCCGCGGCTGTATCAGACCCGACAGGCACAGACGCCCCGTTACCGGAATGCTTTCAACAGACCGACGAGCGGTGGGCAGGCAAGGAACTGATCGGTCCCAACGGCTGCGGTCTGATCGCATTGGTCAATGCGGTCAACTACCTCACCGGCAATTTTATCGATCCGGTGGAACTGGCAGTCTACGCGCACAGAATCGATGCCTACAACGGCTCGGTCGGCGGCGGAACCGCACGCTGGGTGCTGTACAATCAGCTGGCTCGCTACGAGAGACAGTACGGGTTCCGCGTAACAGATACAGGCATGGATGCGGGCGTCCGCCATCGGGATTTCATCCGGAACCTGAAGGCGGGCGGTGTCGCTGTATGCCACGTCTACGGGCATTTCATCACGATCGTGGATTATGACGCCGGCACGGATACCTACCTCGTATACGACAGTGCCGCCAACCCGACCAAACGGCAGACAACAGCAAAGCCGACCTGGCTGAGCGGGGAGTACCTGTCAACTTCCCCCTACATGACAGTGGACTGGTGGTGTCTGTTGGAGCGCACCGGGGACTCAAAGAACAAGGTCGGGGATCGCGTGCGCCGGAACCAGCCGGTGGAGCTGTCCCGTTACGTCGAATCGGACACGGCACTGACGCTGACCGGAACAGCAGTTGCCTCCGGTGGCATCAAATCCCTGTTCTACGTAGTGGATTACGACTATGACAACGTGGTATCACTGCCCGACAGCGTAACGGCGGACGCCGACACGGAGGCTGCTTTCTCGGTTTCGCTGGATCTCAGCGGGCTGAGTGCCGGCGTGCATACCCTGCGCCTGTCGGCACGTGGTGCGGGAAGGCAGGTATCGGATATTGCAGTCTGCACCCTGTTCGTGGGAAGCAGTGCGGACAGCGGTACGGATCCCGTCACCGGTGACGTGACAGTCGGCTTCTCCGGCTATGTGGGAATGCCGCACGTGATGCAGAAAGCCCCGGTATCACTGGGCACAAGGGTGCCCTGCTTCCGGGCGGAAGCGGGCGCGGTTCTGCTTTTGGGCGAGATGGATCTGTCCGAATTCACCCATGTTGTCGTGACTTACAGCGTCAAGGAAACGTTTGAGCCGAACAGCGCAGGATTCCCTGCCTGTATCGGGCTGAAAACCGCCGGGAAATCGTACAGCAGGGGGGATGCCGGATATGACGCGGAAGACTCACTGGCGCTTGCCCTGCCGGAAGGCGGTCCGGAGGGGCTGAAATATGAGCGCCAGCTCATACTGGATCTTTCCGATGTCGACTATAAAGGAGATGTCTACCTCGCCGCCTGCATTCCGGAAAAGCAGTACGTCTACGTACGCAGTCTGCGCTTCTGTACGGGCAAAACCATCGGGACGGAAACCGATGCAACGCAGACGGCGACAGAACCGGAAACGGCAGAGTCTGCCTCCGGAGCCGGTACCGACCTTCCGGTCGGTTCGGCGTCATCCGAAACCGAACCCAACGTTGTCGGCTGTACTTCGTCGGCTCAGGCAGGCGCAGTCGTGACGGTGATTCTGACCGGCATCGTGCCGATGCTGTGCCGCCACAGAAGGCGCCGCGCCGCACGGTAGCCTGGCTTCATAAAAACCTGTTGGAATATTTCCGGATTTTTCATAAAGTGGCTATTGCATACCGGAGAGATTTGTAGTATAATACTTGTTAGCGTGGGTGGTTCCGCCATAACGGAACGCGGGAGGTTTCATGAAAGCAGTTGTAACGGTAACAGGCAAGGACAGCGTGGGTATCATCGCAGAGGTGGCAACGGCGTGCGCCGCGTGCGACGCCAACATTGTGGAGATCTCCCAGAGCGTGCTGCGGGAGTATTTCGCCATGATTATGCTGGTGGACATCACGACACTCAATGTGGATTTTGCGACGTTCTCTGACAGGCTGACGGCTCTGGGTAAGGCGCGTGGGCTGGATATCCATGCCATGCACGAGGATATCTTTCAGGCGATGCACCATATCTGAACCGGAGGAGACGTCTGATGCTGGAAACCAAAGACATACTGGAAACAATCCAGATGATCCGGCAGGAGAATCTGGATATACGCACCATAACCATGGGCATCTCGCTGTACGACTGTGTCAGCGACGATGCCGGGCGACTGTGTGATAAGATTTATGACAAGATTACGCACGCCGCGGAGCATCTGGTGGAAACCGGTTGCGACATTGAAAAGAAATACGGCGTACCGATTGTCAACAAGCGCGTGTCCGTCACGCCGATCTCGCTGATCACGGGCGGGGTGGACACGGATGGATGCCTGCGGGTGGCGCATACCCTCCAGCGGGCGGCGGACGCGGTAGGCGTCAACTTCATCGGCGGTTTTTCCGCGCTGGTACACAAAGGCATGACCGAGAGCGACCGGAATCTCATTTCCGTCATTCCGCAGGCGCTCGCCGAAACAGAGCTGGTCTGCTCCTCCGTCAATGTCGCCACGACCAAGGCGGGTATCAACATGGACGCTATCCGTCTGATGGGTCATACTGTCCGGCGGTGCGCCGAGCTGACGGCGGACCGTTCCTCCATCGGCTGTGCAAAACTGGTCGTGTTTGCCAACGTGCCGGAGGACAACCCCTTCATGGCTGGTGCCTTCCACGGCGTCGGAGAACCGGAAACCGTTATCAATGTCGGCGTGTCGGGTCCCGGCGTAGTCAGCTCCGCGATTGAACGTGCGGGTGACTGTGACCTGTCCGCACTGGCGGAGCTTATCAAGCGGACGGCGTTCAAGATTACGCGGGTCGGTCAGCTGGTCGCCTCCGAGGCGGCACAGCGTTTGGGCGTTCCCTTCGGTATCGTGGATCTGTCCCTGGCACCAACGCCTGCTATCGGCGACTCTGTGGCGCAGATACTGGAGGATATGGGGCTTGAATCCTGCGGGGCACACGGCACCACTGCGGCGCTCGCTATGCTCAATGATGCAGTCAAGAAAGGCGGCGTCATGGCATCGGGTCATGTAGGCGGTCTGTCCGGCGCATTTATTCCCGTGTCGGAGGATGCCGGAATGATTGCCGCCGTTGAACGGGGCGCCCTGTCGGTGGAAAAGCTGGAAGCAATGACAGCCGTCTGCTCTGTCGGGCTGGATATGATAGCCGTACCGGGCGACACGGAGGAGGACGTCATCTGCGGGCTGATCGCCGACGAAATCTCCATCGGTGTAATCAACAACAAAACGACAGCCGTCCGGGTCATTCCGGCGATCGGTAAGTCAATCGGAGACACGGTGGACTTTGGCGGATTGCTGGGCAGTGCGCCTATCATGCCGCTGCGTCCGTGGTCGCCGGCACGGTTTGTGCGGCGCGGCGGACGTATCCCGGCGCCCATCCACAGCCTCAGAAACTGAGGAGACTCCGAGGGAGACTCCGAATGGAGTTTCATCTGAAAAAAGATATGCAATACAAAAAATACAGTCAGGAAAGGAAGATGTATTTATGAAAAAGCTCGTGAAGGTTCTGTCCGTGTTTGTGAAGCTGGGTGAGAGAGCCGCTTCTCTGTTCGGCAAGGTCGTGGATGCGGCGGATCGCCTGCTCCACTATAAGGAGTATCGCCGCCAGAGGCGGGTCGCCGCCGTATTCCGCACCATGCTGTGCGTTGCGTGCGGTGTGCTGGCGGTCGTGTTCTTCCCCTACAGAGTCAGAGTGGAAAAGAACGGCGACTTTGAAATCCGCAGTCTGATGCTCCGTATCTACCGCAAAACAACCCCGTACCAGGATCCGCAGGAGAACAGCGAAGAATTCGACATCACCGGCGTTGAGGATGAGGACGCCGCCGAGTGCCAGGTTGTCGGCACTGCCGAGAAGGAATGAGATCCGTCCCGGAAGTATCCGTCGCGGCTCTTGCCTACCTGGGAGACAGCATACTGGAAGTGTGTGTCCGCACGTATCTTGTGTCTGAGCGGGGGATTTCGTCCTCGGCAAAGCTCAATCGCGCGGCGCTGTCCTTCGTAACGGCAACCGCACAGTCCGAGGCAGTAGGGCACATCGAGCCGCATCTGACCGAGGAGGAGGCGGGGTACTACCACCGGGGACGTAACAGCGGACAGGGACACATACCGAAAAGCGCTTCGGTGGGAGAGTACCGCCGCGCTACCGGCATGGAAGCGCTGTTCGGCGCGCTGGCGCTTGCCGGTCGCACCGAACGCGTGCAGGAGTTGTTCCGGCTGGGCTATGGGCTGGATTCAGCCGATGCCGCGGCACGGGAAGCCGCGGTGAAAACAGAAGGAGAGAAAAACCATGGGTAATCCGATTATCGAGATAGCCGTCAGCCAGGGCGATCAGGCGCTGGGCAGCATCCGGCTGGAACTCTACCCGGATAAGGCACCGGGCACCGTGCAGAATTTTCTTTCGCTGGTGGACGCCGGCTTTTACACCGGGTTGATTTTCCATCGCGTCATACGGGGCTTTATGATACAGGGCGGCGGCTTTACGCCGGATTTCACGCAGAAGCGAGCCAAAGCCATCCGCGGCGAGTTTATTGCCAACGGCTATATGGGCAACGATATCCGGCACACGCGCGGTGTCATTTCCATGGCGCGCACGTCCGACCCCGATTCGGCGTCCTCGCAGTTCTTCATCATGCAGGAGGACGCACCGCACCTGGATGCCCAGTATGCCGCCTTCGGCAAGGTCACGGAAGGCATGGAGATCGTGGACAAGATCGCGTCCTGCAAAACCGGACGGTACGGCGGGTACTCGGATGTGCCGCGTGAGCCGGTTATCATCACCGAGATAAAGCATCTTTGAGCTTTAACGTAGTCGTAATTGATTCTGTTTGAAATACTTTACTGTTGGAGGATACTGTAATGAAAAAGAACCAGAATGAAAACCTGATCGACGTTGTGCTTGTTGCCGCCGCCGCAGGCGCCGCTGCCGCTGCCGCCATCCTTGCCACTGACAAGGCGCTCAAGAGCGAAAAGGGGCAGGCAGCTGTCGCCACGGTCAAAACCAAGGCAACTGCCGCGAAGGAGACCGTCAAGGTCAAGGCAGAGGAGGTCAAGACCAATGTGCAGGCTAAGGCTGCCGAGGTAAAGGTCAAAGCCGAGGAAGTCAAGGACAAGGTCAAGGGCAAGCTCAACAAGAACGCCTGTGGCTGTACCTGCGAGGAAACCGCTGAGGAGACGGAGGAAGCAGTCCCTGCCGAGGACGTAGCGGTCGAAGAGACTGCGGAGTGACCTTTACGCAGAGAAGTCTCTGCCGATACGCTGACAGGAAGCTCCGGGGAACCGCCGGATAAATCAGCGATTCCCTGAATATTCGGCACACAGCGATCAAAAAAGCGGACCGTTACACTTTCGGTGGACGGTCTGCTTTTTGGATGCGGCGTATGCGGCTTTCGTTGCCCAAAGCGGCGAAGCGGCTTCGCACACCCGCGGCAATTCTGAAGAAAGGACGCTTTTGCTTACGCAAAAGCCGAGTCATGGGAATGAAGATTACGGTATTGGACGCAGCGGCGCTGGGAGAAGATCTGGATCTCTCCCCACTGAACGCCGTAGGAGATGTCACGGTTTGGGATCGGACGGCACCGGACGAGGTACGCGCGCGCATCACGGACTGCGACGCCGTTATTCTGAACAAGGTCAGAATAGGCAACGAGCAGTTGCCTGCCCCGGGGCACGCGCCGCGCATTCTGTGTGTCGCGGCTACAGGGTATGACAACATTGACATAGCCGCCTGCCGGGCGCGGCGCATCGCGGTCGCCAACGTGCGCGGCTACTCGACAGACAGCGTAGCGCAGGTCACGGTGGGACTTGTGTTGGCGCTGGTCAGTCATCTGCCGACCTACTGTGCCGCTGTTTCGGACGGCACCTACAGCCGCAGCGGACAGGCTAATCTGCTCACGCCGCCGTACCGGGAACTGGCGGGCATGACGTGGGGGATACTGGGCGCCGGGCAGATCGGCAGCCGCGTGGCTGGAGTCGCACGTGCCTTCGGGTGCCGCGTGTTGACCTGCCGCCGTCATCCGGACGGCAGCAGTGTCAGTCTGGAAACCCTGCTGCGAGAGTCGGATATTGTCACAATCCACACGCCGCTGACGGAGGAAACGCGCGGCATGATTGGAAAAGATCAGTTGGCATTACTCCGGCCCGGTGCCATTCTTGTCAACATGGCACGCGGAGCCGTCACGGACGAGGCGGCGGTTGCGGAGGCGATCCTTGCAGGACGGCTTGGAGGCTTTGGTGCTGACGTGTACAGCGCGGAACCGTTCGGGGCGGAGCATCCCTTCTCTGCCCTGCTCGGTTTGCCGCAGGTCTGCCTGACGCCGCATATGTCCTGGGGTGCATTGGAAGCGCGGGAGCGTTGCCTGCACGAAATGATTCTGAATATGCAGGCATTTTTCCGCGGTGAGCTCCGCAACCGAGTGGACTGTTAGGGAAAAGCAGTTCGGCACTGCTATCAGGGCATCCGCTCAATAGGCGGTATCGGCGTGGGTCTGCTTATTTTACGGCTCCTGCGCCGTCACCTGCATATCCATCCGGCACCGCTCTGCCTGCGCGCCTCGTATCTCAATGATGTACTCCAGCGTCAGCCTGCCTTCCTCCTGCAACCGGTTGTCCACCAGCAGGCTGTGGATGCCGACCTGAAACGGATAGTACGGCGTATTGTAGGTGCAGAGGGCGCGGCAATGTGCCCGGAACGTCAGAGCGGTGCTGACCGTGCCAGTACGTACCATGTGGACGAGTCCCGGGTCGTCGGTGCGGAACAGAATGCTGGACTGCGACCCTTCCATCCCGGTCAGCCCACTTTCCGCATACGTAATCGTATACGTTTTGACGCCGCTGTCCGGGTCAAGCTGGCAGGTCAGCAAACCTTCCGTGATAAACTCCGTGTTCTCCTCGCTGTCCCCGTCTGCGGCATTCTCCGCCTCCTCAGACGCGGCAGCCTCGTCATCCTCCGACAGGATGCCCATCATAAGCTCCTCCGCCGGAGAAAGCCTGGTCAGATCACCGCCGTCCAGGTAGCCGGATCCGTCCCCATCCCCGAAGAGCGCCTCAAACAGGCGTGCCTGCGTTTCCCGCCGGCTGGATTTCATGGTGATGCGGACAGGGGTTCCTGCCGCCTTGTCGTTTGCGTTGCGCTTTTTTTCATGCTTCATAATCGGATACTCCTTGCTATGTGCGGTTTCCGGGCACCGGCGGTGCACTGTCCAGCTTTTCAAACGCCGCGTCCAATGCCGCATCGCGGTCGGGGTATATCCCGCCGCCGCGTTCCCCGTCAAAATAGAATGTCCAGCCGCTCCCCTTGATGCGATACAGCACCAGCACGTGTCCCCGCACGCGCAGGTACTCGTTTCCGTCCCGGGAGCGCCGCCATGTGCGGTTCATAAATGTTCTGCGCCGCGTTTCCCTTTTCCGGAAGGTTCGCTCCCGTTCCCGCGCGGCTTGCGGGTCGCCTTCCATCCTGCCGGCGCAGACACAGCCGACACCAAGCGGACGGTAGGCTGGATGCGTCATGTGATGGACGTAGCGGATAATCTGTTCCCCGCACATCCCGCACACGGCTGCCGGTTCGCCGAGATCGCTAACTCCGGTACAGCTCCATCCGCTGTGTGGGACATCATCCCGCCGCCATAGGTTCTCGCCGCCTGCCGTGCGGGAAACCCGGGGCTTTTCCGGTGCCGCCTCCGGCGCGGTCGGTTCTATGTCCAGCGGGATAATCTCAATGCCGCCATCCGGTTCTGAATGCGTCGGCTCTTGCTCCGGTACCGCTTCCGGTACCGGTTTGAATTTCGGTACAGGCTTCGGCGGCTGCGGCGCAGGCGGTGCGGTATCCGCATCCTCTGCCGGTGCCGGAAGCCGTTCCGGCGCCGTCTCCGGCGCGGCGGGCAGAACCGGCATCCGGGGTGATCCTTCGAAAAAGCTGCGGCTGATGTGGCGCGGCTTGTCCAGCTTGTCAAACCGGACAATATAGCTTCCGCGTGCCTCGTCGCGCCCGATTATGATCCCCCTGCCAAAGACAGGATGCTCCACTGCCTCGCCGGTTGCCCGCTCCTCCTTACGCGGCGCATTCTGCCCTTGCCGGGCGGCTGCAAGCGATGCGCGCTCCAACTCCTCCGGCACAGCTCCGATGCGGTTGTAATTGTCCGTCCCGATTTCCCGCAGGAACCGGGAAGGGAGTTTGCGCCCGCCGTTCTCCGAAAAGCCTTCCGAATCCAGCAAAAACAGCCGCTGTCTCGCCCGCGTCAGCGCGACGTAGCACAGCCGGCGCTCCTCTTCAAGTCCCGCCTGCTTGCGTTCCTCCAGCGTTTTACCGGACGGAAAAATGCCTTCGGTCAGTCCCAGCAGGAACACCACGGGGAACTCCAGCCCCTTGGACGCATGGATCGTCATCAGGCGAACGGCGTCACGGGTTGCGCTCTCGCCCTCCGCCGCCTGCAGATCCAACTGGGTCAGGAAAGCCGGCAGGGACAGATCCTCCCCGAAGCCTTTTTCGAATTCCTCCGCCATGCGCTGAAATTCAGCCAGATTCTCCAGCCGTTCCTCGTCGCCCAGCGAGCGGATGTATGCCTCATAGCCCGTCTCGGTGCAAACACGCCGCACGATATCCGACACGCGCAGGGAGGACGCATCGTGTCGCAACGCCCGGATAACGCGGGCAAATTCCGCCGCACCTGTCCCGCGGAGCGCATCGCCCACGTCCGGATCTGCCAGACCAGCGTACAAAGCGCCCAGCAACCCGCCGGGACGGTCGTCATCGGCAGAATTCGCCGCATCGATTGTGCGGTTCCGGGATCCCTCTGCTGCCAGCCGTTCCAGCAGCTCCAACCGCCCGCGTCCCAGTTTGCGGCGCGGCACATTGACAATGCGGCGGAAGGCATCATCGTCACAGGTGGCAATCAGGCGCAGATACGCCATCATATCCAGCACCTCCATCCGGCGGAAAAACCGGACGCCTCCGACGATCTCGTAGGGGATGTGCCCCTCGGTCAGCTTCTTCTCTACTGTCCGGGACAGGAAGCCGGAGCGGTACAGCACTGCCATATCGGCATAGGCGTACCCGCCGGCGTGCAGCTCCCGGACAAGCGCCAGCACACGTGCCGCCTCGTCGCCATCGCTTTTTTCATGATAGTGCATGACCGGCTCGCCGGGCGGCGCGCAGGTGTAAAGGTCTTTCTTGAGCCGCACTTTGTTGCAGTCAATCAGCGTGTTGGCACAGGTCAGTATCTGCGGCGTGGAGCGGTAGTTGCGATCCAGAAACACAGTCTGGCAGGGCGTATGCGCCTTGTCAAAATCCACCAGCAGGCGGACATCCGACCCGCGCCACTCATAGATATTCTGGTCGGGGTCGCCGACGATCATCAGATTTCCGTATCCGCCGGACAAAAGCTCCACCAGATGCAACTCCCGCCGGGAGCTGTCCTGAAATTCGTCCACCTGAATGTAATTCAGCCGCTCCTGCCACTTGCTCCGTACCTCTGCATTGGTCTCCAGCAGGTACAGGGCATAATTGATCAGATCGTGAAAGTCCAGTCCGATGACGGCTTTCTGCCGCTGGAGCAATTCTTCCAAGATTGAAAGGTCTGCTTCACTGATTCCGGCTGCCGCTACGTCGGCAAGAATGCGGCGCGGCGTCGGGTCGGTCATGGCGGGGACGTAGGCGGTATCGGCTTTGATCCTTCCCAGCTTGCGCAGAATATCCTCAAAGCTGGCGTGATCCAGCCGCAACTCGCGCTTGCGGTATATCTCCTCCAGCATTCCCTTCATGCGCCCCGTGTCCAGTATCCGGAACCCACGGTCAAGGAACAGCCGCCCGCCGTCCTCCCGCAGGAGCCGCGCACAGAAGCCGTGGTAGGTACAGGTCAGACCTGTGTCGTAGCCCTCCCCGATGGCAGCGCGGATACGCGCCTTCATCTCGCCTGCCGCCTTATTGGTAAAGGTGACACACAGGATATTGGCAGGATCTATCCCCAGCGCCAGCACGAGGTAGGCATACCGGCTGACCAGCAACTTGGTTTTACCGCTCCCTGCACCCGCTATGACGCGGACATAGCCTTCCGTTGCAGTCACGGCTTCGCGCTGACGGTCGTTCAGCCCGTTGAATACAGCATCCATGGGAGTCTCCTCTCTTGTCTTGATCGGCACGGTGCGCCACGCGGCGGCGTTTTTTCGTCTCCGCCGCACGGATGTCAGAAAGGAAGCTCCTCCGCAGACAGGACGTGCCTTTCGTGTGTGCAATCACCGAAAAAGATGTTGTGTACGCCGTCGGCATACTCTCCCTCGCCGTTCTGATTGTCGTATGGATCCATGCGACAGAGCGCCTTGGCAGGTTCCGTCTCCTGCTGGAACTCATCCGATGCGACAAGCCGGAACGGGTCAAGATTGCCGAAATAGTGGAGGCGCCGCTCCTCGTTGCCCGCCCTGACCGAACCGACACCGTAGGACGGGTCGCAGTACAGCCAGCCATAGGGCGCAACGTAGAACATGCTCCAGTCGTGGCTTCCGATGCGGTCGGGTGAGCAGGAACTGCCGGACTGCCACTTGGCGGGGATTCCCAACCGCCGGCACAGCGTTATGAATGCCAGCGCCATGGTGCCGCAGTCACCGTAGCCGTTTGTCAGAACGAACTCCGGAATATTGTCTATCAGCAGGTAATCCCGGACATAGGAGTACTGCACATGGGCGCAGATCCAGTCATATACCCGGCGCGCCAGTCTCAGCGGATCGGTCTCACTCCCGCGTATCTCCTCCGCCAGCCCATCGATCAGGGGTGTGAAGCGGATGTGCGGGTACTGCTCGCCCGTCCAGCGCTCCAGCTCCTCCGGAGTCAGTCCTTCACCGGCGGGAATGCCGGTCGGCGTGTGGTGAGACAGGTCGGTGTACTTCGCCCGGTTGACAAACGAGAACCGTACCGAGTAGGTTGCCCCCGGTTCACAGGGCACCTCCATGAAGGCGGTGCGATGCACCGTTCCGGTCAGCCGAACCGGGTGCGAGGAACCGAGCAGGTGTATCTCACTTTCCGGCTGAGTCGCGCAGGCGACCGGGAAAGGAAACCACAGCCGGAGCATTTCGCCGGGGCGTTCCGCATGGGGGACAAGCCTGATCTGCTCCTCCACTTCGTAGCGATAGGCGCAACCGCCTGCCGCCTGCATCCGATGTATAGTCTCCAGCCCTTCCCTGCTCCTGTCCGGTGCGCGGAACGCCGGATCAGCCAGCGACATCAGGAAATCTCCGTGGATCATGAGCATATTGGAAAGCGCCTGCTGCTGGTAGCAACGCCTGCCGGAGCGAAGAATGTAGTCCACATTTCCTTTGGCGATCAGGGCTTCCAGCGTGGACAGATCGGCTGCGGGAAAGCGTTCCTTCAGCCCGGCGACCATATCGTCGTCCCCCAGCGGGTAGTCGTCAAGCAGCTGTGCGGCGAACAGCTTTTGCAGCTCCAGCCGCTTCCGCAGGCAGTCCGGCACCTGACGCGCCAGCCAGCGGTCAATGCAGGAAAGCTCTCCGGCAAAATCCCCGGCGTAGTGGTACATTCTGACCTCATCCGGCAGTCCGACCGCCTGGTATTTCAGATCTTGCATATTGACATTCATCATCCGTGTCCATCCTTTCGGTGTAATACCGTTATTATACTGCTTTTCCGGTCAAAAAGCAATGGCTTCCGGAAAAAATCCGTGCGCACGGCACCTGTTCTGCCGTCATGCCTCTGCCCGCAAACGTGCAATTTCGTCACGCAGGAATGCCGCTTTTTCGAATTCCAGCGCTTTGGCAGCCGCTTTCATTTCGGCTGTCAGCCCGGCAATACGCTCCTCACGTTGCGCGGCTGTCATCTTCTTCCGGGCGGGGGTTTTGGCGGCGGAATCGGGTGCGACACCCTTTGCCTGCTTTCCGCGGCGGGAATGCCCGTCGTCGTCCTCGCGTGCGCCGATTTCGATGATATCCCGCACATCCTTTTTCACCGTGTGCGGTATGATTCCGTGCTGCTTATTGTAGGCGTCCTGAATGGCGCGGCGGCGGTTAGTCTCGGAGATGGCGCCCTCCATGGAGCGCGTCACCGTATCGGCATACAGGATGACCATGCCGTTCTCATTGCGCGCCGCCCGTCCGATGGTCTGGATGAGCGACCGCTCGGAGCGCAGGAAGCCTTCCTTGTCCGCGTCCAGCACTGCTACCAGCGACACCTCCGGGATATCCAGTCCCTCACGCAGCAGGTTGATGCCGACCAGCACGTCAAACACGCCGAGCCGCAGATCGCGGATAATCTCCATGCGCTCAATGGTTTCGACGTTGAAATGGATGTAGCGCACCCTGATACCGGCACCCTCCAGATAGTCGGTCAGATCCTCCGCCATTTTCTTGGTCAGCGTGGTGATGAGCACCCGTTCGCTCCGCGCAACGCGCACCTTAATCTCGCCCAGCAGATCGTCTACCTGTCCCTCGATGGGACGCACCGAAATCAGCGGGTCAAGCAGTCCGGTCGGACGTATGATCTGTTCTACGGTGCGCTCGGAATGTTCTGCCTCGTAGTCGCCCGGCGTGGCGCTGACAAAAACAGTCTGCCCCATGCGCTGCTCGAATTCCTCAAAGTACAACGGTCTGTTGTCGTAGGCGGATGGCAGGCGGAAGCCGTACTCCACCAGATTCCGCTTGCGTGCGGTGTCGCCGCCGCTCATACCGCGCACCTGCGGAACGGTAACGTGCGATTCGTCGATAAAGAGCAGGTAGTCATCCGGGAAATAGTTCAGCAAAGTATAGGGGGTGGAACCCGGCTCGCGGCCGGACAGTACGCGGGAATAATTCTCTACGCCGGAGCAGAAACCGACCTCCCGCAGCATCTCCAGATCGTACCTCACCCGTTCCTCAATACGCTGTGCCTCGATGAGCTTGTCCTGCGATTTGAAAAAGGCAACACGCTCCCGCATTTCCTGCTCAATCTCGGAAAGTGCCGCCTCCCGCTTCTCGCTTGAGACCGCGTAGTGCGTAGCCGGGTAGACTGCGGCATAGGACAGAAGGCGGATCAGCTCCCCTGTAACGATGTTGATCTCGGACAGGCGATCTATCTCGTCGTCGAAAAACTCCACCCGCAGAGCAGTCTCGGACTGGTTGGCGGGAATGATCTCCACGGTGTCTCCCCGCACACGGAAGCCGTCGCGCGTCAGCGACAGGTCATTGCGGTTGTAGCTGTTGAAGATCAGCTTTCGGATCAGCTCCTCCCTGCTCATGACCATGCCCGGGCGCAGGGGGATAACCAGATCGCGGTACTCCTGCGGATCACCCAGCGAATAAATGCAGGACACGGACGCAACAATGATGACGTCCCGGCGCTCAAACAGTGCAGAGGTGGCGGAATGGCGCAGGCGGTCGATCTCATCGTTGATCAGCGCGTCCTTCTCAATGTACATATCCTTGCCGGGAATGTAGGCCTCCGGCTGGTAGTAGTCGTAGTAGGAAACAAAATACTCCACCGCCGCATCCGGAAAAAAGGCGCGGAATTCGGAGCATAGCTGAGCCGCCAGCGTCTTGTTCGGCTCCAGAATCAGGCAGGGGCGGTTGAGGCGTGCAATGACATTTGCCATCGTGAAGGTCTTGCCGGAACCGGTCACGCCCAGCAGCGTCTGCATCCGGTCACCGTGCTTGATGCCCTCCACCAGCTGTTCGATCGCTTCCGGCTGATCGCCTGTCGGTTTGAAATCGCTGACCAATCTGAATTCATCCATGAAGGTTCCTCCCTGCTCTTTCTGCTTTCGGACTGCTCCTATTATACCATGTTTGCACGCACGAATCAAGGGAAAGAATAATATTTGACGGAATTTTGGAGCGGTTCCGGACACGCACATCGCGTATGCGTAAGGAACCCTGCGACCGCGCGCAAAACCTGTACACCTGCGCATAATCGATTCCGGAAGCAGCTGATTTTTCAGCGAAATACATCTTGACAAATCACGGCTTTTGGAGTATAATAGTGAACTGCTTAACGATTTTGAGAATGGCACCGCCTACCGTGCGCGGTGCGGAAAGGAATCACTCATGTTTTTTCGGCTTCTGAGAAGCGTCCGGGAATACAAGCGTCCTGCCATCCTGACACTGATCCTGATGGTGGGCGAGGCGGTCATTGAAACGGCTCTCCCTTACATTACCGCCACTTACCTCATAAACCGGATTCAGGAAAAGGGCGCGGAGCTGAGCCTGACCGGAGACATTCTTCCTGTCGGGCTTCTCATGGTGGGGCTTGCGCTGGTTTCGCTTATCTGTGCGGGGCTGGGCGGCTTTACCTGCGCGCGTGCCTCCTCCGGCTTTGCCAAGAATCTGCGGCACGACATTTTTCAAAAGGTGCAGACCTTTACGTTTGCCAACATTGACAAATTCTCCTCCTCCTCGCTGGTCACGCGGATGACCACCGATGTCGCCAATGTGCAGATGGCTTTCATGATGCTGATCCGCACGGCGGTGCGCAGTCCGCTGATGCTGATTTTTTCGGTTGTCATGGCGACTGTCATGGGCGGTTGGCTGGCTTTGACATTTGCTGTTGTCATTCCGTTGCTGGCGCTGGGATTCCTGCTCATCAGCCGCAAGGCGATGCCCGCCTTCCACCGTGTGTTCCGGAAGTACGACGCGCTGAACGAATCCATTGAGGAAAATGTCCGCGGAATGCGCGTGGTCAAGGGCTTCTCCCGCGAAGAGTACGAGAAGAAAAAGTTCGCGGGCGCGGCGGATGCCATTACCGAGGACTTTACCAAAGCGGAGCGCATCGTGGCGTTCAATACCCCGCTGATGAACTTCTGCATGTACTTCAATATGGTGTTCATCCTGCTGATCGGTTCACTCCTGGCAATCAAGCATCCCGAAACAGGCATCAACATCGGGCAGATATCGGCACTCCTGAACTACGGGATGGCAGTGCTGATGTCCCTGATGATGCTCTCCATGATTTACGTCATGCTCACCATATCCGCCGAGTCCATGCGCCGCATCGTGGAGGTGCTGGATGAGGTGCCGGATATGAAAGCGGCGGCTGACCCGGTTGATAAAATCCCGGACGGATCGGTCGATTTCGAGAACGTCAGCTTCAAGTATTCCGCGTCGGCTGAAGCATATGCCCTGGCGGACGTGAACCTGCACATTCCGTCCGGCGCGACAGTCGGAATTATCGGCGGCACCGGATCCTCCAAGTCCACGCTGGTTCAGCTCATTCCGCGTCTGTATGATGTGAGCGAAGGAACAATCCGCGTAGGCGGCGTGGATGTGCGGGACTACGATCTGAACGTCCTGCGCGACGGCGTAGCCATGGTTCTGCAGAAGAACCTGCTGTTTGCGGGAACCATCCGGGAAAACCTGCGCTGGGGCAATCCGGATGCGACCGATGCAGAGCTTGAGGAAGCGTGCCGCCTGGCGCAGGCGGATGAGTTTGTCCGAGCCTTCCCGGACGGGTATGACACGCATATCGAGCAGGGCGGCACCAATGTGTCCGGCGGTCAGAAGCAACGACTGTGCATTGCGCGGGCGTTGCTCCGCAAGCCCAAAATACTCATTCTGGACGACTCCACCTCGGCTGTGGATACCCGGACGGACGCCATGATACGGGCGGGTTTTGCCTCCTACATTCCGGCGACGACCAAGATCATCATTGCCCAGCGGATCGCATCGGTCGAGAATGCCGACATGATCCTTGTCATGGACAACGGGCGCGTGGTGGATATCGGCAGGCACGCCGAACTGCTGGAGCGCAGTCCGATATACAGGGAAGTTTACGAGCAGCAGTCGAGAGGAGGTGAGCAGGATGAAGCATAATCACCCGACACAGCAGGGCGGCAATGCCGCCGGAATGCCGCAGAAGCGGAAAATGAACAAGGCGGTTCTGAGCCGCACGATCCGGATGTTGCACGGCTACTATCCGGTGCTGGTTCCGGTTTCGGTCGCCTGCATCGTGCTTTCCGCCATCGTTGCAGTCCTGCCGGCGATCTTCCTGCAGCAGGTAACGGATGTCATTGACCACTGCCTCACCAACGGCACTCCGTGGAACACGGCGCGGGGCATGATTATCCCCAAGGTCATGCTTCTGATCGGTTTCTACGTGCTGTCCATCATTGCCGTGACGGTCGAAACACAGCTTTCCGCCGTTGTTACGCAGGGCTTTCTCGGCAAAATGCGTAAGACCATGTTCGACCGGATGCAGAATCTCCCCATCCGTTACTTCGATACGCACAAGCACGGCGATATTATGTCCTATTACACGAACGACATCGACACGCTGCGTCAGCTGATCGGGCAGTCCCTGCCGACGCTGATACGTGCCGGCACCATTGTTGTCGGCGTGTTCTTCGTGATGCTGTATTACAGCATCTGGCTGACGCTTGTTCTCCTGCTGGGCGTCATTGTCATGGTTCTGCTCTCCGGCAAGCTGGGCGGCGGCTCCGCCCGGTACTTCGTCCGTCTGCAGAAGACGGTCGGCGTACAGGAAGGCTTCGTGCAGGAGATGATGAACGGGCAGAAAGTGGTCAAAGTCTTCAATCACGAGGCGGCAAGCCAGGCAGACTTTGACAAGCTGAATGAACAGCTGTACCAGAACAGCTACCGTGCCAACGCCTACGCCAATATGCTGGGTCCCATCATCATGAATGTCGGCAATATCCTGTACGTTTTGGTGGTTACGATGGGCTGTGCTCTCCTGGTCAGCGGAAGCTACAACCTCAGCTTCAATGCCCTGCTGCACGCCGCCGATCCGGATCGGACACGCATGGCGGTCTCGGTCGTTGTCACCTTCCTGTCCATGACCAAGCAGTTTACCGGCAACATCAACCAGGTTTCCCAGCAGATAAACTCGGTCGTCATGGCTATGGCAGGTGCCGAGCGCATCTTTACGCTGATGGATGAACAGCCTGAAGCCGATGCCGGTTATGTGACGCTTGTCAACGCGCGCATGAATCCGGACGGTTCGGTCACCGAGGTTGCCGAGCATACCGGACATTGGGCATGGAAGCATCCGCATACGGCGGACGGAACCGTGACTTACACGCCCTTGCGCGGCGATGTGCGATTGAGCGACGTGACCTTCGGCTACGATCCCGAAAAGCCCGTGCTGCATGACGTGACCGTATATGCCGAGCCGGGGCAGAAGGTCGCTTTCGTGGGTGCAACCGGTGCGGGTAAGACCACCATCACGAACCTGATCAACCGATTCTACGACATTGCCGACGGAAAGATCCGCTACGACGGAATCAACATCAACAAAATCAAAAAGTCCGATCTGCGCCGTTCGCTGGGCATCGTCCTGCAGGACACCAACCTGTTTGCCGGGACCGTAATGGACAATATCCGCTACGGAAAGCTGGACGCAACGGACGAGGAGTGCATTGCGGCAGCCAAGCTTGCCGGCGCGGATGACTTCATCTCCCGTCTGCCGCACGGCTACGCAACCGACCTTGCAAACAACGGTGCCAACCTTTCACAGGGACAGCGCCAGCTGATCTCAATCGCGCGTGCCGCTGTCGCGGATCCGCCGGTCATGATTCTGGACGAGGCGACATCCTCGATTGATACGCGCACCGAGGCAATCGTACAGCGCGGTATGGATAAGCTGATGGAGGGGCGCACGGTGTTTGTCATTGCACACCGCCTGTCCACCGTCAAGAATTCCGATGTCATTATGGTGCTGGATCACGGACGCATCATTGAGCGCGGCAATCACGAGAAACTGATTGCGGAACACGGCACTTACTATCAGCTTTACACCGGCGCATTTGAGCTGGAATGAGTATCAACAAGCCCCCCTTCCCGCAAAGGAAGGGGGGGGCTTTATTTAAGGCATTACCGCGCAATCCACGCATGGCACACTTGCTTGCGTCTTTTCCGTCATACTTCACAAAAATTCTTGTCAGTAGCCCTACTACAGACCACGAATTTTTGTATTGTCTGACGAAAAATCCAACTGCGCAATTGTACCATCGGAATTGCGCGGTAATGCCTTAAGCGGCACCGGCTCGGAGGCATCTTCTGATGCAGTTTTTTCTACAGCGTTCTCCGGATTTCCCGCACATCCGCGCCAATCCGACATATCATGGTAGTGGATGGGCGCACGGTCGGTCAACGGCAGTGCCCCACCGGGACGGCGGCAGAGGCGCCGCTCCCTTCCCGTTCACAATGAAACGCTTTTGGGAGGTTACTATGAACAACTGTCTGTGCAACGCCTTTGACAACAACTGGCTCTGGATCCTTGTCGCCTGCCTTATCGTGTTCTGCTGCTGCGGCTGCAACAACTGAGCAAGCATGAAGCGGCACTGACGGCGAGATTCGGCAAGCCCCGTCCGCATTGCGGACGGGGCTTGCCTGTTTTTTGTTCGGAAATATATATCAATAATTATATGGCTTTATGCACAAGTATCGCAGTGCGCTTTGAATATTTTTTATGCGACAGATTGCGCTTTTTTTCGTCACCACCCCTTGCAATTCCTGCTGGTTTATGGTAAAATGTTGAGTGGGTGATAGGCGATATCGCGCAGGTCTTTTTTGCACGGCATACACCTGAATAGTCGGCAGGTAGGTTTTGGAAGTGAGCGCAACGGAAATTCTGTTTATCGGCGGAGTCTTCGCCAAGGAAAATGAGAACGAAGTCATTCATCAGGCAAAAAAGGGCGTGGAGTTTTCCGCGAACGAACTTCAACTTCGCCTGATCAATGCTCTGCGGGAGCTGGCTCCGACCGAGGTGGTTTCTGCTCCGTTCATTGGTCACTATCCGAATCAGAGTTCGAGCCCGATTTTTCGCGGATTTTCCGAACCGCAGTCGCTGTGCCGGTACGTCCGGTTCAATAACCTCTGGGGATTCCGGAATCTGTCGCGGACACGCGCGCTCCGGCGCACGGTGCGTGACTTTGTGCGAAAGCCGGGAGACCGTAAGCTGATTGTTGCATTCAGCGCACACGACCCGTTCCTCTCTGCCGCCGCCTACGCCAAGCGACTGGATCCCTCCGTGCGCGTCTGCGCTTTCCTGCCCGATCTGCCCCAGTATATGAATCTGGAGCTTCACCCGGGGGTGCTGTACACTCTGTTCAAACAGCTCGACATCCGGCTGATATACCGGCATCTGCGCTCCGCCGACGCTTCGGTCGTTCTGACCGAGCCGATGGCGGCAATGCTGTATGTTGCCGACAGACCGTATGCCGTGGTGGAGGGTGTCGTGGAGCGGCTTCCGGAGCCCAAAGAAGTGCAGCAGGAGCCACAGCAGGCTGACAGGGTTATCCGCATTGTCTATACCGGTAAGATGAATCTCCGGTTCGGAATCGGATACCTGCTGGATGCCTTCGCCTCCCTCAAAGGATCTCAGTACCGCCTGATCCTGTGCGGAGACGGCGATGCCGCAGACCGGATCCGCCTTTGCGCGGAGCGGGACTGGCGCATCACCTTCACCGGGCAGATCACGCCGGAGGCGGCGGCAACCTACGTCGAAAGCGCAACGGTTCTGGTCAACCCGCGTCCAAACGGCGAGGCATACACCCGCTACTCTTTCCCCTCCAAAAACATCGACTACCTGCTCAGCGGAAAGCCTGTTGTTGCATTCGTGCTGGACGGTATGTCACCGGATTACCGCAACTTCCTGTTTGAAGCCAGACCGGACTGCGACCCGGCGGAGGCACTGCGTGCCGCCATTGAGGCAGCCATCCAAGCTTCCCCGGAGGAAGTGACGCGTCGCTGGCAGGCTTTCCTCCGCTACGCTTCGGACAGGCTTCTTGCCCGAACGGTGGCGGAAACCATTCTGCGCATCAGCTTCGACGGAGAGGAGTAGATCATGCGAAAACTCCGGATCGTTCAGCAGTACGTCGCGGCGAAAAACGGCGGCGGACTGGAAACCGAATTCCGTGCGCTGTGCGGGCGGGAGACGCTGACTTCGGAATTTGACCTGATCCCGGTCGTGCTGGAAAACGCCCACCCCGGCATCAGTCCAGCCGATATACGCTTCTACCGCCGTGCCTTCCGTTCCGCAGAACCGGACATTATACATATCCGGGGCGCCGGAATCGAAAGTCTGAACGCTGTTATTGCCGCGCGGCAGGCGGGTCATGCCCGCGTACTGGTAACCGTGCACGGTATGTTCAGTGACATGGTGTACTATAATCCCTTGAAGCGCCGCATCTGCCGGAGCGTGGCGGAGCCGCTGATTTTCAGTATGGCTGACGGCATTTCCTGCGTCAGTGAGCGGGCAGCGGCGCGCAAGATCTTTGATCGATACCGGCGCAGGATGCTCCCTTGCATATACAACCGGATGCCTGTCTATCCGCCGGCGAGTCCTGCGGACAGGCACCGCATCAGAGATTCGCTCGGCATTCCGGACAACGCCACGGTCGGTGTCTGGACCGGTCGCGTTGTGCTGGACAAGGGGCTTGGTTTCCTTACCGACGCACTCCGGATGCCGGATTGCCTGCCGGACGGTTGTTACCTTCTGATCGTCGGGGACGGCGACTGGCTTCCTGCCATGCGCGCCGCCTGCACCGGACTGGCGTGTGCCAACCGGATTATATTCACAGGGCAGGTCGACAACGTTCTGCCATACCTGCAAGCGGCGGACTTTTTCCTGAGTCCTTCCCTGCACGAGAACCTTTCCGTTTCCATACTCGAAGCCTGCGCGGCAGGTCTGCCGTGTCTGGTAACCGATGTCGGCGGCAATACCGAGATTGTGGAGGATGGCGTCAACGGCGTGGTGATACCGCCACGATCGGCGCAAGCCATCGCGGACGGCATCCGCCGGATGTGTGATCCCGCCTGCCGCGCAACGCTCCTCCGCCGCGCCGCAGGAAAGGATTACAGTTCTTTTTCCGACGAGAATGTGGACAGACAGTTGAGAACCGTGTACCGGATGCTGTTGGGAGGCATGACAGATGATCAGCATCGTGATTCCTGCGTACAATGCCGCGGCAACAGTCGGACGCTGTCTTGACTCTCTGCTGGCACAGACATACCGCGACTTTGAATTGATTGTCGTGGACGACGGTTCAACGGACAGTACGGCACAGATTATTTCCGACTATGCGGAGCGTGACAGCCGGATCCGCTTGATCAGGCAGGAGAATGCCGGAGTCAGTGCGGCACGCAATGTGGGGCTTGACGCCGCACGCGGCGACCTCATCGGTTTTACCGACAGCGACGATGCCGTATCGCCGGAATTTCTTGAAGCACTGCTGTCACTGTATGTGCCCGGCGTCCTGCCGGTTGCCGATATAGAGCGGAGCGACGGCGACGGTTCGGTGCTGGCTTCCCTTCCGCCCGCGATCACGCTGGATCCCACGCGATTACCGGGGGATTACTTCTGCGGCACGCTCGGACAGGGGATTGCCTTTTCCTCCTGTAACAAGCTGTTTTCGGCGACACTCCTGCGGGATGCCTGCCTCCGTTTTGCGGAGGAGCTGACTGTCGGGGAGGATATGCTGTTCGTATTCCGCTACCTGCGCCGTTGCCGGGAGGTACGCCTTACGCGCCGCGCCGTGTATCGGTACAACATTGCGAAAAACTCCGCGATGCAGTCCCGCCGCGACTATACCGGAGCGTATGAGACTGTCCTGCGCACACTGCGCCGACCGGACGGAGACCTTCCGCCGGTTGCAGAGGAAGTGCTGGCAATGTGGGCTTTGGAGTCCTGCGTTTTCATTCTAACCAATCCTGCGGTTTCGGAGCAGTCCTACGCCGCATTTTCCGCATGGTGGGAAGGCTTCACGCGCACCGGACTGTACCGGGCTGCCGCGCAGGCGACCGACCTGCCGGACATCCGTATCAGCCGCGCGCGACGCGTTCTGCTCCGGCTGATGCGAGGCAATCGCACGCGATCCTTGCACACCCTGCTCCGTGCTTTCCGAAAAAGCCGGACGTTCAAACATACACGCCCCCCGCGCAAAGGAGATACCCCATGACAGAGCTACAGACAGTGGAACTCGAATTGCTCCGGCAATTTCTCGCGGTCTGCGAGCGGGAGGGACTGACCTACTACATGGTCTGCGGAAGCGCACTGGGCGCCGTCAAGTATGGCGGCTTCATCCCGTGGGACGACGACATAGACGTGGCGCTTCCCCGCGCCGACTACGAGCGTTTCTGCCGTGTGGCGCCCGGATTGTTGCCGGACTGGTGTTTTCTGCAGAACTACCGAAGCGAGCCGCTGTACTACCGGCTCGGAAGCAAGCTGCGGGACTCCCGGACGACCTTCGCGGAGGTCATGGCGGAGCGGCTGGACATCCACCACGGCGTCTTCATTGATATATTCCCATTGGATGTGCAGTGGCGATCGCCTGCCGACGAACGCGAGTTCCGCCGCAGGCAGGCTGTATTTGAGGCGGCGCGCCGGGTGCGACTGCATTATCGGCGCCTGTCCCCGGAGAATCTGCCCATGCTGCGCACCAACCTGTACCGCCTGCTGTATCTGCTGAGCGGATACCGAAGCAACACGGCGGCGGAGGTAGAAGCCTTTGACCGCTACATATCCTCCTTCCCGCCCGGAGAGCGCGATATCTGGTGCAATCATGCCAATTCGACTTCCCCGACTGAGTATGCGCCGCGCGAGCAGTACGGAGACGGCGTTCCCTTCCCCTTTGAGGGGCTGACCGTCCGCGTGCCCACCCAGTACGACGCGTACCTGACGCAGAAGTACGGCGACTGGCGCGCCGATCCGCCGCCGGAGGAACAGGTCGGGCATCACGGCTGTGCCGTATTCGACCTGCACCGCCCGTACACAGAGTGCTTGGCTGGCGGAGGCGTCGGCGGAAAGGGTGGCGCACCGTGATTTATCGCTTCTGCCGGAGAATCCGGACGGCATTATACAACGTTTTCGTTCAGCCTGCCATCCGGCGCTCCTTCGCCGCCTGCGGACGGGGGACGCGTATCGGGCGCGGCGGCGATTTCTACCCGTTCTCGCACATCCGCATCGGAGACCGCGTCAGCATCGGACCGGACGCCCGGCTTTGGTCAAGCGTGGCGTACATCCGCATTGAGGACTTCGTGGTCATAGGTCCCCACGTAACCGTTATTACCGGCAACCATCGTATGGATGCTGTCGGAAAGTACATCACGGAATTGACAGAAAAAGACAAGCGCCCGGAGGATGACAGCGATGTCACGATCGGAACAGGCGCTTGGATCGGCGCTAATGTCACCATTCTGAAGGGCGTACACGTTGGGCGTGAGTCCGTCGTTGCCGCCGGGAGCGTTGTGACGCACGATGTGCCACCGTACACGATCGTAGGCGGCGTTCCCGCACGTTACATCCGGGATCGGTTTACGCCGGACGAATGGAAGCGTCATGTCACCATCCTGCAGGACAGGGCGAAAGACGGCTCTGTTCCCTCCCCTGCGCCGGACAGCTCCGACGCGTCCCATGTTCATCCGGACGGTTCCGGAAATCGCACATAAGGAGATTCAAGCCATGAAACACCTGTTGCACAAACGCCCGATACCCATCCTTCTTACCGTGGTATTGCTGGGCATGATCCCGCTCATGTTTTTCTCTGCACACGCGCTGTTCGGGGATCGGAGCGGAGAGCTGTATACAATCACGTGGCTGGTGAACGGTGAAGCGTACGAGGACGAGGACAACTATGCAAGCGGTGAACTGCCGGAACCCCCTGCGGGTATAGTAGCAGACTTCGCCGATGAGCAGTATGTGTACACCTTCGACTACTGGCTGTGCGAAGACGACGGCGAACGGGGCATCAAGCCTGTTACGCAGTCCACCACGTATTCGGCGGTCTTTAAGGTCAAGGAAACCCGCAAGTACACCGTCACATGGTGCAACTGGGACGGAAGTGTCCTAAATGTTGACGAGGTAGAGTACGGCAAAATTCCGGAGTATATGCACGAGGAGCCGATCAAGCCCTCCGAGAATCAGATCGCTTATGTCTGGGACGGTTGGTATCCGACGCCGATGATGGTACAGGGCAATCAGACCTATACCGCCGTTTTTGCCGAGGAAATGGAAGACGGCTGGCACGAGATTGACGGAAAATACTACTACTATATGGGCGGCTTGATGGTAGTCAATGACTTTGTTCGCCTTCCCTACCCCGATGCTGACGTCATGCCCGGGTACGCACGTGACGAGGAGGACTTCCGCGTCAATCAGCTCACCAATCCCGCCAATACGCAGAGATACGAATACCCGGACGGCGAATCTGCCAAGTTCATGATCGGGGAAGACGGGGCACTCTGCACGGAAATCAGCGGCACCATCATCGATGAGGACGGTGCCGTCCGCTGGATTCAGAACGGGATGCTCGTCTGGCACGCAGGACTCGTGCGGGACGGTAGCGGGTATCGGTATTTCAAGCGTAACGGCATGGTAAAGGGCAGCACGGTTTATGTTGCCAAAACCAACGGTCTGCTTGATCCCGGCACGTATTCCTTCGATGAGAACGGATTTCTGATCGAGCACGAGGGCATCGTGCGAGAAGCCGACGGAAACGTGTTCTACTATGAGAAATACCTCAAAACCGCCGCGGGACTCGTCCGGGACACGGACGGCAGTTTCTACTACATTACACCCAGCAAAGTTGCGGTTCGTGACGGGATTGCCTACGTTCCGGGAACCAAGACAAACGGTCTGCTGGATGCCGGTTATTACTACTTTGATGCGGACGGCAGGATGATCACGCACGAGGACGGACTGTGCGAAATCAACGGCGACCTGTACTACATGGAAAACTATGCTCTCGTCGCCAAGGGGCTTGTCGAATCCGGTGGAGATTACTACTACTTCTCCAGCGAACTCAAGGTATCGCGTAACCGGTTGCTCTATATCTCCGCCGCACGTGCCAATGGACTGAAGCCGGCTGGCGTATACCAGTTCGGGGAGGACGGCAAGCTGATCGTGCGGAACGGTATCCTGCGTGAGACGCTGGATGACGGCAAGGAATACCTTTTCTACTACAAAGATAATGTGCGTCAGATGGGAAGCGGTCTGCTCCAATTAGAGGATGGCAGCTACATCTATGTGCGCTCCGGTGCAAACCTTGCGGTCGGCAGATACTATGTTACCAAGAACAACGGTCTGCTTCCCAGCGGTTACTATGAGTTCGATGAGAACGGGAAAATGATCGTGCCGTCTGCCGGGGAGTCGGAAACAGGCAATCCGTAACCGGCAGAGACCAGGGGAAACGCTGATTTCATGAGGCGGCGCAGAGGAATGTGCCGCAGAGCCAATCGGCGGTTCCCAAGCATAAAACAGGATCACCCGCAGTCCCCGCCGCTGTGGGGTCTGCGGGTACAACTATGTTAAAAGATAACTCCGGAACCGGAAAAGTTTTCCGGAACGCGTCATGGCTCATTGCCTGCCGGATTGTGCAGGCGTTGCTGAGTTTCGTCATCGGAACACTGACTGCACGGTATCTGGGACCGTCCGGCTACGGCGTCATTGACTATGCGAATGCCATTGTATCCTTCATGGTACCGGTGGTTCAGCTTGGTATCCGCTCCACGCTGGTGCACGAGATCATCTCGGCACCGGAGCGTGAGGGGCAGGTTCTCGGAACCTCGCTCTGTATGAGTGCAGGCGCCAGTCTGATGGGGATAGCGGGCGTTGCGGCGTTTGCCGGCATCGCCAACCGAGGCGAGAAGGAAACCGTCATCGTCTGCGTCCTGTACAGCATCTCGCTTCTGTTTCAGGCGACCGAGATGCTGCAGTACTGGTTTCAGGCAAAGCTGATGTCCAAGTACGTGGCTGTCACGTCACTGATCGCCTACGCCGCCGTATCCGCATACCGGTGCTTTCTGCTCATCACGGGCAAGAATGTCTACTGGTTCGCGCTGTCGCAGGCACTGGATCTGATGTTGATTTCGGTCTGTCTCTACTTCCTGTACCGGCGGCTGTCCGGTCAGCATCTGAGCGTATCCATGCCTTTGGCAGGCGCGATTCTCCGTCGGAGCAGATATTACATCCTCTCCGGCATCATGGTTACATTCTTCTCACTGACCGACCGGGTGATGATTACACTCCTGCTCGGAAAGGAGGCAAACGGCTTCTATTCCGCCGCCGTCACCTGCGCGGACATAAGCCGTTTTGTGTTTGCCGCCATTGTAGATTCTGCACGTCCCGCCGTGCTGGAGGCAAAAAAAGCCGACTCGCCGGACTACGGGTTGCGCATCTGCCGTCTGTACTCGGTGATTGTGTACCTTGCACTGGCGCAGGGGCTGGTGCTGACAGTGGGAGCGCCGCTGATTGTTCGCATCCTGTACGGAAAAGCCTACGGGGCTGCGGTACCGACTCTCCGGATTATCGGCTGGAATACGCTGTTTGCCTACGCGGGCAGCGTCCGGAACATATGGATACTCGCCGAACAGAAGCAGCAGCTGCTCTGGAAGATCAATCTTGCCGGTGCCGTGCTGAATATCGCGGCAAACAGCCTGCTGATCCCGCTGATCGGCATTGAAGGAGCGGCGGCGGCTTCGGTCGGAGCGCAGGCGCTCGTCAATGTTGCGCTGTGCTTTGCCCTGCCGACTCTCCGCCCTGTCGGGAAGATGCTGCTGCAGGGAATCAATCCGTGCAGGTTGCGCAGGCTCTGGAGCAGATAGCCGACAAAACCGTCAACTGCCTGATTATTTAAGGAGGCTTTACCAACGACATGAGCGTAAACCAACAGATCCGGAACACGCCGGACAAAAACGGAATCACCGTCTGGGGCTTTTTGAAGCTTCTGGCAAAAAAAGCCCACTGGTTGCTGATCGCGGGACTGGCGGCGGGACTGGGTGTATATTTTGTTGTTGCGGTGCTGATTTCTCCGACTTACGAATCGTGCGCCACGTTCTACGTGTACAACAACTCCGGCAGCGACTCCGGCAACCATGTCAGCGCCGGCGACCTGCAGGCAGCATCCGACCTTGCCGCCACGTACTCCGAGATACTGGAAAGCAACTCGGTGCAGACGGCTGTCCTGAACCAGTTGGGCGGCGACAGAAATATTACCCAAGCCAAGCTGAAACGGATGGTGCAGGTATCGGTTGTGTCGGGCACGCAGATCATCAAGGTCGTTGTATCCTCCTCTGATCCGGAATTCTCCTGCAAGGTGGCGAATGCCTTTATACAGGTCGCCCCGACGGAAATCGTCCGGATCACCAAAGCCGGCGGCGTGGAAATCGTGGACAGACCGACTGTGCCGACCGAAAAAACCGCTCCGCACACGGCGTTTGACACGCTGATCGGTGCCGTGATCGGCGTCATCGTCGCCTGCATCGTCATCATCGTGCGGGAAGTATCGGACACGACCGTCTATTTGACCGAGGATGTGTCCGGCGTCACGGTGCTGGGAGAAATCCCGAAGATAGAAGTGCCGGAAGGCAGATACGTATACTGGAAATTAACAGAAGGGAGGGCAGATCGCTATGGAAATCCTGCCGTTCAGGAAAAGCGTCCCCCTGACAACCCGTGAAATCCTGATCAACAACCGGAAGCGCCTGCTCAACAACGAAACCCCTTTTGCCATTAAGGAAGCCTACATCAAACTGCGCACCAGTCTGATGTTCTGCATGACGCAGGACGGCGGGAGCGTCTGCCGGGTTTTCGCTGTCACAAGCCCCAATCCTTCGGAGGGTAAGAGCCTGACAGCCGCCAATATCGCCATCAGCTTTGCCATGCTGGGCAGGCGCACTCTGTTGATTGATGCGGATATGCGCAAGCCGACCCAGCGCCTTCTCTGGAATGTGCGGACAACCAGCGGTCTTTGTGACTATCTCGCCGCGATCCGTCCGCTGGAAACTGCACGGGTCGAGGATCTGCCGCTTTCCCTGATCTGCACCGGCACCATCCCGCCAAACCCGTCGGAGCTGCTTGCTTCCGACCGGATGAAGCGCTTTGTGTCCGGATGCTCCCGGGACTATGCCTATATTTTCATCGATACGCCCCCCATCAACACGGTCGCGGATGCACAGATCGTTTCGGCTTTCGTGGACGGCGTGATCCTGGTTGCCAAATCGGGCGGAACAGGCGCGGATGAACTCAATACCGCCATCAGCTCCGTGGAGCGGGCTGGCGGCAATCTGTGCGGTGTCGTGCTGAACGACGTGGACATCAAAGCCATCCGGCGCTCCTACCGCTATGACGGTCGGTACGGGAATCAGAACGCATACATGGATTCCTATGGGAACAAGTAGCGTCGTTCTTCCTGATACGACGCTGGATTACCATGCGCACATCCTGCCGGGATGCGACCACGGGAGCGACAGTGTCGAGACATCCCGCAGGCAATTGGAAATGGCGCGGAAAGCGGGCGTTGCGACTGTCTGCGCAACGCCCCACTTCTACCCGCAGCATGAAACCGTCGCTTGCTTTCTGGATCGGCGCGCACGGACGGCAGAACTGCTCCGTGCCGGACTGCCTGCTGACGCGCCCCGGATACAGCTCGGTGCCGAGGTGCTGATCTGTGACGGACTGGAACGGATGCAGGAGCTGCCGCTGCTGTGCCGGGAGGGAACCGACGAGCTGTTGCTGGAGCTACCGTTCTATCCGTGGCAACCCACGGTATGGCAGACGCTTTGGCGCCTGTGCGAACGGGATGATATCCGGCTTGTTGTTGCGCACGCCGACCGCTACCCGCCGGAAAACATCCGTCGGCTAATACAGGAAGGCGTACCGCTTCAGCTGAATGCCGACTGCCTGCGTAAGCCGCTCCGCAGATGGCTGTATCTCGCTTGGATCCGGAGCGGATATGTACCCTATCTGGGAAGCGATATGCATATGCTGGGACGCGGTTACCGGGATTTTGCCCTGTGCCGCGACTGGCTGAGCCGGCACCTGTCGGCGCAGGACACGCGATCCGTACCGGAGGAAGAACATGATCATGCAGAAAGCCGGGACAACTGAACAGGCGAAGCCTTGGGAGCGTCCCGGCGTACTGCTGGGGGGCTGCCTTTTGGCTTGCTTACTGCTTGTCCTTGCCCAGACAGTCGGCAACGGGTTCCTGCTGTTGCTCGTGCTGATCGGCTGTCTTCTGCTCGCGGCACTTGCATGCCGGCAGGGCTTGGCGATCCCGGTTCTGCTCTTTTTCCTGCCGTGGAGTCCCCTGATGAAGTTGGCACCGGGCAGAATATCCTTCTACACGATTGGCTTACTGATCTGCTGTGCCCTCGCCCTGGCGCAGGACGGCATGCGGCTGACAGTCCGGCAGGTCGTTCTGGCGGCATCTCTCATGGCGCTGACGCTGACCGCCAAAATCCTGCAGACCGGCTCCATCACGAACGACTACCTGATGTTCGTATTCATGCTCCTGCTGTTCCCTTGCATTGCCCGCTCCTGTCCCCGGGCGACCTCGTTCCGATGCGCAACCATGTTCTTTGCCTGCGGCATTTTTTCCGCCGCTATCCTTGCCCGGCTGGTCGCGCACTATCCGAACATCTCCCGGTATATTATTGTGGAGTCCTACCTGACGGTCACGCGCCTGTCCGGTTTTTACGGCGATCCGAACTTCTACTCCGCGCACGTCACCGCCTGCCTTGCCGGTGTGCTGGTGCTTCTTTCCCGCGAGACCGAGAAGCGCCGCCAGATTCTGCTCGCCGCCGTATCCGTCGCCCTGCTGTACTGCGGATTGCTTTCTGCTTCCAAGACTTTTGTCCTCACGGTCGCCTGCCTGTTCCTGTTCTGGCTCCCGATCCTGCTGGAGCGCGGCAACTACGGATCAGCCCGGACGCGGTTGCTGTTCGGGGTGCTGTGTGCCGTTGCTTTCGTGCTGGTGTCCCCTGCCTTCCGGCAGGTAATCCGGATCATAAGCGCACGCTTCACCGAGGGGGAGGGGCTCGCCGGACTGACTACCAATCGCACCACACTGTGGTTGCAGTACCTCACCGCCTTCGTGCATGACATCCCGCTGACCCTGTTCGGCGCGGGATATACGAGTGTCAATCTGTTCCGCAAGGCGTCGCACAACACGCTCATACAGGCTGTGTATCAATTCGGAATACTCGGCATCCCCCTTCTGCTGGTATGGATGTGGAATATGCTTGCGGATATGTTTCCGGAGTCGGACAAGCCCCTCGCCGGGTGGAAGTACACCGTCCTGCTCTGTGTCGGCTCATTCCTGCCATGGATGGCGCTGGATATCCTTCAGTACGATGAGTTTTTCCTGCTCCCGGTATATGTCCTGCTTGGAGTCGCACACGTGGCAGGTTGGGATACACCGGCGGAATCCGCCGAATCCCATGAAAATGCCGACTAAGGCACTGCACAATCACAGCTAAGACCTTGCGGCGCGTCTTTGCCACCGTCGTTGCGCAGTATTGTCAAACAATCTGTCGTCCGGAATCGGCGTCCATGTCCGATTCCGGACTTTCCGCGCATAGACCCGGAAACGGAACGTTGGATGCTTCCCGTTATTCACAAATTACATCTTGCAAATTCAACCGGCTTGTGCTATAATAAAATGTCAATGTTCTGCCTGCGTGGGCGAAACATCAGAATCAACGGACAACGAATAACACGATTGGGGTTTTCATATATGCCGAATGAAATACATTCACATATGCGGTGGAATCTGTACACCTTTCTGGTGAAGCACTTCAGCCTGACCGGCTGGCAGTCCTTCGCCGTAATGGCGGGCTGCCTGTTACTCTGTATGGTCATTCCATACCTCCTGGGCAGCTTCAATTTCGGGCTGATTATTTCCAGACGCAAGTACCATGATGACATCCGCATACACGGCAGCGGCAACGCGGGCACAACCAACATGCTCCGCACCTACGGACCGAAGGCAGCCGCTCTTACGCTGGTGGGTGATATGCTCAAGGCGGCGCTGGCTGTCATACTCGGCTACCTGCTCGTCAACAATCAGGCAGTTGCGTACAACGAGGCAGGACGCTTCATCGGTGTATTCGGGGACAAGCCCGGTGCTGCTGTGGCTGGCCTGTTTGTGGTAGTCGGACATATGTTTCCCTGCTTCTTCCGGTTCCGGGGCGGCAAGGGCGTTGCCACTACCGGCATGGTCATCCTGTTGCTTAACCCCATCGTCTTTCTGATCCTGTTCGGGATTTTCGCCATCATCGTGCTCTGTACTAAATACGTGTCGCTGGCATCGGTCATGGGCGTTTGTCTCTATCCTGTTCTGATGTCCGCCTTTGAGCTCCGCAACAACGGCTCTCCGACGGCAACCCTGCTGTCGGTCGTCATAACGGTTCTGGTGGTATTCATGCACCGCGAAAATCTCAAGCGTCTCAAGGAAGGCAAGGAATCCAAGTTATCCCTCGGCAAAAAAAAGGATCCTGCACCGGAGCCTGCCCCCGACCCTGCCACGCTGACAGGAAAAGCCAAGCGCGCCGCGCGCAAGGCACAGCATGAGGCGGATATACGGGCTGCCGCCGAGGAGCCGGATTATGAATTTGTAACCTGCGCGGGATGCGGCTCGCTGATTCCCCGCTCGCGCCGGAAGTGCGGCTACTGCGGAACGGAAAACGCGCAGTACCGTCCGGATCAGTCGGAAAACAGCGGCGACAGAAAGAGCCGCCAACGCAAGTAAAACGCAGGAAACTGACAGGAGCTGACTGCTCCGGAAAGGACATATCATGTCATCGTCCGCCTCGTCTGCCGTGCGGGAAAACGCCTCCGGCGTGCTGTACGACCTCCTGACCGATGCCGCCGGCGCCGGCTTATTGGAGAAGGCGGTATTCTCGAAATGCCGTGACCGCGCGGTCGTGCGGATCGTGCTGACCCTGCGGCTGGTGCGGAACAACGTCGTTCTGCAAGCCGAGACCTTCCGGCAGGCAGAGGTTGCCGCAGTCTCCGGAAAAACCAAGCCTGTTCAGGCGGGGCAGGAAAATCTGCCGCTGGATTCGCCATCCGGGCAGACCCGCGACCGTCTGACCGGACTCATCGCCGCCTGCGACCAGATCAACCTGATTACAACGGCTGGGAATGCCGAATTCCGGCGTTCCCGCAACGGTGCGGAGATTCTGCTGGGCGCGGCGAAAGAACGCGCGGCACTGGATGCCGCACAGCTTCCCGGCGGCAGTGCCCCCCGAAAAATCGACATTGCCGGACACGATCGGGTCAAACAGCACATTCTGACAGGTGCCGAGCCGTTTCTCATCCGTTTGGGAGTCAGCGATGCAAACGGTCGTGTTCACGACAAGAAACAGCCGAAATTCCGCCAGATCAACCGTTTTCTGGAACTGATCCGGGATACGGAATCTGCCTTACCCGCCACGGGATGCCTGCATATCTGCGACCTGTGCTGTGGGAAAAGTTACCTCTCCTTCGCCGTATACCACTATTTCACCGCTATCCGGCACCGGGAGGTGCACATGGTGGGCGTGGACATGAAGGCGGACGTCATGGATGCCTGCAATGACATTGCACGCGATCTCGGTATGACCGGGCTGTCCTTCCTGTGCGCCGACATCAGCCTGTACGAATCAGATAAACCGGTCGATATGGTCATCTCGCTCCACGCCTGCGACACGGCAACTGACCTTGTGTTGGGAAAAGCCATAGAATGGAAGGCAAAGGTGGTGCTCTCCACCCCCTGCTGCCACCACGAGCTGAACCGGACGCTGAACTGTCCGGAATTGGAATTCATCGCGCGGCATTCCCTGCTTCGTCAGAAGCTGTGCGATGCGGCGACCGATGCCCTGCGCCTTACCCGCCTGGAGGCAGCCGGATACGAGGTGGCGGCGCTGGAACTGATCGATCCGGAGGAAACGCCCAAGAACGTCATGCTCCGCGGCGTGCGGCGGTATGACCCATCCTCGTCGCGCTGCAAGGCAGCGGCGGAAACGCTGAAGAACGCCACCCGTCTGCTGACCGGGCTTGACGGGGACTGAAGGAGGCCATCATCTGCGATGTGTAAAAAGCTGTTTGCACGCCTGACAAAAAGCAAGGACCCTTCCAGCAGTCGCTATCGCCGCGACATGGCAAGGCAGATATGCGGGCATCACGTCCGCTATATCACCGAAAAGCGGAATGATATTGAGGAAGTCATCGGACGCGAGGGCAGTCTGAACATCAAGGATGACTGCTTCATCGTGTCCACGCCGGCGGATACCATTCTCCGTTGCCGCATTGAGGATATGCAGGCATGGGAGCTTTTGTCGCACGACGGTGTGGTCATCACGGCGCCCGACATCGAACACGGCGGCACCGAGCGGACAATCATCGTGTACTACGTATACTATCGTTGAGAGGAAGACGCGGGATCCCGGCTACGTTGACCAGACGGATTCCTTCTTCCCTTCCCCATACAAGGAGGTGAACCCCCATGTCGGTCGGTCAGTCCGGTATACTCCGTGCCCACACGCTGTTCCGCGAGGGGCACTACGGAGAGGCGGTTGCGCTGTTTTCCGCCGGAGCCCGTGAAGGAAATACGCGCGCGCTGTTCAATCTTGCCTACTGCCTGCAGTATGGCTATGGCGTGCAGGCAGACCCGGCGCGGGCATTCGGTCTCTATCAGCATCTCCTGTACGAGGAGGACGGCGATGCGGCATACAATGCCGCCGCCATGCTGCTCACCGGGCGCGGCGTGCCTTGCGACCCGCGTGCCGGTTACGAACTGATGCTGACCGCCGCAGAGCAGGACTGCATCGAGGCACAGCTGTATGTTGCCATGGTTCGGCTGACCGGTTGCGTCGGTGAGCCGGACACCCCCAGCATCCGGCGCATCCCTTTCCACAAGCCGGATCGGCGTGAAGCGGTGCCCTTACTGGAATCGGTCGATGCTCCTGACGAAAGACTGATGGATCGCCGCTTTGAAATCGTGGATGCCGACGAGGAGGAAGCGATATACTATATGCGGAAAGCGGCACACAACCAGGGAGACTATACGGGAACCTCGGTCGGAGACGCGGAGTTCCTGCTTGCAAAGTGCGCCGACGAAGGCTTCGGACGTGAGATGGATCATGACGAGGCGGCGGAGCTGTACCTCCGTGCCGCCGCACACGGCAGTCTTGCCGCGCGGGAAAAAGTCAAAACCCTTCCCGCCTATCAGATCGAGCAGGCAAAGGCGCGCCTGCGCATGAAGAATACAACCGCCAACGCAAAACGCATCGGCAGAACGGGCAGGAGCGGGAACTGACTGCTACCGCGCCGAAAGGAGGAATCCTCATGCTGCTTGTAATCGACGCGGGCAATTCCAGCATTTCGCTGGGGTTGTTCGAAACCCCTGATGTCGGCACTCCCGACGGGAATACTCCGGGCGGACGTCCTGCTCTGCTTTGGAATGTCAAAATTGCCGCTGATCCGCAGCGCAGTGCCGATGAATACCGCTTGACACTGGGTCTTCTGCTCCGCGACGGAGGCTATTCGCCCGCCGACGTGGACGCCGTGGCGCTTGGTTCCGTAGTACCTGCCCTGACGCACACACTCCGGGAAGCGCTCGGACGGCTCTGCCGCAGGTCGGACGGAACACCGGTTCCGCTTCGCACGGTGAGTGCCGGAACACGCACGGGGCTTGTCCTTCAGATAGACGACCCCGCCCAGCTGGGCGCAGATATCGTGACCGGCGCCGCCGCAGCCGTCTGGCTGTACGGAACTCCGGTCGCGGTACTGGACTTCGGAACAGCGACCGTACTGTCCTGCGTGGATGCCAACCGCACGTTGCTTGGCGTCTCCATCGCACCGGGGATGCAAACCTCGCTCGACGGTCTGCGCGGTGCGGCGGCTCTCATACCGCACGTGGAACTCCGTGCGCCGGAGAGTGTGCTGGGACGCAACACTGCCGATTCGGTCCGTGCCGGGGTTGTGTACGGAACGGCGGCGATGGCGGACGGGCTTGTTGAGCGCACCCTGCGTGAGGCGCACCTGCCGCCTGATACACCGGTGGTCGCCACCGGCGGGCTTGCCGGACTGATTCTTCCCTTCTGCCGCCGCCGGATGCACCGGGAGGACGCACTGACGTTATACGGGCTGTACCGCGTCTTTGCGCTGACTGCCCGGCGCGAGGCACTGCGAAAGAAGTAAGACGTTCCGCCATTTTGCTATTTTCGATTCCGATGACAGCTTTCGGTGACAGGCTTCTCTCTCACCGGAAGATGATCATAAATTTTACGCGCCGTACCCGGATGGGACGGTAGCACGGGGTGAAAGTCCCCGAAGGAGATTATACCCATGGGAAAGAAAACCCAATCCCTCAAGATCCGTCAGATGGTACTGCTGGCCATACTGACAGGCGTAATTCTGGTACTGCAACTCACCGGATTCGCCATCAAACTGCCGTTTCTCGGAACTTCAATCAGCCTGGTGCTGATCCCCATCACGCTGGGTGCCATGATTTTAGGACCCGCCGCAGGGGCGTTTTTGGGCTTTGTGTTCGGCGCCGAGGTATATATCGCGCTAGGCGTGCTTGGCATGGATCCCTTCACTGCCTACCTGTTTCAGCAAAACCCGGTCGCCACGGCAGGCATCTGCCTGATCAAGTCCACCCTTGCCGGATTCCTGTCCGGTCTTGTGTTCCGTCTGCTGCGTCAGAGAAACCGCGTAGCGGCAACCTTTACCGCCGCTCTCGTTACCCCCGTTGTCAACACAGGGATTTTCGTGCTCGGCTGTCTGCTGATCTCCGGCACCCTGAGCGGATTTATGCAGGCAAATGATATCGGCGGATCGGTCGTCTACTTCCTGTTGATCGGTTGCGCCGGCTTCAACTTCCTCTTTGAGGCTGCACTCAATCTTATTCTTGCCCCTGCACTGGGGCAGCTCTGGCACATAGCTGCTCACCGCTTCGGGACAGCAGACTGAATCTGCAAGCCCCCGCTTTGATCCGCGCTTCCCTAAGGCAACCCCGCACAATGGCAGTGGCGCAAATGTGCCGTCCAGGCTTCAGCCCCTCCATTGCGCGGAATTGTCTAACATCCGAAAGGAGTTTTTGCTCTATGTCCGACACTGCAAAGAAAACCGCCATCCGGGTAGAATGCCCTCCCTATCAGTTGCTTTGCCGCCTTACCGGAAAAGCGCGCGCGACGCGCGACGCCGTCCGGGACGAGATCCGCGAGGACGTTGATGCCGTCCGCCAGCGCGATCCCGCCGCACGGAGCGACGCGGAGATTTTACTGCTCTACTCCGGCGTCCATGCTATCCTTGCCTACCGCGTAGCGCATAAGCTGTACCTCTCCGGGCATCCCCTGTCCGCCCGGACGGTCAGCCAGCTGGCGCGGTTTATGACCGGAATTGAAATACACCCCGCCGCTCAAATCGGGAAGGGTCTTTTTATAGACCACGGCATGGGCGTTGTCATCGGCGAGACAACCGAGATCGGCGACAATTGCACGCTTTATCAGGGCGTGACGCTGGGAGGTACCGGCAAGGATTGCGGTAAACGGCACCCCACCTTGGGCAACAATGTGCTGGTTGGCTGCGGCGCCAAGGTGCTTGGTCCGCTGACCATCGCGGACAACTGCAAAATTGCCGCCGGTGCTGTTGTCCTGACCGACATTCCGGAGAACAGCACGGCGGTCGGTATCCCTGCGCGCATCGTCCGGCGACACGGACGCAAGGTTGATGATCTCGATCAGGTACACATTCCCGACCCGGTCGCGCAGGAGCTACGCAAACTGCGGAAAGAGGTCAATGACCTCAAAAAGCAGGTTGCATCGCTGCACAGTGCCGATTCGGATGACAGCGGCGGCAGACAGGCGCAGGAATAAATGCTTGCCGCGCCCTGCGTCCCATCAGGAGTCCGGCGCGCGTTTGGCTCTGTCCGGCAGGGTAACCGCATTACGCAGAGCACGACCTGCAAAATAATCATCCAGGTTCTGCACGGTCGTCTCGGCGATGTTGGACAGCGCCTCCTCGGTCAGGAACGCCTGATGTGATGTCACGATGACGTTCGGCATGGAAATCAACCGGGCAAGCGTGTCATCCTCTACGATGTGCCCGGAAAAATCCCGGAAGAACCACTCGGATTCCTCCTCGTACACGTCGAGGCAGGCGGCACCTATCCGGCGTGACTTAATCCCTTCCAACAGCTCCTCCGCATCGATCAGTGCGCCGCGTGACGTGTTGACTATGATCACGCCCTTCTTCATCTTTTCCATAGACGCACGGTCGATGAGGTGATAGGTCTCCTCTGTCAACGGGCAGTGCAGTGAGATAATGTCGGACGTGCGGAACAGTTCGTCCAGGGTGACGTACGGAATGGACATGTCAATGGACATGTCATCGGCAGGATACTTGTCATACGCCAGGATGCGCATTCCGAATCCGCGGCAGATATCCATGAAAACCCGCCCGATGCGTCCGGTTCCGATGATGCCGACTGTTTTGCCGTGCAGATCAAAGCCCGTCATGTTGTTCAGGCTGAAATTGAAGTCTCTCGTTCGGATATACGCCTTGTGGATGCGCCGGATTGAGGTCAGGAGCATTGCCATGGCGTGCTCTGCGACGGCGTATGGCGAGTATGCCGGTACGCGCAGGATAGTTATTCCCAACTGTTCGGCGCTCTCCGGATCCACCTGATTGAATCCGGCACAGCGTAGCGCGACCACCCGGATGCCGAGCGCGGACAATGCTTCCAGCACTGCCCCATCCAATGTATCGTTGACGAACGCACACACTGCGTCGCATCCGCGTGCCAGCTCGGCGGTATCGGCATTCAGGCGGGTCTCATAATACTTGAATTTCATGTTGTGCGCCTGCCCGAACGTCTCAAATCCCGGCTTATCGTATGGCTTGGCGTCAAAAAAGGCGATTTTTCTCACACTTGTTTCTCCCTCCTGCAGCTTCAGGAAACACTGATCCGATGAGGTGGCGCAAATCATGTGCCGCCGGATAAATCGGTGTTTCCTTAACGGTACCTTAAATTATTTCATGAAAACAGTATGCCCCGCAAGGATGTTATCCATGCGGGGCACAGTTCTGAAAACCTATGAATGTGCTGACTGTAATACTGCGCCTGCACGGCTAACGCCTTGGCGGTACATCCGTGCCACCGTCGACTGTATTGCCTTACAGCTCGCGGAATATGTCGGTTGCCGGATAGGCAGACCGGATGGCGGTCTCAAAATCCGAGCGGAACACGCACTCCAGACTGATGCGTCCGGTATAGTGCATCGCCCGCAGAGCCTCCGCCCAGGGACGCATAGCGGGAACATCCGCTTCTGTCGGCGCATCGCGGTCGCTGTCCGGACGTGCCAGATGGACATGGAACAGCCGGCTGGGCAGATCCGGCAGGGATGCCAGCTCGCTCAGCGATTCGCCGTTCTCCCGGAAATGATAAAAGTCCAGCAACACGCCCACAGCCGGATGTCCGACGGTGCGGCAAAGCGCAACGCCGTCCGCCACCGTGTTGAGCAGTGTATCTTCCCGGTAGCAAAGTGGCTCAATCGCAATCTTCATGCCAAAGGACTGCGCCACCTCGCCGCACCGGTATGTGATATCCGCAAAGCGTGCCAGCGCCTCGGCTTTTTCCATTCCCGCCGGGACACGTCGGGCGTGGCCGGAACCCAGCACGGCTATCCTGCCGCCCAGCTCTGCCGCGCGGGAAAAGGCGCGCGACAGGTACGCGCGCAGGTCGCCCGGTTCCGTTCCGTACAGATCAAAGCCGCCCGGAATGAGCCCGTTAAAGCAGGCTACATCCAATCCGGATTCTGCACGTGCCCGCTTGGCATCGGCAAACCCGTCCTCATCAAGGGAAGCCAGCCATGCCAGGACACCTTCGCAATAGTCATAGCGGTAGCGCGCCAGCATCTGCCACTCGCGCGGACCGCCGCAAACACCAATCTCCATATCTACGCTCTACACCCCAGGATGGAGGATTTGTGCGGTAATCAGTAGTTGTCAGTGCTTATTTCAAAGTAAGACTGCGGATGGGCGCATACGGGACATACCTCCGGCGCCTTGGTGCCTACTACGATATGCCCGCAGTTGCGGCACTCCCACACCTTGACCTCGCTCTTCTCAAAAACAGCGGCGGTCTCGATGTTGTGCAGCAGGGCGCGGTAACGCTCCTCATGCCGCTTTTCGATGGCGGCGACCATGCGGAACCGCTTGGCAAGCGCGGTGAAGCCCTCCTCCTCGGCGGTCTTGGCAAATGCCTCGTACATATCCGTCCACTCGAAATTTTCCCCGGCGGCGGCAGCCTCCAGATTGGCAGCGGTATCGCCAATCCCCTCCAGCTCCTTGAACCAGAGTTTGGCGTGCTCCTTCTCGTTGTCCGCAGTTGCCTGGAAGATGGCTGCAATCTGCTCAAAGCCTTCCTTGCGGGCAACCGATGCGAAGTATGTATACTTGTTTCTTGCCTGAGACTCTCCGGCAAATGCCGCCTGCAGGTTGGCTTCTGTCTTGGTTCCTGTGTACTTGCTCATAAATAATCCTCCTGTGTTTGTGTTTTTGGGAATATCGGGGTACCGGGGTACATCACGTGCGCGGCGCGTCCGGCGGATTCCGGCGATCCGCATCCGACTCCTCCTCACCGTAGTGCCTCCACTTGATGCTGTTGACAATGGCAAGCGTCAGAATGATCAGCACACCCGCCGTAACCCATGTCATGATGCGGGTCAGCCACGCATCGGGACCTGCTGCCGCCTTGCATATCTGCCACGCGCAGATCTCTACCCCGCAACCGCTGAGAATCTTGACCAATCGATTCTTCGACAGCACCAGCAGGGCAACCAAAGCCAGAACGCAAAGTCCCTCCACGACCACAATACCGACCGGGAATGGCTGTGTCCGGCAGAAAACAGCCTGTCCATCGACAGAGATGTGCGAATGAAGCAGTAACTGACAGCTAAACGGCATGGGAAACACCTCGATTCAAAGATTTTGACGGATCCGTACCGATACCCTCACATATAGTATACCCCATTTATCGAAAAAAAGTTCGGAATCTGACAAAAAAATTCCCGTTTTTTCAAAGTTTGTAGGAATGCATATAAATTGATTGCCATATATGTGCAAAATAACCATTCCAAAAATATTGCAAATACCCCTTCCATTCCGGCGCTTCCTGTGCTATAATAGGCACGTTTGAAGATGTCGTAAGAACTAAGAACTGTGAGAGGGGGAGCGCTGTATGTATTCCTACGCATCGCTGTGCCGTGCGCTGGCGGCAACGGATGCCCCGCAGGAGGAAGCCTGCCTGCTGCTCGCGCATTTTTGCGGTGTCGGGCGGGCGGAGCTGCTTTGCGACCGGGATCGCTTGTATGGGAACGACGCGCTGGACGCCGCCGTCCGACAGCGGCTGACGGGGTACCCCCTCCAGTACATCTTGGGCGAATGGTATTTTTTCGGCTGTCGGTTCCGCGTGTCACCCGCCTGCCTGATCCCGCGTCCGGACACCGAGGTGCTGGTGGAGTCAGGGCTGGAGCGTGCGGAGAAGGGTGCCGTTGTCGCCGATCTCTGCACCGGCAGCGGATGTATTGCGACTGCCCTGCTGGTCAGCCGCCACGACATCGCCCTGTGCGCAGGATTGGAGCTGTTCCCTGAGACGCTGGCGCTGGCTCAGGAAAATGCCGCCCGCAACGGAGTCGGCGACCGGTTCCTGCCGATTTGTGCCGATCTCCTGACCGACGGGGCAGACCGTCTGCACACGGCACTGCGCGGACGTCTGCCGGAACGGCAGGACGCCCGGCTGGACATGATCCTCTCTAATCCGCCCTATATCAGGCGGGCAGAACTGCCCGGTCTTGCGCAGGAGCTTGCCTACGAACCACGGGCGGCGCTGGATGGCGGGGAGGACGGACTTACGTTCTATCGCGCGATCCTCAACCGCTTCGGTGACTTGCTCCGCCCGGGCGGGTGGTTGCTTCTGGAGATAGGATGCGGGCAAGCAAATGACCTGCTTTGTCTCGCCGGGGAAGCGGGCGGCTGGACGGACGCGGAAATACGGCAGGATCTCGGCGGACGTGACCGGGTGATCTGCCTGCGGCGCACGGTATAAACCGGCAACGCATAAACTGGAGAAGCCGCACGGCGCGTGCGGACAATGACGGTACGGAGGATTAAACGGATGAACATACTGATTCTGGCTGGCGGACTGTCCCCGGAGCGTGAGGTGTCCTTCACGAGCGGATGTCGCATTGCCACGGCTCTGATCGGCAGGGGGCATCGGGTCTGCCTGTGCGACCCCTACACCGGATGCGATCCGGACGGAAAACCGCCTGTCTATACGGCGGACGCAATCCGTCCGCGCCGCATCGGAATGAAGGTGCCGGATCTTGCGACGCTCAAGCGCGAATCCGGACGCGGAGAGAGACGCATCGCACCCGGCGTAATGGAGCTTTGCCGCACGGCGGAGGTCGTATTCATCGCCCTGCACGGCGACATCGGGGAGGACGGACGCCTGCAGGCAATACTGGAAACCGAGGGCATACGGCACACAGGCTCGGGCTATGCGGGCTGTCTGCTCGCCATGGACAAGGACATTGCCAAAAGGCTGTTCCGCGAGGCGGACATTCTGACCCCTGACTGGGTACATTGCGACCTGTCCCGGCAGACTACCGAAGCAACAGCGGCACATATCGAGGAGACGGTCGGCTACCCATGCGTGGTCAAACCCTGCAGCTGTGGCTCCAGCGTAGGCGTATCCATGGCTGAGGATCGGGAGGAGCTGATGCAGGCGCTGACACTTGCCATGCAATATGAGGGGGATATCATCGCCGAACGGCGCATACAGGGGCGTGAAGTAACCGTCAGCGTCTTGGGCGGGCGGGTACTGCCCGCAGTCGAGATCGTCCCGCACGAAGGCTTCTACGACTACGCCAACAAGTATCAGGCAGGCGCCGTGGAGGAGCTTTGCCCGGCGCGCATCGCCCTGGCGGAGGCATCCGCACTGGCAGACGCCGCCCGGCGCGGCTTTGATGTGCTGCGTCTCGGCGGCTACGCCCGCTTTGATTTCATACTGGACAAAACCGGAACCGCATGGTGTCTGGAAGCAAACGCGCTGCCCGGCATGACACCGACCAGCCTGCTCCCGCGCGCCGCGGCGGCAATCGGAATGGATTACCCTTCGCTGTGCGAGGAAATACTCCGGCTGGCGACCGAAATACCGGAATAAGGCACGCACCGCCGGTACTTGACCGGCGCAGGCAGTGTGTCAGACACGGACAAGTAAAAAGATAAGGGCGGACAATCAGACCGCCCTATCCAAGGAGGCAGAACATGAATAATCGGACAGAGCGTAAACGCATCGGCTACGCCGTGCTGGGACTCGGCATCGGCATGGCACACGCGGACGCTGCCTATGCCTCGGACAACGCAGACCTTGTCGCGGTCTGTGACATCGACGAGGCACGACTGCATCAGGCAGAGCAGGCTTACCCCGGGGTCACGCTGTACCGCGATTTTGAGCAGCTTTTGCACGATGAGCGGGTAGATATTATCAGTGTATGCCTGCCAAGCGCGATGCACGCGGATTTTGCCGTCCGGTGCATGGAGGCGGGGAAAGATGTTCTGGTAGAGAAGCCGCTGGATATAACACCGGCGCGCGCGGAGCTGATTGAACAGGCGCGCCTGCGCACCGGACGCACCTGCGGTGTGGTGCATCAGAACCGCTTCAATGCAGATATGCCCCCCATCCGGGACGCGGTTGTCTCCGGACGGCTGGGGCGGCTGATTCTCGGCACCTTTGCCGCCAAATGGTATCGGGAGCAGTCCTACTACGACCGCGGAGGCTGGCGCGGCACGTGGGAGATGGACGGCGGCGGATCGCTCATGAATCAGTCCGTCCACACGGTAGACCTGATGCAGTGGCTGATGGGCGACGTGGTTTCCGTCACGTCCACCATGAGCATTGCCAATCATAATATCGAAACCGAGGATCTGACCGCCTCCCTGCTTCGCTTTGCAAACGGTGCCACGGCAACCTTTGTCAGCACGACCTGCGCGTACCCCGGTATCTCCACCGAAATCTGCCTGTACGGAACCGGCGGTACGGTTGAGGCAGATGCCGATTGCCTGAAGACATGGAAGATGAAGGATTCCGCCGACGAGGACGCAGAGGAAGCCGCCATGCTGGCGCGCTACGGCGGCGGGAATCTGGCGGCGCTTTCCGCAGAGCCAAACCGCCTGTTCGGACACGCACACGTCGTGGAGGACATGATCGCCGCCGTGCGTGACGGACGGGATCCGGAGGTCATGCCCGCCGAGGCTTTGAAAAGTGTCCGGATCGTCCATGCAGTCTATGAATCCGCGCGGACCGGAAAGACCGTCATGCTGTAACAACGCAATGCCGGACGTGCGGTCGGCTGGCTGATGATTTCCGCTATATCCTCATGGCGGTTCCACCGGAAGCAACTCTGAAAACGCGATGTTTCCTTTACTTGCGTAAATTTTCAAGATAAATGCAACAGTAGCCCCCGTCCGGAAATGCCGTCCCGGGCGTTTTCCGGCGTCAGTCGGCAGGATTGTACAGGCTGGTTTGGCGCGGATGGGTGTGGCTTGGATTTTTGAGAAGATTTTGAAAACAACTACCGAGTTTCAACTCGTCCCCGTGACGAAACTCGTCCCTTCTGTAAACAATGCCCGCACTCACTCCCCGGAACAGATAAACAAAGTAAGGATCTACAGACAAAATCCCAGACGTTCAAGCAAAAAATGCGGAGTTTTCCCCGCATTTTTCGCTATGCTATTTCTTGCTTGACTCCACCAGGCAGATCCGTGAACCGGCACATGGCTCGGTGCACGGTCATTTTCGATGGATTATCAGAGGTTCACCGTGTTCAGATACGCTCCAGCATGGCGCGCAGGTTACGCAGTCCGGTTTCAATACCGTAAATGCAATCCTCCGAGCCTTCAAACTCGATGGAGCAGTAGCCGTCATACCCCGCCCGTTTGAGTACACGCAGGCACTGTTCGACGTTGACATCGCCCTCCCCAATGATGGCACCCTTGAAGTAGTTACAGGCGCGAGTCTGTCCGTATCCGGGCAACGGCTCGGTAGATTTGTACATATCCTTTGCGTGGACATGCACCGCATAGGGGGCGACGCGGGACACGGCAGTCACGTTATCCTCATCGGCACAGACGAAGTTACCGACATCCACCAGCAGTCCGAAATTGTCGTGCGCTACCGCATTGAACAGCTGCTCTACGCGATAGCTGTCCTGCGCCACAAAGCCGTGGTTTTCAACGGCAGTCCGGATGCCCTTGGTCGCGGCATACTCCGTGACCGCACGGATGTTGGCGGCGATGGTAGGCAGCATCAGTCCGAAACTGCGTGCATTGCCGGTACTACCGAGGCTGTAACAGGCATCGTGGCGCATGACGGAGCATCCCAGCACGGCGGCAATATCAACCTGCCGCTTCAAGCGCTCGACCTCGGCGGCGTTTCGCTCCGGTGTGTCCTGATACAGGCAGGCGCCGATGGTGTAGGCGTTGATGGTCATGCCGCAGGCGTCTGCCTCCGCGCGCAGATCGGCGGCGTAGGCAAGCTGTTCTTCATAGGTAGGGCGGGGCATATCCAGAAATTCGATAGCCTCAAAGCCCATCTCCTGCGCCTTGCGGATAGTGTCAAAATGGGACATCCTGCCGGTTCCGATGTATTGCTGGAACGAGTAAGAACTGACGGAAATTTTCATGGAATCTTTCTCCTTTTCTGCAACTGAATGCTTATCAGCCCCTGCTCATCACGTCGCGCAGGTGGTCGATCGCTATACGGATATCGCCAATGGGATCATCTCCGACCTCGCGCTCAATGGTGAGGAAGCCGCGATAGCCGATCTCATCCAAAGCCCGGAGATAGGTGTCAAAGTGCACTGCTCCCTGCCCCAGCGGCATCTCCGCAAAATACTGGACGCCCTGGAACTCCTGCGGTACAGGATGCACTACGCCGTAAATGTATTCCGGCACGCCGCGGTGCAGCATCACGCCGTCCTTTGCGTGCGTGTGGACAATGTAGTCCTTCAGGTTGTGTACGGCTACCACCGGATCATCTCCCGTGACCATAACCAGGTTGGCAGGATCCAGGTTAACGCCCACGCCGCGCGAACCGCCCAGCGAATCCAGGAATTTTTTGAGCGTTTCGGATGTTTCGGGACCTGTCTCAACGGCAAAATGCGCGCTGATGGAGTCGGCATATGCTGCAAGCTGTCCGCAGGCCTCCTGCATGATACGGTAGCGCTCATGGGTCGGATCGGTGGGAATCACACCGATGTGCGTGGTGACAATGCCCGCCTCCATGTCTTGGGAGAGATCCAGAATGCGCTTGGATTTTTCAATGAGCTGTGGATTGAGCGTCGCATCGCCGAAGCCGTGCCCCAAATCCCCGCAGATTGCGGAAAAGCGCAGTCCGGCAGACTTTACCATATCCAGCAGTTCACGCCGTTTTTCAGGCGTCATGTTTTCGGGTGCGTGTTCCCCGTATGTGCAGTACATCTGAATTCCCTGCACGCCCAATTCTGCCGCACAGCGGATGGCGTCTGCCGCTGGCAGACGAAAAGACTCCAGCATTACGCCGATAGGGAATGAATACATATCGTACCTCCTTTTAGAGAACCTTGGTCGGCGACCTCGGTCATCATTGATTATATTGTACACGAACGGGACGGGATTGTCAAGGTGTAACGGAAAAATTATCAAGAACGCACCCCCATTTTTGCCGGGCAGGGCATGACGGATGAGCGTGTGGGCGTGGATTGATCCAGCCAATGCCTGAGATAAGATAGGGGAAAGGCGGGCGCCCCCGCAAACATTCCCCGCCGAAATTCCGGACGTTCCATTCCGGTATGTTCTAATGGCAGAACATTTCCCATATACTCCACTGACGAATGCAGTGAGAAACGGGAGGATTTTCTATGGCAGAGCATTCCATTTACAGGGACATCGCCGAACGGACCGGCGGCGACATCTACATTGGGGTGGTGGGACCCGTCCGATCCGGCAAATCCACCTTTATCAAACGGTTCATGGAAGCCCTTGTCCTGCCCAACATGGGCGACGGATACTCACGTGACCGGGCACGGGATGAGATGCCGCAGTCGGCGGCGGGCAAAACAGTCATGACAACCGAGCCGAAATTCATTCCGGACGAGGCAGTAACGGTAAAACTGGACGACAATGCCGTCATGCGGGTAAAAATGATCGACTGCGTAGGCTACATCGTACCGGATGCGATGGGGACGGTCGAAAACGGACAGCCTCGCATGGTACGCACGCCGTGGAGCCAGGAGCCGATGCCTTTCATTGAAGCGGCGGAAATGGGTACGCACAAGGTCATCACCGAACACGCGACCATCGGAATGCTGGTCACGACAGACGGAAGCATCGGGGATATCCCGCGCGCTTCCTATGTGGAGGCGGAGGAACGGGTCGTGCGTGAGCTGAAGGAAATGGGCAAGCCGTTTGCCCTGATTCTGAACTCAGCCAAACCGGATTCCGATGAAGCCACCGCGCTGGCGTATGAGCTGGAAACCAAGTACGGCGTACCGGTGGCGCTGGTGTCCTGCCTGGAATTGGATGCGGAGGACATCCGGCACATACTGGAGCTGGTACTGTTGGAGTTCCCCGTGACCGAGGTGCGTGTGCGGCTGCCGGAATGGACGACCGCGCTGGAGCCTGCACACCGCATACACGCCTCTGTCATCGGGCAGTTACGGCAGGCGGCAGATCGCGTCCGGAAAATCGGGGACATCCGGACAGCCTTCTCGGATTTCGACACGAACGAGTATGTTCGCAGTGTTTCGGTAGACGAAGTCGATCTGGGGCGCGGTTGCGCACTGGTCACGCTGCATATGGTGGAAGACCTCTACTACCGCGTCATCAGTGAATTGACAGGATTTGATATCGCAGGCGAAAAGGAGCTGATTGATCTGCTCCGGACTCTTGCCAGGATGAAAGCGGAGTATGACAAGGTAGCCGCCGCCCTGCATGACTGCGAGGACAGCGGCTATGGCATCGTGATGCCGGACGTTGCCGACATGAAGCTGGACGAACCGGAAATCGTGCGGCAAGCCGGCGGCTACGGCGTTCGACTGCGCGCGTCGGCTTCCTCTGTACACATGATCCGGGCGAATATTCAGGCTGAAGTCAGCCCCATCGTCGGAACCGAACAGCAGTCCGAGGATCTGGTGCGCTATATGCTCCGCGAGTTTGAGGAAGATCCTGCCCGCATCTGGGATTCCAATATGTTCGGGAAATCACTTTATGAGTTGGTCAACGAGGGCATCCACGCCAAACTGGAGCATATGCCGGAGGCAAGCCGGCAAAAGCTTTCCGAAACGCTGGAGCGCATCATCAACGAGGGCAGCGGCGGGCTTATCTGCATTCTGCTTTGAAACAGCAAAGGGTCAGACTCCCTGCCGGGAGCCCGGCCCTTTTGCCCGTTGCGGACTTTCCGTAAGAAGGTGCCGTTGTTGCGCGGTGCTATTTTCTGTAACGGGTACTGGCGGTGCGTTTTGCGCGACGCGTGCGAAGAATCCGGCGGTACAGTCTCCCCCGACGGCTGCCGTACCGCCCGCGTCGCTTGCGGACAAGCCCGATATACAGGGCAAGCAACAGAGCAAAGCAGGCAAGAGACGCAAGAAAAGCGCGGCTACCGAGATAGTGCTTGAAGGATTGCATCCGCGCAAGGAAGCCGCTGACGGCGAAATCCTCGGTCACGGCTACCGGTGCGGATGCAATGACCTCCCCCCCGAACCGGACAGTCAATGTGCCGACTGTATCCCCGGCGGTCAGCGGCGCCTCCAGTGAGCCACCGGTAAGAATCAGGGATTCAGTCAGATCAGCGGATGCCTCCGCGTCTTTAGGCAGGTAGACCGACAGTCCGTCGGGCAGAACCAGTTTAGCTCGGCTGGAGCTCAGTCCGGTCATACCCACGGGGACGACCTTGTATACGGCGCCCGGCGCGTACAGCTGGCGGTAACCGTAGTTCTGCCGCGCCCATGCGAGCAGGGCGTTGACGCGCGTGTAGGCGGGAATTATTTCGCCGTTCGGCACGTCCGCGCCGCCCATGACCAGGCACAGGAGCGAGGAGCCGTCACGCTCGTATACCGTCACAACGCACCAGCCCCCCTCATCGGTCATGCCGGCGCTCATGCCGCGACAGTAGCCGTTCCGGTAATTCTGGCTGGAATCCGAAAGCAGCAGGTTTCGATTGTACACCGTCCTCTCCTCGGCGGACACGTTGGTGGCAGGGATGGTATAGGAAGTCGCAGAAACCGTTCGCATGAACAGGTCATTGCCCCACGCGGCGCGCGCGATGGCGGCTATATCACGGGCGGTCGTCACCATGCCGTCCTCATGCAATCCGGTCGGATTGGTGAAACGGGTGCCGTTTGCCCCCAGCCGCTCCGCTTCCCGGTTCATCAGCGAAACGAACTCTGCAACGGAGCCTGATGCCAGCACCGCCAGCGCGGCAGTCGCATCGTTGTATCCGCCGCACAGCGAAGCATACAGCAGATCACGTACAGTCAGCTCTTCTCCTGCAGCAAGGCGCAGACTCCGCCCCAAAACACCCGCCAGCATGGCATCGGTCAGCGTCACGGATTCCCCCAACCGATCCCCCAGCAGGCGGCAGGCAAGGTATCCGGTCATGATCTTGACAGTAGAGGCGGGGTAAAGTGTCAGGTCGGTGTTTTGTTCAAACAGCACCTGCCCGTTGTCCAGACAGGCAAGGTAGGCGGCACGCACATCGGAGGCATCCGGCTGGCTGACTGCCCCGGCTGGCTGCAAAAAAAGCCCGACGGAAACCGGCAGACAAAGGAGGACGCACAAAAGCACGCACAGCCACCGTCGCACAGGACCACCTCCGTCTCTTGAATCATTCAGGCAGCACCAGCTCCGCCGCCCGTTCCGCGTCCCGCGCGATGGCGGCACGCAATGCGTCCAGATCAGAAAATTTCTGCTCCGGTCGCAGATATTCCAGGAAATCAACCCGGATGCTCCGCCCGTACAGGTTGCCGGAAAAACCGATCACATAGGTCTCACAGTTGGGGCGCGGGTGGGCAGAACCGTCCACCGTCGGTCGGACGCCGACATTGGAAACACCCGGAAAGACGCCGTCCGGCGTATATACGCGTGCGGCATACACGCCGTGTGCGGGTATCAGCCGCCCGGCAGGAAAATACAGATTGGCAGTCGGAAAGCCAAGACGATGCCCAAGATGTCTGCCAGCCACTACGCAACCCTCCAACGAGTAAGCGCGTCCGGACAGTGCGGCTGCAAGGCGGGGATCCCCCGACCGGAGCGCCGCACGGATGCGTGAGGAGCTGACCGTCCCGTCTGCCAATCGCATTTCCGACAGGACAACAGGCGGCACATCCGATGGACGCGAGAAAGCGGCAGCAAGCATTGCGGCAGTTCCCGCACCGCCTGCTCCATACCGGTAGTTAAAGCCGCAGACCACGCCCTGACAGCCACACCCGGTGCGCAGAAGCTCCGGGAAATCCCCCGCCGGAATATCCCGCACAGCGGAGAAGGAGCACAGCCACACAAAGTCTACCCCCTCTTCTGCAAACCTCGCCAGCTTTTCGGAAAGAGAGCACAGGTGCGTGCCGGATGCATACACCGTTTCCGGTGCAGGAAGAGCCGGAAAATAATCCGACGAGGGGCGGTAAAAGCAAAAGACTCCGCACGGGCAACCGCCCGCGCGTGCGGAGCGGACACCGGCGCGGAGAAGGGCGCGATGCGCCACATGAACGCCGTCAAAATTCCCGAGACACAGAACCGCCCGCTCCGGCGCCGCGATGGGGCGGGGCGGGCGATCCAGCAGAGAAAGAAATACCGCGTGAGAACGTTCCATGCGGTCAGCTTCCTTCCGCGTCGGTATGTGCGCGGAGATATACGGTAATCAGCAGTGCGAGCATCCGGTCGCGCCCCAGTTGGCGCGCCATAGCACGCACGACCGCGTCCTCCGGCAGATAGGTGGGATCCTCGGTGACGAGATACCCGGAAAGCGACGGGATCACGTCATACCGCTCTTGCTTCATCAGCCGGAGCAGCTCTGTCAGCGATGCCTCCGCATCCGGATCAAGGTCCACTAACGAAGCCCATCCCTCCGGCACACAGACCGGCGTGGAATCCTCTCCGTCGACGGGCTTGTCCGTCTCGGGCGTTTCGACCGGCGCCTGTTCTTTTGCCTGTTCATCGGACACAGGCACTCCTGTCAATAGTACAGCCATTCCGACTTCTCCTTTCTGCGGCACCGCCCGGAACGGGAAAGTGCTTTTGAATTGTTAACCAATATTATTATACCCGCTTTTGCCCTTTTATGCAAGGGGCAATCCGCATTATTCACAAAAAAGTTGAATTTTCGCGCCTGCGGCAACGTCCGGCGACCACCGCACACACGCCGATCGAAAGAAGAAGTGCCGGTACGCACGCACCGATTGCCGACGAACATCCGGTGCCACCGGTCGGAGCAAGGGTGTGCGTCTCGGATGCGGCTGTTTCGTCCGTCGCGGCGGAGGGACGTGCAGTGTCGGTCTCCGGCACTGCTCCGGTCGTCGTATCGGTCGCCACGCCTGTTCCTGCACCGGGTTCCTGCGCCTTGTGCGATGCACGATGGTCTTCCACACCCTGCCGGAGGATCAATACCGCCTCGTAGGCGGGAACCGAAAGCGCAAGTCCGTCTCCCGCGGCAGTGACCTCGGCTCTGCCCGAAAGAGGATAGTAAACCGTGACCTCGCCTGCATACCCGTCGACGTAGCGCAATGTGACCTGCGCGGCATCGGTTGCGGTATTCGCCAGGTACGTGATGCCGCATCCAGCGCCCGCAAAGTCGCCGCTGATAACGGAGTCGGCACGGTCGAGCGTGACCGGGCGGCGGACGCTGTCCGCCAGCACCGCCATCAGCCGGCTGTCGTTTTTGCTCAGAGAGGGGCTGTCGGCAAGCTGTGCCATCAGTCCGGCAATATCGGCGTCCTGTCCGGCTGCAAGCCCGTGAACAGGCTTGTCTCCGACAAAGATGACCGTGCCGCCTGCCTGACGGAACGCGACCAATCTGCTCAGCGCGTCCACCGAGATGTACTGCGCGAAGGGGACAACAACTGTTCGGTACGCACCTGCGCCGACGCACAGACAGCCGTCGTTTGCAACCGTCGCGCCGCAGAGGCTGTCATCATCCAGCACGGAGTAGAGATAGTCGTTTTGCAGCAGGGTGCGGCAGAGCGCCTGGAATCCGGAGTCCAGCCTGTCCGAGGCAGAGCGTTTGTTTCCGGACTCGGAGCCGTGCGCACTATCGGCATCATGCAGTGCCTGCACGGTGGCGATGGGATAAAACACCGCAACCTGCCCCGCTTCGCCCATGTCTTCAAGCAGTGTATTGAGACGTCCGACGTACAGATTCAGCTTTTCGGAATCGGCACGCGTCAGATCGTTCTGCGGATTGATGACATTGTAATCCGTCGTGCCGAGCAGGCGCGTCAGCGACACGCCGCCCACGCAGTCCAAGAGCGGATGCTCCGCCGACAGCGCGTTGGCGGCATTGGGGTTGAATTCCACCATCACGCGCCGTTCACCCATGTTTTTTGCGGCAGAGGCAACATAGCGGATGCCGACGGTACTGCCGATGTAGTTCTCACTCATCAGGTGCGCCGGATCGACCCACAGAAGATCCACGCCGGGAATTGTCATTCCGCCGATCACGCGCAAAAAGTCTCCGCCGTAGGTTTCGATGTGGTCATTCATATTCTCCTCAAACAGCAGATGCCCGGAGGATTCTACGCCGTTTGCCCGGCACCAGGCGGAGATCTGCGCGGTGTAGCTTTCCCGGAACAGCTTTGCCACAAGGCGATAGTACTGCATCCGGCAGAGTCTGTCGGCATCGGTGTCGCCGGAGAACAGACTGGGCAGGTTCAGCTCATACCCGTACTCCGTCCGGAACTTATCTTCCAGTCCCGGCGTCCAGACAACGTACTTCCGCATTCCGCGGTTGCCGAGCTGCGGCTCGTCCGTGAAGAATGCGTCCACGTTCCGGAACGCATCGCCCATCCTGTCGCGGTAACGTTCGTGCGTCAGCGTAATGAAGCGGGCGACAGCCTCCGGATTGAGGAGATCGACGTGTCGAAGGGTTGTGAAGTCCCCCGGATTTTCCGTACCGGAATACGTCTTTCGCAGAACGTATACATCCAGCCGCCATGCGCCGGAGGCGTCTGCCGTGACAGCGGTGCCGCCCGCCTCCAGCGAACGCGTGCCGGCGGCATCGGTCAGATCGGCACGCAGGATGCGGATATCCTGCCCCGCGCAGACATAACCGGCTGTGCCGCCGTTCCCGGTCAGGCGGTGATGCTCCACGCCGGTTGCCTCATACTCCCCGTGCCCCTCCAGCACCTGCCCGAATGCCTTGCCGCTCGGCCATTGGTACTCGTCGTAAATCCACGTTGTCATACCCAGACCGTTGGCGTAATCGTATACCTTGGCAAGAAGCTCAAATTCGCGGTCATCCCGCAGATAGGTAGGTGTGAAATTGACATTGGACACCACCCCGCCGTAGCCGGCGCTCAAAAAGCTGTCGATAGGCGCCGTGTTGGTAAATCCGTAGGTCAGCCAACGCATCCGCAGGCGCAGGGCGGGGGATGCGTAGGCTTCGCCGCGCCATATTGCGCTGTAATCCGGCGTCGGCTCCGGCTCCGTTTCGGTTTCTGTTCCGACTGCGTCCGGGAAATGCACGAAGGTCGCGGCATCCGCCGCGTTGTCATACAGACCGTACGCGCGGATCTCATAAAGCGTGTCCGACGGGCAGTCATTATTGAACATATCCAGCCGGATATTGGTAAGCACTCCGGTTGCCGCCATCCCGGCGGAAGCATAGATCATGGTCGCCCGGTCGGTCAGATCCACCACGACCAGCTGCCAATCATCGGTTGACTGATAGCGGAACGGCTGGCATGGGTAGTCGTTACCGGTGGTAGCGGTGCGGAAACGAAGCTCACCGCGCAGGTCATGCTTGTCCGTCCGCACCAGCATAGCCATGTAGTGAAAAACAGTGCAGTCCACCCCCGCCGGCAGAGCCAGTGAAAGGTAGGGGTCATCGCATTTTCCGCCGCCGTTATCGTCAAACAGCAGGCGCATCGCGCCGTCCTGGGGGACAGCGGTCAGGTGATACGCATCATAGCATTGACCAACGGCATCGGGGGAAGCAAAGTCAACCACATAGCCAGGTGCGACATAGTCTGCTTCCCCCTCTGCGGCGAATACACCGATTGCAAACGGAACCATGCAGGCAAGGGCAAGCATCGCAAGCGCCAGTGAAAATGCCGTCCGGCGGCGGGACAGATCACGGTTCATGTGACAACCTCCTCAATACGCAATAGCATTCGCGAAAAGAATCCTTCAGTCGGCATCGCCTGCCCGGTCGGCATACAGTCTGACCAGCTCCAGCAGAATGGCGGTCTCGGTGTCCATTCCCTCGACCGTGATATGCTCATAGGGACCGTGGAACGCATATCCGCCGGTTCCCAGGTTGGGGCACGGCAAGCCCATGAAGGAAAGCCGTGCGCCGTCCGTTCCGCCCCGGATGGGGTGTACGGCGGGCTCGGCACCGACCGAGCGCGCCGCCCGTTCGGCATTGCGGATCAGGTGCATATGCGGCTGAATCTTTTCCGCCATGTTCCGGTACTGCTCCCGGATCGTCAGTGTGACAGTGCCGTCCCCCAGTGAGACGTTGATATCGTCCGCAATGCGGCGGAGCAATGCCAACCGCGCATCAAAGCCTGCGGCGTCATGGTCGCGGATGATGTACTTCAGCTCGGCAGACTCCACATTTCCTTCCATGTCGGTCAGGTGGAAGAAGCCCTCGTAGCCGTCGGTACGGGCGGGAATGTCGGCGGCAGGCAGGCGGCTGTTGATGTCCATAGCAACCAATGCCGCGTTGATCATGACATCCTTGGCAGAGCCGGGATGGACGTTGACGCCGCGAATGCGGAACACGGCGGCCGCGGCGTTGAAATTCTGATACTCAATGCTGCCCTCCACATCACCGTCCACCGTATAGGCGAAGTCCGCGCCGAAGCCGGGAACGTCAAAATCATCCGGTCCCCGTCCGATCTCCTCGTCCGGCGTGAATGCAATACAGACCTTTCCGTGCGGGATATCCTGCCGCAGCAGGCACTCCGCCATGGTCATGATTTCGGCGATGCCCGCCTTATCGTCCGCTCCCAGCAGAGTCGTTCCGTCCGTGACGATAAGCGTGCGCCCGGCAAGTCCCGGCAGATGCGGGAATATGGTCGGCGACAGGACGCGCCCGCTGTCGCCCAGTACTATTTCCCGACCGTCATACTGCGGGATCAGGCGGGGACGGACCCCTTCCCCGTTGAAGTCAGGGGCAGTGTCCATATGTGCAATAAAGCCCAGCGCCGGGCGATCCTCATACCCCGGTGTGGCAGGAATGAAGCCGTACACGTAGCCGGTGTCGGAAAGGCGCACTGCCGAGATGCCGAGTGCTGTCATCTCATCGCGGAGAGCCTGTGCCAGTACCAGCTGGCGGGCGGTAGAGGGAACCGTTGCGGATTCCTCATCGCTGGTCGTCCAAAATGTCACGTATTGCAGAAGGCGTTCATATGCTTTCACTTTCGTCTCGTCCTTTCCTTGCGGGTGCATCGTTCCCCGCTCTCGCCTCTATTATACCCCATGTTCACAAAAAAAGCAAGGCTTTTTTGCAGATCGCGGCGGCGTAGCCAAACCAGATTCCCGAACAGGAAGCCCCCGGCAAGAGCAATGGCAACATTGTTTCAGCAAGGAGTTTTTTCGAATCCCTTGCATTTTCCTTGCCGGTATGGTAGAATGGGAAGGAAGAACGGTTGCAACCGGGAGGAGGCACGATTATGACAGGTTTCGGAAAAATGAGAAGGAACGCCTTGCTTGGCGTATTGCTGTGTGCGGCATTGTGTACGGGATTCCCGTCCTGCTCAGGGCGCAGCGAGCAAGGCGGAGAAACTGCAACAACCACTGCGGCGACTGCCCGGGAAACCGACGGGGAGACAGCGGAGGAAACCACCGACAGCGCAGGCAGCACCGAGACGCTGTACGCGCACGTGCAGTCGGTCTACCCCGTACCGCTCAGTCTTACCCTTCCGCAAGCGGATGCCGCAGGACGGGTTCCCGCCATTCCAGCCACACTTTCCGTAGGTGCCGGTGCCGCCGCATACGGGGAGCTTTTGCGCGAACGGGGGCTGTTGTCCGCGCAGACGGACGCACTTCCGCTGACTATTGTGCAGGGTGATCTTTCGGATCGCTTTCCGGGCGGGGCAGACGAGGGGTATTTGCTGAAGGTATCGCAAACGGGTGTGGAGATTACGGCAAGCAGTGATCGCGGCGTTTACTACGCGCTGGTAACGCTGTCTGCACTGCGGGACGGAGATTCCCTCCCGTGCCTGGAAATCGCGGACGCCCCTGCCGTGGCAGAGCGCGGCGTGATTGAAGGATTCTACGGCACCGCATGGAGCGACAGCTTCCGCAAGGAGCTGCTTTCCTTCATGGGACAGCAAAAAATGAACACGTATATCTATGCGCCCAAGGACGACGAGAAGCACCGGATCCGCTGGCGCGAGCAGTACACTTCAGCCGAGCTTGCGGCGCTCAAGGGGCTGGTCGATTGCGCGCGCGAAAATCGTGTCGCCTTTGTCTATGCCATTTCGCCGGGTATTGATATCAATTTAGGCAGCGGCTACGGAAAGGATTTTGCCAAGCTGACCGCCAAGTGCGAGCAGCTCTGGTCGATCGGCGTGCGGGATTTTGCTGTTCTCCTGGACGATATTCCGACGCTGAACGCCGAGGGGCACGCAAAGCTTTTGAACGATTTTCAGACGCAGTTTATCCGCACGCACGAGGGTGCTTCGGATCTTATCTGCATCACCACCGAATACACGGACCCCATGCTGACCGCCTACACGGATCGCATCGCCCCGCTGCTTGATCCCGCCCTGCGCCTGATGTGGACGGGGCCCGGCGTTGCGCCTGCGTCAATCAATGCATCCGATCTTACAGCCATCAACAAGAAATACGGGCGCAAGGTATACCTTTGGTGGAACTACCCGGTCAACGATGTGCTGGCGGATCACCTCAATATGGCACCATGCCAGGGACTGGACAAAAAGCTGGCGGAGGCTGTTTCCGGCTTTGTCGCCAACCCCATGAATCAGGGGCACGCTTCCCTGTACCCGCTCTTTACGGTGGCGGACTACCTCTGGAACCCTACGGCATACGACGCAGACCGCTCCGCGCGTGCGGCTGCCACGTACCTCGCCGGGGATGCCGCCGATGCGGCGATGACCTTTATCGACCTTGTAGGCGCCTGCCCGCAGAACGGGAACGTCTCGACCGTACCGCTCGGAAAGCTGATCGCCGCATGGCGCGACGGATCCGGACAGATCGCACCGATCCTGACGCTTTTGCGCAAAACGACAGATGATCTGCTCCTTCTGCGCCAAGCAGACCCCGCGCTTGCCGCCGAAGCCGGGGATTGGTTCGACAAATCTGTGGCAATGTGCAATATGGCAATCGCATATTTCGAGGCTGAGGAAGCGCACGCGGCAGGCAACAGCGCGGTCGTCTATGCGAAAGCGGATGCTTTCCGCTTAGCGATGGAGTCTGTAGCCGGAAACAGCCGGGTAGTATCTCCCAACGTGCTGGCACCGTTGCTTTCCGGTGTGACGCATCGCTTCAACGTGCTGGCAGGCTTTGCCGAACCTGCTATGTCGCAGAAAGCAACGGGCATTACAAATGCCAGCCATTATGAAAATTACACGGTTGACCGCATCTGTGACGGGGATGATTCCACCTACTTCTGGTCACACGGTGCCATGTGGCAGGCGGCAAGCGGGACGACCGGCTACGTCGGTCTGGACTTCGGAGAGATCGTCCGTGTCCGCAACCTCTATATTGCTACGGGCGAGGAGGGCACGGACGTCTTTGCCAACGCCGCCATTGAGTATTCCGCTGACCGGCAGAGCTGGACAGAAATATGCGCCGGGCAGTTCGGCGAGGAGATCTTCCTGGAAGGATTGGATTTTGATGCACGGTATGTGCGTATGCGCAATACCGATACGCAAAGCAATGCATGGGTAAAGGTGCGCGTTTTCGAGGCAAACACCAATCGCCGCGCTACCCCAATCTCCGGCAAACCGGGCTTGTCCACCTCGTTCAACACGTATCAGGATTACGCACCCGACCGCATCACAGACGGCAAAGCGGACACCTTTTTCTGGGCAGGACGCGCCGTGGAGGCGGGGGACTATGTCATGATTGATCTCGGCGCGCCCTGCCATGTGACCGCAATCGGGCTTGAGACCGGAGTCGGCGGACACACGGCGGACTATATGCACAGCGCACAGGTGCAGTATTCCGCCGACGGATATGTCTGGCACGTACTTGGTAACCCGGGTCAGGGAAAGGTAACCTATGACGGGCTTGACCTGACCGCGCGCTATGTGCGTCTGATCGCCACAGCGGGACAGACCAATTGGTTTACCATGTCCATGTTTACGGTCGTGCACGATGACTACCGGCATCCCACGCTGTCGAGCGACCTGACGGATCTTGCACCGACGCAGTTTGGTATGCTGACCGACCGCAATGTACTGACCGCGCTCAGTATCCCTTCCGGCAATGCGGGCAAGACTCTGACGATTTTGCTTGGAGAGAACACGCGCGTTACGGCATTCTTTACGGCGGAGGACGCCACGGGATACACCATAGCTTTTTATGACGGGAATGGGCAGAAACTCTCGGAGGAGGCACTGCAAAGCGGCAGGTGCGCGGAAAACCACGCCGCCGCAATCGCAGTCATAACATTCGGCGGGGGCAGCATCACCGTCTCTGAGATTCTGGCGGACTGAGTGCCGCATCGTGCCACGGGGGCGGCGGTAGCCGCCCACGTGGCAAAAGGCTTTCCGGTACAGACAGAAAAGTGGGGGTAAAAAACTCAGTTTGAGTTCTTTACCCCCGCTCTTTTCGTATCGGGTTCGGACTGCCGTGTGCCGGATGGCACGCAAAGGGGACGGCAGATTATCTGACCACAATATTTATAATCTTGCCAGGCACAACAATCTCCTTGACCACCGTTTTGCCCTCCAGCAAAGTACCGAGCCGTTCGTCGGCACGCACGGCGGCAAGCGCCATGTCGCGGTCGGCATCGGCAGGCAAAGTCACCTTGCCGCGCACCTTGCCGTTGATCTGAACCGCAAGTTCGACGACCTCATCGCGGGTCTTTGCCTCGTCAAATTCAGGCCACGGTGCCAGCGAGCAGAAGCCCTTGCCGCCCTGTGCTTCCCACAACTCCTCGCACAGGTGCGGGGCAAAGGGGCAGAGCAGGCGCAGCAGCACGGACAGCTGGTCACGCGTCAGTCCGCCTGCGGCGTCAATGTCATTGAGCAGCCCCATCATGGCGGCGATTGCGGTGTTGAACTTCATATCCTCAATGTCGGAGGAAACCTTGCGGATGACCTTGTGGAAGCAGGACTCCAGTCTGGCATTCTCCTCCTTCACCAGCTTACCGGGCAGGTCCGCGACCCGCTCCAGGAAGCGCTTGCACCCGCGCATACTGTTCTCCGACCACGGTGCCGCCGCGCCGTAGTCGCCCATGAACAGGATATACACGCGCAGAACGTCTGCTCCCATCTCGTCCACCACGTCGTTGGGATCCACCACATTGCCGCGCGACTTGGACATCTTTTCGCCATCCGAACCCAGGATCAGCCCTTGCGCCGTGCGCTTGGCATACGGCTCCGCCGTCGGCACCTCGCCGATGTCGTACAGGAAGTGGTACCAGAAACGGGAGTAAATCATATGCCGCGTGACGTGCTCCATACCGCCGTTGTACCAGTCCACGGGCATCCAGTACTTCATCTTGTCCGGGTCGGCAAGGGCGTGATCATTGTGCGGATCGATATACCGGAGGTAATACCAGGACGAGCCAGCCCACTGGGGCATGGTATCCGTTTCCCGGCGGGCGGCGGCGCCGCACTTCGGGCAGGTGCAATGCACGAAGGAATCCACCTTGGCGAGCGGCGATTCCCCGCCCTGCCCCGGCTCAAACTCCGTCATGGGCGGCAACCGGAGCGGAAGCTGATCGTAGGGTACCGGCACCATGCCGCACTGCGGGCAGTACACGATGGGAATCGGCTCCCCCCAGTACCGCTGACGGTTGAATGCCCAGTCCTTCATTTTATACTGGACACCGCCTTCGCCGATGCCGTGGGCGGTCAGCCAATCGATCATGCGCGCGATGGAATCCGCCTTGTTATCCAGTCCGTTGAGAAAATCGGAGTTTATCATCTCCCCTTCGCCTGCATAGGCTTCTTTCTCCACATCGCCGCCCCGAATGACCGGAATGATGTCAATGCCGAACTTTTTGGCAAAGGCGTAGTCCCGCTCATCGTGCGCCGGGACTGCCATGATGGCGCCCGTGCCGTATCCCATCATCACATAATCCGCGATATAGATCGGTATTTCCCTGCCGTTTACGGGATTGATGCCCCGGACGCCCTCCAGTCGGACGCCGGTTTTTTCCTTGACCAGCTGTGTCCGCTCAAACTCGGTCTTTTTCTGACACGCAGCCTGATAGGCTCGCACCTCGTCCATGTTGGTAATACGATCCGCCATGTCCGTCAGCATCGGATGCTCCGGCGCCATAACCATAAAAGTCACACCGAACAGCGTGTCCGGGCGTGTGGTGTAAATGCGGAGCTTCTCATCGGTGCCGGTCACGCCGAAATTGACGAATGCACCGCGGGATTTTCCAATCCAGTTGATCTGCTGCTGGCGGATGTTGGGCAGGTAGTCCACATCCCGGAGTCCCTCCAGCAGTTTGTCTGCGTAGGCGGTGATGCGCAGATACCAGACGTCCTTGGACTTCTGGATGATGTCGCTGTGGCAGATATCGCATTTGCCGCCCTGCGAGTCTTCGTTGGACAGCACGACCTTGCAGTGCGGGCAGTAGTTGACCAGGGCTGTACTGCGGAACGCCAGCCCCTTTTCAAACATCTTGAGGAAAATATACTGCGTCCACCGGTAGTAATCCTCTTCCGTCGTATCAATGACGCGCGTCCAGTCAAAGGAAAATCCGACGCGCTTGAGCTGCTGGGTAAACTTGCGGATGTTGCGGTCGGTCAGCTCGCGGGGATGGATGCCGGTCTTGATAGCGGAGTTCTCGGTCGGCAGTCCGAAAGCGTCAAATCCGATGGGAAACAGAACATTGTAGCCCTGCATACGCCGCTTGCGGCTGACAACCTCCAGTCCGGAGTATGCCTTGATATGCCCTACGTGCATCCCCACGCCGGAAGGATAGGGGAACTCGACCAGCCCATAGAATTTCGGCTTGTCGGAAGCATCCTGCGCCTCGAAAATATGCGCTTCCTCCCAACGCTTTTGCCACTTGCTCTCAATGGCGGAAAAATCGTACTTCATGGTGTGCGTCCTTTCTGGTGTGGATTTTCTTTATCGGTATGCGGGTACGGCAGGACATACAAAAACCCCGTCTCCGGTCAGAGACGGGGGCAATCCCGTGGTACCACTCTGCTTGACGCGCCGTTTTCCGGCAGACGTCCGCTCATCCGCGACCATCCGGCAAGGCGCCGCAGGTCGCATCCCGTATAACGGTGGGGTCCGTCCTTCCTGTACCGGCTCCTCGCCGGGTTCAGTCAGCCGCTCGCGGGTGAGAGAACAGCCCGCCGCCTGCCGTGTTTCACCCACCCACGGTTCTCTGTCAAGGCAGCCTGTCTGTCCGTTCCCGGTCTTTGCGTTTCAAACAGCGCCATTGTAACACGAAACGGCTCGGTTGTCAAGAGTTTTTTGAAAAAACGTCCGGATACGCCCGCCTCTTTCACTCATACGAGGCACCGCCCCGCAAGTCGGAGCACCGGGGGCGACTTCCATCACTTTCTGCCAAACAACCCGAAGAAACCGGACTTTTTCTCATACGGTTCTACTGTGATGCTCTTCAGCTCGTAGCCCGTGGCGGCTATAACCTTCCGGAGTTCCGCTTCGTCCGGTGCCTGCTCCGCCAGAATGACCGTCTCGCCCTTAGTGTGCGAGGAGGTCACCTTTTGAACGGCGAAGTGCTGCCGCACCGTGTCGTTGATGTGGGACTCGCACATCCCGCACATCATGCCGTCAATTTTCAATGTTATCTTTTGCATATTCTATTACCGCGCATCGCTCAAACCTCGTCCGCTTTATACATCCAGATGGGCAGAGGCAACCATGCCTGCACTGCCGGGGAAAGCTTGCGCCGACCGGGTGAAAACGGTGCAAAAAGCAACTCCATCGCTTCAACGTGCGAGAGCTCCAGTTCCGGCTCCCTGCCCGGCTCGGACGGCAGGACGGTCGGAACGCCGTCACGAACCGACAGGCTCAGCCGCTCGTCGCCGGCAAGCCCGTGGATGCACACTGTCAGATCCCCGTCCGGCAGAGGCGCGTAGGTCGCCCGCAGATTGAAAAAAGCATCACATACCAGTCTGTAATTCAGCACATTATAGCTCATGGAGCAACCGATCTGGTACCCCTCCGCCACAGGGGCAAGCGCGCGCAGGCAGGCATCCTCATGCTCCGGCAGACGCAGAGTCAGTGTGTCGGTGTCCAGGTGCCGCCGCAGAGCGTGCAGGAAGGGTAGCAATTCCCCTGCGTCAGTCACGCGGATCTCGGAAATCTGCCCGTCCGTGCCGCGCAGTGCATAGCCGACCAGCTTCCCGTCCCGCAATGCCGCCCAGACCGTCGCACGCCACGTGGACAGAATATCGAAGAAATCCGCCGCCGCCCGGATTGGGGCGTAGACCCCGGAGGAGGACAGCGTCCGGATATCCGTCAGCAATGTCTCGTCGTCCGCATTCACCTGCCGGATATCCAATCCCGATACGTAGTCCGCTCCCAGTGTGTGCCGCAGGTTGTCCGCGTTCACTGCAAAGGTATAGCAGATACCTGCCTTCTCATAACCGAAATAGCGGTAACGCTGGCGCCGTCCGCCCAGTGTGGACAGGGCGATGCCATCGCGCACCATGTCCGTCAGAGCCATACGCATACAGTCCTTCATGTAGCCGCGTCCGCGTGCCGCGCGTGCAACCGCCACGTTTCCAATGCCGCGGCAGGGGATGATCGTGCCGCACACCCGTATCTCATGGCTGTATGCGCCGACTGCCGCCACGCAGACGCCGTCCTCGACCGCCACATAGTTCTCGTTCTGCGGCGTGCGCCCCGGGCGGTACAACTTGGGCAGCAGCGTGCGGAAATCCTGCTCCACGCCGTCAAAGCCGAACACCTCATTGATGAGCGCTATGTATTCGTCATACGGAACGCCTGCACCGCGCCCTCGATATACTGCCTCCGCCATATGCATACTCCTTTCAGATGGTTTGCCCGGTAGGGGATGCTGCCTGGTTCAGATACGCATCAATAGCGCGGGCTGCTGTCTTCCCTGCTCCCATCGCCAGGATGACGGTCGCGGCGCCGGTCACGGCATCGCCGCCGGCAAACACGCCCGCGCGTGAAGTCGCGCCGGTTTCCTCCTGCACAACAATTCCGCCGTGCCGATTGACTTCCAGCCCGGTCGTAGTGGACTTAATCAACGGATTGGGAGAAGTGCCGATCGCCATGATAACGCAGTCCACATCCAGTGTGAACTCTGAACCGGGAACCTCGACCGGGCGTCGGCGTCCCTTCTCGTCCGGCTCGCCAAGCTCCATCCGGATGCACCGGATACCTGTCACAAAGCCGTTTTTCGGGTCGCGACGGTCATCCGGATTGTGATAGCCCAGAATTTCCGTCGGGTTGCACAGCAGGCGGAAAACGACGCCCTCCTCCTTGGCGTGCTCAACCTCCTCCCGGCGGGCAGGCAACTCTTCCATGGAGCGTCTGTATACAACGGAAACTTCCTCCGCGCCCAGCCGCAAAGCCGTGCGCGCGGCGTCCATCGCCACGTTGCCACCGCCCACAACGGCGACACGCCGGGCGTGCAGGATCGGCGTGGCGGAATCCGGACGGTACGCCTTCATGAGATTGCTCCGCGTCAGGAACTCATTGGCAGAGTACACACCCTTGAGTGACTCGCCGGGGATGTTCATGAAGCGCGGCAGTCCCGCGCCGGAGCCGATGAATACCGCCTCATAGCCCGCTTCAAACAGTTCATCCACCGTAATGGTTTTGCCGATGACAACATTGGTCTGGATATCCACTCCCATCCGGCACAGAGTGTCCACTTCCTTCTGCACGATCGCCTTGGGAAGCCGGAATTCCGGTATGCCGTACATCAGCACGCCCCCCGCGACGTGCAGAGCCTCAAACACCGTGACGGCATACCCCGCTTTGGCAAGGTCGCCGGCGCAGGTCAACCCGGAAGGACCGGATCCGACCACGGCGACGCGGTGCCCGTTCGGTGCCGGAACGGCGGGCGTTTCGGTCGCGTACGTGTTGTGCCAATCCGCCACAAAGCGCTCCAGCCGCCCGATGCCGACTGGCTGTCCCTTGATACCCCGGACGCAGTGCATCTCGCACTGCGTTTCCTGCGGGCAGACGCGTCCGCATACGGCAGGCAGAGAGGAGGAAGTATGGATAACACGGTACGCCTCCTCAAACTCTCCCGCTGCAACGTGCGCGATGAATTCCGGAATGCGGATGCTGACGGGGCATCCCGTCACGCACGCCGGATTTTTACAGTTCAGACAGCGTGCTGCCTCAGCGAGCGCAGTCTGCTCATCGTAGCCAAGAGCGACCTCATCAAAATTGTGTGCGCGCACGGCGGGATCCTGCGTCGGCATGGGGTGCTTCTCCGGGGACATATTCCGCGTAACCGCCATCTCAGTGCACCTCCTTCCGGTAGAGTGAGCACGCCGCCTCGCGGGCATGCTGCTCAAAATCCCGGTACATGGTGCTCCGGGACATGGCTTCATCAAAATCAACAAGGAAGCCGTCAAAATCCGGTCCGTCCACGCAGGCAAATTTGGTTTCTCCGCCAACGGTCAGGCGGCAACCGCCACACATACCGGTCCCATCGATCATGATCGGGTTCATGGATACCACAGTCGGGACGCCGAACGGACGCGTGGTCGCAACCACAAACTTCATCATGACCAGCGGTCCGATGGCGATGACCTCGTCATACTGTTCGCCAGCCTCGATCTGCTCCTTGAGCGGCAACGTGACCACGCCCTGCCGTCCGGCAGAACCGTCATCCGTCATGACAGCCAAACGATCCGAGCAAACTCGGAATTCGTCCTCCAGAATAAGCAGGTCGCGGGAGCGGAAGCCGATGATTGCGTGGACTTCACAACCACGCCGATGCAGTTCCTCGGCAATGGGCAGAGCAATGGCACAGCCGACACCGCCGCCGACCACGCACACCCTATGCAATCCTTCCAGTTCGGTAGGTTTTCCCAGCGGTCCCACGAAATCCTGAATGCTGTCCCCGACGTTCAGCCGCCCCAGCGCATCGGTGGTCGCGCCGACCGTCTGGAAAATGATGCGGACGGTGCCCGCCGCGCGGTCATAGCCGGCGACAGTCAGCGGAATGCGCTCCCCCTCGGCATCCACACGCAGAATGATAAACTGCCCCGCCTGCGCCTTGGCAGCAACCAACGGCGCGTCAATGTCCATTGCAATAACCGTTGGGTTCAGCACCCGTTTGCGTACAATTCGATACATATACACGGTTCCTTTCCGAAATCCTCAATAATCCACTTTACTTTATTATAGCACATTGCGGGAAACAAATCAAGACGGAACCGACAATTTTCCGGAAATCAGTTATTGTGCTGCACGCGGAAAGCGGCATTATCTCAAATACCTCTTGCATTATTCACGCAAATATGCCATAATAGATACGAAGGGCAGTATGTATCAAACCTTTGGTGCCGCCAAGGCAGATGCAGCCTAAAATTTCCACGTTGATGAGAAAGGAACGATCGAAAATGTGTACAGCCGCAACCTACAAAACAAAGGACTTCTACTTTGGGAGAACCCTGGACTACGAGTTTTCATACGGAGATCAGATCGTTATCACGCCGCGCAACTTTGTATTTGACCTGCGGAACGGCAGTCGGTTGAAAAGCCATTACGCCATGATCGGAATGGCGTGCGTGATGCAGGCGTACCCCCTGTACTATGACGCGGTGAACGAAAAGGGACTGGGTATCGCAGGGCTGAATTTCGTGGGGAATGCCAGTTACAGAAAGCCCGCCGGGGGAAAGGACAACATCACGCAGTTTGAACTGATCCCGTGGTTGCTCGGGAAATGTGCCTCCGTAAAGGAGGTGCGGCAGGCGTTGGAAAATCTGAATCTGACCGACACACCGTTTTCCGATAATCTGCCGCTTGCACAGCTGCACTGGATCATCGCAGACCGAGATGCATGCATTACCGTAGAATCGGTGCAGGACGGGTTGAAAATCTATGACAATCCGGTAGGAGTGCTGACCAACAATCCCCCGTTCAATTACCAGATGTTCAACCTGAACAACTATATGCACCTTGCGCCGGAAAACCGCGGGAATACTTTCTCGAAGCAGTTGGAACTGGATCAGTACAGCCGCGGGATGGGCGCCATGGGGCTTCCCGGCGACCTGTCCTCTCAGTCCCGGTTTGTCCGCGTGGCTTTTGTAAAAATGAATTCGCTTTCCGGCGATTCGGAGGAGGAAAGCGTCAGCCAGTTTTTCCACATCCTCGGCAGCGTAGACCAGCAACGCGGTTGTTGCAGACTGGGCACAGACAAGTATGAGATCACCCTGTACACTTCCTGCTGTAACACCGACAGAGGAATCTACTACTACAACACTTACGACAACCATCGGATCACCGGCGTGGATATGCACAAGGAAAATCTGGACGGCAAAAATCTGATATGCTATACGCCCGTGACAGGCGAACAGATATATATGCAGAATTGAGCCGGAAGCCGGATTGCCACGCTGACGTTTCCTTCGTCTCTGTTCCATCCTCTCGCCGTGCAGGAACCATAATCTGATGACAGAATCCCCGGGAATCAAAAGATTCCCGGGGATTCACAGCCTCAAACAATGCGATCCGGTATCGGGCGGTCACTCCGCCCGATCGTTCTCGGATGCGTCCTGCGCGAGGGCGTCCGGCTCCGCGTCGCCGCCATTGCCGGTCAGATCGTCCTCCGGCGCCGAGACAGGCGGACGGTTGCGTCCGGCATCCCGCGCGCTTCCGCCGTCCCTTGCATCCTCTCCGGGACGCAGTCCGGGCGCCTGCAGGGATACCGCTTCCCGCTTATAGCGGCGAGGCGCGGAATCGGTCTGATTGCGCAGACTGACCTTGACCTCGCCGAGAATGGGCAGAACCTCCGTGACCACGCCGGGACCGTCCGGAGTCACGACAAAGCTGCCGGGAGCCGGCGAGCGGCGCAGCTCTTCCTGGTACGTCTCGTGCTCATACCGCAGGCAGCACATCAGCCGCCCGCAGCAACCGGAAATCTTGGAGGCATTGAGCGACAGGTTCTGCTCCTTTGCCATCTTCATGGAAACCTGCCCGAAATCGGTCAGAAATGTACTGCAACACAGGGGGCGTCCGCAAGGTCCCAACCCGCCGATCATGCGCGCCTCGTCCCGGATTCCGATCTGCCGCAGTTCGATCCGGATATGAAACACGCCGGCAAGATCCTTGACCAGTTCCCGGAAATCCACGCGTCCGTCGGACGTGAAATAGAACAGCAATTTGGAGTTATCAAACGTATACTGCGCCGCAACCAGCTTCATATCCAGTTTGTGGGCAAGGATTTTCTCGACGCCGATGCGGTAGGCATCCGCCTCGCGCTGGCAGTTCTGGCTGTGGTGCCGGAGATCCTCCTCGGTAGCCAGCCGGATGAGCGGACGAAGCGGCTGGACGACCAGCGATTCGTCCACCATGCGGTTTCCCATGCAGACTTCACCGAACTCCTGTCCGCGTGCCGTCTCCACAATCGCCGCTTGCCCGACCTGACAGCGGACTTTTCCGGGGTCAAAGAAGTAAGTCTTTCCGCCGGGGCGGAAGCGAACGCCGACAATGACGGTCTTCCCTGCCGGGATTACGTCCGGGATCTGCCGGCTCTGCGGCGTGTACAGCTCATACTGCAGGATGCGGTCTATATCGGCGTTGCTCGGCACATAGGCATCCGGGCTGACATCCGGCTCGACCGGCACGTCGTCGATGAGCAGACTGTCCATCCGGGGCAGTTCGGTCGCACGGGACGCATGGCGCGGCACGCGCGTCGGGCGCCCCGTAGAACGCGGTTGCTGTGCCGGAGCCGGCTTGCCGCGCTTATCGGCAGACGGCTTGCCTGTCGGTTTTCCGTCTGTCGGTCTGTCAGCGGCTTTGACTTTGCCTGCATCGGCGGGTTGCCGATTGGCAGTCGCGTCGGCAACGGATCCGGCGGGAACCGGCATTCTGCCGCCCCGACGGCGCTCACTGCTCCATACGGTCTTGGCACTCCGCCCCTGCCCGGCTCCGGGTGCGCCTGCCTCGGCTGTCCCGGCGGCATCGCGCGACGGACCCCCTTGCGGCTGGCTCTTTCCCCTGCCGTCCGCAGGTCTGTTGCCGGCGGGAGGACGGCGCCTGTTGCCGGCAGGCTGTCGGCTGCCTTCCGCTTTTCCCGTGCGGGCTTCCGGTGCGCCTGCCGGAGCCGCCCCGGCGTCTGTATTTCTCAGCTTTTCGTCATCCATACTCGTTTTCCTTTCCGATACCGGACGGTGCCGGCGGTTCGCCCTCAGGCGTGGGATATCTCCTGCGCCATACGCGTCAGCGTCAGGCGCACATTTCCGTTGCTTTCCAACGCTCCGCGCGCTTTCCAGACTGCGTCATACAGCCGGATCAGGGCACGCGATGTGAAGCGATCCGCCAGATCAGCCGCCGCATCCCGATCCGTGAAAAAGACCGTGCGGATGTCCTCCGTGCGTTTGAGCAGTACAAGATCGCGTACCGCCAGATGCAGATCCGCCAGAATGTCGCATACGGCATCCCGCTTTGTGTCCCATCCGTAAATCGCCGTCATGATCTCGTCCGCCCGGCGGTCAGCCAGACACGCAAGCAGAGCCTCGCACCGTTCCCGGTTGCGCAGAATCGGCGCCAGCGTGCGCGGATCGGACAGCGCCAGCGCCCGCCCGATACTTCCGTTTGCCTGAAGGAGCAGGGCGGCGGTCTCCTCCTCGGAAAGACAGCGTCCGTGCGCCGCCAGCGCATCCCGGACATCATCGTCCGGCAACGGTGCAAGCCGCAGCACCGGAGCGCGACTGCGAACGGTCTCCAGCAGTGCATCTGTGCCGTTGCACAGCAGGAGAAACAGCACGTAGGCGGGCGGCTCCTCCAACGTCAGCAACAGGGCATTCTGCGCCTGCACGGTCATGGTTTCGGCGTCCTCTATGATGTAGATTTTGGTATCCAGCCGGTTGGGCGGATTCAGCACGTCCTGCCTGAGAAACCGAACGCTGTCCACGCCCAGTGTAGCCTTGCCTTCCCGCCCGATAACGCGGACATCGGGGCTGATTCCCTCCAGTATGCGCCTGCAGTCCTCGCACCTGCCGCAGGGCAACGGTGCGTCCGCCGGGGACTGTACCGGAGGCAGGGAGTCAAACATGCCCAGTTGATTTTCATCCGCCGCCGTCCGTTGACCGGGGCGGTTGCGGCACGCAATGGCACCGCACAGCCAACGCGCGAGCGTATGCCGACCGCTACCCGGCGCGCCATCCAGGATGTAAGCGTGATTCAGTCTTCCCTCGCGCACGTCGCGCCGGAGCCTGTCCAGCAGGGGGGCGTTCCCGACGACAGAAAAACCCTGACCGCCCACGTCTTCCATACCATCGCCCTCCCTCTCACAGATACATTACAGCAACGTACAGTATAGCAGAAAATCGGTGGATTGTCAAGACCGCGCGTGCGGTTATACGCAGTAACAGAAAGCAATTTCTTTAGCGGAAGATTTTCAAAGTCCGGACGGCAACGGCAAATCGGGAAATTATTTTCCGTTTTCCTATTGACAAACCGCGCGGAATGGTCTATAATACCTGCATACCGTGTTGGTAGGTATATATGGTTTTGCAAACTGCAAAGGAGAAAATACACTATGTCTGCCGTTTACACTTCCGCCGATCAGCTGATCGGCAAAACGCCACTGCTGGAGCTTACCCATATCGAGAAAAGGTTGGGTCTGAACGCCCGGATTCTTGCCAAGCTGGAGTACTTCAATCCGGCGGGATCCGTAAAGGACCGCATCGCCAAAGCCATGATCGACGATGCCGAGGAAAAGGGATTGCTGAAGCCCGGATCCGTCATCATTGAGCCGACCTCGGGCAATACGGGAATCGGACTTGCATCGGTGGCGGCAGCACGCGGCTACCGGCTTGTCATCGTCATGCCGGAAACCATGTCCGTAGAACGCCGCCAGATTATGAAGGCATACGGTGCCGAACTGGTGCTCACCGACGGCAGCAAGGGCATGAAAGGCGCCATCGAAAAGGCTGACGAACTGGCAAAGGAGATCCCGAACAGCTTTATTCCGGGGCAGTTTGTCAATCCTGCCAATCCCAAAGCCCACTTTGAGCATACTGGTCCCGAGATTTTTGAGGATACCGACGGCGAGGTCGATATTTTCGTGGCAGGGGTCGGCACAGGCGGCACCGTCACCGGCGTCGGGCAGTACCTCAAATCCCGCAAGCCGGAGGTTCGGGTCATTGCCGTGGAGCCTGCAAGCTCGGCGGTGCTGTCTACCGGCGTAGCGGGCCCTCACAAGATTCAGGGAATCGGTGCCGGCTTTGTTCCGAAGGTGCTGGACACGAAGGTATATGATGAAATCATCACGGTGTCCAATGAGGACGCCTTTTCCACCGGAAAGCTGATCGGCAAGAGCGAAGGCGTTCTGGTCGGCATCTCGTCCGGCGCGGCGGTACATGCGGCAGTGGAGCTTGCCGGACGGCAGGAAAACGCCGGCAAAACCATCGTCGTGCTTCTGCCCGACACCGGCGATCGTTACCTGTCCACGCCCCTGTTTGCTGACTGACTCCATACGTGAGAGCTCTTTGCTGCACAGGGCAGCCGAACACGTATCGGAAGGAGGAAATGTCATGATTTCAACACGCGGGCGGTATGCCATCCGGGTGCTGCTGGATATGGCGGAACACCGGGGCGCAGGATACGTTCCCCTGCGGATGATTGCCCATAGGCAGGAAATATCGCTCAAGTACATCGAGCAGGTCATGCCGCTTCTGACGGGCGCCGGCATGGTGGAAGGCATTCACGGGCGTGGCGGTGGCTACCGCTTATGTATGAAGCCAACCGAGATCCGCATCGGGGATATTCTGCGGCTGACGGAAGGAGATCTTGCCCCTGTAGCCTGCCTGTCCGGCAAAGCGGGCGGGTGTGACCGCGCCGCCAACTGCCGCACCCTGCCTATGTGGAAAAAATACTACGAGTTGACTACCGCCTACTTTGACGGTATCACGCTTGCCGATCTGTCGGACACGCCGAGCGGCGGGGATTACGTTATATAAGTCAACGCCGGCAGCGTTGCCGCATGCGCCGCTCGCTGTCCAGCCGGAGACGCTCCAAAAAAGAGTTCTTTCTTTTCCCGTACTTCCGTGAAAAATATACCTTGACAACAGGCGGAGCCCGTGCTATAATACCGCCGATTTCCGATTCCGGAGGGATTGGTATATGACTGAAACAGAACCCCAAAACGGCAAGCGCGCATCGCTGCTCCGGCGGCTCTCCCAGCCGGTCGATCTGACGGCAGGAACGCCCTGGCGCGTCATCCTGCGCTATGCCGTACCGATTATGATTTCCTACCTGCTCCAGCAAATCTATGTACTGACCGATGCGGTCATCTGCGGGCAGGTGCTGTCTGCGGAGGAGGTGGCAGGTGTCAACGACACGTTCCCGCTGACCTTCATCTTCCTGCAATTCGCCTTCGGTTGTACGGCAGGGTTTTCCGTTCTGACCGCGGGATGCGTAGGCGCGGGCGACAGGCGGGGCGTGCGGCGCTCCTTCGCGGCACAAATCTACCTGTCGCTCGGCATATCGGTTGTTCTGACCGTGCTGTCGGTCGTGCTTCTGCCGTGGATGCTGGGACTTATCCATGTTACGCCGATCAACAAGACGGTGTATGACGCCGCCTATATCTACTGTCTCGTCATCTTCCTCGGCATCTTTGCCCAGATGGGCTACAATTTCATCTGCGGAATCCTGCGATCGTTCGGAGATTCGGTCACGCCGCTGGTATTCCTGGTTTTCTCTACACTGCTCAATGTCGGACTGGATATCCTGTTCCTTGTCCCCTTCCGCATGGGTCCTGCCGGAGCCGCTATTGCGACTGTGCTGGCACAGCTGCTGAGTATGCTCGGCTGTTTTGCCTATACCCTGCTGCGCCACCCGGAATTGCGGCTCGGACGCGAGGACTGGCGCGTCGGCGGCGCCTCTCTGCTATCGCACCTGCGGCAGGGGCTGCCGCTTGGACTGCAGTTTTCGATCCTGGCTGTCGGCATCATCGTCATGCAGGGAGCGGTCGTCCGCTTTGATATAGCGGAAAACGGCATCATGGTACCGGGCACCCCGGCACAGAACGGCTTCAGCGCCGCCAATAAGCTGATCAATTTCCTTATGGCTCTGTACAACGGACTTGCCTCCGCCATTTTGGGCTTCAACGCACAGAATTACGGAAAAAGCGATTACCGCCGCATCCGGCAAGGAACGAGGCAATCGCTGATCATTATGCTCATCATGTATGCGTTCTGCCTGACTGCCGGACTGCTTCTCTCAATCGGCGGAGCGTATCAACACATTTTCATGAGCGAAGACAAGATATCCGAGGCATCCGTCCGGTTCGGGAACACCTACCTGTACGTGGATTTCATTCTGTACTTTATCCTCGGCTTTCTGATCGTTACCCGCAGTGCCGTGCAGGGCATCACCAAGGTCGGGTACGTACTGGGGGCGGGCGTTGCGGAATTGGTGTCACGGGTGTTGATCTGCGCATACCTGCCGGCGCTGGTCAACGGCGGTGCGACAGATGCATCGGCGTCGTTGGCATCGTTCGCGGCTGTGTGCTTCGGCGACCCCGGCGCATGGTTGCTGGCTTCCCTGGTTCTGCTGGTGCCGACAGTAAAGTACATCTTCCGGATGCAATACAAAAAGGAAGTTTCCGGTTGATCGCCGAGGGACCGTACCGGCATAATAAAAGTCACCCGCGCGGTATTCCTGAACCGCGCGGGTGTTTTTTCGTCGTGAAAAGTTCCCATATGTATGTACGCAAGCAACAGAGAAGCCCCGGAGAAAACCTCCGGGGCTGGGATTCCGGGCAAGCCGGAAGCTTATCTCTTGGAGAACTGGGGAGCGCGACGGGCGGCCTTCAGACCGTACTTCTTACGCTCCTTCATACGAGGATCGCGGGTCAGGAATCCGGCAGCCTTCAGGGCGGGACGGTACTCGGCATCCGCCGCGTTCAGGGCGCGGGCAACACCGTGGCGGATAGCACCAGCCTGACCGCTGATACCGCCACCGCTGACGGTAGCCACGATATCAAACTTACCGACCGTGCCGGTAACGCCGAAGGGCTGGTTGACAATCAGCTTCAGGGTCTCCAGTCCGAAATACTCGTCGATGGAGCGCCCGTTGATGGTGATCTCACCGTTTCCGGGGTACAGACGAACGCGGGCGACGGACTTCTTGCGACGACCGGTACCGTAGAAGTAGGGCTTTGCACTTGTATACATGAATTTGTCCTTCCTTTCCTCTGATTACAGGTCGTACACCTGGGGCTTCTGCGCCTCATGGTTGTGGGTGGCACCTGCGTACACCTTCAGACGGGTGAATGCCTTGCGGCCGATGACGGTATCGGGCAGCATTCCCTTGACTGCCAGCTCCATAGCTCTCTCGGGCTTGGTCGCCATCAGCGTCTTGTACTGAACCTTCTTCATACCGCCGATGTAGCCGGAATGATGGTAGTAGTACTTGTCGGTCATCTTGTTGCCGGTCAGCACCGCCTTCTCCGCGTTGACGATGATAACGAAGTTACCGCAATCAACATGGGGGGTGAAGGTCGGGTCGTTCTTACCGCGCAACAGGTCGGCAGCGGCGACGGCAGTCTTACCGAGGGGCTTCTCAGCCGCGTCGATGACATACCACTTGCGCACCACAGACTCTTTTTTCTGCATGAATGTGGACATCTTGTCTTCCTCCAATCAATTTTTCGCGGGAAGCGGCACCACGCATGGCATACCTCTCCCGCACAACGGCGCTATTATACCATATCTGCCCCTGCCTGTCAAGCCCTTTTTCGAAATTATTTTGATTTTTTGATTTACATGTATGCAAGCTCCCGTTTCCTTGCGTTTTCGCGTGTTTTTCTGTACGTCACTGCCTCGCCGTTTCGCTTTTTCATTGGCATACGTCGGACGATTGCTTCATACACTGCGGGTGATAACGCCGGAATCCCCGGTGAAGTACGCAAAAGAAAGGATCGGAACTACATATGGAAGCAAACTATCTGCCGGAGGGTCAGCTGCTGACCTCCGCCGCCAATCGGGATGCCTGCTCATCCCTGCCGATGCTGGAACGGGCGCAGGCATCGGGTGCCATTCTGGAGGGCACTGCACTGCTCTGCGACAGCGAACTGAATCTGCACATAGACTTCCCCGCCCTGCCCGGGGTTCGCGGCATTATCCCACGCGAGGAGGCGGTGTACACACGTCCCGGCGAGCCGGTCAAAGATATCGCCATTCTCACGCGCGTCGGCAAAGCGGTCTGCTTCAAGGTGCAGGGCATTGACACACCGGACGCCGAAGGACTGACGACCGTCCGCCTGTCCCGCCGTGCGGCACAGGCGGAGTGCGCCGCCGTATATATCGCCGATCTGGCTCCCGGCGACGTCGTCCGGGGACGTGTCACGCATCTGGAGAGCTTCGGAGCATTCGTAGATATCGGATGCGGTCTGTGTTCCCTGCTCCCCGTGGATGCCATGTCCGTCTCGCGCATCCGGCATCCGCGGGAACGACTGTATAACGGGCAGCTGATCTGGGCAGTCGTGCGCTCGGTGGATCGGGACAGCGGGCGGATTGTTCTGACCATGCGGGAACTGCTGGGAACCTGGACGGAGAATGCCGCGCGGTTTGAACCGGGGCAGACGGTCGCGGGAATCGTCCGGAGCGTGGAGGAGTACGGCGTGTTCGTTGAACTGGCGCCAAACCTGGCAGGACTTGCCGAGCTGCGGGACGGTGACCGCGAAATGGCGCAGGCACTGGTCGGCAGGACGGCTGCCGTATTCATCAAGAGCATCACGCCGGAACGCATGAAGGTCAAGCTTGTGCTGATCGACGCCTGCCGGAACGAGCCGTTGCCTGCCCCCCGGCTGGATTATTTCATCCGAGGCGACCGCGTCCCGCATATTGACCGATGGGTCTATTCTCCCCTCGGCGCCAAACGGTTTATGGGAACGACCTTTTCGTAACGCCTCTGCCGATCCGGTACTGTCGCAGGCTGCAACAAGGCAAAAATGAAGAGAGGCTCGCTGTTTTCACAACGAGCCTCTCTGGAGCTGGTAATCAGATTCGAACTGATGACCTCGTCATTACCAATGACGTGCTCTACCAACTGAGCTATACCAGCATTCCTGCCGACCTGCACAGTATACCACATAACGACGTTTTTGTCAAGTGGTTTTGCAAAAATATTTTGCGCTCTTCAAAACAAGTCCTGATTGCAGAAATTTTCAAATTCACTGACGGATGCCGCAGGTATTCCGCGGTGTTGACCCCGCGAAAACCGTTTGGCTTTTGCCCAGGCTTATCGCGATTTGCTACCCATGCGTACATAATCCCCTTTTTTTCTTTCCTGTCCAGGATTATGTCCGCAGGCCCCACACCGATTTCTATCACTACAAAGAAAGGCATCTTGTCGAATGCTTTTTCATGAAAATCAAAGACCATCGCAGAATCGCTATGCGCTTCGAAAAGCTCGCTTGCAGATTCCTCGCCTTCATTCATCCGTCTGATGCTCCGGGCTTTGCTCAATACGCTGTTTTTCGGTGCGTTTTGGTTCGGGCTGGTTCAGCTCGGCGCCGAACAGGTGCTCTTCGGGTTGCCGGAGTTCGTCCCGACACTCTGCACGGCGGCGGGCGGAACCGGCACGCTGATCCTGCTGGCAGTCAACCTGTTCCTTCCCTTCGCACACCGCCGTGCCCTCTGATATTTTATCCTTCGGTTGGAGGAACCGGCGGAACAGATTTCAAAACTTCTTTCAGTTCCTCGATGGTGTTGGCTTTCGCCCAAGCGGACATTCCCGGCTTCCAAACCAAGGACTGTCCTCCAAACTGACCTGCCTGCGCCATTTGAGCTAAAGTGGCAAAATTGAATGGACCGGCGGCTTGACCGTTCACGGCAACATTGTATACAGTTTCAGGAACGGGCGGTGGAACGGCTCCCTTCATTTTATTCATACCGCTCATCGCGTCCTGCATTGTACCCGCAATGTTATTTGCAATAACACCGCCCATAGCGATTCCGGTCATCATCGCGGCAGGGTTAAATCCCGCAGAAGACCCGTTGCCCAAGTTCACAGAACCGGCGCCGTTTGCCCCCATTTGACCGAGCGCGTTTGCTCCGGCAATACCGACCTCCGCTTGCTTCTCCGTTTGGAAAGCACCGAGGTTTGCGGTTTGAGTCTGTTTGTGCTGCGCGTAGGCACCTTCTTCACGCTGAATACGCAAAGTCTCTTCATAATTTTCCATATTGATTCTTTGCGTATCGTGAATGGTTTTGATTTCGGCTTCTGCCTTGGCAACAGTAGTGGCATAAGTAATATTTTGGGTAACAGCTTTCAACTGCGTATAGCCCTCACTCGACTTATCGACATCAATATCTGCGACATCAATGCTTGTAACGGTAACGCCGAATTCATTACTTAATCTGTCCTGAACGTCGCAAACAATCAGGTCATTGATTTGCCCGATTTGCTTTTCAATTTGAATTACGGACATATCATTTTTGGCAGGAACATTGGTAACCGTATTCTTTACATATTTTGTCAAGGCATCTTTGATTTGCTTATCAAAAGTCTCTTGGTTGAATTCTTCCAGACGGTGAAGTTTGATGAACTCACGGTAATCCTTAATTTGGAATGTCATGGTGCCTCTAACGGCAATCGGCACTCCAAAATCCTGAAAGCGCGGATCGTATACATCAAAATACGGAATTGCAAATCTGGACTGAACAACCTTAGCAAGATTGATAAAGTATACCTCTGCCTGGAACGGAGAATTTCCATCGTATGCCAAGCCACGGAACCCGGAAAGAATCGGTAGGTTCTTTGTGGAAATCATTTCGTCGAAAGGTCCCTCAACAAAATCCTGGAAAACTCCGCCTTTTTGCTTGTATACAAATACAGCAACGGAGCCATCTTTTACTCTTAATGACGAGCCCCATCTGATTGCATTCTCACGTTTATTATTGCCGGATTCGCTACCAACCGGATGCCATTTCCAAATCAAATAATCCGGCTCATCACAACGGATAACATCGGCAATAATGCCGCCTCTTTTTAACAAGCCCATTGATTCTCTCCTTTCGGTCTTTGATTATTTGTGGTGATATCTGATTATAACAGGTGCGTCAGCAGAAACCCATCCACCTTTGTCATAGGATGTATCACCATTGATTGATATTTCCTCAACTTCGCCCTCCGCGTTCATGAGTTTGTCCATCCAACCCACGATGGCATCATAGGTGTAGGGCTCGGCTTTGACATTTGTAAAACCCGCCGATTCAAATATTGTTACCACATCTGTATATCGATCTCCATAAAAATTCTTTGTCGGAATTTGAACTTGACCGTCGTGGTTTTCACTTTGACCTTGCAGTTCTTTAATTCTTGCAATTAAATTTGATCGTGTTTCGGTCCAACTGCTACTGTAATTATCGCTCATAGCATATGCTGCGGTTAATGCGGCATCATAATTTCCCTCGGCAATATATGCTTCGACTTGCTTAACTTGTTTCTCAAGTTTTTCCTCGCCGCCGCCGACTCCTATAAATCTGCCGATTCCCATAAATAATAGGGGAATAAAAGCCATTAGCAAGATAAAAGGAAGCATAATTTTGACGAACTCATTTCCAAAGATGCCCTTAACCACTTTCCCACCCACGGATGTGACTTTAGCAGTATTCAAAGACTTTTTCTTTTTTTCATATAAGTCTTCAATCTTTTTTAGTTCGGGCGTATCAGTTAGCATTAAAGAAGCCTTTTGACATGCCTGCTCAAATTTTGCCATCCATGCCTCAGAAATCTCCTGCTGAGAAACACCGCCAGACTCAACAACAGTATCACGTGTATAGGCAGATGTATCAATGTTGGAAGAAGCTAAAATAGCAAACTCCAAAATATCTTCTTTCGTATTTGGAATCACAAACGTGCGAATCAAGTCAACTTTTTTCTCATTTGAGGTTGTCGATGCATATCGGCGCGCAAAATCGCTGACAGACTCGGCACCGTCTGCTCCTCTAAGCTCATATCCGCACTCCGGGCAGTTTTTTACAAAGGATGCTAACCCCGTCCCACAGTTGGGGCATTTATGTATTGCTCCATCGTAGGTTGTTTTACGAGCGGTTGACTTGGGCGGTTGCGGATTGGAAGCCATTTTGTTTCCGCAAGCACCGCAGAATTTTGCGTTATCATCGACCTGCGCTCCGCAATTTGTACAATAAGCCATTTTTATATACCCCTTATTAGAGAATTTCCTTCCTTTTTGCAACAGTTCAAGCAAAAATACCTTTTCTGCATTTTTTGCATACTTTAGCAGTATTATACAGCTAAACATGGAAACTGTCAAGAGCGAATTGAACGAATTGGTGCGAAACAGCGTGGAGGAAACGTTGATTGCGCTTTTGAACAAGGAAGCAGAGGAACTGATGAAAGCGGCGAAGTATGAGCGCACCGAATAACGTATCAGAGGGGTAGCTCACAGCCACCCCTCGTGCGTTTGTTTATACTCTTTCAGCAGTGCGTCCGCTTCACAAAGCAATCGGTTCGCCTCCCGCCTGCTGTACACTGTTGCACCGCTGGCGCAGGCGTGCCCCCCGCCCCGGTATTGTGCGGCAAGCCCGTTGACGGATACGAACCGCGAACGCAGACGCACACGTACCGACACAAGCCCGGCGCGCGCTCCCTCGGTTTCCCTGTACTCAATGAAAGCAATCCAGATAAGGCTCCCGCGGATGCTGTCCAGCGCCGTGACCATGGAGCCCGCCGCCTCGGTGTTCAGTCCGAAACGTTCCTGCGTGGCAAGGCTAAGATACACCGACGCCACGCCGTTTTCGCTGATCCGCATATGACTGTACACATACGCCCGCAGGCGCAGCTTGGCGGCATCATCCAGGTACAGGTTGGCATACAGACGCTCGGTGTCAATGCCGGCATCCAGCAGGATCGCCGCCCGGCGCAACGTGTCCCCCGTCACCTCGCGGAAGCGGAATCGCCCACTGTCCGTCACCATACCAAGGTACAGGTACTCCGCCGCCCCGGCGGTCAGCGTCAGGCGGTCGGCAAAGGTCAGATAAAAATCCGTCACCATCTCGCAGGTGGAGGAAAAAGTCGGATCCACCCAGGAAATGTCGCCGTAGGGATCCACGTCAGGGTGGTGGTCAATCTTGACGACTGTCCCGCCCGTGAGCGCCAGCGGATTGGACAGGCGGTCGGTCGTCGCACAGTCCAGGCACAGCACCAGCGCGTCTGCGTACGCATCCGCCGGGATGGGCGCATCCTCCCCGCCTGTAAAGGCAAGGTGGTCGGCGCTGTCGCTGTTGATGACCAGCACGCGCTTGTCCGGAAACCCGGCACGCAACAGCGCGGCAAAGCCCTTGGTTGACCCGACCGCGTCACCGTCCGGACGGACGTGACGGCACAGGACAACCGTTTGCGCATCGGCTATGCACTGAAAGATCTGCTCCCGCACTGCCCGGTCAGCGGGATTCCCGGTTCCGATCCCCATAGCCGCTCAGACCGTCTCAACCTTAAGCAGGTTGGTGTTGCCGGAAGTGCCGTTAACCATACCGCCGGTCAGGATGAGTCTGTCCCCCTTGCGCAGGCGGAAGGTCTTGATAGCCGCCTGCTTTGCCTGGTAGAACAGCACATCAATGGATTCGTACTGCTCCATCAACACCGGCGTGACGCCCCACGAAAGTGCCAGCTTGCGCCAGGTGCGTTCGTTGGTAGTCAGTCCCAGAATGTCCACCGGGGAGCGGAAGCGGGAAACCATGCGCGCCGTCATACCGGACAGCGAGCAGACTGCAATGACTTTGGCATTCATGTCAATGGCAAGTCCGCAGGTGGCGTGCGACAGGGCATCCACGGTGTTCTTGATCTTGAATTCCGCTTCGGCGAAGCGGGCGGCGTAGTTGATCCCCTTCTCTGCCGTCTCGGCAATCCGTGCCATGGTCTCGACCGCTTCGACCGGATACTTTCCTGCCGCCGTCTCGCCGGAAAGCATAATGGCACTGGTGCCGTCATACACGGCGTTCGCCACATCGGATATCTCGGCTCTCGTCGGGCGGGGATTGTGGATCATGGACTCCAGCATCTCGGTTGCGGTGATGACACGCTTCCCCAGCAGGCGGCATTTGGTAATCAGCTTTTTCTGAATGGCAGGCAGCTCCTCGAAGGGAATCTCCACACCCATATCGCCGCGCGCCACCATGATGCCGTCGCACGCGGAGCATATTTCCTCGATATTGTCCACACCGGACTGGTTCTCGATTTTGGCTATCAGATCAATATCGGAACCGCCGTGCGCCTGCATAAACTCGCGGACATCCAGCAGATCCTGCTTGCAGGAGACAAAGGAACAGGCAACATAATCCACGCCGTTCTCGATGCCGAAGGCAAGATCGCTCTTGTCCTGCTCGTTGAGATACACCTGCCGGAGCACCTTGCCGGGAAAGCTCATGCTCTTGCGGTCGGACAGTTCTCCGCCGATCAGAACGGTGCAATGGATATCCGCCCCCTCGACCTCTTCCACGCGGAAGCTGAGCAGTCCGTTACTCAGCAGGATGGTGTCCCCCGGTTCCAGCTCGTGCGCCAGCTCCCGGTAATTGACCGAGACCTTCGTATCGTCCCCCACCACGTCGTCAGTCGTAAAGGTGAAGCGGTCCCCGTCCTTCAGCGTCACCTTGCCGTCCCGGAACGTCTTGATGCGGTACTCCGGTCCCTTAGTGTCCAACAGAATGGCTATGGGCAGTCCCAGCTTTTCACGTACCTTGCGTATCATGACGATACGGCGTAAATGATCCTCGTGGACGCCGTGCGAGAAGTTGAGCCGGGCAACATTCATGCCCGCCCGGCACATGGCGGTGAGGGTCGCCTCGTCATCGCAGGCAGGTCCCAGTGTGCAGACAATCTTGGTTTTTCTCATAGAAGTTGTGTTCCTTTCGGTGTATATAAAAATACAGGAATCATTGGCAGTCAAGGAAATTCCGGCAGTCAAGGAAATTCCGGATATCCCCGATAACCTCATCGCGACAGGAATCGTTGAGAATCTCGTGCCGCCCGCCAGGGTACAGTTTCATGCGCACATCCGCGCCGCGCCCGCGCAGGCGATTATACACATCCGTCACGCCGCGCCCGTAGCCGCCGACCGGATCGCTGTCACCGGACAAAAGCAGTATCGGGCACCCGGCGGCGAGGGAATCCAAACATTTTCCGCTGTTGGATACACGGTTGAGCGTGACTAGATCCTGCATGGCGGACAGTGAGAATTTGAAGGTGCAGAGCGGATCGGCACGGTAGACATCGCGCACCGCGCGGTCACGCGTCAGCCATGCATACGGATCCTGCTCCGCGGCAAACTTTTTATTGTAGCCGCTGAATGCCAGTTTGTCCACAGTGGGCGACACGGCGTGACCGCCCCGGAACAGCCGGATCAGGCGTATAATCGCCAGCCCGATGCCGGACGCAGGGTTTCGCCCACCGGTTCCCATGACGATCAGCCTGTCGGGCTTACGGTACAGGTATGCCGTCGTGCGGACAATGAAGGAGCCCATGCTGTGCCCCATCAGGAAGTACGGCGGGCATTCCTCCCCCGCCCACAGTGCCGCATAGCGCCTCTCCACTGCATCGGCGAACACCGCCACATCCTGTGCCAGACGCCGCCATCCGTCCCGGTCTGCAATGTAGCCAAGCTCCCCTGCGTCACGCACCGTGGCACCGTGCCCCAAATGGTCGTAGCCGAAGCAAAGGTAGCCGTCCTCCGCCATGCGGCGGAACAGCGGATCGTACCGGGCGATGTGCTCGGTCATGCCGTGCACGACATGGAACAGCCCGCGCACCCTGCCTTCCGGACGGTATACACGCCCGGCAAGGGTGTGCATACCGTCCGAGGACGGAACGCGCATCTCTTCATACAGAATACTCATAGCATTCTCTCGCTTTCGTGTGTACATCTCCGGTAGGTTTCTTAGCCTCCGCGCCGCGTTGCGTGTGGGGAAGCCCTCGCAACGCCCCGTATTCTCCGCCTGTCAGAATACGCGGCACGCCTCAACGGCGCGATGCCAGCCGGACAGGAGCGCTTCCCGCTGATCTGGGGACATGGATGGCGTAAAGGAAGTCCCGGCACGCAGGGTTGCCTGCACGGCATCCCGATCGGGGAACAGCCCGCACGCAAGCCCCGCCAGCGATGCAGCACCGCGTGCGGTCGCCTCCATGGACTCCGGACGGAACACAGGCAGGTCAGATATGTCCGCCTGGAACTGCATCAGGAAATCGTTTGCCGCTGCGCCGCCGTCCACGCGGAGTGCCCGGAGCGCCCCCATGTCTGCCTCCATTGCCCGTATGACGTCGTTTGTCTGGTAAGCGACCGACTCCAGCGCCGCCCGGATCAGGTGCTTTGCGCCCGTCCCGCGCGACAGTCCCAGCACTGCCCCACGCGTGTGCATATCCCAGTAGGGCGCGCCAAGTCCGGTAAACGCCGGAACAACGTACACGCCGCCGCTGTCGGTCAGCTTTTCGGCGAAGTATTGACTGTCATCCGCCTCGTTGATGAGGTGCAACTCATCACGCAGCCACTGAATGACCGCCCCCGCCACGAACACGGAGCCCTCCAGAGCGTACTCGGTCGGATCGCCGAGGCAGGTCGCCGCGACCGTAGTCAGCAGACCGTTGGAGGACGTGACGCGCTCGCGCCCGGTGTTTGTCAGCAGGAAACAGCCTGTCCCGTATGTGTTCTTCCCTTCCCCCGCCCGGAAGCATCCCTGCCCGAACAGCGCCGCCTGCTGATCGCCTGCGATGCCGCAGATGGGCAGTCTTGCCCCCATCAGGTCGGTGTAACCGTAGACCTCACTGCTGGAACGCACCTCCGGCAGGATGCAGGCGGGGATATCCAGAATATGCAACAGCTGCTCGTCCCAGCAACCGCGCCCGATGTCGTACAGCATGGTGCGCGAGGCATTGGTCGCATCGGTCACATGGACGCGCCCACCGGTCAGCTTCCAGACCAGCCAGCTGTCCACCGTGCCGAACAGCAGTTCGCCTGCCTCGGCACGCGCCCGCGCGCCGGGGATATGATCCAGCATCCACTTGATCTTGGTGCCGCTGAAGTAGGCATCGGGGCGCAGACCTGTCACCGCACGGATGTACTCCCCATGCCCGGCGCGCTCCAACTCCTCGCACAGCCCCGCCGTGCGACGGCACTGCCAGACGATGGCATTACAGACCGGACGTCCGCTTGCCCGCTCCCACAGGATCGCGGTCTCGCGCTGGTTGGTGATGCCGATCCCCGCAATCTCCTCCGGTGAAACGCCGCATCGCGCCACGCATTCGGTCATGGAAGCGTACTGGTTGGCGTATATCTCCATCGGATCCTGCTCCACCCAACCCGGGTGAGGGTATTTCTGCGCAATGGGGTGCTGTGCCATGCTGACCACGCGCAGTTCGCGGTCAAACAGGATGCTGCGCGCACTGGTTGTCCCCTCGTCAAGGGCAAGTATGTACTGCTTCATACGGTGTCGTGTCTCCTTTTTCGTGATATACCACAAGGACCATCCGCCCCCGCATATGCCGATCTGCCCTTTAACGCTTACCGTTTACCGCGCATCCGCACAAGGCGGGAAACGCCCGCCGACAGCGCGGCGACCAGCGCATCCACGTCCTCCGCGGTGTTGCGGGCGGAAAAGCTGACGCGCAGGGAGCAGTCCGCCTCGTGCGGCGACAGTCCGAAGGACAGGAGCGAGGGGCTAGTCTTCCCGCCGTGCGCGGAGCAGGCAGAGCCGGACGAAACACATATTCCCTGTTCCGACAGGTAATTCAGCATGGTCTGGGACTTGATATCCGGCAAAGTCAGGTTCAGAATATGCGGCGCAGCGGCGCCCGCAGGGCGATTGACGCGCACCTCGGTGCCGGTCAGCGCCGACTCCAGTCGGTCACGCAGTGCCTGCATATGCGCCGTGTCGGCGGCAAATGCGGCAGCCCCGCGCGCGGCGGCGGCACCGAAGCCGCAGATACCCACCATATTTTCCGTGCCGGAACGCAACCCGGCTTCCTGCCCGCCGCCGATAAGGTAGGGACTGATTGCGTGCGACCGCACCAGTGCCGGCTTGATGTACAGGGCACCCACTCCCTTGGGAGCGTGTATCTTGTGCCCGCTGACCGTGATCAGATCCGCTCCGAGCGAAGCGGCGGTAAACGGCACCTTCAGGAACCCCTGCACCGCATCGCAGTGCGTGAACGTCGCAGGATTCTTTTGCTTGGCGGCGCGGAATACACGCTCCACGTCAAAGCGTGCGCCGGTCTCGTTGTTGACCATCATCAGGCTGACCAGTGCAGTCGGAATCTCCAGCGCGGCAAGGGCGGCGTCGGTGTCCAGCACCCCGCGGGGAGCGCCGATACGCACCACCTCAAAACCCTCTTGCTCCAGCCGGCGCATAACGTTTTCCACGGACGGATGCTCGCAATCGGTCGTGATAACCCGCCGCCCCGCCAGATGCTTGCCGGAAAGCAGGGTGCCGAGCAGGGCTGTGTTGCTCGCTTCGGTGCCGCAGGACGTAAAAATCAATTCTCCCGGCATCGGGCTGCTGATACCCAGCGCGTTCGCAACACACGCCCGTGCGCGGGCAAGCAGGCGGGACGCCTCCTGTCCTGCGCCATGCAGGGAGGACGGATTTCCGAAGACCTCCATCGCCTCCAGCATGGCGGACCTGGCTTCCTCACACAGCGGCGTGGTCGCACTGTTGTCCAGATAATGCCATGTCTGCATCGCCTTACCCCTTCTTGAACGGCGAGCGGAACACGACCGCCGCCTGCATGGCATCCACATCGGCAAGATGGCTGTCAAAATGTGGCTCCAACGCCGTATATGTCACAGTATACACCATGGTGGAATAGGTACAGACAGCCTGCCGCACCTTGTAGGTGTACCCACCCATTCTGTAGGTGTAGGTGTAGAGCTTTGCCTGCCTGTCGCCTATCTTTCCCGCTTCGCCGCCGGGCTCACCTTCCGCGTCGGCAGACAGGACGGTAAAGGACGGCAGTGCGTCCTCGTACTGCATACGGCACATCTCCCAGTAATCGTCAATGCTGAAGCCCTCGTCCTCCGGCATATACCCGATCATGGTCACATTGGAGCGCGAACCGTCCGCCTCGGTCACATAGACGAGATTGGCGGAGTTTTCCATGTCAGTCTCCCATGCCAGCGGCACATAGAACCGGAATGCCACGGCGTCGGTGGACACCAGCTTCATTCCCTCAGGAGCATTTCCGTCCTCCGGGATCTTCCGCGTTGCCGCACTGCCTTCGTAGGGCGTATGGTAGAAACGGATTTCCTCCTGTATCTCCTCCGCGATATCGGCATAGGTGTCAAACCTGTCGGCAGGGGCAGAGTAAGAATAGACGTAGAACCGCCCTTCAACCTTGCACAGCACCTGCCGGAACCGGTACACGGTTCCCGCTATACGCGCCGTGTACCGCAGCAGTATCGCACGGTAGCCATCTACCGTGGTTGCCAGCGGCGGATCGGTCTCGGCGTAATCATGCAACGCGCCAATCTCCCGGACGTATGCCTGCCGGAAAGCCTCCAGCGTATTTCCGCCGGCGCCGCTGTCACCGCCGTCTGTCCCGGATACCGTCTCCTCGGAGTCGGTCGAGGCATCCTCCGGTGTAAAAACGACCTGCCGCATGGTCACGGTCGTATCAATCGTGATATAAGCGCCGGAAACACCGCTGCCCGTGTTGACCGTCCACTGGGTCGGAACAAACAGGCGGAAATATTCTCCGGCACAGGTGGCATACTGGTATCCCTTCGGCACTTCGCTCTCCCCCGAGCAGGCGGGCAAAGCGGCAAGCAGGAGCAGGACAGCCAGCGCCGCCGCCGCATATCTGAGCATCCGCATCATAAAAATCCTTCCTGTATACTACTTCTTCTGCGCCCGCAGCATGGCGTCCGCCGCCGCCAGAATGCCCAGCTTGCCGGATTCATACGTCAAGCCGCCCTGAAAGAAGGCGGTGTAAGGGGGACGGAGCGGTCCGTCAACCGACATTTCAATTGAGGAGCCCTGCACGAACGCGCCCGCAGCCATGATCACCTGGTCGGCATACCCCGGCATTGCCCAAGGCTCCGGCGTTACGTGTGAATCCACCGGCGATGCCGACTGGATGCCCCGACAGAAGGCACACAGTCCCTCCGCAGACCCTGTGATGACGGTCTGGATGATATCGTAGCGCGGCTCGTTCCACGCGGGTTCCACCCGGAAGCCCAGTGCATCGAAAATATACGCCGCAAGATGCGCCGTCTTCAGCGCCTGCGCCACCGTGTGCGGCGCATAGAAAAGTCCCTTGTACATGGGTTTGTTCTGCCCCATAGTCGCACCGACCTCGGCGCCGGTTCCGGGCGAGGTTAATCGGTAGGATGCCAGCTCCACCGCGCGGCGGCTTCCCGCCAGATAGCCGCCGGTCTCCGCCATGCCGCCACCGGGATTCTTGATAAGCGACCCGATTACAAGATCCGCCCCGACCGCGCACGGCTCCCGTTCTTCCGTAAACTCGCCGTAACAGTTATCCACGACCACGAAGGAGTCCGGCGAATGTGCCCGCACGAACGCCACAAGCCCGCCGATCTCCTCCACGGACAGCGTTCTGCGGTTGAGGTAGCCCTTGGAACGCTGGACGAACACCATTTTCAGATGCCCCGCGTACTGCCGCATCTTGGCTTCAATGCCCGCCCAGTCAAAGCTACCCTCCGGGGTCAGCTCCACCGTGTCGTAGCCGACTCCGAAATCGCGCAGTGAACCGTCGCCCGGTGTTCCTGTGATGCCGATGACCTCCTCCAACGTGTCGTAGGGCTTGCCCGCGACGGAAAGCATGACATCGCCGGGGCGCAGCAGACCGAACAGTCCGACCGTCAGGGCGTGCGTGCCGCTGACAATCTGCTGGCGCACCAAAGCCGCCTCGGCACCCATAACGTCCGCCCATATCCTGTCCAGCACTTCACGCCCCTTGTCGTCATAGCCGTAGCCGCTGGTAGAATCAAAGTTGTTCGCCGCCACGCGATGCTCCCGGAAGGCGTCCAGCACCTTGGCAGTATTGGCAAACGCGATGCGGTCAATGCGTGCAAAATGCGGCGCCAGCGCCGTTTCCGCCTGCTCCGCCAGGCGAATGATAGAATCCGAAATCTGCATGTCGATCTTACTGCTCCTCAGCCGTTGTCTCTGTCGCCCCGGTCAGCCATGCCACCGTCAGGTCGGCACACGCCTCGGCGTCCGTCAGATCCAGCATCTCCACGCCCGTATGCACATAGCGGCACGGAACCGACAGCGCGGCGACCTTCACGCCCGCACGGCTGACCTGAATGGCTGCCGTATCGGTGCCGCCCGCCAGCAGGATCTCAAACTGCGTTTTGATATCCGCCGCCTTCGCCACCTGCGCCAGCTCGTCCGCAAACGGGCGGTCGCAGATGAGCGAGCTGTCCTTGAGCTTGATGGCGGCGCCGCCGCCCACCACACACGCCATAAGCTTTGCGCCGATGCCGTCTCCGGTCAGCGTTACGTCATAGACAATGGCGGCGTCCGGCTTGATCCCGTAAGTAGCCGCGCCCGCGCCGCGCAATCCGACCTCCTCCTGCACCGAGAACACAAAGTACACGTCGTCCCGGACATCCTTCCCCTTCAGCTTTTCCGCGATCCTGCACAGCACCGCGCAGCCGATGCGGTCATCAAACGGACGCCCGGCTATGCGCCGCCCACACAGGCGGGTCAGACTGCCTTCCAGCGCGCAGAAATCGCCGATCTTCACCTTGCGCTCCGCCTCACGTTTGTCTTTGGCACCGATATCCACGTACATCTTTTCCGTTTTCAGGTCAGCGGGAGCCGTGCCAGCCTCCGGAACCAGCACACCCTTGGTACCGTTTCCGAACACAACAGTGGCGTACGCCGCCGCAACGCAGTGGATGCCGCCAACCGGCGCAACGCGGATAAATCCGTTGTCGTCGATCAGCGTAACCAGAAATCCGATCTCGTCCATATGCGCGCAAAGCATGACGCTCCGGCGCTCACCCTCCGGGGCACTTCCCTGCCGGTAGGCAATGAGAGAACCCATCGCATCGTTGTATACGCGGTCACACAGCGGCGCCACGGTCATCATCAGCTTGTCCGAAACCGCCTTTTCATAGCCGGAAATACCCCGCACGGCGGTCAGAGTTTTCATTAGATTCAGCATGATTTATCTTTCCTTTCACTCGTCTTTTAATGGGGGGCTCACGGCTCCCAGTTCCGGAGCATAACCCGGAGAAGCCCGCGCAGGGCTTCATAGTCACAAAGGCGTGCCGTGACCGATGCGGTGTGCGGGTAGCGCACCGGCACCGACAAACTCACGGTACGGACGCCTGCCATGGATCGCTGGATCACGCCGCCATCCGAGGCGCCGCCCGTCCCCTGCTTGATCTGGTATGCGATGTCATGCGCTTCGGCACAGCGGCGGGCATAGGCAATCAGCGCAGGGTCATACAGCGCCGTCCGATCCGCCAGCGAAAGCACACAGCCGTCACCCAACACCGCCGTGCGCGCCGCCTCCGGCACGCCGGGCAGGTCGCAGGCATCGGTCGCACCGACCGTCCATGCCATGTGCGGCTTCACGGTATATGCCGCGACCGATGCGCCGGATATACCCACCTCCTGCCGGCAGGTGAATACGAAGTATACGTCAAACGGCATATCCGCCGGGGAATTGTACAGATCACGGATGACCTCAATCAAGACCGCACAGCCCAGCCGTCCGTCCAACGCCTTGCCCTTCAGGCAGGCGTCGTCCTTGCCGAAGGTCACGAAATCGGAGTCGAACACGCCGCAGTCCCCGATTGCCGCGTACTTCTCCGCCTCCTCCGCGCTCCCGGTTCCGATGTCCATGTACATCTTGCCGACCGGCGTCACGCGGGACCGCTCCTCGGCAGTCTGCATATGGATCGCTTTTGTGGCAATGACAGCCGACAGCTCCCGGCTCAGCGTAGCACCGTCGCGCATCCGCACGCGCCGCCCGCACAGCACGCGGGGATCCATCGCACCGATGGCGGAAAACTTCAGGTAGCCCTCCTCCGTAATCTCACGCACCATGAAGCCCACCTCGTCCATATGAGCACAAATCATCAGCCTGGCAGGCTCGTCCGCCCGGTAATCCAGCCCGCGCCCGCGCACCAGCGCAATGAGGTTGCCTGCCCTATCGGTCGTGACAAGCGCGGCATCCCCAATCTGCTCACGTATGACGCGCCGCACCTCGTCCTCACATCCGGACGGACCGAAGCACATCGACAGCTCCCGGATAAGCTCCACACCGTAATACTGCTGTTTCATCTTCCGAACACCTCCGCAATACGCCGTGATCTGACAAATTCCCGCACGCCCTGCGACAGTGCCTTGGCGTCCTCCATAGCTAGAATCTCCGCCGCCGAATGCATACTCTTGATAGGCATACTCCACAGCACAGTCGGAATCCCCTCCGCCGCATTGTTGACCACATTGGCGTTGGTTCCGGTGCTGCCAGCCGCCGCCTCCGGCACAAAAGGAATGTGCGCCGCGCGGCACAGCTCCATACTCATGCGGGTCAGCTGACGGTCACAGATCACAGCCGTAGCTATGGAAATGCCGCTCCCCATGGGCGAAAGACTGCGTTCCTTGGCATCCGGTGTTGCGGCGTGCGTCACGTCCATGACCAACGCATAGTCCGGTCGGATGCCGAAGGATGCCACCCGTGCGCCCATAGAACCGATCTCCTCAAAGGTGGAGAACAGGAAGTAAACATCGCCCGCCAGCTCGTTTCTCGGAACCGCGTCAATGCCGAACACAGCACAGGCACCGCAAGCCTTGTCATCAAAGGCTTTTCCGTAGATGCGTCCGTCGGCAAGCTGCCCGTATACCGGCTTGAATCCAACCGGCGTCCCCAGCGGGACGAGCCGCTCCAGCTCTTCCTTGGAGTAGCCCGTATCAATCACCATCTCGGTAATGGGTTTGAGCTTCTCGGCATCCGCCGCCGGGAGCAGATGTGCCGGCTCGGCGGCAACCACGCCGTACAGCGTCTCCTTGCCGTAAATGACTACCTCGCCAGCAGGCAATATGCGGGTATCCACGCCGCCCACATTGGCAACCGTAAGGAAACCGCCGTCCCGGTAGCCGTTGACCATCATGCCGATCTCATCCAGATGCGTGTCAATCAGGATCTTGGGGGCGTCCTGTCTGCCGCACCGCTTGATGAACAGATGATTGCCCAGCGCATCCACCTGCATCTCGTCGAAGGCGGCACCGATCAGTCCACGCAGCGCCTCGGTAGAGCGCCGCTCGCTGCCGCTGACCGTCGGAAGACCGCACAGCGACACGATCAGTTCGTTCAGTGTCATGTTTTCTCTATCCTTCCTTTTCAGTATTCCTTTGTCTGTTTTTATAGGTTTCCTTTGCCTGTTCCCGTGCCCGTTACCTGCCTGACAATGGTGCGGAAGCGTTCTCCGCGCTCCGCAAAGTTGCGGAAAGCGTCAAAACTGGTGCAGGCAGGCGAGAGCAGGACCGTATCGCCGGGGATCGCCTCCCGGCAGGCGGTTTCCATCGCCTCGTCCCAGTCCGGTATCACGCGCACCGGAAGCGCCGTCGGGCTGAAATCAGGACAGGCGTACAGTGCCGTCCGGATCTGTTCCCGCGCCTCGCCGGTCAGGATGACCGCCGCCGCCCCGGCACACAGCGCCTCCGCCAGCGGCGCAAAGGACAGGTGCTTATCCTGCCCGCCGCAGATGACGGTCGGTTTGCGCACAGGGTGTCCCGCCGCCTGCTCTTTCTCGCGCAATGCGGCAAGTGCCGCCAGCGCCGCGCAGGTACGGGTCGGGCTCGAATCAATGGAGCTGTTATAGAAGCGGATACCGCCGCAGTCCGCCACCAGCTCCAGTCGGTGCGCAACGCCGTCGAAACGATCGGCAACCGCGCCGGCAGATGCGGCAAGCTCCTCCGGTGGAATCAGTCCGCCGCACAGGGCGAGCGCGGTCATAAAATTCTCCAGATTGTGCCGTCCCGGCAGGCGGATGCGGGACACATCCAGCAGGTCGTATCCCTCCGCGCGCGTCTCCGACCGGACGGTTCCCCCGACTGCAAAGACTGCGCTGTCACGCGTTCCGCCCCCCTGCCGCTCCGGCGGGACAACCCGCTTCCATCCGGATACGGCGGAGGAAAACCATGTGACCGGTACCTCCGGCGGCAGCGACAGTCCCAGCGCACGCGTGTCAGGGTTCTCCGCGTTGAGCACGGCACCGCAAAGCGGATCGGCGCTACGCATATGCGTGCATATGTTGGCTTTTGCCGCCCGGTATTCTGCCATATCGGTGTGCCAGTTCAGGTGGTTGGGTGAGAGGTTGGTGACAGCGGCACGGTCGGGCGAGCGGCGCATGGTCATCAACTGGAAGCTGGACAGTTCCAGCACCGCCACGTCATCCACTGTCATTTCATCAACCAGCGGGAGAAGCGGCGTGCCGATGTTCCCGCCCAGGTACATCCGACCGTACCCCCGCCTTTGCAGGTAGTCCGCTACCAGCAAAGACGCTACGGTAGTGGTTGTTGTCTTGCCGTCGGAACCGGTGACTCCCAGCACAGCCGCTTCGGTCAACTCCAGAAACAACTCCATCTCGGAGGTCAGGCAAGCGCCATGCGCCACTGCCGCGGCAAGCGCGGGCAGATCGGGACGGATGCCGGGCGTACGGAAAATCACGCCGGTTCCGTCCAGTCCGGCAAGATACCCCGCGCCGGAGATTACCGGCACACCGAGCGCCCGGAGTCGCGCCGCATCCCCGGATGCCGCCAGTTCCCCGGGCTCCCGTCTGTCCCGCACGGTCAGTTGTGCGGGCGAAATACCATGTGCCAGCAGCCATTCCACCAGCGGTCTGTTGGAAACGCCGTAGCCCAGCACGGCGACCTTGCAGGATTCGCCCTGTGCCCGCTTCAGAATCGGACTGTTCTTCATTGCGTTCCTCCCTCAGTGCCTACTTCGCCTTATACCTTTACATTATAATCCTTTTCCGGGGGGTATGCAAGTGGATAGAGAAAATTTTACAATTATCAGAGTTGTCCCCCCCTGTGCCGGGAGTCGGTGTTTGGGGCGAAAAAGAATTCGAGCGCTCCCCCTTTTTCGTCTGTCCGAGAAAAAAAGTAAACGCCGATGCCCCGCTTTCGTGTCGGTTCCTATTGACGCGGAGGCAGTTTTGTGATAGAATGGTGAAGACAAAATCACCAGTTCTTTCAGGCAACCATCTATGAATATCGGAGGTATTGATCATTCATGAAAGCCATCACAATCACGAACGGCGGCGTAAAGCTGACCGGCGGGGTTCCGCAAAGGACGGATTCCCCCGATCGGGACGGTCGCCGCAAGACCATTGCCGGGCAGATCCTCGATGCGCACAACGCCCCGGGCGCGGATCAGGATAAGCTGCACCTGAAATTCGACGCGCTGGTTTCGCACGACATCACGTACGTAGGCATCATTCAGACAGCCCGTGCCAGCGGACTTCATGAGTTCCCCGTCCCCTATGCCATGACAAACTGCCACAACAGTCTGTGTGCGGTCGGCGGGACAATCAATGAGGATGACCATGTGTTCGGCTTGTCCGCCGCCCGCCGTTTCGGCGGCATCTATGTGCCCGCCAATCAATCCGTCATCCACTCCTATGCCCGCGAGGCGTTGGCGGGATGCGGACGCATGATCCTCGGATCCGACTCCCACACGCGCTACGGCGCATTGGGAACGCTGGGTGTCGGGGAAGGCGGTCCCGAGCTGGTCAAGCAGCTTCTGCGCAATACGTATGATATAGACCGCCCCGGCGTGGTTCTGGTCTGGCTGACCGGATCGCCGCGCCACGGCATCGGTCCGCACGATGCGGCACTGGCACTGGTCGGCGCGACCTTCGCCTCCGGATTTGTCAAGAACCGGATTCTGGAGTTTGCAGGTCCCGGCGTGGCTTCGCTTCCCATCGACTTCCGGAACGGCATCGATGTCATGACCACCGAGACGACCTGCCTGTCCTCGGTCTGGGTCACGGACGAGGTAACAAAGCAGCACTACGTCACGCACGGCAGACCGCAGGATTTCCGCCCGCTCGCCCCGCAGGACGGCGCATACTACGACGGTATGATAGAAATCGACCTTTCGGTACTGGAATCCATGATTGCCCTTCCCTTCCACCCCTCCAATGTGTACACAATCCATGAGTTCACTGCCAACGCGCGGGAGCTGCTCGCGGGTGTGGAAGCGGAGGCGGCGGCAAAATTCAGCAAAGCCTCCCTTCATCTGACAGACAAGATACGCCCCGACGGGCGCGTACAGGCGGATCAGGGAATCATCGCAGGGTGCGCAGGCGGAATGTTTGATTCCATTGACGAGGCATCCGCCATCCTGCGCGGCGGTTCCACGGGCGACGGCTTCTTCAGCCTGTCGGTCTACCCGACCTCCGTGCCGGTCTCGCTGGAGCTGACACGCATCGGCGCACTGACCGACCTGCTCGCCGCCGGGGCGGTCATCAAGCCCTGCTTCTGCGGTCCCTGCTTCGGCGCCGGGGATGTCCCTGCCAACAACGGACTGTCCCTGCGGCACACCACCCGCAATTTCCCCAACCGTGAAGGCTCCAAGCCCGGTGAAGGTCAGCTGGCAGGCGTCGCGCTGATGGACGCGCGTTCGATTGCGGCGACGGCACGCATGGGCGGTATTATCACGGCGGCAACGGATATGGACTATGCGTATACGCCGCATGCGTATCACTTTGACGGCTCGGCTTACGCAAAGCGGGTCTACAACGGCTTCGGCAAAGCAGACCGTACCGCTCCGCTGATCCTGGGTCCCAACATCACAGACTGGCCGGCGCAGTACCCGCTCGCCCAAAATATTCTGCTGGAGCTTGCCGCCGTTATCCGCGACCCGGTCACGACTACGGACGAGCTGATCCCCTCCGGCGAAACCTCCTCCTACCGCTCCAATCCCCTGCGCCTTTCGGAATTCACGCTGTCCCGCCGGGCGCCGGAGTATGTCGGACACTCCAAGGCAGTCGCGGCGCAGGAGACGGCACGCCGCGCCGGAGAGCTGTCGCCTCACCTGCGTACCGTTCTGTCCGCTGTCGGTGACGCGGATGCGCTGGCGCCGGAGACACAGTTCGGCTCCTGCCTGTTCGCCAACAAGCCGGGAGACGGCTCCGCACGGGAGCAGGCGGCATCCTGCCAGAAGGTGCTGGGCGGCTTCGGCAACATATGCTATGAGTACGCCACCAAGCGCTACCGCTCCAACTGCATAAACTGGGGCATCCTGCCCTTTACCCTGCCGGAGGGAGCGGAATTCCCGTTCGCGGTCGGTGACTGCGTGTTCGTGCCGGACATCCGGCAGGCAGTCGCCGCAGGGCAGGAAACCATCCATGCAACCGTCATCCGGGCAGACGGCACGACGGCACCGCTTGCGCTGAAGCTCTGCGGGCTGACGGAAGAGGAAAAGCAGATCATACTGGCGGGGTGCCTGATGAACTGGTACGCCGCACACGCAAAAAAGTAAGGGGAGGACGTTCACATGGAAGAAAAACAGTATTCGGTAGGCATCAATGTGCTGGGCGGCGCGGGGTTGTCGCAGGCGCAGCATATTGCCCTGATCGCCGAGGCAGGCTGGGACGCCTTCTTTACCGGCTGGGATCCCGACCGCATCGGCAAATGGGCGGACGCGGGGGCACGGGCAGGACTTACCTACGCATCGGTTCACGCACCGTTCGGCGAAGTCAACCGGATGTGGGAAGCGGGTGACGCCGCAGAGCATGTCCGCAATGATTTGGTCGCCTGTGCGACCGACTGCGGACGCTACGGCATACCGGTCATGGTTCTGCACCCGTTCATAGGATTCCGGGATCATACGCCCAACCGGATCGGCATCGACAACTTCCGCCGTGTAGTGGAAGCGGCTGACCGGGCGGGCATTGCACTCAGCTTTGAGAACGTAGAGGGAGAGGAGTACCTCGCCGCGCTGATGGACGCCTTTTCCGATTGCCCGCACGTCGGCTTCTGCCTGGACACCGGGCATGAGCTGTGCTACAACCGGGGAAAGAACATGATGGCGCTGTACGGGGATCGACTGAACCATACGCATTTCAACGACAACCGGGGCGTATCCGGTGCCGACATCGACTGGCTGGATGACCTGCACCTTGTCATGGGGGACGGCGCCGTCAACTGGAACTGGGTCATGGGCCGCATCCGCGCGTCCGGCTATACAGGACCGCTGATGTGCGAGCTGTCGCTGACCAACAAGCCCGGCAAGCATACGCAGGACGCCTACGCCGCCATGGGTATGGAGAAATTCTATCGCTTCGCCTACGAGCGCGCACTCTGGGCATCGCGGCAGTGAGCCGGAACACGCAGGAAGGGAGAAATGCATGGACAAAATACAGATGAAAACACCGCTGGTGGAGATGGACGGGGACGAGATGACCCGTGTCCTCTGGCGGATGATCAAGGACGAGCTGCTGTCGCCCTTTGTCGAACTGAAAACGGAGTATTACGACCTGGGACTGCCGGAACGCGAGCGCACGCAGGACCGCATCACGTGGGACGCGGCGCACGCCGCCTGCCGGCTTGGTGTGGCAGTCAAATGCGCCACCATCACCCCCAACCGACAGCGCGTGGAGGAGTACGGGCTGTCCGAAATGTGGAAGTCCCCTAACGGCACCATCCGCGCCGTGATGGACGGCACCGTGTTCCGCGCCCCCATCGTGGCGGATATGGGGATGTTTCCGCCGCTGGTACGCGGCTGGAAGCAACCTATTATCATCGCGCGGCACGCCTTCGGAGACGTGTACAAGTCCACCGAGTACCGTGTCCCCGGCGCAGGGCGCGCCGAGCTGGTCTTCACCGACTGTTCCGGGCAGGAGACGTTCCGGGCAACAGTCAGCGACTATGACGGTCCCGGCGTTCTGCAGGGCAGCTTCAACAAGGATGATTCCATCCGTTCCTTCGCGCATGCCTGCTTCGGCTTTGCCCTGTCGGTTCGGCGCGACCTGTGGTTCTCCACCAAGGACACCATCTCAAAGCAGTACGACCAGACCTTCAAGCTGATATTCCAGGAGATATACGACGCAGAGTACCGGGCGGCATTTGAAGCGGCGGGCATCCGTTACTTCTACACGCTGATCGACGATGCGGTCGCCCGCATCATTCGGAGTGAGGGCGGCATGGTCTGGGCACTCAAGAACTACGACGGCGATGTCATGTCCGACATGGTATCCACCGCCTTCGGTTCGCTTGCCATGATGACCTCCGTACTGGTCTCCCCCGACGGAAAGTTTGAGTACGAAGCCGCTCACGGCACCGTTACCCAGCATTACTACCGCTACCTGCGCGGCGAGGAGACCTCCACAAACCCGATGGCAACCATTTTTGCATGGAGCGGCGCCCTGCGCAAACGCGGCGAGTTGGACGGTCTGCACGACCTGTGCGCCTTTGCCGACAAACTGGAGTCGGCAAGCCTTGCCGCCATACGGGACGGCGTCATGACCAAAGACCTTGCCGCCCTTGTGCCTGCCGATGCGCGGAAACGCGCCGAGAGCGAAGGACGTCCTGTCCGATCGGTCAACTCCGGCGAATTCTTGCACGCTATCCGCGAGCGACTGGAAGCCGCACAGTAAGCCCGGACACCGTTCCAAAGCAATACAGCACCATGACGACGGCACAGATACGCCGCCGGATACCCGGATACAGAGAAAGGATGTAATCTACCATGCACAACCACAGTTTTTTGCGTACTTTCGTTCTTCTGCTATGCCTTGCCATGCTGTTGCCGCTGACTCTTGCCGCTACGGGTTGTACCGGCGGCTCCGGCACTGCATCCGGCACGGATGCTCCCACCGGCTCCGCGACTGAGACATCCACTCAGCCGGACACCGACACCCAGCCCGGCTCGGAAACCGTCACGACTGGCGGCGAAACCGAGACCGAAACCGATGCGCCGGCACCAGTTCCCACCCGTTTCAACGAGGGAAAAGTGGACTACAAAACCGAAAAGAAAACCACCGTGTACGAAGCCTTTGACGAGAACGGGCGCAATACGGTCATGGAGAAGGGCGCAACCGGCGTGGTGACACTGTTTGACGAGAATTTCTCGGACGGAGACCCCAACTGCGGCGGCAAGGCGACCTCCCGCTCCGCCGGCGCGACCGGCGTGCACGAGGGGAAGCTGTGCATCCCCTACAACGGTACGGACGGCGTGGGCGGCGGGTGGACGACCTGGTGCCCCGAAGTCAACACCAATTTCACGGACTTCAGCCAGATACAGCTCTCCGCCAACATAGAGGTCGTGGGCGGCGGCAATCCTGCCGCAACCGGCTTCATCGGCTGCTACCTGTCCAACTACACATACAGCATTGCGGACAACGCCGGTGACGGCATCTGGTTCTCCTTCGTGAGCCAGCATGACAGGATCGCCGTGTTCGGAAGCGATCAGGCACACTGGGGCTGGCCAGGCGGCAACGTGCTGGTGCAGCTTTGGGACGGCGCACTGTCCGGGCAGTTCAGAGTGGATCTTGTCTGCACCGATGATCTGACCACTACCATGTTCATCAACGGAATCTATGCCCTGTCCGTCAGGATTGAGGACAGCCGGATTCATGTCTACGACATGGCAAACGAACAGGTTTACGAGGAAGATTACAATATGTCATCCGCCAAAGGCTCTCACTACTCCGTATTCTGTCATGGCGGCGGATTCATGATTGATGATATGCAGGTGTACGGCGCCTCCCGCGGCTCCACCGTGGAAGAGGTTGTCGTGACTGCCACACCGAAGGAGGGATATGCTTTGGGTCTGGATATCACGAACAGGAACGACCTTGTCGGCATCTGCTATACTATGTGGTTCAACGCGATTTTCGGTGACGGAACCGGGAAGATGACCAATATGCCGAACGTGCCGGAAATGACAGAAAAGTACGGGTTCTCTGCCGAGTACGGCTTCGGCACAAAGGATGAACAGCACAACAACCTCGGGCAGTTCCACTACTGGTCCGAGCCTGCGCAGGGCTACTACCGCAGTACCGACACCGATGCCATCCGCAACAATATGCGTCTGCTGTACAAGGCTGGCGTGGATTTCCTGATCCTGGACTACACCTATGCCGGCGCCGGCTACCAGCCCGGCTCGTCGGAGTGGGCGAACTACATCAGCAAGCCCATGAACGCGCTGCTGGACACCATCATGCAGATGCGTGCCGAGGGCGAAGGCACACCGTATGTTGTCATGTGGATGAATGACGATTCCCTGTTTGACGTCATCTATCAACACTTCTACGGCGTTGAAAAATGGAAGGACTGCTTCGTTTTCTGGAACGGCAAGCCGTTCGTCATGCGCTGGATCGCCGACGAATCCTGCCTGGACACCGACAAATTCACCGTGCGCGGGATGTACGGTCTGCGCGGGCAGGCGGCGCCCGGTCAATGGACGTACCTGGAGGTCAGCAACAAGAACACCGTTTCCTACTACGGCGGCAAGCCGGAGCACGTCGGCGTCGCCGTTGCCACGCAGGAAACCTATATGTCCCTGCCCACGGCACACGGACGTGCAGGCGGTGTGTTCTGGTACTCCCAGTGGCTGAATGCCTTCAAGGTTCATCCCAAAATCGTTTCGGTCACCTGGTGGAACGAGTGGACGGCTCAGCTGTACCATACAGATGCCGGCTACATCTTCACCGACAACTTCAACCAGGAGTACAGCCGGGACATTGAACCGATGAAGGGCGGGCACGGCGACCAGTACTATCGCTGGCTCTGCGAATACATCCGCGCCTACCGCGCCGGGGAGGATTGCCCCGTGCTGGTCGAGGACGGCTACGAACAGCGCGCATATCGCGCCCTGCGGGATTTCCTGAAGGATAAATAAAGGACTCTACAAAAACAATACCTCATTGCCTCACATGATGAAAGGAAGCCGTACCGCCATGAATAATCGGAGATTCATACGCATCCAACTCCTGCTCCTGTTTATCCTCCTGCTTGCCTGCTGCATCTGGAGCTGCTCCGGCAAGCAGGACGCCCCGGACGGCACCGCTTCCTCCGGGGCTACCTCCGCCCTGCCGGATACAGGATCGGAAACGAAAGCCGAGCCGGAAACCGCGAGTGAGACCACTCCCGCCACGGAAACCGAAACCGAGACAGAAACCGCAACGGAAACCGTCACGGAACCCGAGACCTCCTTCAACGAGGGCAAGGTGGATTACGCCATCGTGGACGGCACCGTGATTGCGACCCCGCAGGACGGGTACAGTCTGGGACTGGATATCACCGACCGGACTGACCTTATCGGCATCTGCTACACCATGTGGTTCAATGCCATTCACGGCGACGGGGAGGGCAAGCTGGAGGGCTGCCTCAATGTTGAAGAGCTGATCGCACAGTACGGCTTTTCCGCCAAGTACGGTTTCGGCAACGAGAAGGAGCAGCACAACCACCTGCACCAGTTCCACTACTGGTCCGAGCCGGCTCAGGGCTACTACCGCAGCACCGACACCGACGCCATCCGCAACAACATGACCCTGCTGTACAACGCGGGCGTGGATTTCCTGATCCTGGACTACACCTATGCCCATGCCGGTTACAGGCTTGGCTCGTGGGAGTGGATAAACTACATCGGCAAGCCCATGAACGCGCTGCTGGACACCATCATGCAGATGCGTGCAGAAGGACTGGGAACGCCGTATGTCGTCATGTGGATGAACGACGATTCCCTGTTTGATGCCATCTATCAGAGCTTCTACAGCGTCGAAAAGTGGACGGACTGCTTTGTATTCTGGAATGACAAGCCGTTCATTATGCGCTGGAACGCCGGGCTGGACGATATCGACACCAAGTATTTCACGGTACGCGGTATGTCCGGTCTGCATGGCGCTTCCACGGCGCAGTGGAGCTACCTGCAGGCAAACAACAAGCGCACCGTATCCTACTTCGGGGACGATCCGGAACACGTCAGCGTCTGCGTGGCTGCACAGCTCAGCTATATGTCCGACCCGCATTCCGCCAATGGCAGAGCCGGCGGTGTGTTCTGGTACTCCCAGTGGCTGACCGCCTTCAAAATCCATCCCAAGATCGTTTCGGTCACCTGGTGGAATGAATGGACGGCACAGCTGTACTACTTTGATTCCCCCGGCTACGTCTTTACCGACAACTTCAATCAGGAATACAGCCGGGACATCGAACCGATGAAAGGCGGGCACGGCGACCAGTACTACCGCTGGCTCTGCGAGTACATCCGCGCCTACCGCGCCGGGGAGGATTGCCCCGTGCTGGTTGAGCCGGGCTACGAAAGCAAAGCCGCGCGGGCTCTGCGGCTTTTCCTGCGGTAAACCTCTGTTCCGGACGGCTGCCGCGTACCGATTCAAAATACCGAATACCGAAAAATTAACAATCACCGGGCATATCCCTATTCCCGGGAGAATAAAGGAGGTTCACACATGAAAACGATGCGAGGAAAGCGCATTCTGACAGCTTGCCTGACGGCGATCCTGCTTATGAGCGTCCTTCCCGTACTGGCACTGCCGACCGGCGCAGCTTCCTATGTGAAAAGCATCCAGAACGGCACCGGAACACGGAGTGCCGAATCCATATACGCTCCCTTTTCCTACCGCGTCAATGTTCTCGGTGAATTCACCGCGTTCGGCTTCGCCATGCCGACATGGACACGGGACGACTCGGTGTGCCGCCTGTCGCTGTACCTGTGGTCGGGCACCTACGAGGACACCCTGAAGCAGGAGCCGATTGCGACCAAGGTCTTTGACCCCATGCGGGACAATGCCACCAACACCGTCACCTTTGATCCGCAACCCGCAGGGGAGTACCTCTTCCACGTCTCGGAGCCGCAGGGAAGCGTCGGCGTCTGGGCAAACGTCAATCCGACGGATTCGCTCGGCTACGCATACAAGGATGGCACGGAATCCAAGTCGCTGGAACCGGAGCTGCACATCACCTTCACCGAAAACCTCAACGAGCCGTTCGGCGCCTGCGAGCCGTCCGTCCCCCCCGCCGACGGAAACCACACCGCGCCGGCGGAGTACGTCATTCCGGAGGACAGCAAGATCTATACGCACGAGGTCATGCCCGACACATGGGTTTTCACGGACGGACTGGGACGCGTTTCGCTGACCAATGCAGAGGTCGGCGATCCCCGCACCGACCGCACCCTTGCGCTGTTCTACTGGACATGGCACGGCTTCCTGCGCACGGGAAATCCCTTCAACAATCAGAAATTCCTGGAGGAGAATCCCGATGCACTGCGGGATTACGATCATCCGGGCTGGCCTGTCTCCGGATACGACCACTTCTGGAACCAGCCTGTCTACGGCTATTACAAGACCACCGATACATGGGTTCTGCGACGGCAGGCGGAAATGCTTGCCAATGCAGGCGTGGATACGATTTTCACCGACAACACCAACGGGATTCTGACCTGGCGCGATTCCTACCGCCCGCTGATGCAGACGTGGTCGGATGCCATGGACGACGGTGTCCGGACGCCCAAGGTGTCCTTCATGCTTCCCTTCGGTGCCAATGAGGATACCCGGGCGCAGCTGAAGGATCTGTATCTTGACATCTACCGGAAAGACGTGAATCAGAAGCTGTGGTTCTACTGGGAAGGTAAGCCCATGCTGATGGCACACGGCGGCGGTAATCTGCTGAACAGCGCCGACAACACCGAAAAGGAAATCAAAAATTTCTTTACCTTCCGTGCCAATTATCCGGGCTACATCAACAATAATCCCGGGCTTGGCGCATGGGGCTGGCTTTCGACCTATCCGCAGGCTGTCTACTACGGCACCTCCAGAAACCAGAAGGAGCAGAAGCCGGAGCAGATCACGGTCGGCGTGGCGATGAACCATGACTACAAGCTCGGTCTGCTGGCTGCCATGAACGGCTATCACATCATGGGACGCTCCTATACATCCTCCTATCAGGATCGGTACGAGAAGGAAGGCGCATCGGCAACACTGTGGGGCTACAACTTCTCCGAACAATTTGATTATGCACTGAAGGTCGATCCGAAGGTCGTGTTCGTCACCGGATGGAACGAGTGGGTAGCCGGACGCTATAAGACATGGATAGAAGGCTCCGCTGCCGCGGTCGAAAATGCCTTCCCCGACCAGTGCAACGATGAGTTCTCGCGCGACCTGGAGCCGACACGCGGCGACCTCCGGGACAACTACTACTATCTGCTGGTCAATTACGTCCGCCGCTACAAGGGTGCCCGCCCCATTCCCACGCCTTCGCAGGCGGCTACCATTGACCTGGGCAAGGGTGCCGAACAGTGGGCATCTGTCGCCCCGTACTATGCCGCCTATATCGGGAACACGGGCGACCGCGATGCGGACGGCTACGGCAGCCTGCACTACACCGAGTACTCCGGGCGCAATGACATCATCGGCGCACGCGTGGCACGGGATGACGACTACGTGTATTTCCTGGCGGAGTGCAACGAGGAGATCACCCCCTACACCGACCCGCTGTGGATGGTGCTGTACATTGACTCCGACCAGTCCAACCAGGGCTGGGAGAGCTTTGATTACGTCATCAACAAATCGCCCGCATCGGCGGACACCGCCGTCCTGGAGAAGTTCACCGGCAACGGCTACGCTTCCGAAAAGGTCGCCGATGTGAAGTATTCCGTAAACGGAAAGACGATTCAGATCGCGGTGCCCAAGTCCGCGCTGGGTCTGTCCGGCTACGATTTCACCATCAATTTCTCCTGGACGGACAACGTGCATGATGCGGATGACGCGGCGCCGAACGGGCAAAGCGAGTATGTGTACTCGCGCTTCTCCGGCGATATCATGGAATTTTACGTATCGGGTGATGTCGCGCCCGGCGGACGCTTCAAGTACAGCTACATCTCCACTGCCGCCAATGCAGGCGCGGAGTCGGCTACCGGCACCGATACCGAAACCGTCACGGAGCCGGCACCTGTCACCGCAACCGACAGCGAAGCATCGGACAGCGGCACGGTCACCGCACCGGATTCCGACACGACGGGCAGCGAAACGACCGCCGCAGGCGGATGCCGATCCTCGATCGGTGTCGGGGCAGCGGCTGGGCTTGTGGCGCTGGCGGGTGTACCGTTGGTGGCTGCCGCAGGAAAAACCGGGACGCGCGTGCGCAACTCCCGCAGGAAGAAGGAACGCGGAGACAAACCCTGAAAAACCCGGAACCGAAAGCAAAACAATCAATATCGGCAAAAAGGAGAAGTCGCCATGAGATACCTGAGACACTCATCCCTCCTGCTCAGTCTGGTACTGCTGACTCTCGGCTGCGCCGCCTGCCGCCCGTCCGGGGGGAACGCAACTCGAACGGAAACAGGGGAAACCCCGACATCTGTTCCGGCAACGGGCACGGATACCGGAACGGACGCCGGGGCAGAGACACTCACCGGAACAGACACCCCCACCGTCCGGCTGACATTTTCACCCGGCGTTGCAGGAATGGAGGATGTAACCGTCAACGCTGCAGTCACAGATACTGCCGTCACCCTGCCCGGCGACCCGGTGCGGGCAGGCTACGCCTTCAAGGGCTGGTACACCGGAGAGAACGGAGCGGGAGAACGCATCACCTGCGCGTCTCCGCTGACCGGGGACGCGACCTACTATGCCTGCTGGGCACCGTACACGGATATGAGCAGCCGGAACTGCATCCGCATCGGCGGCTTCAACGGCATCACCGAATCCGATGCCGTCGAGGCAGACTTCAAAGCACTTGCCGACTGCGGCATCGACCAAATATACTTCACCTTTTTCCATGACGACAGCGAGGACGGCGTGTACACGCTGGAGAAGTCCGTGCAGTATCTCCGGTGGCTGGAAAAGTACGGCATTCAGTCATGGATAAACGACTGGAAACTCAACGAATTGCTGAAAAACCACGCCCCCGCCGAGGAATGCATGGCACTGCTGAATGTCTACAAGGATTCCCCGGCATACTGTGGGAACTACCTCGCCGACGAACCGACCGGGGATACCTTCGACAGCCTGCAAAGCGCAGTCACGTATTTCCGGGAGCTGATGCCGGGGCGGGAAATGTACGTCAATCTGTTTCCGAACATCGCACCGCCTACCGCCTTCATAAACGGCAGCTATGAGGCATACATCCGGGCATTCCTGACTGATTTCCCGCTGTCCTATGTCAGTCAGGATTTCTACCCCATCGACATAGACGCGCGGGGCAGAAAAAACGTGTCGGAGCAGTATTACGCCAGCCTTTCCGTCATGTGTCGTGCGGCACGCGATGCAGGCAAGGAGGCATGGATGTATATCTACACCATGCGCGACACGGTCAACGCCGTCAAGGACTACGAGCCGACGCTCGCCGATGTGCGCTTTGAAGCAAATACCGCTCTGGCGTTCGGATGCAATTCCATCACTTACTACTGCTTCGACTGCCCGCCGTCCTACGCGAAATCCGACAGCTTCGGTATGCTCAAGAATCACGAACGCACGTCTCTCTTTGAAGTCGGTGCACAGGTAACGCGTGAAATCAAGGCACTCTCCGAGGTTTTCCCGCGCTACCTGTGGCGGGATGCAGGCATGATTGCCAGCTCTCCGCGCATCAAACGAATGCTGCGCAACGCGGGAATACAGTCCGTTGCCGATATGGGGCTGCCCTGCACGGTTACGTCTGTCTCGGACGTGCTGGTCGGCTGGTTTGAGGAGGCCAACGGCGACGGCATGGCGCTGATGCTGGTCAATCACAACGACCTGAACACAGGCAATGCCGCCGAAGTAATCCTGACTTTTTCCGGTGCGCAGTCCGTTACGGCACGCATCGGCACGGAAACAACTGTTCTGACGCCTGCCGCCGACGGCACCTATGCTTTGACGCTGAGCGCCGGGCAAGGATGCTTTCTGGAGGTGACATTTTGACATTTTGACAGTTTGACAGTTTGACAGTTTGACAGTTTGACGCGGCACCGCTTTCCCTGTCATGACAGATCCTTCCCCTGCATACAATGCACCGGAAGGTGGTGTATACAGAATGAGAATGCCGGATAAAGCAAAGCGTCTGCATTTCCCGCGCCGGGGGCTTGCGGCAGGGTTGGCGCTGTTTCTGTGCCTGTGCCCAACCCCCGTGTGCGCGGCAGACGGCGAACCTACGGCGACCGGGGGACAGGCGGGAACCCCTGTACCTGCCGCGCTGACCGAGGTACAGAAGCCGGAGCCGTTTGACTGCCGGGGGGCAATCCTGATGGAGGCGGCGACCGGGCAGGTTCTGTACGAGCAGAACGCCGATGAAGCCATGCCCCCCGCATCCGTCACAAAGATCATGACGCTCCTGCTGGTCATGGAAGCGATAGAAGCAGGCAGTCTGAAGTGGGATGACAGCGTGACGGCAAGTACCCGTGCGTCCTCCATGGGCGGCTCGCAGATATTCCTGAAGGAAGGCGAGCAGATGCCGGTGCGCGACCTGGTCAAAAGCGTCGTAATCGCCTCCGCCAACGACGCCGCGCTGGCGCTTGCCGAAGCGGTCTCGGGCAGTGAGGAAGCGTTCGTCCGGAACATGAATCAACGCGCCGCGGAGCTTGGCATGAAGAATACCGTGTTTGAAAACACCAACGGACTGGACGATACGGCGAAAAACCACGTCACCTCAGCGCGGGATATTGCCATCATGTCGCGGGAGCTGATCCGCCACAAGGAGATTCTGACTTTCAGCTCCACGTGGATGGATACGGTTCGGAACGGCGCCTTCGGTCTGACCAACACAAACCGATTGGTGCGCTTTTACCGGGGCTGTAACGGGCTGAAGACCGGCTCCACTGCCAAAGCCGGATTCTGCGTGTCGGCAACGGCGGAGCGCGACGGCATGACACTGATCTGCGTCATCATGGGCGCGGCAAACCGTGACACGCGCAATGCGGCGGCGGCTTCCCTGCTGGACTGGGGCTTTGCCAACTACGCACTGTACACCTGCCCGGCAGGCAATCCCACCCCTGTGCGCGTCCCGGGCGGCATACAGCCGACTGTCGGCGTGCGCCATGCGGCGTTCTCCTGCGTCCTGCCGCGCGCAGACCTTTCATCGGTCGAGAAGGACATAGAACTGCCGGAAGCCGTCCCGGCTCCAGTCAAAGCGGGAGACACAGTCGGAAAGCTGACCTTCACCTGCCGGGGCGTGTCATTGGGCGAGGTTACGATCACAGCCGATGCCGATGTGGGCAGAATCGGTTTCGGCGGGATTCTGCGGCGCCTGCTGGCACGGTTCTTCCTCATCTGACGCGCTGACCAACGTCAACGGGGGAGTGAAAAAACTCAAAATGAGTTTTTTCACTCCCACGTTTTTGCCGGTATTACAGTGCCTTGACCAACACAACGTAGCTGTCCGGCGCACCGTCAAAGCGGATCTCGTAGCCAGCCATCAGCTCGGCGCCGGTTCGGACTTCATCGATTCTGCCATCGGTATCGGTCAGGTGATAGTTTTTCTCCGGGTCAAGACCGCGAAGCCTGACCGTCAGCGTTGCGGGCGCTGCCTCCTTCAGCCGGAAGACCTGGAAAAAGCCCTCGCCGCGGGACGGATCGAAAAATTCCCAGCCGCTGTCATCGCTCAGCTTCTTGGAACTGTCGGTCAGCGGGTAGTAATCGCTGTACAGGTAGGAGCGTATCAGATTGTACTCGTCCTGCGCCTGTTTGAACAGCCCCCACATCTCCGCAGAACCGTTTGTATAAGTCAGGCTGAACAGTCCTGCGTAGTTAATCCGGAACTGGTGGATGCTGTTGTCGGGGCCCGTGCTCTGATTCTTGAAATACGGGAACCATTTGAACAGTTCCTGCGTCATCCCCAGCTTCATGCCGTAGGACTCCTCGGTGATTGTGCCGTCAAAGAGATCGGAGTAATGCAGCGGTACCGACCGGCGCATGGTCTCCAGGTCGTTCCGCCCGCCACCCGATGCGCAGGAATCAATATACATATCCGGGTAGCGCTCCAACAGCATATCCCAATACTGCAGGTAGCCGCAGACATACCGGTTTTCGGTCATGCCGGTGCGCCCCTTGTCATCATGGGCTTTCCACGCCGCCGCAGGATCACAGTTGAAGTCCTGCCGGTACACGCGGATACCGCCTGCATCGTCTATCACCTTACACACCCTGTCGAACACCCAATTGACCGCCGCGGGGTTGCCGAAGTCGATAATGTCTCCCTCCAGCCAAATACCCTTCATCACGCGCCCCAGGAGCCAGTCAGCCGAAAAATCGGGGTTATCCGCCAGGAATGCCTGCGAATCCAGTCGCACGACCTCCGGCTCAAACCACAGGATCAGCCCCGCGTTCCGGGAACGCAGAATTTTGGTGATGTCCGCCATCCGGTCCGGGAATCGGTTGGCATCCATCCGCAGGGAACCTGTCAGGGGCCACGCGACCGGCTCGGTTCCGATTCCCGTGTACCAGCCCGCATCCAACCAGAAAGCGTCCAGATTGATTCCGTGGCGGTAGAATTCCGCCATCTTCAGCTTGACGACCGGTGTCGTCACGCCGGAGGACATGGAGGACGAGACAATCATGGTGGGGATGACTTCCTGCTTCTCCCCCGCGCGCGCCATATTGCAGTCGATGAACCAGTGCCGCCATGCGTTGGTCGCGGCATCCTCGCCGCCTTCATACTCCACGAACGCCAACAGAGGCGTGCGTGCCGACTCGCCCGGCTTCAGGTAAGACGAGAACTTGTACTGTCCTGCCAGCATGGTCACGGCATCTCCCTCCGCGCGGAAATGCGCCTTCCACGTGCCCGGCCAGCCGATGGCTATCATGGTACCGCCGTCGTCATGCTGCAGATTGAAGTAAGGGAACACGTTGTGGGACGGTCTGCCGCTGGTGGATTCCTTCCGGATCCACCGGCTGGTGAGTTTCGTCTCATACGGCTCATACCACGAGGAGCCGGCATCGCCGTCGATTCCCTTCAGCACGGCATTCTTCGCGGGGATAGTCACCCGGTAGCAAAGATTGTCGATGACCTTGGTATCGGTGTCGCTCCGGTTCTCGACCGTCACGCGGTACTCATATGCGCCATAGCGCGGATACGCCTTGGCTTCCAGCACGAACACGGCATTGATTTCCGGATTCTCCAGCGTCAGGAATGTGCGGGTGCCGTCCGCCTCCTTGCTGTCCTTGCGCTCGGTAACGGAAAAGCCATCGCCGAAGCCCTGATACCGCACGCCCCCATAGGTAAAGCTGATGGGGAATTCAGCGGGTGAATTCAACATACTTTCCAAAGGTTTCATGGTTTCCTCCTGCTCCGCCCCGGAGGTTTCCTCTCCGGTTGTTGTCTGTTCGGGTTCTGTCTCAGTAGATCCGCCTGTCGTGGCAACCTCCCCGGTCGCGGTCGCGGTCGCAGACTGCGTTGCATTACCGGAGGTTGCGTCCCCCGTGCTTCCCTGCCCCGCACAGGCAACCGCCCCGATCAGCATACAAACGGCAAGCAGTACGGACGGGCATATGCGGCTCAAATATCTCTGTCTGCTGTTCATGCGTCCTCATCCTCCTTGTTTTTTCCGCGGCAGGCAGCCCCTGCTGCCACGGCGGCGACCACGATGCCGACCGCTCCCGCACCCAGCACGGAAGCGCATCCTGTGTCCGCCCCGACGGTAGCGGCTGCTTCGGTCTCCGCCGCCGACCCCTCCGGCACGGCAGAAGTCTGTTCCGTCTCCGGCGTCTCCGTCTGCATGGACGACTCCGCCGTAGCCGCAGAAGTCACAGGGGGTTCGGTCTGCGTAACAGGCTCTGTCTGCGTGACGGGTTCTGTCGCCGTAGCAACGGGCGGCTCACTCGTGTGGGTTTCTGCCGGCTCCGCGGCATTGGCGTCGTAAATCAGCACGCCGTCCGCCCGGAACAGCTGCTCAACATCGCCGGAAACACTCAGCACAGCGTTTGCCCACGCGCACCAATCGCCGGCAATACTTCCCGCACCCGAGACAGCCAGCCGCAGTGTGCGGATACCGGTCACGTCCACCTCAATCATGGCGAACGGCTGCATATACTTCATCAGATCGGAGCGGAACAGCTCGCGCCCGTCACCGGACACGGAAAAGATCGCGTCCGCCATCGTGATGTCGTAGGCGCTCAGCGTGATGACCATGCCGATTCGCGCGGCGAACTTGGTAAAACCGTACCCGGAGATGTCAAGCTCCACATAACTGCCGAAATTATTGTCGCAGGCGTGCATTCCGACGCCTTTGGCATACACCAGCAGATCAGGGGAGTATATGGTCTCTCCGGCGTTGTTGTTCCCGTCACGCGTGACCTGCGTCCCGGCGAGGGCGTTGGAGGACTTCCACGGAAGGTCGGATACGTAGGCGTAGCCGTCCTTCAGCGTGTCCGGCTGATTGTCGGCATCCGCTCCGGAGACCGGCAGAGCCAGCCCGAGCATAGTTAGAGAGAGCAGGAAAGCAAGTACTTTTCTTGTCATGAGAATCATCTCCTCCTTACATCAGCGGCGACAGCAGCCGCAAAATACCCAGCCAGAACCGGTACAGGAAATTCTCCTGCTTCTTTCCGGGCACCACCGGCTGACTGACTTCAAATGTTTGCAGAAAGTCCTGTTTGACCTCCTCTACCATCGGATGATCCACGAACAGGCAGGCGTTCTCAAAGTGCAGGGTCAGCGAGCGGTAGTCCATGTTGACACTGCCCACGACCGCCAGCCGGTCATCCGAAAGGAAGGTCTTGCTGTGGAGAAAGCCCGGCGTGTACGAATACACCTTCACACCGTTGGCAATCAGTTCCGGGTAATGGGATTTTGTCAGCTGGAACACGATCTTTTTATCCGGCACGGCAGGGCAGACCAGCCGCACATCCACCCCGCGCTTGGCGGCAAGGCAAAGCGCACGCGTCATTTCGTAATCCGTTATCAGGTAGGGCGAGAATATGTACACGTACTGCACCGCCTGCGTGATGATATTCAGGTAGACGTTCTCCGCCAGCACCTCGCTGTCCATCGGCGAGTCTCCGTAGGGCTGTACATACCCGGGACAGCGGACGGCAGCCGCACGCTCCGGCGGCGGCAGGAAGCGGGCAATGTCGGCATCCTCCTCCGGATGCAGCGCGTTCCACATCTGCAGGAACAGCAACGTCAGACCGCGCACGCCCTCGCCCTCCAGCCGGACAAAGTTGTCCTTCCAGTCGCCGAAGCGTACCCACTCACCGATATACTCATCAGACATATTGGCTCCGCCGGTATATCCGATATATCCGTCCACCACAAAAATCTTGCGATGGTCGCGGTGGTTCATGACCACCGAATAAACCGGTCGGTAACGGTTGAAGGCGGTACAGCGGATGCCCCGTGCCTCCATCTGCTTCACGTAGTCACGCGGAAGGCAGGTAATACAGCCGAAATCATCGTACAGGAGGCGTACATCCACCCCTGCCGCCGCCTTTTCCGTCAGGATGTCCAGCACGGCATTCCACATGATCCCCTCCCGGATGATGAAATACTCCAGGAAAATGAACCGTTCCGCACCGCGCAAATCCTCCAGCATCCGGTTCCAGCCAGCCTTGCAGTCGGCGTAGTAGCGGGCGTCCGTGTTCCGGTACAGCGGAAAGCCCTGCCGTTCCAGATAGTGGCACTGCCCCGCCACGTCCGCGTCGCCCACGCGGCAACGCATCTGCTCCGTTACGACATCGTCCGGCGAAGCATTGCCGACAGAAAACGGCGCGAGCCCCTGCCGGCTTGTTTCCAGCGCACGGCGCAGTTTTTTCTTGGGCGCCTTACCGCCGGAGAGAAAGTACAGGATCCCACCGAAAAGCGGAAACACCAGAATCGGCACAATCCATGCCATCTTGACCATGGGATTTCCGTTTTTGTTGACGATGATTACAGCGGCAATCAAGGTGACGAAGTTGAAAGCCGCCGCCACGATCATATAGTGGTCACTGAGGCGATGAATGAAGAAGAACATCCAGAACAGCTGTGCGAGAATTGCCAGGCTTACCAGTGTAAAACGGGAGAATACCCTTCCCCACCAACGCATATTCAAGCCTCCTTTCTATGGATGTCTGTGGACGCAAAAGCGGTTCCGGTCCGCCACACACGGCGGGCGGAACCGCGAAAAATGCAGGGTTGTTTTCAGAAAATCCCTGTCGTAACAGGTCAACGATGCTTGCGGCGCATCGGCAGGACAGCCGCCGTCGCGCCCAGTGCCAGCAACACTGCCGCACCGGTTGCAACCGACTTGCATCCGCCGGAGGCGGCGCCCGTCGTCTCCGCATCCGTGACGGTCTCGGTATCCGTTTCGGTCTCGGTCGCAGTCGCGGTTTCCGGAGCCTGCGTTGCAGTCGTGACCGGCTCGGTAGCTGTCTCCGTGGCAGTCTCGGTCTCGGGGCCGCGGGCGTTCTCGCGCGTGCTGATATAGCTGTACTTGAAGCGTCCGCCGGGTGCTACGTCACCGGAGATGTAGAAGTCCAGGATATCGCCGGAGAATACGCCCTCCTGCCCTTCGTCATGGACATTGTCCGTCCATGCAAAGTTAACGGTGAAATCGTCGCCGGAAAGTCCGAGATCCGCCTTGCGCACCTTGACGGTCAGGTATCTGCCGTCCAGGGTATAGGCACACTCCGCGACCAACTCGGTATCGTAGCCATTGCCGGTGAACTTCTCCAGCATAACGGCATTCTGCGTTGCGCGGGACTTATTGATCACATAGTCGAAGGTTTCCCAGCCCTGGTTTTCCTGATTGCTGTCGATGTACAGCGTCATCCAGAGGTCATCACCCAGCCCCACGACGTCAGATGCGCACTCAGCGTGGAAATACAGGTACTCGTCATCCCGCGCCACCTGTGCGCCGATGAGGTCGTTCCGACCGGAAGTTTCCTTGTAGCTGTGCCCCCGGTATCCGGCGTGGTCGCGGTCACCGATGTTGTTGATGTAGGATGCATAGTACGGTTCAACGGTCTTCCACTGGGACTCCGCACCCTGCATATCAATGGTCTGATTAAGCGAGGGAGTCGGGATGGGATTGACGCCCTTGTAGCGGCGGACATAGTTGACAAACAGGTAGTAGTAGTGATCCTTCAGCTCGCCCTTGGTCGGCTCAAGGTCGCGGCTGAACTCATTGTCAAACTGGTCAACCAGCGCGTTGTTAACAAGGCTGTTGGGACCGCCCCACGGTGTGGGCTGGCGCCATGCGTGCCATTCGTTCCAGCCGGTCACGAAAACTACCATGGGATCCTGCTTCAGTGCATGGTCAAACTGCTCGGAAAAATTATAGCCCCAGAGCGACGCCGATGTTCCCTCCTTCTCGTACCGATCCGGATACGTGGAGGTGTAGGAACGACCCATGACATGCTCGCCGTTCATAGCAGTGATCTCGTGCGTCACGTAGTTATGGTTCACGGCAACGCCGACCGTGATTTCTTCGGGCGTCTTGTTGCGCCGCTGTTCGTTGGTGCCGTAATAGACTGGCTGCGGGTAGGTATGCAGCCATCCCCATTGTCCGACATTGGTCTTACCGTTCAGCAGGTATGCCGCCTGCCCCGACCGGAAGGTAAAGAAATTGCTGATCTCACTGGGCATCGAGCCGGAGTACGCCATCAGCATGGGCTTGTCGTCCAGATAGTACCACAGCTGCTGATAGACGCCGTCCTTATAGATATCATTGTACAGCGACCGGAGCTGGGACTGGCTGCCGCTGTTGTCCCCGAAGGGCAGGAGGAAGGAGATCTTCGGAACTTTCACGCCGTCCTCTGATGCCTTGATCCAGTTTTCAAACAGCGCATGGTAGGCACTCTTCCATGTCAGGGCGCCGTTGGTGTTGTCATTGAACACAACATCCACGCCTGCATTCGCCAGCATCTCCGCCTGCTTGCGGAGCACCCACTCGTCCGTGGTACGGTAGAAGCCGTAAATCGGCTCGTTCCAGAAGCAGTAATGCCCCGCTCCCCGCCATGCAACGTGGTTATAGTCGTTCTTTGCATCCGGATACTTCTTGAGCAGTTCGGTCGTATTGGTTGCGCCCTGCTGACCCAGCTCCTCGTGCCATGTCCAGTAAAACAACGCCAGCGTCTTGCCGTCGCGCACGGGACCGACATCCGCAAAAGTCAGCGACTTGCGCCCCAGTCCGTCGGTAAACACCCATGTGTCCGGCATGGCTGCATTCTGGCGGAACAGGCTGTCCGCCGGGACGCCGGTCTGCTGGGACGGCGCGTCCGTTTCCTTTTCTTCCTTCTCAAGTGCTGTGAAGAACGTGGCAGGCTTGGAGGTGAAACGGACGGACAGGCACAGATCCATCTTTTCCTCGCTCCCGCCCACGTACACCAATCCGTGCGTCATGCTGTTGCCTTCCACTGCCCACACGCCGACCTGTCCGCGCGTCTGGCTGACCAGGATGTAGTATTCCCCGGCAGGCTGTGCGTCAAAGGTCAGTTCCGCCATGCCGTTGTCGGTCAGCGGATCAAGAAAAGCGGTCGCAATCGGCTCGCCTGCCTCGGTAGTCGTATGATTCCGGTTCCACTTATACAGGGTGAGCTGTGCGGCGGAATCGGACGTGCTCCATGTGCACAGCGACAGTGCCACCGAATCAAACGTACCGTTGATGCCGAGCCGCAGCCCCAGCTTGGTGTTTTCCTCGATCTTCTTCGGAACCTTATCGGTATTCGCCTGCGTATAGGACGTGTAGGTATACGCTTCATCTGCCGCCGCAGGAAAAACCAGAACAGCCACAGCCGACAGCAGCATTACCGCCGCCAGCAGTATTGCCGCCATCCGGCGGAATCGGGGGGTCACGTTCGTGTTACTCATAGTTGCTTCCTTTCCGGAGCCGCCGATCCATCGGTGGCTCTGTGCTCATCATGTTGTATGTGTTGCCAAGGGAGTACTGTGATACGTTGCGGCATCAGCGCCGCGTGCTCCATGCGCCAGACGTGAAGTCGGGTACCGGAACCGGTGCGCTTCCCATTGCGATGGACTGCTCGGACAGCGGTGTGATGCACATCCATGCGGCGGCGTCGTAGACGTCAATGGGGCACGGTTCGCCCTTGCGCACCGCCTCGATGAAGGCATCATAGACCAGCCCATCCATACCGCCGTGCCCGCCGCGGATACCGTTTTCCAGGTAGTCACGCCAGACCGGGTGCTGATATTTTTCCAGGTATTTGGTCGCGTTGTTCCAGTTCGGCATCCAGTTGAAGTGATCCGCCTCGGTAAAGTCGCTGTCCAGATACAGCGAATTATTATCCTCCGTGTACAGAGCGCGGGTGCCGTGCACGGTAAATCCGCGGCTGTACGCGCGGGGGAGCGTGGTGTCCAGCGTCAGACTGATGGTCTGTCCGCCGGCACACCGGATGAGCGTACTGACGACATCTCCCTGATTGAAATGTGCCGTTGCCAGCGCGGGATTGATCTCCGGGTGACGGGCGGCGTAATCGTTGAGCCCCGCCGCCTTGGTGGACATGGATACCAACGAAAGCATCCGGTTGCCGCGGTTGATGCCCAGCACCTGCGCGATGGGACCCAGCTCGTGCGTCGGGTAGTTCTCGCAGTTGCGGCTGAGGTAATTGCGCAGGCGGTAATGGCGGTTCTCCTCGCCGCGTGCGACCTCACTCCGCAGATCATGGCAGTAGCCGCCGGAGCAGTGTACTACCTCTCCGAACAGTCCTTCCTTCACCATGTGCATGACCATCATTTCCATCTGTCCGTAGCAGCAGTTTTCCAGCAGCATGAAGGGCGTTCCGGTTCTCTCCTGCGTGCGCACCAGCCGCCAGCAGTCCTCAACCGTGTACGCGCCGCCGACCTCCATGCCGACCGCAATTCCCTTCTCCATTGCCTCATAGGCGATGGGAAAATGCGATTCCCATGCCGACATGATCAGCACCGCATCGACGCGCTCAGGATCGAGCGCCGCATGCCAATCCGTCGTCGCAAAGGGGCGCTCCCCGTAGGCGCGCTCCACCGACGCCGCGCCGCACGCGACACGATCCTCATACAGATCGCACACAACCGTGACGCGCAGTGTATCCATTCCCAACAGCAGCCCGTCCAGCACCGACTGCCCACGTCCTCCAAGCCCTACGGCGGCAACTCTTACCTTTTCCATCTGCGCTCCTCCTTTTATGTCCGGTCTGCGAGTTTGTCCGCCACCTCTTCCGGTGTCCGGACATCGACAAATACCGTGTATCCCTGTGCCTCCAGCTTCTGCTTCTGGAAGCCGAGGTTCTTGTTCATGCGCTGGCACAGCACGATTTTTCCGGTCTCCCGCAGGGCGTTGCACCGGCACTGCAATGCCGCCACATCCGCCGCCGCGAAGGCTTTGCCGTACAGCACCGCCACCTTTTCCCTGCCGCTCTCCGCGCGGAACTTCTTGTCCAGCAGAGCGCCGACCAAGCGCTCAAAGCCAATGGAGAAGCCGCAGGCACAGGTCGGCGTGCCGGTAAAGCTGCCGATCATGGTATCGTAACGGCCGCCGCCCGCAATGGAGGATCCCTTGAAGTCATCGGATTTGATTTCAAAAATCGTGCCGGTATAGTAGCCCATGCCGCGCACCAGCGTCGGGTCAAAGGACAGGCGGAACCGACCGCCGGACATGGTGGCTACGCTGTCGAATATCTGACGCAGATTGTCCGCCACACCCGGCTCCATGACGTCGCCGAAGGCGGTCTCCACAAACGAGAAGCGATCCGGCGCGTTCAGGATACCGTGGAATATCTCCATGTAGGCATCCACGGCGGCAGGCTCACACCCGGATTCGATCAGCTCGCGCCGGACTCCGTCCTCTCCGACTTTGTCGTATTTATCCAGCGTTATAAAGACCTTTCCGAAGTCTTCCTCCGCAAATCCCGCCTTCTTCGCCATGCCCTTGAGCACGCGGCGGTCGTTTACCATGACTGTATTGCCACGAACCCCGACGCTGTCCAGGAACAGCGAGGTAACGTAGATCAGCTCGCTCTCTGCGGTATTGGAGGAATCCCCCAGAATGTCGATATCGCACTGTGTGAACTGGCGGAACCGCCCCTTCTGCGGGCGGTCTGCGCGCCAGACCGAACCGACCTGCAACGCTTTGAAGGGTGCCGGCAGACTCCCGGCATTGTTGGCATAGTAGCGGGACAGGGGAACGGTCAGGTCATACCGCATACCCGCGTCACACAGATCATCCGGATCGGCAGTCTCCGCCGCCTCAGCCAGTTTTTCGCCGCGCTTGAGCACCTTGAAGATAAGCTTCTCGTTCTCTCCGCCCTGCTTGTTCGTCAGGTTCTCGATGCGCTCCATGCAGGGGGTCTCAATGGGCGTATAGCCAAAGGACGTATACACCGCCTTCAGCCGGGCGAGCAGGTACTCGCGCACCTCCATCTCGGCAGGCAGGATATCGCGCATCCCCTTGACCGTTTCTTTGATAAACATATTGTTCTCTGTTTCCTTTCGTTTCCGGAAAGCGCAGTCAACCACGCCCCCGTATGCTTTCGATTGGTTCATTATACCATACTGTGGGCGTTTTGTAAAGTGCTTTTTGCGAAAAAAGACAGAAGCAGTCGTGCGGCACTGCGGCACGGGTGCGCGACTTTCACGGCTCCCGTTTTTTATTCTTTCTGCGGAAAATCAGTTTCGACTGCACAAGATAGCTGACCGCGAACACGCAAAGGTCTGCCAGTATCTTACAGAGCGGCACCGGCCAGCCGGTCAGCTTCCACAGGTAGAGCATGACGGCGCACAGCCCGATGGATGTACCGGTCAGGACGGCAAACTGGAATACGCTCTTCCGATCCGGTTTTCTCCGGAAGACGAAGCGGCAGTTGATCAGGTAATTGCATCCGTTGCCGAGCAGACGCGAGACAACGATGGCAATCGCATCGCCCGTGTGAGGCAGTCCGTCGCGCAGAAAATAGTGCAGGAGGCAGAAAACGCCGTACTCCAGCAGCGAGGAGAACATGGAGCTCCCCGTAAAGCGGATGGCGCGCAGGTGCAATCGGACGGAATCCAGCACGATGCGCCGGTTCTTGCGGGCGTGCGGCAGATCTCCCCGGAGATCCACCTCGCAAAAGCCGTCCCCGTGCCGCGAAAACCAGTGGAGCTGTCGCAGTTCATAGTCTGCGTGCTCGCCCTCCAGCTCCAGTATTTCGGGAAGGTAGGATGCATCGCAAACGCGAAGCCCCGTCATATCGGTGGGAACATGCGCCTGCACCAGCAGATGGAAAACGACGTGCACGAACCCGTTCCACAACCGCGGGAAAAAGGAACGCCGCCTGTCCGGGTGCCGGACGCCTACAACCAGTCGTTTCCGGTTCTCCTGCCGGCGTGCGGCGTCCAGCATGAGATCAAGGTCTTCCGCCAGAAACACGGTGCTTGCCGCCATAATGGCGATCAGCGCACTTCCCGGGCGTGGGTGACCGTCCTCCCAGTCCTCCGGCGGAAGATCGGCAGGAAGCAGTACGTTCCGTATATGGGCAAGTCCGGTGCGGACAGCCGCACCGCGCCCCCTATGCCGGGCATGGTGCAAAAGGATCATGCGTCCGTCCGGCGGCTCGGTCGGCGGCACATCGGCGTCCGGCGCGCGGTCGTCCACAACGACCAATGTGTACCCCCGGTCGCATATCTGCCGCGTCAGGGCGGCAAAGCCGTCCTCCGTCGGACGGTAATTGGGAACGATGACATATATTTTTTCCATGATGGGAATGCCTTTCTGACAATGTTCTGCCGGATGACCCGGCAATCCGTACGTATGCCGGCTCATCTCCGGCGTGTCCGCCTATTTTACACGGCAAATGTGCCGGGCACGCAAACAAACTGTTCTGAAAATGTAAATTTTTCCGCATATGCACAAAAAATGCCATACAACCTGCCTGCGGGGCGGAAAATTTACATTCTGCCGGTTGTTTCCATCCCCCGTTTGCGGTACAATGACAGGAGCGACAGAAAACAAGCAGAAGAGGAGGACGGCAGCGTGTTCGGATATATCGGTGTCCACGACCCGGAGCTGCGCCTGCGGGAGCTGGACTGCTACCGGGGCGTTTACTGCGGACTGTGCCGGGCACAGGGTTCGTGCACGGGACAGTGCTCCCGGCTGACTCTCAGCTACGATTTTGCCTTCATGGCGCTGGTGCGCACCGCACTGGCAGGCGACACGGTACAGCTGGAGCTGCGCCGTTGCCCCGTTCACCCGCTCCGCCGCCGCCCCATGGCACGCATCAGCGACTCGTTGCGTCTGACGGCGCTGTCCGCCTCACTGCTGGCGTGGCACAAGCTACAGGACGACCGGCGGGACGAGGATCGATTCAGCGGAAAGGGGCTGCGTGCGGCGCTGGCTATGCCTTGGGCGGCATCCGCGCGGCGGCGTGCCCTCCGGCGGTCGGTACTGCTTCCCTGCCCGGCGGATGACCCGCAGGGCGCGACGGACGGCAGGAGACTGGACACGCTGATTGCCGACTCCATGTCCGGGCTGTGCGAACTGGAGAAGCAGGCACCGCCTTCCGTGGATGCCCCGGCGCAACTTTTCGGAGAGCTGCTGGGCGGACTGCTGTCCTATGGGCTGGAGGGCGGAAACGCCCGCATTGCCCGGCAGATCGGTCTGCACACCGGCAGATGGATATACATCCTGGACGCAGCGGACGATTACGCGGACGATGTACGACACGGGCACTACAATCCCTTCCGGTGCCTGTCCCCCGACGGTGTCCCGACTCTGCCGGAAAGCAACCGTGAGAGCATCCGCCTCGCGCTGTGTCGGGAAGCGGAGGGAATCTCCGACGCATTGGATCTTCTGGATATTCCCGACCGGAACGTCAGCGGCGTGATCCGTAACATCGTGGACGAGGGAATGCCCCGCACCGCAAAGCGCATCCTGTTCCCGGACCCCGTCTCCGCAAACAAACGCAGAAGCAAGAGGTATACGAATACATGAAAGACCCATATCAGGTGCTCGGCGTCCCGCAAAGCGCCACCGATGAGGAAATAAAAACCGCCTACCGGAATCTGGCACGCAAGTATCACCCGGACAAGTATCGCGACAGCGATCTTGCCGACCTTGCGGGCGAGAAGATGAAGGAAATCAACGAAGCGTATGACGAGATCAAAAAGCAGCGCGCCGCCGGATCGGGCACGGGCGCAGGTCCCGGCAGTACGGGCGGCTACGGTCCGCGCCCCGGCGGTCAGGGAGCCTACACCGGCTACCGCACCGATCGGACCTACACCTCGTCCGAGCTGTTCGGCATGGCGCGCCAGCTCATCAATGCCGGACGAATCGCGGAAGCCGAGCAGATACTGTCCACGATACCGGAAAGCCAGAAGAGCGCCGAGTGGTATTTCCTCATGGGCTGGGTTGCACTGGGGCGCCGGCATTTTGTGGACGCCCAGCAGTTTTTTGACCATGCCTGCGGGCTTGACCCGGAGAACCGGGAATACCGGGAGGCACAGATGCGTCTCCGCGAGCAGATGCAGACGGGAAATGCCGGCAACGCGGATGCCAACGACGGCTGTTCGCTCTGCCATCTCTGCACCGGGCTTTTGTGTCTGAATCTTTGCTGTGACACGCGTCACTGCTGACGGAGGTGCCCTATGTCCGAACCGAATCCGCCCCGCGGCAGTTCCCGCGGACGTCGCCGCACAACCTACCGCCTGGCAGTATGCAGTGTTTTCTGCGCGCTCGGGACCGTTATGCTGGGTCTCGGAGCGCTGGTGGAACTGATTGACATCACCTGCGCCGCGCTGGCAGCCGTGCTGTTCCTGCCGGTCTTCTACCGCTACGGAACCGGGTATACCCTGCTCTGCTGGGCGGTCACCTCCGCGCTGGGGCTGATCCTGATGCCGCAGAGTCTGGCGCCGTGGCTGTTCGCCTGCCTTCTTGGCTACTACCCGGTGGTCAAACGGCAGGTCGACAGGCTGCCGAAGCCGCTTGCACTGCTCTGCAAGCTGTGCATCATAGGCGCGGCACTGGCTGTTTACCTCGTCCTGTTCTGGCTCATCATGATGGGAGCCAGCGGCAGTCTGACGGACGTGCTGTTCCGCGGCTTCGGTGAGGAAGGCACATCCGCCGCCCTGATATGGGTCATGGTCGGGCTGTGCATCCTCACCTTCTTCCTCTTTGACCTGCTGATAGACCGGATGGCAATCCTGTACCGGCTCAAGTGGCAGAAACGGGCGGAGAAATGGATGAAATAAGGGCACCTCTTGGGGACCACACGGAATTTCCGCGTTTATGAGAAAGGAATGGTCATAAACAAACATGAAAGACGGATTCATTAAGGTCGCAACCGCTCGCCCGGACGTCCGGGTGGCGGACTGCGCATACAATCTGAATGCCTGCCTCGACTGCGCCGCCGAGGCAGACCGATCCGGCGTGAAGCTGCTGGTTTACCCCGAACTGTGCCTGACAGGCTATACCTGCGGGGATCTGTTCCTGCAGGATATCCTGCCCTGCGAGGCATCAGAGGCTCTGCGGCAGTTTGCCGCCGCGACAGCCGGATACGATATGGTAACTGTCATCGGGCTTCCGGTCGCGCACGCAGGAAAGCTGTATAACTGCGCCGCCGTCTGCCGGGGCGGGCAGATACTGGGACTGGTACCCAAGACGCATCTGCCGAACTATGCCGAGTTCTACGAAGCACGGCAGTTTACCCCTGCGCCGGACGGCAACCTGACCTATGAACTGGACGGGCAGTACATCCCCTTCGGAACCCGGCAGCTGTTCGTCTGCACGGATGTGCCCGACTTCCGCTTTGCCGTGGAAATCTGCGAGGATCTGTGGGCACCGGTTCCGCCCTCCTCTGCTGCGGCATCTGCCGGGGCGACCGTCATCTGCAATCTGTCCGCCTCCAACGAAACGGTAGGCAAGGCGGAATACAGACGGAGTCTTGTCTCCGGGCAGTCCGGCAGACTGGTTGCCGCCTACCTGTACGCCAACTGCGGGCACGGTGAATCTACCACCGACACGGTTTTCTCCGGGCATTCCCTGATCGCCGAAAACGGCAGTGTTCTGGCTGAGCGCGCACCGTTCGCGTCCGGAGGCGCGTTGCTTATAACCGAGATAGACGTGCAACGGCTGGCGTTTGATCGCCGCCGCATGAATACCTTCGGCAACCGGACAGCGGGCGAATGGAGCGAGGCATACTTCTCGCTGGATCCGGTCGAAACTGTGCTGACCCGCCGGATCGACCCGCACCCCTTTGTTCCGGACGACAGCGCCGAACGGAGCCGCCGCTGTGAGCTGATCCTGACCATGCAGGCGGAGGGACTGGCAACCCGTATGCAAGCCGCGCGCGCGAAAAAGCTGGTCGTGGGCATCTCAGGCGGATTGGATTCCTGCCTGGCACTGCTGTGCATGGTGCGCACCGCCGACCGGCTCGGACGCCCCCGCCGGGATGTCATCGCCGTGACCATGCCCTGCTTCGGCACAACCGCGCGCACAAGATCCAACGCCGAAACACTCTGCCGGGAGCTTGGCGTGGATTTCCGGACGGTCAATATTACCGATTCCGTGAACCGGCATTTTGCCGACATCGGGCACGATCCGGAGAACCGCAACGTGGTCTATGAAAATGCGCAGGCACGTGAGCGCACGCAGGTACTGATGGATATCGCCAACGCGGAATCCGGACTGGTCGTCGGAACCGGCGACCTCTCCGAGCTGGCGTTGGGCTGGGCGACCTACAACGGCGACCATATGTCCATGTACGCCGTCAATGCTTCGGTGCCCAAAACGCTGGTACGGCATCTGGTAGGCTATGCCGCCGAGCAGGCGCACAGTGCCGGTCAGGCTGCGCTTGCCGGGGCGCTGGAGGATATTCTGAATACGCCGGTCAGCCCCGAACTTCTGCCTGCAACCGACGACGGACGCATCGCCCAGGTCACGGAAGATCTGGTCGGTCCCTATGAACTGCACGATTTCTACCTCTATTACCTGCTCCGGCTGGGTGCGCGTCCCCGCAAGCTGTATCGCATGGCACGGTATGCGCTGGGAGGCACCTACGATGACGGTACGCTGCTGCGGTGGCTGGAGGTATTCCTGCGTCGCTTCTTTGCCCAGCAGTTCAAGCGCTCCTGCCTGCCGGACGGTCCCAAGATCGGCTCGGCGGCGCTCTCGCCGCGCGGCGACTGGCGGATGCCGTCTGACGCGTCGGCGGCGCTGTGGCTACGGGAGGCGGAAGCGCTGAAACAGGCGCAGAAGGAGGAAACTGTATGAATCTCTGTGATCCCCGCACGATCCGGGACGTGATGTCCATGTACGGCATGACCTTCCGCAAGGAACTGGGGCAGAACTTTCTGACCAATGCCGCTGTGGTGGAGGACATTGCCGACGCCTGCTCGGATACCCGCGACGCTACGATTCTGGAGATCGGTCCCGGCATCGGCGTGCTGACGCAGGAGCTGGGAATGCGGTATCGGCGGGTGCTGTCCGTCGAGATCGACAGGCGGCTGGTTCCGCTTCTCCGCTTCACACTGCAGGACTGCCCGCCCGGAATCGTCGAAATAATCAATCAGGACTTTATGAAAGCCGATCTGCACGAGCTTTTGGACGACGCATTTGCTGCCGGCTCCGTTTCGGTTTGCGCCAACCTGCCCTACTACATCACGACGCCCATTCTCATGCGGCTGTTGGAGTCAGGTCTTCCCTTCTCCTGCATCACGGTCATGGTGCAGGCTGAGGTGGCAGACCGTCTGTGTGCCCGCGCCGGCAGCAAGGACTACGGCGCCATCACCGCCGTCCTGAACTATTACGGCGCGGCAGAAAAGCTGTTCCGCGTCCCGGCAGGCAATTTTATGCCCGCCCCCAAGGTGGACTCCGCCGTAGTGCGCATCCGCCTGTGGCAGGAAAAGCCCGTCCGTCCCGCCGACGAGAAGCTGTTCTTTGACACCATCCGGCTGGCTTTTGAGCAGCGGCGCAAGACGCTTGCCAACGCACTGTCTGCCGGGTTCCCGGACATCCCCAAGGATGTGCTGACCGGTATCATCACGGACTGTGGGCATCGCGCGGATATCCGGGGCGAACGGCTGGATACCGCCGCCTTTGCCGCTCTGTCCGACCGCATCGGAATCTGGCGGGCGCAACACCCCCGCACGCAGGCAGGCGCCGATTGATACCGCTCCGCGCGATGCAAAAAACAAGCACCGTTTCCGTGAAAAAAATAACGAAAATCTATTGCCAAATGCGCGGCGATATGGTATACTGTCCACGAATACGGGCATAGCCCGCATGAAAGGAAGGACAAAACATGAGCAAGGATTATATGACCGAAGGACACGCCGCATGGATCACCTACGCAGACCCTGCGGGAACTGTTCCTTCCGAGAAAACCAACCCCTGGGAAACCCCCATCGGCGCGGCTGACCAGTTCGCTCCCATCGTGGACAAGAACGGGATTGCGCTGTTTCGCAAGACCTTCACCGTCCGGGAGCTGAAAGCGGCACGCGTGGATGCCACCGCTCTCGGCATCTATGACCTCTATGTCAACGGCAAACGCGTCGGACGCCAGGCGGGACGTGAGGATGCCGCCCCCTACGACGAACTCAAGCCCGGCTGGACGGACTACACCGCCCGGTGCCTGTACTACTCCTACGACCTTGCCCCCTACCTGACCGAGGGGGAAAATACCCTGCTCGCCGCAGTTGCCCCCGGATGGTATAACGGGCGCATCGCACTGGGCACCTACGGCGAAACGCATATCGCCCTGCTGGCTGCCATCCGGCTGTCGGATGCCGACGGCGAACGCGTCCTGTATACCGACAAGACCTGGGAAGCCTCCTGGGGCAGTGCCATCCGCGCCGCCGACATCTGGGACGGCGAGATGTACGATGCCAACCAGCCCTCGCTGGCAACCATTTCGGAAAAGCAGGATTCCCTGCACTGGGGCACGCCTGCCGAGGAGACACACGACCTGTTCGTAACACCGCAGGTCGGCTCGACCATCACGGTCCGCCCCAACCTGACACGCAAGCCGGAGACGGTCACGGTTTACAGAGGAACCGAAGACAACGGCAGTGACTACGGGAAAATCCACGTCGTGCGCACGCTGACCGGAAACAGCTTCACGCTGGCAGCCGGTGAAGCGGCGGTGCTGGATTTCGGACAGAACATGGTAGGATGGCCGACCTTCACGGCACGCGGCGCAGCCGGCACCTCGCTTCAGATCCGCTTCGGCGAGATGCTCAATGACTCCGGACTCAAATCCCGCGGGAACGACAACCCGGAAGGCTCCATCTATTCCATCAACTACCGCTCCGCCAAGGCGAAGCTGTGCTACATTCTGAACGGGCAGGATGACGCCTACCGCCCGACGTTCTCCTTCTTCGGTTTCCGGTACTGTGAGATCCGCGCAACGGCGGACGTGACGTTTGAGAATCTGACTGCCGATGTGGTCGGCTCCGCGAACCGCGAAACCGGACATATGGAGACCTCAAACGCCGATGTCAACCGGCTGATTTCCAACGTTCTTTGGGGACAGCGCGGCAATTATCTCTCCGTCCCGACCGACTGCCCGCAACGCGATGAGCGTCTGGGCTGGACGGGCGACACGCAGGCATTCTGCTGCACCGCCGCCTACAATGCCGATGTGGACGGCTTCTTCCACAAGTGGCTCCAGGACGCGCGCGACTCGCAGGCAGAGAACGGGATGTACCCGGACGTCATCCCGAAGGTGCGCGTGGTCGGCTGGGGCGGTGCCGCATGGAGCGATGCGGGCATCATCGTACCGTATACCATGTGGAAGATGTATGCCGACACCGACATCATCCGGGAGCATTACGCCTCCATGGAGCGCTATATGGATTGGCTGGCGACTACCGATCTGAGCGGACCGAACGCGACCTACGGCGACTGGCTGGCTTACGAGCCGACCGATGCACGCTACATCTCGGTCGCGTACTACGCACTGGATGCCCGCTACATGGCTGCCATGTCCCGCGCCATCGACCGGGCGGATCGCGCCGCACACTACGACGACCTGTTTGAGCAGGTTCGCGATCACTTCCGCCGCATCTACTGCAACGCCGAGGGGGATCTGAACCCCGAGGTGCGCACGCAGACCGGCTACCTGCTGGCACTGCGCAACGATCTGCTCCTGCCCGAACGGCGCCCTGCTGCCGTTGCGGCACTCAAGCAGAAGATCATCGACAACGGCTATAAGCTCTCCACCGGTTTTGTCGGCTCCTGCATTCTCAACGAGGTGCTGGCTGAGTTCGGTGAAAACGACCTTGCATACTCTCTGTTGCTCCAGACCGAGAATCCGTCCTGGCTGTACAGCGTGCATCAGGGTGCTACCACCATCTGGGAACGTTGGAATTCCTACACCAAGGCAACCGGCTTCGGCGACGTTGGCATGAACTCCTTCAACCACTATGCCTACGGCGCAGTGCAGGAGTGGATGTACCGGCACATTGCGGGCATTGAAACGACCGAGCAGGCGCCCGGCTTTGCGCACCCCATCCTGCAGCCCAAGCCGGACACCCGGAGCGCGGAGGAGATCCCCGCCGGACAGGAGAAGATTACGTGGGTCAGGACATCCTTTGCATCTCCCGTCGGTCTTATCGAGTCCGCATGGGATATGACGGACGGCTTTACCTACACCTGCCGTGTGCCTGTGGCGGCGACTCTGCACCTGCCGCTGATCGGCAACGCGGAAACGCTGGTCATCAACGGCGTGGCGCATAAGCCGGACGAATTCAGGCTCTGCCCCGTCGGCAAGGGTGTGACCATCGAGCTTGCGCCCGGTGCCTACACCATTGAACAGAAGTAAGGCTCTCCGTCGAAAAACGCGGGGGCTCCACTCAGAAAAAAAGCAAAAGTAACAGCAATAAGGGAGATTTTGCAATGGAAAAGAAAGTCGTAGTCGGCGTCATCGGGTGCGGTTGCATCGCCAACGCCGCACACATTCCCAGCTACATGAATAACCCGGATGTTGTCATCAAGTATTTCTGCGACATTATTCCGGAGAGAGCCGAGCAAGCCGTCAGCCAGTACGGCTGCGGCATCGCCGTAACGGATTATCACGACGTGATCGGCGACCCGGAGGTCGAGGCGGTCTCAGTCTGCACACCAAACCGGATGCACCCCGTCATCGCTATGGACGCTCTGCGCGCCGGCAAGCACGTCCTGTGCGAAAAGCCTGCCGCACGCACCTACGCCGAGGCGAAGGAAATGCAGGCAGTCCAGCATGAGACCGGCAAAGTGCTCAACATCGGCGTTGTCAACCGCTTCAATACCGCAGTCAACAAGATCCGCGAGCTGATCTCCGCGGGTGCTTTGGGCGAGGTGTACCACGTGTACGTCTCCTTCCGCGCACGGCGTTCCATTCCCGGACTGGGCGGCGCCTTTACCACCAAGGAAATCGCGGGCGGCGGCGCGCTGATCGACTGGGGCGTACACTACCTGGACATCGTCATGTTCTGCACCGGTGACCCCAAGCCGGTCACCGTATCCGGGCAGGCGTACAGCAAACTGGGCGTGGATATGAAAGACTACATTTACGAGAACATGTGGTCGGAAGGCACCAAGGACCTCAACGGCACCTATGACGTGGATGACAGCGTGACCGGACTTGTCCGGACGCAGACCGCCCCCGGTGTCTGGGGCCCCACCATCTCGCTCAACGGCGCGTGGGCACAGAACATCGGTCCCCACGAGGCATACATCGACTTCCTGGGCGATAAGGCGGGCATCCGCCTTCAATACGGCGGGAATTTCACGATTTACGGCACCAAGGACGGCAAGCTGTGGGAGGAGACACCGGAATACGAAAGTGTCAATATGTTCCAGAACGAAATTGATTCCTTCGTCCGCTGTGTCCGCACCGGCGAAAAGCTGCCCTCTCACATCGATCAGGTCATCATCACCGCCCGCATGATGCAGGCAATTTACGACTCCTCCGACGCGCACGCCGAGGTCAGGCTGGACTGGTAACGTACCGACTCACAGAACGCAGAGGGGGTAGAAAACTCATTTTGGGTTTTCTACCCCCTTTTTTGTCCGCCTCACGCCTCCTCCGCACCGGCAAGACGAACCTGTACCCGCCCTGCCCGCAGCAGGAACCGCTCCGCCGCGCCCGCCGCACGGCGTCCCTCCCCGGCGGCAATAGGCAGCCCGCCCGGTGCGCGCAGCCACTGACCTGCCAGCAGGACATTGTCAATACCCGGGACAGTGCCCGCAGGGCAACCGGGCAACCGCCCGGACAGCAGGCGCTCTGCCAGCTCCGCCGCGCCGTTCCGGCATCCGTCCCCCGGCAGCATCGGGAAGCTCATGAAGGAACCCGTTTCGGTCCCCACGAAACGCCGGTAGGTCGCCGGCGTCCATACGTCCAGCAGACGGAGTTTTTCTTCCCCACCGACCGGCGGGCAGACAGCCTCCAGAATACCCGCAAAGGTGCGGGCAATGTCCTGCTTCAGCGCGGCATAAGCGGGGCGGGACAGCGAGAGAATCCGCCGCGCCTCCTGCTCGCCGCAGAACGCCATCGCCTGCACAACGGTATACCCCTGCGGGGCGAAGCCCGGCTCGTGCGAAAACTCCCGCAGCAGCACGGAGGATGCGTGCGGGCAGTCATCCTCTCCGGCTGGGAACGGCAGGATCAGTTCGCCGGAGAATCCGACGCGCGCGGACGGACAGGCAAACGCCGCCTGCACGGCGGAAAAGCGTTGCGGCGGCTGAGCCGCATACCGACGGGCAAGCGCGGCGGGCAACGGCGCATCCAGTATGCGTCCGCAGACCGTTGCCGGATCGGCAGTAACGATGACATAGTCCGCCGGAATGTGCATGACCCGCGTTCCCTGCCGCACCGTAACCCCGCAGGCACGGCGAATCCCGCCGGTTCCGGACAGATCGATCGATTCGGCTTCTGTTCCCAATCGGAGAACACCGCCCAGCGACCGGAAGCGTGCCGCCATGCGCTCTGCCATGGCGGCAGAGCCCCCGGCGGGCAGGTCGGCATTGCCGGCGCAGAACTGCGCCATGACCACCAGCTGAGCCAGTGCGGAAAATGATGTGTCGCACACTGCGGTCAGGAACTGCCGCAGGAGCGGGTGACGGAAGCGCTGTGCCAGCTCCCCCGTAGTCAGCCGTGCATACACCGCAAGCTCCGGCAGACCAGCCGCCGTCCGCCGGAGCAGTCCTGCCCCACCCGTCAGCCCCGACAGCGACTGAAGCGCCCACACCGCGCGAAACAGGCGGCGAATCTCCCGCCCGTCTGCGGGTGAATACCACAGCATGGCACGCTCAACCCGCACCGCATCCCGCCACAGCGCAATCTCCTCCCCGTCCAGACGGCAGGTATACAGGCTGTCCGGATGCCGGATCTCCGCACCGTCCAACGCGCCCAGTTTCACCCACTCCCGGTACAGTGCCGTTGCAGGGTTGGTTCCCACCAGCCAATGAACGCAGTTATCAATATAACAGCCGCCGCGCACCCAGCCGGTCAGGTTGCCGCCCGGCACGGTATGACGCTCGCAGACCGTCACGCGATGCGCCTGCCCGCTGTCTGCCAGCAGGTGGATGCCTGCCGACAGCCCCGTCACGCCGCCCCCTATGATTACAATACCCGCCATATATCCGCCTCCCCGCTATTTCTTCCGGGAGAGGATGGACATATGGCGGGCACTTTATACAGGCGGCAGATGTATCTCCAGCGCCTCGCCCAACGGCACCGAGTAAATGAGGATCCGATCCGGCGCACGTCCGTATATTTCGCGGACAGCGGCGGCGTATTGCTCCAGCTGGGAGCCGTACTCATCGGTCAGACGCGCGGCAAGCAGAGTCGGATCATCCCGCTCGGCACGGCTGATACGATCGGTTTTGTAATCGGCTACGGTAATGCGTCCGTCCGGATATTCACACAGCAGATCGACGGAGCCCTGAACATACAGCGTGCGGTCGCCCAGCGCCTCACGCAGGGTCGGCTCGCGCGTCAGCGATGCCAGCGGCACAAACCGCGCGAAGCGGAACTCCCGCCGCACCACCGACGCACGGCGCACCTCCGCGAAGAATCTGCTCGCAAAAAAGCGGCGGATCGCATCCCGATCCAGGATGGCGGCAGTGCGGGCATTCAGATACCCCGCATCCTGCAAACGCGCAAGCTCGGCGTCCGCTCCGTCGGCACAAACGCGGTCGTAATCGCAGAACTGCAAAAACAGGTGCATTGCCGTACCCCGCTCGGCGGCGGTAGGCTTGCGGCTCTCGGCAAGCAGAAGCTCAAATTCGTCCGTTCCTGCCGCCCGGAGCAAGCGGATGGACTCGCGCACGGCATCGGTCGTCCGGGGATCACAGCCGCCGAAGCCACGCTCGGAATCAGGCAGTTTGCCCTCATCGCCCACCGGCAGATCGGAGGAAAAGTAAACGCATTTGTCCACCATATCCGCCACCATCCGCGAAGCGGGTACCTTGGTCGGCAGACTGCGAAGCAATGCCTCGACAGGTGTGGGAACAGGAAGGCTTTCGGCAAGGCTGCGGTAGTAGGCACAGGTCGCCCGCGTGCGCTCATCCGCCGTATCCGTATCGGCTACGGCGCGCGACAGCGGCTCGCAGGGCAGAATCGAGGCGACCGGCAGAAGATTCAGGTCACCATAAGCGGCAAGCTCGGGGTGCGCCTGCCATGCGGCAGTCACCCAATCCATATACCGCCCACAGGACAGCGCCGCATAGCGATCCCCCGCCGGGAAGGACGGCGGCAGTGTCTGCCTGCCGGTGCCGGTTATGTAAAGCCTCTCACGGGCGCGCGTCATGGCAACATACAGTACCCGCATATCATCCTCGCGCTCGTGGCGTGCGACTGCCAGCGACACGGTACGGAACGGAAGCGTCGTATATTTCCGATGGTCTGCCCGCGAAAACAGCTTCATCCCCAGTCCGCAGGTCGGGTCAAAAACCATGTCCGGCGATCGATGCCCGCCCGCCGTCCGCGCGCCGCATTGCGCAACGAATACCACCGGGAACTCCAATCCTTTGGATTTATGTATGGACATCACCGATACGTATCCGCCGCTTTTCCCGTCATTGCCGACCGGCGCGGACACCGTCGTCTCCAGCTTGCGCTCAAAGTACCGGATGAAATCATACACGCCGGTAAAACTGCCGGTTCGCACGGTGCGGGCGGTGTCATACAGGTACAGGAACGCCTGCCCCGTCCGTGCGGCAACGTGTCCGTCCTGGCGCAAAAGGCGCAGGATACCCTCTGCCGGGAGCGTAAAGCACAGCGTGCGATAGCCCTCCAGCCAGCGCACAAAATCTGCCGCGCGCCGTGCGGGTTCCGCTTCCGCCCCGGTTCCGCCGGCTGTTGACGCCAAGGCGCACAGCCCGCCATAGAGAGAGCCGGCACCCGCCGCCCGGACAGTCATCAAATCCTCCAGCGAAAAACCCGGATAGGGTGCGCGCAAAACCTCTGCCAGCGGTACATCCCGGTCAGGGTTGTCCAGAACGCGCAGCAGGTTGACGAGGTAGCACATATCCGCCCCGTGCAGCAGATCCTGCCCGGCATCCGCCTCTTCCAGTTCGCCGCACCCGACCGGAATTCCGGCGGCGGCAAGTGCCGCAGTCAGTTCACGGAAGTGTGTCTTGGAACGCAGCAGAACCGCGATATCCCCCGGTCTGACCGGACTGCCGTCCGCCAGACACGCCCCGCCGCGCAGCAGTTCCGCGATGCGGTTGGCGATATGGGTAAATTCCGGATCCCGTGCCGTCTTGTCCGCCTCCGGCTGATCCGGATCCCCGGCATCCTCTTTTTCGCTGTACAGAAGGTCGATCTGTACGCGCGGGGAGACATACCCCGCCGGAACGCGCTTGGAAAAGCCCAGATCGTCCTCCGCCCGGTAGCCGATACTGTCGGGGCACGCGCGGAACAGGTGCCCGCATATGCCGTTGGTCACGCGGATGACAGGCTCGTCACAGCGAAAGTTATCCGACATGAAAATACTGCGCCCGCCGTTATCCTCCGATGCCCCGTCCGTTTGTGCGGACAGATCCAGCGGCGGCAGAGCGCGGCGATAACCGGCGAACACGGAGGGATCCGCCCCCCGGAAGGCATAGATGCTCTGCTTGATATCCCCGACCATGAAACGGCGATTGCCGCCGATGAGGCGGAAAATGGCATCCTGCACCGCATCCACATCCTGGTACTCATCGATGTACACCTCGTCAAAGCTCTCGCGGTACTCCGCCGCGACGGAGCTCGGTGAGCCGTCCGGATTGCACAGAAGCCGCAGCAGGTTGCGGCGATTGTCGGTAAAATCGCAGATACCGCGGCGATGTTTCTCCACCGTAATCTCCCGGTCATAGGCAGTCAGGAAATCATACAGCACCTCGCACATCCGTGCCATGCGCCGCATATCGGCGGCAACCGCCTCCGGGTCTGTGGAAAACCATTTGTCGCGCAGGCTTTTTTTGATTTCATCCACATAGCCCGTGCGCCTTTCCTTGCGCGCCTCCTGCTCCGGCGTCTGTCCCCGGAGCGCCCCCAGCTTCACCTGCTCAAAACTGCGCAGGCAGGTCTGTATGGCGGCGTAGCTGTCCGCCGCAGACAGTCGGTCAATAAAATCCGACTCGTAAGCAAAGGCGGCTCCCCATGCTTTGGCGGCTTTTTCATCGGCGGCAAAGCTGTCCAGTGCTTCACGGTAAAAAGCACGTGCGGAGACGCAGAATTCCTCCTTGTGCGCCCGCAGGGGAGCACCGGTGCGTGTGGAAAGGAAGTCGGTCTGACTGCCCGCCCGCAGTTCCGCCGCCTCGTTCTTCAGCTGTTCCAACCCGTCCGGATAGGTCAGGAGTTTTTCATACAACCCGCGCAATGCATCGGGCAGTCCGTCATCCCGCCGCGCAGGGGTCAGCGCGTCACACAGATCGGCAAAATCATTGCCCTCCAGCATGGAAAATACCGTGTCCCCGGGGCGGCTCTCCGGCGCGTATTTTCGGTAAAATGTGTCGATGAGATCATCCATAACCCGCCCGCAAAGCGGTGCAAGCTCCGCCTCATCCGCAATGCGGAAGGATGCCGGCAGTCCCGCCTCGGCGAAGTGTGTCCGCAGCGGCTCCATGCAAAAAGCGTCAATGGTACAGATATGCGCCGCGCCGAGACGCAGCAGCTGCTCCTGCAAGTGACGGCTGTCCGGGTGCGCAGCAATCGCATCGTTCAGCGCCCCGGAGATGCGCTCCCGCAATTCGGCGGCGGCGGCGCGCGTGAAAGTCACGATCAGCATCCGCGAGATGTCGCCGGGGTTCTCCGAGTCGGTCAGGCGGCGGATGATACGCTCGGTCAGGGTAGCGGTCTTGCCGGATCCGGCGGCGGCAGAGACGAGAAGCGTCCTGCCGCGCGTGTTCATGGCGGCGAGCTGTGCCGCAGTCCATTGTCTTGCCATAGCAGAACCTTCCTTTCTCAGAGTTTCCTTATGCGTTCCGCAACGGGACAGCCGGAGCGCATCGTGCAGAAGCGGCAGGCATCCTCGCCGGGCGTGCGTGCGGCTCTGCCGCTGTACAGCGCCTCGCCTACCTGCCGGATGAGCGACCGGACGGTATCATCCAACTCCTCCAGATGCGCCGCCGTGCAGAGCGCGGCACCGGTCAGGGTACCGTCCTTCCCGACCTTCAGCCCCGGCAGGTAATCGGGGGACAGGTCGGCACTGGCGGCGTGCAGGACTTCATCATTGTTCAGAATCAGCCCGGAGCGACAGGGCGAAAAGCTGCCGTCATCTCCCTCGGCGGGGCTGAGATACAGCACCTCGGCAGGCAGAACGGCATCCGGCAGTCTGCCGTCCGCGTCGGCAAACAGGTGCCGGTTCCGCGGAGCGCAGAGTGTGAACAGGTAGAGCAACAGCTGGATATTCATATCCTGCCATGCCCGCTTTTCGGAAAAAACATGGCGCGAGGACTTATAATCCATGACGCGGACATACACGGTGCCGCCGTCCCGGAAAACATCCACCCGGTCGATCTTGCCGCCCATGAGAATGCGGGGGGACGCGGACGGGAGGGGGGAATCAGGGTCCGGATCGGTATCCGGATGCGCCCCACCCGCCGCAGGCAAGGGGGAATCGTATCCGCCGGGCAGTTGCTCCGGGGGCGGATCCAGCGGGATCTCCAGCGGCGACGGATCACCTGCCCGCCGCCCACGCGTATCCCACTCCAGACCCGCGACCGTGAACGCTCCCTGCTCCAGTTCCGCCTGCACCGTCCGTACCAGCATGAGCGCAACCGCGCGCAGGCGGGCAAACAGGTGCAGAAGCCGCCCGTCGCCGGCAATATCCCCGCACAGCTCGGTCATATACTCCTGCATGATGCGGTCGGCGGCGGCAACCGTCTCCTCTTCCGTCAGGTGCCGGATGCGCCTGTCCTGATCCAGGGAGGTGCGCAGGAACACCTCCAGCACACGGTGCAGGAAAACGCCGGCGTTGACCGCGTCCATACGCGCTTCAATCGGCGCGCGCAGACGGAGCACCCGGGAGCCGAAAAAGCTGTACGGACAGCGGGCATAGCTTTGCAGTGCCGTGTGCGACAGCCACAGCTGATCCCCCAGTGCCCGACGCACAGCGGGACGCGGCAACGTGTCGCCGAGGGGCGGGCGGTAGGCAAGCGCTCCGTCCTCCGGAAGCGTCTCCGGGAATGCAATCGGCTCCAGGTACGGAAGCAGGTAACGCACCCGGCTGAAGGCGATGGAAGGTGCCTTGACACTGCCGTCCGCCGTGGCGGTATGGGTAAAAAGCAGCAGATACTGCTTCGGCTTGGTCACGGCACGCCAGATATACAGCAGTTCCTCTGCCGTCAGACGCGGCGCGCGGCTGTCAAACTCAATGCCGAAATTCTCCAGCGTCTGCTTGTCCTGCTCGGTCAGCAGCCCCGTATCGGTCACAGGCTGTGGGAATTCGCCCTCACACAGCCCCAACACCAGCACCGCCGCCATGTTTTCCAATCGGAGGGTAGCGGCAGAGCCGACCGTCACGCAGTCGTGCCGCGCCGGCACCGCCCCCATGTCGGTCTCCTCAAAATACAGCTCCAGCGCCGCAGACAGCTCGTCCGCAGACAGAGGTCCCTCCTCTCCGGGCAACAGCGTGGATATGTCCGCCAGCGCGCCGGTCAGCAGGTTCCACAGCCGAACCGTCTCCCCCGCCTCACGAGTCTTACCCAGCAGAAGCAGTGTCTCAGCGGATGCCGCCAGACTGTCCTTGACGCCCAGCCCGCTCAGGTACCCGAACAGTGCCCTGCTCTGCTCTGCCGGCGTATCCGCGACAGCCAGGTGGGCTTCCAGTGCGCACAGCGGCGGCAGAACCGTCTGCCGGACACGGTTGGCGGCGGCAAGGATCTCCCGCCCGCGCGCCGTCATCTCGGTGGTGTAACCGTCCGGATTCATGCTCCAATCCCCGGCGGACAGGTCTGACATTTTCTTCCCCCGGATGCGCCACGTGTCGGTGTACTCCGCAAAAGCGTCCAGGTCGGTCAGGCTGATGCCGCACAGCCCCGTTTTGCACAGCGACACGACATCTGCCGTCTGGTAACCCCGACGGATACAGCGTAGTGCCAGCAACAGCAGCCGCGCGGCGGGACGGTCGGCAAGTCCGGTTCGCTCCGACAGAAAGAACGGAATATGTGCCGCCTCCAGCGCCGCATCCAGCACGCCGCGCCACGCAGTCGTGTCGCGCACGACCACGGCTATCTGCCCGTACGGAATCCCCGCGTTCCGCAACTCGCCGATATGCAGTGCGGCGGCGCGGGCTTCGCCGTACACCGTGCGGGCGGTGATCAGACGTACTGCCCCCCGGTGGTCTTCGCCGGGAATCGGCCGTGCCTCCGGCTGAATGCCGAAGCGCCACAGCCCGTCCCCCAGAATGCGCAACTCGGACGCAGCTGTACAGCCGTCATCCGGCAGGACGCTGTCACACGAACCCGTGCCGACATCCGCGCACAGTCGTTCCAGTCTGCGCACCGTATCCCGCATACTGTCAAACTGCGCACCGTCTCCGGCTCGCCCCTTCATGCACAGCGTGACAGTTACCGCCGATGCCTGCGCCAGCATGACCCGCAGAGCCGCATATTCCGGCGCCGTAAAGCTGGTGAAGGAATCCAGGTAGACCGTCGTCCCCCGGAAAAAGTCCTCCCGCTCCAGTACCCCGGCTGTACGCAGCAGGCGGTCGGCAGGATCATTGCCGCACAGTTCGCGCAAAAGTCCCCCATAGGCGGCGCTGACAAGCGACAGGTCGCGTAGTTTATGCGCCAACGGAGCATCCGACGGGAGCAGCCGCGCAGCCCGTTCCAGTGCCGCCGGGGAAACGGCGGCGCGCGACAACTCGTCAGTCGCATCCAGCATCAGACGGCAGAGCGCGGGATCCCCATCCGGGACAGGGTTCGTTCCGGTCTCCAGCAGTCCGTGCAGTTCCCGCAGGGTACGCCACATCAGCAAGGCACGCGAGGCGCGTGTCAGCGTCCCGAAGGCACGCCCGCCGAAGCGGTCAGCGACCGTATCGCACAGGCGCGTAAAGCTGAGCACCGACAGGCGCTTCCCTGCCTCGGGCGGCAGGCCGGGCAGAATGCCGCTCTCTGCAGAGTACAGCATCTGTTCCGGCACAAGCAGATAGACCTGTCCCTCTCCGGAGGACAGGTCGGCGCGGATGCGTTCAATCACGGTGCGCGTTTTGCCGCTACCGGGACCTCCGAACAGCAGGTTCAGCATGAAGTATCCTCCGTTTCCGTACAGTTTTGTTGCACTGCCGCTCCGTGCAGGGCGAGGTTTCTTTCAAGCGGCGCACGCCCCCGCCACGCAAAGGCCCGCTCCCGGAAGCATTCCTCCGACATTCCGGCAAGCGCTTCGGGCGTCAGGCACAGCAGACGCTCCGCACGGAAAAATGCAAGCGGCGTGTCATGCGCTCCGGAAAGCGCCGCACGGTTGAGCGGACAGACCAGCTGGCAGTCGTCACAGCCCCAGATCAGCGGATGCCGCCGCAGAGCATCCTGCTCTTCAGGTGTCAGTGCGCCCTTCTTTTGCGTCAGGGCAGACAGGCATTCCCGCACGGGATGCCCGTCCGCATCGGTAACCGGACAGGCACGGCGGCAGGCACCGCATCCCGGACAGGCAGGCGGCTCGGTCGGGAAAATGCCCGGTGCGTGTCCCGTAACTGCCGCAAAACCCGCTCCGACGATCACCTCTGCGACAAAGACAAAGCTCCCGTACTCCGGCGTGATAAGCAGATGGTTCCGTCCCAGAACCCCCATGCCCGCCCGTGCCGCCGCCTCACCTTCCGCGAGCGGGGAGTGGTCGGAAAACAGTGCGAACGGGATGTCCCGGAACTGTCCGCGCAGGGCTGGGAGCGCCCGATCCGACAGCTGCCGGATGTAGAGATGGTAGTCGCGCGGTACGGCGTACAGTGACAGATTGCGCTCCGGTGCGCGTGCATCGGCGGCAATCAGATAGGGTACGGAGAAAAACAGTACCGTCGCGTCCGCCGGTATACCGGCGCGCTCCAGCAGGTAGGGACGGGTCACGCGGCAGGCATTCAGGGGAATCGGGAAGACCGCCGTCCCGACCTGCTCCGCTACGGCGTCCAGTATGCTTTTATCCGGCACGGTTGCCCTCCTTTCCGGGGCGCCCCAAGGCGCCCTCCGCCGCATTCCGAAAAGCCGGCGCACCCGGCAAACGGCTGGGTGCGCCGGCAATTTGTCTTACATCTTGTCTACGGGATAAAGGATTTTCAGCTGGTTGATCTTCTTCTGATACGCTTCCTGCTGTTTCTCCTGCATGACCTGCTGGTACAACTCCTCGCGGATGTCGGCGTAGGAAATGGGCGTTGCCTCGTTCTTCTTGTTCATCCGGATGAGGTGGTAACCGAACTGAGTCTTGACGGGACCGGTCAGCTCACCCTCCTGCAGGGCGAACACGGCTTGGTCAAATTCCGGAACCATCTGCCCGCGGGCAAAATCGCCCAACGAGCCGCCCTGCTTGCCGGAGGGGCAGGTGGAATACTGCCGTGCGGCATCCTCAAAGCTGATCTTGCCTGCCCGGATGTCCGCCAGAATGCTGTTTGCCTTTTCCTCGGAGTCCACCAGAATGTGACTGGCGTTGACGCTCTCCTCCGCCTGCAGGTCATCCTTATGGGCGTCGTAGTAAGCGCGCACTTCCTCCTCGGTCACGCGGACGGACTGGATGCACTTGGTGATGGCATACTCCATCAGCAGCTGCTCCTTCACAGCGGCAAGCTGCGCCTTGAAGGCAGGTTCGCGCTCGTAGAGGTTGCGCTGCGCATCCAGCAGGAACAGGCGCTGCGCGATCATCTGCTCCAGTACGGCAGCACGCCCCTTCGGATTGTTGTACGCCTGCCCGTTGCGCCCCATTGCCTGAATGAAGCGAGTCACATCCTCCTCGGTGATGGGCTTTCCGCCCACCTGTGCCAGCACCTGCCCGGCAGGCTGTGCGTTCACGGTATTTCCCAGATCTCCGGGTGTCAGAATTGCCATGTCTGTTATCTCTCCTTGACGGCTCGTCACGAAATTCATAGTGGTACCAGTATACCACAGAAAAAAGGAAATTGCAAGGGCATTTTGTAAAGGAAACGCTAATTTACTGCAGTTCTCATAATTACAGGCAGTGCCCATCTGCGTCAAAACACCCTGTACTATCCTGCATGGGGAAGTTGCTATAGATCTCAGGCTGACCTCCCGTCAGTCCGATTAGCTTTCTTCCTCCGCAGAGCCACCCATGCGACGAGTGCCAGAATACCCAACACGGATGCGCCAAATGCGACTATCGTATACCCCAGCCGCCTGTCAGCGGTTATTTCGTCGGTTTCGCCCGTATGCGAGGAGTCCGGGACTGTCATTTCGTTTCCGGCGGACGCGGAAGTTTCTGTGTCAGATTCCGGTTCGGGTTCGGATTCCGTTTCTGCATCCGTTTCAGTCTCGGGCGGCAGTTCCGGATCGGGGATCGGGGTTGTGTCAACAGGCGTTTCCTGCTCGCCGACGCGCCGCACGTCTACCGACAACGCCGTCATACGCAAGCCGTCCGCGCTATAGGCAACCACCAAAGCAGAGCCGGGCTTGACGGCTCGGACAGTTCCGTCGGAAACCGTCACGGCATCGCCGATGACTTCCAGACGGTATCCCGTTTCATCTGTTTCCAATCCAAGGCTTGCCTCGGTGTTTTCGGTCATGGTCAGCAGGCTTTCCGTAAACCGGATTGTGCCTGCCGGAGCGACCTCCTGCACGTGTGCGCGATACATTTTCACCATTTCCGCGTCGTCCGGCGCCGTCTCCAGCAGCTCCACACCGGTCAGCTTCCCCCGGAAGTCAAATCCCCCCTCGACCAATCTGCCGATATATAGTGTTTCCTCCCCGCCCGCAGCAATAAAATCGGCATTTCCTTTTCCCGCTTCTTTGCCGTCGATGTACACAACCACGGTGTTGCCGCGACGCACCGCCGTCAGCATATGCCACGCACCGGCGTATCCGCGCATATCTACACCCAGCGACACGGCGGTGTTTCCGTTTCCGGTCGGGGCATAGATTTTCAGCTTGCCCCACTCCATAAACAGTTCAAAGTGTCGGTCGGTCGCCTTGGTTCCGCGTGCAAGCAGGATATTGAAGGAGGAAATGTCATCAATCTGAAACCACAGATTTACCGCCTGCCCGTCCGTAAAGGTGAACCCGCTCTGCTGTGCCTTTCCGCAGTCGTTCCCTTCGATGTCGATCACAACGGACGCCGCATTGCCGGCTTCCCTCGCCATTTCCCCGGCACTCAAAATGCGTGTATACAGTCTGACTTCATCCAGAATTCCGGCATAGGGGATAGAGCCGTCATTCAGCGAACCGATCGACAAGGTTTTTGTCGTTTCGGATATCTTGCCGCGAACTGCCGCGTTGCCGACATTCTGACCATCGATCCAGGTCGAAATATGCCCGTCCTGCCAGGTAAAGACCAGGTAATGCCAACCGGGTGTGCGGTCCAGGGATGCGTTCAATCTGATATCGCCGATCTCCGGAGCGTAGAATTGCAGATTGCCGGACGCTGCGTAGAATTCAAAGTGCCCGTCCGTCTTAGGTCCTTTGGCAAGCAGGACATTGAATCCGTCGGAGGCAGCGCCGTTGTACCACATTCCGACGGAGCATCCCTCCCGGAACGTGTAGGTGACATCCGCCGCACCGGCACCGCCCTTGGCGCACGCCCAGCCATAACCGGACTTGCCGCTGTCGGTCGCAGCGCCGCTCTGAATGGGAAACAGTTGGCGGAGCTCTGCGCCGCCGGTAAACAGTCTGCCGCGGTTGTCCGGTTCAAAGGATACGGACATGGCAAGACCGTCATCCAGCTGCACCTGCGTATACGGCATACGCGTCTTACGGTAGCCTGCCGCACGGACACCGACCACGCCGAGCGTGTACACCACATCGGCATCCATATGCTCGACGGTCAGCACGACCGTTGCAGCGTCCTCCCCCGGCACAGCCGCAGTTACACGTGCGCCGTGATTAAGCAGGTACTGCTCTGCTATCCGGACACTGTCGCTGTCCAGTGCGCGGTCAAAGCGCAGCAGCAGTGTACCGTCCTCCGCGCGTTCTGCCCGGAGCAGACGGGGCGCCGCCGTATCCGCATCCGTTGTGAAGGAAAACCCGCGTGCCATTGCCGAACGGTTTCCGTTGTCGTCCAGGGCGGCAACCGTCACGTGATAACGCGTTACCTCCGAAAGGCCGGTAAAGGTATAGGACAACTCGTCCGCCGGGACGAAGTCCACACGCTTTCCGTCCAGATACAGCTCATAACCAAACAGGCTCACATCATCCGTCGAAGCGGACCAGGTCAGCGTTGCCCCCTCATGCGTCACGTCGGTCAATGCGGTATTTCCCGGTGTGGTGGGCGCGACCTTGTCGGCAGGGTCCGCCAGATTGAAGCAACTCACCCCGCGGACGGCTGCTCCGTCACGGACCTGCAGCGTAACCGATTCCCCGGCGGCGAGGAAGAAGTAATTGTCCTCACAGGTGAAGGTAGCCGTGTCATCCACCAAAAAGTGAACAGACGCAGCGGGCACGGAGCCGGTGTTGGTCACTGTGATCTGATTTCCGTTCTGTGACCACGTAAGATAGGTGCGGGGCAGACAGAACAAACTGCCCGTGCGATATTCGTAGTTCATGTACGTGTAACTGCGGTTGTACAGAGAACCTCCCAGCAAAAGGTCAACCGTAATGATCAGCGGCGTGGAAGCGGTCTGCTCCGCAGTCAGCGCAAATACGCCCAGCTCACGCAGGCGTCCGACGCTTCCCTGCCCGTCCCAGGTTTCGGTGCGGACTGCCTCCAGCTGTGCATTCCACGCCGTGACACGAACCTGCCACTTCTGCCCTGCCGCAAGTGCGTCCGCATCATCCAACAGGTAAACCGGCATCCGGAAGGGCTGATCCTCCCCGGCGGCATTGCGCGTATGGTAGCGGTCAAATTTACCTGCCGCCATCAGCGGACGGTATGCGTCCTGCATCAGATAGTAGGCGATTTTGGGCGCACCGTACCAATCCACGATTGCCCAGGACGCTCCCGGGTACACATCATTGAGCTTGTAGACACAGTTGGCGGTATTGTACGGGAAATTCATCCGGGCATTCTGCGCCGCGAGATAATCCGCCTGCGCCTGCGCCAGTTGAGAGCCGAGCACCATATCCTCCAGACTGTCCACCTTCAGAAAAGCGGAGGCATAATGCAAAAACGTATCCACGTCATACCCGTAGGGGGTAGGCGTCCATCCGGTCGTTCCGTTGAAGGTAGCGGTATGGTATGCAAGCACACCGTCGCGGGACAGCGGCCACTCGTGAAGACTGTCGCCGGTCGCAAACTTGGCAATGGAATCCGGGTTCATCATGCCGTCCAAGCCGTACTCCATCAGGTTCAGACCCCGGAAATCCGCGTAGGTCTTGCAGTAATGCTCCGGGGAGGCGCCGGACCAGTGGATATGATCGTGCGCGATTCCGCCGCCGCCAACACCGCCGTCCTGCCGCCAGAACACGCGTGTTCCGTCGTATTCGTATGTCAGTCTGCCGATTTCATTCAGATTCTGATCGTCCAATGCGGCAACACCCTCGTTACCACCGCCCCAGATAATCAGGGAAGCGCGGCTACGCAGACGCTTGGCATTCAGCCGGATGGTTTCGCGCAGGACATCCATGGGCTGTGTCTTTTGAGAATCCCAGCAGCAGGGCCATTCCTGGTAGACGCAAATGCCGTACTCGTCGCACAGATCGTAAAATTCCTCCGTTTCCAGCAGTCCCCCGCCCCAGGCGCGCAGGAAATTGATACCGGCATCCCGCGCACGGGACAAAATGCGGTCGTAATCCTCCCGTTCAAAGCGCATCATAGCGTCAATCGTGCACCAACCGGCGCCCTTCATGTAGACGGACTGCCCGTTGATAACGACGGTTCGGTTATAGGCGGACGCGCTCTCCCCATCCGGGTAGGACGCATAGGCAAGCTCTCGGATTCCGAAGTCCGCAGAGGTTGTCCGTGTGGCGCCGTCGGAGCCGGTGTAGGTCACATACATGGTATAGAGATTTTGCTCACCATACCCGGCGGGCCACCACAACCGCGCATCCGGAATGTCAAAGCGCAGATGCAGGGCGGTTGCAAATGCCGTGCCGGCGTGAACCTGCGTGGAGAACGAGTAGGTCTTCCCCTCAAAATTTTTCGGCACAATCACACCGGTCAGGATTCCGTCCAGGCGAGCGGAGCCGACACGCTCCAGCTCGCAGTACAGATCCACGGTGCCCTTTTTATAGTCGTAGGTCGATACGAACGGTCTCTCCATTTCAACCCCCGGCACATCCTCTACCCGAACCGACTGCCAGATACCAAGCGGAACCAGTTTCGCATAATGCCAACCGTAAGAACAGTTGAATACGACTGTCTGTGCGTAATCCTTAGCCGGCTTGAGATGCACAACCAACGTGTTTTCTCCCTTGCGTATGCTGTCCGTTACATCAATATACGGACCGCCAAACATTCCCTCATGCGAGGCAATCTTTTTGCCGTTGAGGTAGAAATCCGCCACGTTGCATACACCGTCAAATGCAAGGCGGACTCGATTTCCGTTGCCCTCATAGGCAAAGGTGCGGCAAAAATACCAATTCTTTTCGCTGTATCGATTCGCCTTCGCCATGTTTTTGCCTAAGCACGGATCCTCTATAACGCCTGCCTCCATCAGACCGGTGTAGATGCTTCCCGGCACCTCTACCTCATACGCAGAACCCCATCCGTTTCCGGCTGCCAGCTCCGATATCCGACCGGTGGATTGCATCTTCCAGGTTCCGTCCAGCGTCAGGGTCCAGGCACTGTCCTCCGAAGCCGTGCCGCCGGCTCTCAGCGTAACCGACTGCGGCTTGCTCTCCATCGGTCCAGCCGAAGGCTTGAGGTAGGTTTGCTTTTCATACTTTGCCATGTCGTCCGCGCTGACCGGAATCACGACTGCCGGAATCGCGCAGAGTATCAGGGCAAATCCAAGCAACCAAGCGGCAAAACGTGTGCATCCATGCTTCATAGAGACTTCTCCTTTTTAATGTGAATTGGCCTTTAAATAGAAGCTTCGGTTTCTAAAACAGTATCTCTATTATAGAGCAAAAACACGGAAAAAGCTATTGACGATTGGCGCATTGTGTTGTAAAATAGTCTCAACGAAAGGAGGCGCGGATCATGCAGATTGAATCCATATGCGTAACCAACCATATCTGCGGCGGGTTTGAACAGGTTTCCATGGGGCGGAACGCCGAGACAAAATCACTGCCGTTTCTGTCCGTCGTGCAAAGCACACACGGCTCCTACCGCATTGCGCTGGACGACGGTCCGGCGCTTGAAACCGGTGAAATGGGCGTATTCGTTGCGCCCCGCGCACGGATGCAGCACCTTTTACATATACCGGACGAACGGGACGGAACCATGTCCGCACAGTGGATTTTCCTGGATGTGGAAGTCAACCGCCGTTACCGGTTGGACGATTTGTTTTTGTTCCCAACTGTTTTACCGGAAAAGTACCATCAGGACATATACGTTCTGCTCCGACGCATCGCCGCAACCGAACGGCTTACGGATCGGCTGCCGGACATTCACCGCCTGCTGTGTATCCTACTGGAAGTAGCCATGCCCATGAAAAGCGTGCCGGAGGACGTTATCCGCCTGCGGAATTACATCGAAAATCATTTTTCCCACCCGATATCGACAGCTGATCTGGCAAACATTCTGCACTGCTCCCGTGCGGGCGTGTTCCGCGCTTTCCGACAGTCATTCGGAAACACCCCCGGTCAATACATCACAAATGTTCGCATCCGGCACGCCCAACTGCTTCTGCAGAGCACGGACATGACTGTTGCACAGGTCGCTTCCGCCGTCGGCATTCCGGATGCGGCATACTTTTCCAAGCTGTTTCATCGCCTGTCCGGCTGTACTGCCGGTTGCTGGCGGGAAAAATCGAGAGAGCGGGCATGACGATTGTAACACTACGTTCCGTGCCATCAAAGTTTGTCAAAAAAGGTTGAAAAAGAGCTTCAGGTATGGTATAATAGATGGGAATGGCGCAAAAGCTGCAAATACAGACAAAAGCCCCCCGCGCGCCGGAGGGATCGGAGGAAAGCATGGACTGTAAGGAATCAAGACCCGCCTGCGGACTTAAGCCGGGGTTCTCCAACGAGGCGTACATCCGCCTGCAATCCGAAAAAATACGGAGCCGCATCGGAGAATTTGGCGGCAAGCTGTATATGGAATTCGGCGGCAAACTCTTTGACGACTACCACGCGTCACGTGTCCTGCCCGGTTTTTTACCCAACAGCAAGCTGAAAATGCTCTGTGCCCTCGGAAATGATGCGGAAATTGTCATTACCATCAACGCTGCCGACATTGAGAACAGCAAATACCGGGAGGATCTGGGCATCACCTACGACCGCGAGGTCATGCGGCTGATCGACAGCTTCCGCCGGGAGGGACTGTATGTCGGGAGCGTGGTCATGACGCGGTACAGCGGGCAACGTGCAGCTGATGCGTTCAAGCGCGCCATGGAAAACGCGGGAATCCGGGTATACCGCCACTACCCTATCGAGAACTACCCGAAAGACATCGGGCGCATCGTCAGCGAGGACGGCTTCGGGCGAAACGAGTACATCGAAACGACCCGCTCACTGGTCGTGGTCACCGCACCGGGTCCCGGCAGCGGCAAGATGGCAACCTGCCTGTCCCAGCTTTACCACGAAAACAAGCGGGGCGTCAAGGCAGGCTACGCCAAGTTCGAGACATTCCCTGTCTGGAATCTGCCGCTCAAGCATCCGGTCAATCTGGCGTACGAGGCGGCGACTGCCGACCTTGCGGACGTGAATATGGTCGACCCCTACCATCTGGACGCCTACGGCACGGTGGCTGTCAACTACAACCGGGATGTGGAGATTTTCCGTGTGCTGGATGCCATGATGTCCCGTATTTTCGGGGTCTGCCCCTACAAAAGCCCCACCGATATGGGCGTAAACATGGCGGGCTTTGCCATTTATGATGATGATGCTGTGCGGGAAGCGGCGCGGCAGGAGATCCTGCGGCGCTATTTCCGGGCGGCGTGCACGCGCTTGCGAAACAACGGCGACTCGGATGAGCTGCGCAAGATCGAACTGCTCATGGAGGAAGCCGGCATTCGGGAGACTGATCGCGTCGCGGTTCCTGCCGCCCGCGCCGTTGCCGAACGCACCGGGCGCCCTGCCACCGCCATCCGGCTGCCGGACGGACATATCGTCACCGGCAAGACAACCGACCTGCTTGGCTCTTCGTCGGCGGCGTTGCTCAATGCGCTCAAGTATATCACCGGGATTCCGGATAGTGTTGATCTCATCTCGCCGGAGGTCATCCGCCCGATCATGCATCTGAAAGCGGAGCACCTCGGCAGCCGTAACCCGCGGATGCACACGGATGAACTACTGTTGGCTCTTTCCATCTGCGCTGTCACCGACCGGTACGCATCACTGGCGATGGAATCGCTGGCAGGGCTTGAGGGTTGCGAGGTGCATTCAACGGTTATCCTTGCGCACGCGGACGAAAAGCTGTTCGGTAAGCTCGGTGCCTACGTGACCTGCGACCCTGTATACGAGCAGAAAACGCTCTACCATCATTAAAAACCGCCCGAGGCTACCTGCTTTATGACGGGAGCGCTTCTCCGGACACCCTCGCATATCCGACAGGATTCACCACTTTCCCCTACCCCTCATATGCTGATACCAACCGTCGTCCGGCTTCGGTCGGCTGTTCTTCCGGAGGTCTGCCGTCGCTATGCCTCCGGTACAAGGAGGGATCGGCATTATGCAATCTGTTTCCGACACACGTCGGCATACCGTACACATTCGTCTTCCGCTCAGCCGTCTCCGCCCCGGGGAGACCGGCTGTGTGGTCTGCATTGACCCTGCCTCGCCCCTGCTGGAGCGGCTGGGCGATTTCGGGCTGATGCAGGGAACGCATATCCGATGCGAGCGCGTCAGTCTGTTCGGTGACCCGGTCGCGTACCGCATCCTGCCCGCCTCCGACGCGGGGAACGGAACCGTCATCGCTCTGCGCCGTCGCGATGCAGAGGCACTGACCGTCCGGATCGCCCGCCGCGTGCGTCTCGTTGCGCGGAAGGAGAAGGGGCTATGGGGATAGGGCGTTTCCGTGACCGGAACACAGCGCACGACTGCTGCGCCGAGCCGGTCTTCGTAATGGCGGGCAATCCCAATGTCGGCAAATCCAGTCTTTTCAACGCGCTCACCGGCTTGCATCAGCATACCGGCAACTGGACGGGAAAAACAGTTGGCTGTGCGGTCGGATACCTGCGCGGTCAGCGGAAGGAACGGCACACACGCATCGCACTGGCAGATCTGCCCGGTTGTTACTCGCTGTCTCCGCGCACGGGCGAGGAGCGCGCGGCACTGCATTTTTTGCTGTCCAGCCGTCTGTATGGCGCGGTGGTGGTCTGCGATGCGCAGAACCTTGAGCGGAATCTGCCGCTTGCTTTTCAGCTGGAGGCTCTCCTTCCGCAAAACCGTATCCTGATTTGCGTCAATCTGATTGATGAGGCAGAGTCACAGGGAATGACGGTTTCGCCGCAGGCGCTGGAGACGGTTTCCGGTTTTCGGACAGTGCTTACCTGCGCTCGCACCGGGCGCGGTGTGAGTGAGGTGCGGCAGGAGATACTCCGCATGATGCAGGAAAACGGCACCGCCGTGACGGCGCCGGCAGATGCCTCGATCCCGCCGGCAGCATCCTGCTTTGCCCGTGCGCGCGACTGTTGTGCCGCCTGCGTCCGCCCCTACGCTGCGCCGGAAGTCTCCCTGACACCCCCCGGACGGCGTTTCCGCCGCGCACCGGGTCGGCGGAAGCGGCACACCGCATCCGGAGCATGGCTTGACCGCGTGGTGCTTGGACGGGTGACCGCGGTTCCGGTAGCGCTTTTATTTCTCGCGCTGATTCTTTGGATCACGATATACGGCGCCAACCGCCCATCGGAATTGCTTGCGGACGGTCTGAATCGCCTCGGTGACCGGCTGGCAACTCTCACGCTATGGTCGGCTTGCCCAGCCTGGGTTTCCGGGTTACTGCTGGACGGCGTGTATGCGACTATTGCGCGGGTGGTAGCCGTGATGCTTCCGCCGATGGCAATCTTCTTCCCGCTGTTCACACTGCTGGAGGATTTCGGCTTTCTTCCCCGGATTGCCTTCAGCTTTGATCGGTGCTTTCAGGGCTGTCACAGCTGCGGCAAGCAGGCGCTGACCATGTGTATGGGGTTGGGTTGCTCCGCTGTCGGCGTGACGGGATGCCGCATCATCGACTCCCAAAGGGAGCGTATGATTGCAGTCCTGACCAATGCCTTCATGCCCTGCAACGGAAAATTCGCCACACTGCTTGTCATGGCGGCAGTCTGCCTGCAATTCGCCGGGAGCGGTCGCGGTGCGACGGAAAGCCTGCTTCCCGCCTTGCTGGTTACTGCCATGATACTTCTTTGCGTGCTCCTGACTCTGATGGTCTCCCGCCTGCTCTCCGCAACGCTCCTTCGCGGTCAGCCGTCCGCGTATCTGTTGGAAATACCACCGTACCGGGTGCCGGATATTCCCACGGTATTGGTTCGTTCCCTGTTGGATCGGACGCTGTTCGTACTGGGGCGTGCGGTGGCGGCGGCAGCCCCTGCCGGCGCCGTGCTATGGCTGGTAAGTCATATCGGTACGTCGGACGGGAACCTGCTTCTGACGCTCTCGGCGGCGCTGGATCCTGTCGGCGCATGGCTCTGCGTCAACGGTGCGGTTCTGCTGGCACTGACGCTCTCCCTGCCGGCAAATGAGCTGACCGTTCCGGTACTGCTTCTGATCCTGCAAAGCGGCGGCAACCTGACAGACGCACCGGGGGCAGGCGCCATCGGCGTAACCCTGTCCGCCGCCGGATGGGATATCTGGAATTGCATCGGATTTCTCTGCCTGTTCCTCTTCCACATCCCCTGCGCCACCACGCTTCTCACTGTCCGACGCGAAACAGGCAGCCTACGCTGGACGCTGCTCGCGGCGGCACTGCCGCTGGCGGTCGGCATCGTGCTGTGCCTGCTCCTCTCCGCGCTGCGGGCATTGCTCTCATGACACCAAAAAGGGACGGATTGTCACCCGGACAGTTCCGCCCCTTTTTGTTTTCGGTCAGCTGTACATACTGTTGACGCTCATATACTTCCAGAGCTGCTCACCATGGTACTGCTCATCGGTCTGGATCCGATTGAGCACCTTGCGCAGATCGTTCTGCGTGAACTCAAACACGCAGGTGTTGTACAAAGCCGACACATGCTTTTCGGTGGACAGCAGATCGGCACACAGATAGGAGTCAGCCTGCTTTTCCGGCGTCTGGGAGGTAGGATAGAATGCCTGAAAGGCAGGCGCCGGATCGGTAGCCGTGCTGGTGCGGGGGCTTTGCCCTGCCTCGATCTGATTGAGCATATCAAGATGTGCGCGTTCGGTTCCGGCAATGCTGTCGAACAGCTGGCGGAGCTGGGGATCGTGCGCTTCCGCGGCATACTTGGAATACTTGTCGATGCAGAGCTTTTCCTGGTTGCGCATATCCTTGAGCAGGGACACTTCCTTCTGAGTCAGTTGCATGGAATACTCCTCCGTACAGGTAAAGATTCGGGCAACGCCCGTCGCCTGGAGTATGGAGCAGACCGCAGGGCTTTATTCAGCGGATGCTTGCAGAGCGCGGAAAAATTCCCGACAGGCGGCAAAGGATTCCGTCCGGGACACATATCCGGCGCCATCCCCGCATACAGTCTGTACGAAACCATAGATACGGAGGTACAGACCATGTTTCCGAATCGGAATATCAGGTACGTGCGACGCAGGACAGTGTCCGCGCTCTTTTTCACACTTCTTCTGTGCTGGGCGACGGTTTTGGCTGCCTCTGCCGCCGACACAAACGCTCCGCAGAGCGGACTCAAGACAGGCATTGATGCTTCGGCAACGTCCGGGCAGGCAGCCGGCGATGTCAAAGCAACGGCAACCACCGACCCCCTTGCCAGACCGGTCTCATACGGACTGCGGGTGCTGTCTGCCCGCGAAGAAATGGTGCTCTCCGGACTGTGCGGCAACGAGATCACGGTTACGAGGGATGACCTCTGCCGTGCGCTGAACCTGTCCTCGGTTTCGGCAATCACGCTGACCGCCCTGCCCGATCCCGCAAAGGGCACTCTGTTTGTCGGTGCGGCAGGGGCAGCGGTCGGGCAGACGGTTCCGGTCGAGGCGCTTCCGCTTCTGTCCTTTGCCGCCGCCAACCGCGACGCCCCCTGTGAGGCGACCGCGGTATTTACGGTCGTCGGCAGTGGGTATGAGATAACCTGCCGTTTCTGTCTGCTGGAACGCATCAACTACACGCCTACCGTGGCGTTGGCGTCATCCGTCAGTCTGGAAGTCATGACCTACATGGATATGCCCGCACAGGGCTCACTGTCTGCCTACGACCCGGAGGGGGATGAGATAACCTATGAGATCACGTCCTACGCCGCCCACGGGCGCATCCGTCTGACAGACCGTCACACCGGCGCTTACCTATACACCCCGGACGCCGGTTACGTAGGAAACGATGAATTCCGCTACGTCGTGCGCGACCGGTACGGCAACTACTCCACTGCCGCAACGGTGTCTGTCCGTGTACACGCCATTCCCACCGCCGTAACATTTGCCGACACCGAGGGAAGCACCTGTGCCGCCGCCGCACTGCGGCTCGGGGAGGCGGGCATCATGAACGGCATCCGGGTCGGCGGCAAGGACTACTTCCGCCCGGATATCGCGGTTACACGCGCCGAGTTCATCGCCACTGCCATGAATGCCGCCGGAATCAGCCCGGACAGCAACGGATTCACTGACAGCGCAGCCGCACGTATTCTCTCCGGCTACGCCGATGCAGGCAGTATTCCGGTCGGGATGCGCACCACGCTTGCCTTTGCGTTGGAGAAGGGCTATTTTGCCGGGAAGAACGGCGCGGACGGCAGGCTCTACCTGCACCCGGACGAGGATATTTCCCGTGCCGAGGCAGCTGTTCTTCTCTCCAACATCATTGGCTACGCCCGCAACACGGCGGTCAATGCCTTCGCTGATGCCGACACAATCCCGACTTGGTCCGTGCCCGCGCTGTCCTCTCTCAAGGCGTTAGGGCTTCTGTGCAGTCCGAACAACACCGCCGCCCCTGCCGGGCGTATGACGCGTGGGGAAACCGCCGTCTGGCTTGAGAAAACCATGCGCCTTATGGGACGATAGAGACATCCGGAGTCGGTAATCTGCTGCTTTGGAACAGCCAAAACCGGCACCCGCCATTGGACGGGTGCCGGTTTTGCTGTGCCGACAGTAATCGCGGCTCCGACGCGCCTGAAGCTTCGGGGGCTTCGCCGTTCCGTGGCTATTACCCGATATGCCTCAGTCGGGCGTACGTGCCCATCAGTTTTTTGGTTCCGGCGGTATCAAACATGACCTCGAACAGGATGTCGCCGCCCATCGGCTTGACCGACAGGATAACGCCCTCGCCAAAGGTCTGGTGCGCAACGCGATCGCCGGGCTTCAGCGCCTTCATGTCCGATTTGCGCCGTGCCATGGCGTCGGCGTCTGCGGGGCTGACCGGTTGCTGTCCGACCGTCAGGCGGTCGGTGTGAACCGGCGCACGGCGGCGCTGTCTTTCGGCGGGTGCCGCCGGCTCTGCCGGCTGCATCTGCGTGAGATCCTCCTCCACGATCAGCTCCGCCGGGATCTCCTCCACAAAGCGGGACACCGGATTGTACACGGTCTGCCCATACCAAATGCGTGTCTTGGCGTGGATGAGAATAATCTGCTCCTTGGCGCGGGTGAGGGCGACATAGGCGAGCCTGCGTTCCTCCTCCATATCCTCGGGTTTTCCCATGATGGTCTGCATACCGGGGAAAATGCCGTCCTCCATGCCGGGCAGGAACACGACCGGGAACTCCAGTCCCTTGGCACTGTGTACCGTCATCAGCACCACGGCGTCCGCCTTATCGTCATACTTATCCACATCGGCGACCAGGGCGTTCTCCTCCAGGAAGCCGACCAGCGTCGGATTTTCGGTCTTCTGCTCGTACTCCATCATGTTGGATTTCAACTCGTTCAGGTTCTCAATGCGCTCGGTTTCGGATTCGGTGCTGGTCAGCAGCATCCGCATATAGCCGGTCTTGAGCATCACGGCATCAAACAGTGCCGCCATATCCGACTGCGCGGCGACATCGGTCAGCTCGTCAATCAGCGCGGTAAATGCCTTGAGATTGGCGGCGCAACGGGCAAGTGCAGGGTACTCGTCCGCGTGCGCCATGATGTCGAACAGGGAGCAGTTCTGCTCCTCCGACAGCTGGCGGATGGCGTCCAGCGTCTTGTCCCCGATCTTGCGCTTCGGCTCATTGATAATGCGAAGCAACCGTTCCTTATCCGCATGGTTGCTGATCAACTGCAGGTATGCGATGGCATCGCGTATCTCCTTGCGGTCGTTGAAGCGCGTGCCTCCCACCATGCGGTATGGGATCGCACTCTTGGCAAAGGCACGCTCCACGGAGCTGGACTGCGAATTGGTGCGGTACAGTACGGCAAAATCGTGGAAGCAACGCGGAGTGCCGTCCGGGCGGGGCTTTGCCATCATGCGGTGGATGGTATCCACGATGGAGCGGGATTCTGCCACCTGATCCTCCGCCGTGCGCAGGATGATTTTTTCGCCCTGACCGGCACTCGTCCAAAGGTTCTTGCCCCGACGCCCCTGATTATGCGAAATAACCCGGTTCGCCGCCTCCAGAATGGTACCGGTCGAGCGATAGTTCTGCTCCAGCTTGATAACCCGCGCATCGGAGAAGCGCCGGTCGAAGCCGAGAATATTCTCGATGGTCGCCCCGCGGAACTTGTAAATGGACTGGTCATCGTCACCCACCACCATCAGGTTATGGTGCCCGCCGGACAAAATGACCGCCAGCTCCAGCTGTGCCTGGTTGGTATCCTGATACTCGTCGATGCAAACGTAGCGGAATTTCTTCTGATAGTATTCCCGGACGTCGTCGCACGTGCGGAGCAGGCGCACTGTCTGCATGATGATGTCATCAAAGTCCATCGCGTTGGAGCGCGCCAGCTCGGCGGCATACTCCCGGTAAATGGCAGCGATCTTCCCTGTCCTGTAATCGGTACCAGCCGCCTCGGCGGTATCCTCCGGCGTGCGCAGTTTATCCTTCTCCCGGCTGATGGAATTCATCACGCTCCGGACGGGAAATTGCCTGTCATCGATATACATCCGCTTGAGGATCGCAGTCAGCGTTTTCTTCTGATCTTCGGTGTCGTAAATGGTAAAGGAACGATCATACCCGATGCGGTGCCCGTCCCGGCGGAGCATACGCATACACACGGAATGGAAGGTTCCCGACCAGACATCCTTTGCCATCTCCTCGTCACCCAGCTGTTTGACCAGCCGCTCACGTATCTCGCCTGCTGCCTTGTTGGTAAAGGTGATTGCCAGCATCCGGTAGGGGGGGCAGGGATCGGTGATAAACTCCGGCAGGATACCGGCTTCAATTTCGGCAGCGCTCAGCGGGGAGTCAGGCGCAGCCGCCGCCTCCAGTTCCGCAACGCGTGCCTCTGTCAGATTCTCCGGCACATCGTCGTTCTCATACGCGTTGCCGTACCGGATGATGAAGGCAATGCGGCGCACCAGCACCGTGGTCTTTCCGCTTCCGGCGCCAGCCAGCACCAGCACCGGTCCTTCCGTTGTATATACCGCTTCCCGCTGCTTCAGGTTCAACCCGGCGTACACCCGGTCGAACAGGGCACGCTTTGCGGCAAGGTAGCGCGCATCAAGTCCGCCTGCCGCCGGTGCGGCAAGCTCTGCCATGGTCATGCTATCCGTCATATGTATGATCCTTTCATTTTCGGCTTCCGGAACCGCCCCGTTGCAAAGCAAGCCCGGCGGGGGCTGTCGCACGTGCGGCAGCCCCCGGAGACTCAAAGTACGGTCGCGCCGACGGTCTATGCGAAGGTCAGTCTGCCTCGTCCTCCGGCTGTTGCCGGTTGCGGTTCTGATTCTGATTCTGATTCTGGTTTTGATTCTGCTCGGACTGATTCTGATTGTTCTGGTTCTGATTGTTCTGACTCTTATTCTGATTCTGATTTCTGTTCTGATTGCGGTTCTGGTTCTGCATGGAGTAGACACCATCCTTTCTTATTCGGCACGGCAAGCGGGACGCCGCCCTGCCTCAGGAAAAGTATTCCCCCACATTCCAGCCGCTTATGCGGAACAGTCACAAAAATCCGGTATCGCGCTCACGCAAGCAGGTATCGTGTATCCATCTGCCGTCGGATATCACCCAGTGCCTTGATATAGGCTACGGCAAACACGATATCCAGCACGGTATTCAGCGGTCCGAATGCCTCCATCACCGTGCCCAACGCACGCGGGAGCGTGAACATATATACCACAGGGAACACAGCCACCACGCAACCGATGACGGTTGCAATCAGGACGCCGCGCTTCAGGCGACCACGTATCTCCTCATCGGCACCCGCAAGGCGCGGATCGCTCTCCCGCCCGATCGGGGAGCCTGTATAGCGATCAATCACGCCGGAAAGCATACGCCGCACCACCAGCAACAGCAGGATGAAGCAAAGCTGTGCCAGCAGAAGGATCGCACACGCTACGTAAAAATCCGTCCGCGCATCGGCGTCCTTGAGCATCCGGTTTGCGTTTTCCAGCAGGACGGCGTACCGCGTCGGGGAGTAGGAATCGCTGTCCATGACGCCCCCGGACACAAACCCGTGCAGGATAGCGGATTGCCGGACGGTCGCCACCGTTCCGATCAGCAGAAACGCCGTCGCCACGCCCATAACCGGCTCATACCGCATCCGCACGCACTTCAGCATGGAAACTGCGGCACACAGCACGCATATTCCGGCAACCGCATCGGGCAGAACATTGATTCCGTCCACAAAGAAGTCAATTGTCAGGACTGCGGATGCACCCAAAAGAAACAGTCCCCGGCGCACGGCACGGCAACGCACGAGATCGGGATGTGCCTCCATATAGCCGTCCAGGGACAGCCGCAGGGAGGCAAGGAATGGCTCATCACGCCGCACCGCTTTGGCATAGCGGATCACGCGCACCAGCCACACGATGCCGAACACCAGCATGATCGCAACCGAAAACAACCTCAGCAGTCCCACATACCCGTGCAGGAAGGACCACCGGAGCCACTTGTCCTCACCGCTCTGATTGCTGAACAACACCGTCAGTTCGGGCAGGACAGCCATCACCTCGCGGAGAGTCATGAACACCAGCGTGCGCCGCAAAAGCCGATCGGTACTGCTGTTTCCGAACGCGTCTGATTTGAGAACTGCCTGCCCGTCGTGCAGAAAAGCAAGCTGTGTCAATCCCAGCGCGATTTCGCGCCATGCCGGAAACAGCACAATACAATCCAGGATGGCAAGGGTGAATACCACCAAAAGCTGTTCCACCGGCTGTTCGGACGACGACGTCAGCCCGAAGATGAACGGGATCGCCAGAATCCGGATGGCTGCCAACAGGACAAGCCGCCGGAACAGGCGGATAGCCTCGTCAAAGTGTCCCTCCAAGAGCGCAAGCCTGCGCAAACCGCGGAGGATCAGCAGGTACCCGATGATATCCGGCAACAGGTCAAAAACGCCGACAAACGGATCAAACAGGAACACAGCACCCGCCACGATACAGCCGAGTCCCAACGCGCCATCGCGTCTGCTCTTTTTCATACGCACACCTCCGCTCCCGGTCCCCGGAGCCGGCTACCGGCTTTCGGGGAACCTCTACTTTTTTCTTTTTCCGTTCCGGCGCGTGCGGCGGGATTCCTCCCGCTGACGGCGGTACTCCATGCTTTCCTCCAATGCCCGCTTGGAACGCTCCTCCAACTTGTCGTTGATGCGGTTGATCAGAGCAAAGCGGGAGCGCTTGCGCGGCGCGTTTTCCTCCTCACCTGCCGGACAGATCAGCCGGTAGGCACGCAGCAACGTCAGGCAGACCATGAGATAGCCGATAAGCTGGATCAGCAGGACGATTTTGGTCACAGTCTGATCCTCAAAGGCAGCGACCGCCGGAAACAGGAGCAGGATGACCTGTCCGACCGCCCACGTCCCCAGTATCCCGGCGTCCCACGGGATGGCACTCTTCACTTTCTCCGCGCCAACCTGGCGCGCAAGGCAGTCCGTCGCGGACAGCAGTCCCGCCGTATGCACCAGCTGAAGGAGGAACAGCACAAGGTTCGGAACGGTCGCGTCCATCCCCGGCAAAGGCAGCTCCCACAGGAACACCTCGCCGAGAAACGCAACAGCCCCGTACACGCCCAGTGCGATCCACCCGAGCGAGGTTGCCACGGTTATACCGAAACGGTGCTTGTACTCGTACAGCTTTCCGGCGGCTATAAAGCTCACAGCGCCGCCGACTGCATAGAAAGCGAAAGCGTAATCCCCCACCGCGAACGACAGGAAGGTCAGGGTAAAGTACCCCGCCAGCAACAATCCGAAGCCCATGATTCAGCGTTTCCCCCTTGCCGTGCGGTATTGCGCCGTTCTGCGCGTCACACCGTGCGGTTCACGTTGGAACCGCAGCAGTTCTTATACTTTTTCCCCGACCCGCAGGGGCAGGGATCGTTACGTCCAACCTTGGGCGCGGCACGGCGGGGCGCCAGCACAACCTTTTTGGCAGAGGGCTTGGAACCGCCCTCAAATCCTTCAATCAAAGGCTTGGCAACCTGCACACGCTTGATTTCCTCGCGCGGCTTGGGCGCAACGGTCAGCAGCATACGCACGGTTTTGTCGCGTATCTCCGCGACCATGGCATCAAACATATCCGCGCCGACCAATCTGTATTCGTTAACCGGATCACGGTTGGCATACGCCTGCAATCCGATGTCGTTTTTCAGCTCGTCCATGGCATCCAGATGATCCATCCACGCTCTGTCCACGTTCTGGAGCAGGATAACGCGCTCCACCTCGCGGAAGGTATCCGGCGTGAAAAGCTGCTCCTGCGCGGCAAGGCGCTGGTCCGCCTGCGCGAGCAGGGACGACAGCAGATCCTCGCGCTTGAGCAACTTCAGCTGCTCCGGCGAGTAGCGAAGATCCTCATCCCGGCAGACATAGCCCAGCAGGGACGCCCGCAGTCCGTCCAGCTCCCAGTTCTCCGCGTGGTCATCCGCCGTGTGCGCCAGCACCGTCGCCTCAATGGTCTCATGAATCATGTGGCGCAGGGTTTCGGTGAGATCCTCATCATCCAGAACCTGCTGACGCTGTTTGTAGATCAGGTTACGCTGCTGGTTCATGACATCGTCATACGCCAGCACATACTTCCGGCGCTTGAAGTTCTGATCCTCAATGCGTTTCTGCGCCGACTCGATGGTATTGGACAGGATACGCGCCTGAATCGGCGTATCCTCATCCACGCCCAGTCTGTCTATCATGGCAATGATGCGCTCATTGTTTCCGAACAGGCGCATCAGGTCGTCCTCCAGCGAGATGAAGAACTTGGACTCGCCGGGGTCACCCTGCCGTCCGGAACGGCCGCGCAGCTGGTTGTCAATCCGGCGGCTCTCATGACGTTCGGTACCCAAGATGAACAGACCGCCGGCGGCACGCACTGCGTCCGCCTCCGGGGCAATCTCCTCCCGGTGCTTGGCGTACAGCTCCTGATACTGCCTGCGCACGCCCAGAACCGCCTCGTCCTCCGTGTCGGCACTGCCGGTTGCCATCGCGATCAGACCTTCATCCACACCGGCGGCGCGCAGGTCTGCCTTTGCCATGTACTCCGGGTTTCCGCCCAGCATGATATCGGTTCCGCGTCCTGCCATATTGGTTGAAATGGTCACGGCGCCGAATTTGCCTGCCTGCGCCACGATCTCCGCCTCACGGGCGTGGTATTTGGCGTTCAGGACGGTGTGCCGGATACCCTCCTTTTTGAGCAGGGCGGACAGCACCTCGGACTTGTCAATGGAGACAGTGCCGACCAGCACCGGCTGTCCCTTCTCGTGGCACGCCCGCACCTGATTCACAACGGCGCGGTATTTGCCGGCTGTCGTTTTGTACACCGCATCATCATGATCCTTACGGATCATGGGCATATTGGTCGGTACGACTACCACATCCAGCTGATAGATTTCGCGGAACTCCTCCTCCTCGGTCAGTGCGGTACCGGTCATACCGGACAGCTTGCCGTACATACGGAAGTAGTTCTGGAAGGTGATGGTGGCAAGCGTCTTGTTTTCCTTCTGAATGCTGACGCCCTCCTTCGCCTCAATCGCCTGGTGCAACCCGTCGGAGAAACGGCGACCGGGCATAAGACGTCCGGTAAAGGCATCCACGATCATGACGCCGTTCTCGTTGACCACGTAATCCACGTCCAGCTTCATGCAGCCATGCGCCTTGATTGCCTGATTGATATGATGCGCCAGAGTTGCGTTCTCGGCATTGGTATAGGTTCCGGCGGGCAGGCTGAAGAATTTCTCTGCCTTGACCACGCCGTGCGGCGTCAGAACGGCAGTGTTCGCCTTCTCGTCCACAATGTAGTCCGCGTCGATGTCATCGTGCTCCTCCTTGGCATCCAGCTCGGTCACGACGTACTTACGCAGGGTGCGGACAAACTGATCCGCCCGCTCATAGAGATCCGTGGGCTTCTCGCCCTCTCCGGAAATAATCAGCGGCGTTCGTGCCTCGTCGATCAGAATGGAGTCCACCTCGTCCACGATGGCAAAAGCGTGCCCGCGCTGTACCACGCGCTCCTTATACACCACCATGTTGTCACGCAGGTAATCGAAGCCGTACTCATTATTGGTGCCGTACGTGATATCCGCGTTGTAAGCGGCGTGCTTTTCAGCCTGCGTCTGCCCATGAACGACCAACCCGGTGGTCAGTCCCATGAAGCCGTAGACCTTGCCCATTTCCTCGGCGTCGCGCGCCGCCAGATAATCATTGACCGTAACGATATGCACGCCGTTACCGGTCAGTGCGTTGAGGTAGGCAGGCATGGTGGCAACCAGCGTCTTGCCCTCACCGGTCTTCATCTCGGCGATGCGTCCCTGATGCAGGATGATGCCGCCGAGCAACTGCACATGGAAGGGGCGCTTGCCCAGCACGCGGTCATCTGCCTCCCGGACAGCGGCAAAGGCATCCGGGAGGATATCATCCAGCGTTTCTCCCGCCGCCAGCCTGTTCCGGAACACCTGCGTCATGCCGCGCAGCTCCTCGTCCCCCATATCCTTGTAGGTTGGAGCGAGAGCCTCGATCCTGTCTGCAATTTTTTCCAGCTTTCGCAGCTGATGGTCACTGTAGGTACCGAATATCTTACTGACGATACTCATTTTGGTAAGAAATCCTTTCTGTCTTTCTGCCGCGGCGCTGCCGCCGACGTCCTGCCCTCGCAGGTAGCCCGTCTCTGAGGTTCCTCTTATTATACTACTAAAATGCAAAGGAACCCGGACATATTTGTAAATTTTCAGATAATACTTGCATTTGGAGGAGAAACGTACTATAATGGAGCGGAGATTTGCCACGGAAAGGAATACACCATGCCCCGCATACATATCGTTCTACATGAGCCGGAGATTCCGCAGAACACCGGCAATATCGCCCGCACCTGTGCCGCCACGGGCGCCTCGCTGCATCTGATCCGTCCGCTGGGCTTTTCGGTTGACGACCGGAAAATGCGGCGCGCCGGACTGGATTACTGGGACAAGCTGGACGTGCATTTCTATGACGGACTGGAGGATTTCCTTGCCGGGCATCCCGGTGCGCCGCTTTACTGCTTTACTACCAAGGCACAGCACGGGTATACCGACGTGACCTACCCCGATGAGGTCTTCCTGCTGTTCGGCAAAGAAACGCGCGGGTTGCCGGAGGAGTTTCTGCTCTCGCGCCCCGAATCCTGCGTCCGTATCCCGATGCTGAATCGGCTCCGCTCGCTCAACCTGTCCAATTCGGTGGCAATCGCCGTATATGAAGTGTTGCGCCAGCACGGATTTGAGGGCTTGCAGGAGGTCGGCGCACTGCACGATCACGTTTGGGGGGAGGGTCAGCTATGAACGGAATCGGAACCGTCTGTGCGGCAATGAGCGGCGGAGTAGACAGCTCTGTCACAGCATACCTGCTGCAAAGTGCAGGATTCAATGTCTTTGGCGCAACCATGCGACTGTACCGTCCGGAGCAAAACGTCACCGGGCAGGCAGAGCCCCAGCCCTGCGGCTCCGACCGCGACATAAACGATGCCCGTGCCGTGTGTGACCGGCTGGGCATCCCGTACCGGGTCTATGACTTCGGTCAGCTGTTCCGGGACACCGTCATCCGGAATTTTGCGGAGGAGTACGCATCGGGCAGGACGCCCAACCCCTGCGTGCTGTGCAACAAGGTACTTAAATTCGGCGCACTCACAAACGCCGCACGGGCAGACGGTGCAGATGCCGTCGCCACCGGGCACTACGCCCGCGTGGAGCACGACGCAGGCGGGCGGTATCTGCTGAAATGCGCCACCGACGCAGGCAAGGATCAGTCCTACGTGCTATGGCGCCTGAATCAGGAACAGCTGTCGCGCACACTCTTTCCGCTTGGCGGTCTGACCAAGCGGGAGGTGCGGGAAATTGCCGCAAGCCAGGGGCTTGTCACGGCGCACAAGAGCGACAGTCAGGACATTTGCTTTATCCCGAACGGAGATTACGCGGCATTTCTGACAGGTGTGCTCGGTCTGCCCGATCTGCCCGGCGATTATGTGGATGAATCCGGTCACGTACTGGGACAGCACCGGGGCATTCTGCACTACACCGTGGGACAGCGCAAGGGACTGGGCATCGCGCTGGGCGCTCCCATGTTTGTTGCCTCCAAGGATCCGGTCAGCCGCCGCGTTGTACTGACCACGGACGACCGGCTGTACACGGCGACCGTACCGCTGACCGGGCTGAACCTGATTGCCGCTGACCGTCTGGATGCACCTGTCCGGTGCCGTGCCAAGCTCCGCTACCGCCACCCGGCGGCACCGGCTACACTCCGGCAGACCGGGGACAGTACGGCGCTTCTCACCTTCGACCAACCACAGCGCGCCCCCGCACCGGGACAGTCTGCTGTCTTCTACGACGGCGACACGGTCATAGGCGGCGGTTTCATCGAATAGGAGCATTTTCCGATATGCCTCTGCGGCAAGAGGCAATAGACATTATCCGTATTTTTCCTGTTCCGTTTTTCGACAAATATCCCGTGCCCCCCTTTACTTTATCCCGGCTTTGTGGTATAATGCTACCTGTACAGAAGAAAAATGGAAGCTGTATAGCTGAATATACGAAAGGAACGGTTACATAATCATGCACAGTCCTCAACACCGTCTTGTAAAATGCGTTGCGCTTGCCCTGGCGGTTCTGCTGCTTTCGGTGGCGGCTCTTGTTCCTGTCTCGGCTCTGGAGCCGTACGGCAACAATATCCGCATCCGGAATTGGGTCAACAATGACCCGGCGTACACCTTTTCCGAGCAGTACATGACTTCGGTCTGGTACCGGAACTTCTCGGCGCTTACTCTAACGGCAAATCCCCGCAACAATGTCCTGCGCATCGCGCTCTCCCAGCTCGGCTACCATGAAGGCGACAGCACCAAGGACTTTGACGGTATGAATAAGTCCGGCAGCAGCAACTACATAGAATATGCGCGCCTGATCGTTCCCAACTACAATGACAATCACTACGAGTGGTGTGCCTGCTTTGTCAACTGGTGCCTGAATCAGGCACGTATCGACTACGCCTACGGCGAGATAGGCTGCTGGAAGTGGGTCGAGTGGCTCAAGCAAAACAAAATGTTCCAGGATTCCTACGCCTATGGGGGTGACTATACCCCCCAGCCTGCCGACATGATCTTCTTTAACTGGAAGGGCGTGAATACCGGCAGCGGACATATCGGGTACGTTCTGTATGTAACCGACACCACCATTTTCACGGTGGAAGGCAACACCAAGGACGAAGTCGGCATCCGGTCTTACGCGCTGGATGATCCCTGCGTGATCGGGTTCGGCACGCCGGATTACGAAAAGCACGCCGGGGAAAACGCCGAAGCGACCATTGATTTTTCCTGCCGTGACGGAATGCCAATGGGACGGTACATCCTGACCAAGGATCGCGTGGCTTTGAGCTCTGCCGCCGACAAGAATGATCGGCTGGCTCGTCTCCAGCTTGGATCGACCGTTGTTCTGCTTGGCACCGACGGAAACAAGGCGCACGTTGTGGCAGACGACAAGCAGGGGTGGGTTTCCAGTGCCTCGCTCCAGCTGCTGGACACTCTCCCCTCAGTCACCTTCAAGGCAGACGGAAAAACGGTCGGACAGCTCCCCTTTGAAAAAGGCGTTATCTACGGGGATATTCCCGCCGTTCCCGAAAAGGCAGGCTACACTGCCGCGTGGGACTCCTATACGTTGGACAGAAGCGATGTGACGGTCGAGCCGGTCTACACGCCCATCCGCTACACCGTTACCTTTGTTGCGGACGGAAAGACCGTAGCGACTGTTTCCTTCACCGCAGAGGACATGAGCATAACGGCACCGGAGGTGCCCGCCAAGGCAGGCTTTGTCGGCACATGGCCCGAGCTGACCATTCCTCTGGCAGACACAACGATTGAAGCAATCTATACCGCCGTCACCGAGTCCGATGCACCGACCGAATCCGGCACCATGGTGCTTCCCATTGCAACATCTACGGCATCCGATGATACCGGAACAGACAAGCCGGTGGACGGTTGCGCATCGGTTGTGGGACTTTTGCCCGCCGTCATTCTTGCCGGGCTGTGCCTGCCGTTGCTGGTCGTACCGATCCTGCGCAAAAAGAAATACTGATACGCGTTCCCGGACAGATCGGGGGTGTCGAAAACTCATTTCGAGTTTCCGACACCCCTTTTGCCTATACCGCGCCATGACGGCGGGACATATGTTTTTTTACTCCGTCCCCGGCAGGAACAGAACGCGCCGATCCACCGTCAGCACCGCAAGACGGTACTCCTTGCCGTCCACCGCGACCGCGTCCCGGATGGGCGCCACTGCTTCAGCCAGCATTCCGTCCCCGCCCCGCACGGTCATATGACCGTCGGCGTGGACGCAGACCGTTGCCTCCGGCAGGCAGGCAACCGAGATGACATCGCGCAGATCCTCCACGCGGCACGCTTCACCCCCGGCATTGCCGGCAACCAGAACCCGTCCGTCGGCGGTCACTCCAGCCGTGTGGAACTCGCCGCAGGCGATCATGACCACGTTCTCCCAGTCCCCGACGGCACACTGTCCCCGGCTGTTGTCACCGGTCGCCACGCAATGACCGTCCGACAGCACTGCCGCCGTATGGCGTACACCGCAGGCAATATCCACCACGTCATGCCACGCCGCAGTGTCGCACCGACCGTCCGGCGATGCACCGATTGCAAACACGCGCCCGTCTCCCCGCAGGGCGACCGTATGTGAGTACCCGCAGGCGACTGCAAGATAGCACGCCGCGCCCGTCCGTGGCTGCCCGTCCGGCGCGCTCATGAGCGCCGCGTTGAGGGCGGCACAGGAGCATTGCCCGTCGCGGTTCAAGCCGACGGCATAGACCGCACCGTTTGTCACTGCGGCGGTATGATTCAGTCCGCAGGAAACAGCCGTCACGTTCCGAAGGTGGGTAACGCCGCACTGCTCGAAATCGTTTGCTCCGACAGCGCTGACCCGTCCGCGCGGCAGAACGCGCGCGGCATGCGCGATGCCGCATCCAAGCAGACGGCGCACCTGACGGGCGCCCGCCGCCTGATCCATTCTCGGATTCCACCGGGTCAACAGACTGTGCCCGACTCCGGCGCGGAACAGACGAACACCTTCGACTGCCTCCGGAGAAAATTCGCTTCCTTTGAGGTGTACCCGCAGACTGCCGTCCGACAACACGAAAACGACACGGTTTTTCGCCCCCGTCATGGCACGGACGCCGCGCAGGGCGTCCAGTATTCTGCCCCGTTTACCGGTGTGCAGGATGCGTCCGTCGGCGCACAATCCCAGTGTTACGTCCGGCAGTGCAACCACCTGCAGAACCCGCCGCCAACCGCCGACATCACATTCTCCCGATGCGTTCCGCCCGGTTGCCAGCACGTGACCGTCTGCACGCAGTCCGACCGTGTGGGTTCCCGACGTGGAAGCCGCCACGATCTGTGCCCAGTCCTCCGTGTCACATTGCCCCTCCTGATTGTCGCCGGTCGCGGTCAGTCTTCCATTGGCAGACAGGCTCAGCAAAACAAGGTCATTCTCACCGGATTCCGCCCGGCGGATCACGCCGTTTTCCTCCCGCACGAGCCGACGCGCATCATACAGCCAGCGGAATGTTCCCTCCGGCGTGAGCAAGGTCAGCGCGGTCGCGTCCGTCTGAAGGCAGGATGCAAGTCGCTCGGCTTCGTCCCGCAAAAACGACGCGTAGCTGAACCAGCCGTATGCTTCCGAGAATGCCGTCCGCGCATCGGTGCGGCGGCGTTCGGGCGGCTTGGACACGGAATTCCTGCTTTCCTCCCCTGCCGCGTTATCGAATATAGTATAGCCGTCATACTGACGCAGGTCACGGAATGCGGCAAAGGACACCGCGCCGCGACACTGTCCGTCAGCATCCTGCCCGCAGGTCAGAATCTGCCCGCTGTCCGTCATGGCGGCAATATGATTATGCCCACAGCAGACGGCAAGCAGATGACTCCACCCGCCAACCGCGCACCCTACCCATCCGTCCGGATTGTCAGGACTGACAGATCCTACATACACCTGCCCGGCGGCAACGGCTGTCCCGTCTGCGCACAGCCCCACCGTACAGGCTTCGCCGCAGGAAACAGCCACAATCTGCCGCCAGCCCGAGACACAGCACTGTCCGCGGGCATCCTCTCCGGCGGCAACAACGCGACCGCCAAACTCCAGCCCGACGAGATGCGCACATCCGGCAGCTATCGCCCGTATGTCGCGCCAGTCGGCAACAGCCGGCTCCACACTGCCGTCCTCGCTCATGGCAACCACGGTGCCGTCCGCACGCAGTCCTGCGATGATATGCTCCGAGATCACGACATCCTGCAGGGCATCCCATCCGGCAAACAACGCACCCGCGTCCGAAGGCAACCGGTCGGAATCGGCACGGCGCCGGGCTGCGTCCAATGCCGAATGCTTCCCGCAGAAACAGATGCTGCCGTCCTGCGCCACACCCAGCGTCAGCGTATCCGAACCGCGCAGCAGGCGGATATGCGCCCAGTCGGCAACACGACCGGTTTCCGCATCCGGCGCGCCGGCATACAGCACGCGCCCGTCCGTACGCAGTCCCAGCGAATGCGTGCGGAAAGCCTGCACATACACGACATTTTCCCACGCATCGGTGCGGCAACAGCCCTCGGTATCGTTGCCGTCAGCCTGCACGTGGCCGTCCCGGCACAGCGCCAGCACGTGAGACGCGCCGCAGGACAGCGCCACGATATCCCGCCATGTGCCCGGCTCCGACAGTCCCCCGGTAATGAGAACATGCCCGTCCGCCGCGATGCAGGCGGTCAGCCTGGCTCCGCAGGCAAGCCGCCTTCCGTACCGGGTCGCCTGCGTCAGTCGGAGCAGGTATGCCTGTCCGGCACGCTGGATTTCTGCCCGCTGTGCCCGGCGGTCGGCGGAAAAGTCCTCAAACTGTCCGAACAACGGTGTCCAGTCGAACAAATCGCTCCAGCCGGTGTTCACCCCGTCGTGCGTTCCTCCTGACAGGCACCTGCGCCGCGTGCGTGTTTCCGGCAATGTTACGTTCCCCTGGCGGTCGAGCGCCAGCAGTCCGGATGCCCCGACTGCCAGTGAAACATACCCGGCACCGCCCGGAGCCGCACCGGTGCGGTTCCCGGTGCGGAGTTGTCCCTCGGCTGTCAGCGCACGGATACAGCCGTTCGATGCTGCCACAAAAACCAGATTGCTCCATTTCCGCGCCCAATACGGCAGGGGGCGGGTGGAAACCAGCCGCCCGTCCGCAGTGACGGCGTACGCCGCATTGCCCTGCACGTCGGAAAACAGTCCGACAACCGTCCCCCATGTGGCTATGTGCTCCCGGAGCGCATAGCTGCCGCCTGCGATCAGCACCTCGCCCGCGGCAGTCAAGCCCAATGTAAAGTCCCGTCCGCAGCATATGTCCCGGACATCGCTCCATTCCGAGGTATCGGAACATCGGTCGGACAGCTCCCCGGCACACAGCACGCGCCCACCGATCAACAGGGCAGCGGCGTGCGTCGTCGAGCAGGCAACCATATCCACCCGACTCCAGTGCGCGACGCCTGCGCGGATACCGTGCGCATCCCGCCCGGCAAAGTGTACGGAACCGTCGCCCGTCAGTCCCAGCAGGTAGTCACGGCTACCGCACACCGCCAGGATATCCTGCCATGCCGTCGCCTGCTCCTGCCCGTATACGTTACTGCCGGCGAACAACACCCGCCCCCCGTCAGTAACGGCGGCGGCATACTCGTCGCCGCAGGCAAGGAGACCCTTCCGTGCGCGGATGCTTTGCTGCAGAAGATCCAGTTCCTGCCGGTCTGCCGCCTGAACTGTCGCTATGAAGGGTGCTGCCATGTCCGTATCCTCCTTTTCCTGTGCGCTGTCCGTGTCGCGGTCACGTTATCCGTGGTTACTGTTACCCGGAATCTCCTTATTTTCCCGCCGCAAAGTGGTCGTCCAGGTAGGCGTAGAAGTTACCCGGCTCCGCCACCTCCGCCGGCGCATTGAGCGAGATGACAAACATCGGCGGTTCGTCGCCCGGCTCGGTACGGATCTCCACCCGGACAGCATGCGCGCCTCCGGTCAGCACTCCGTCATGCAGGTTGGCGACTGGTGCGCGGTGGTAAGCAGGCAGGAATACCTGTGCTGTCTCCGACCGGATAACCGTCTCCCCGTCCAGCGTTACGGATACGGGATGTACTGTGTTGCAAATGAGGCGGGTGGGGCGGTCATACGGTGCCGTCAGCGTTGCCTCTGCCACATACACCCCGTCGGCAGATGCCTCCGGGAACCGCACCTGCGTCCCGGGGCAGAGCACTTCCCTGCCGTTCAGCCGCCAGCGGTTGGGCGCCAGCAATATAAAGGGCAGGCGGTACTCCGACCAGATATCGCCGCAGTTGAAGCGCCGCACGATCAGCCCCATGGGGTAACAGCGGCTTCCGGGCGCCGGTGCGCCCGGGATCGCCTCGGCGTGCAGTACCGTTTCCGCCTCCGCTCCGGGTTCCAGCGTAAGACGCACCGGCTTGTCCGCTGCCCGCAGTCCGTCCGGAACGCGCAGGGACAGCTCCATATCCCAGCGCCACGCCGTATTGTTTCTTACGGTCAGGCAGATCGATGCCGGAGCCCCCGGCGCAACCGATGGGTCACCGTACCGCCCATCCCCCTTTGCGCCGTAGCGCAGGGTAAAGGTCACGCCCTCGTCGCGGCGGCTGTGTGCCGGAAGGACATAGTGCTGTACCGCGAAGTCCGCGTTGTCCTCCGGCGTGACGGTATAGCGTGTCTCGTCCTCCAGTGCCAGCTTGTCATACAGCGCAAGACAGCGCCTCGTCAGTTCATCCAGATCAGCCGGCGCCGTGAAGCCCCGGATGGCAGCAGACACCTGGATGGCATCCCCGATAGGTGCCGACCACTTCTCCGGAATACCGGCTGTGCCCCGCAGGATCCCCAGAATCGCGCCGCAGGTAGCCACGGTGCAGTCCGTATCGTAGCCGAGATTGACCACCTTCAGGATGGCATCCTCAAAGTTCTCCCCCCAGAGCAGTCCTGCCAGTTCAAAGGCAATGTTCTGCGGTGCATCGGTAAAGTTATTCCGTCCGTGCTCGCGCAGGATAATCTCGCGCGCCTCTGGCAGGGGCACACCGTCCTCGTACAGTGCCAGCATATGGCTGACGGATCTGTAAACCCGTGAGTTTTCGGGAATATAGGTCAGCGCCTCGCGGATCAGTTCAGGGATATCGTCGGATTCATAGGCAGCCGCTTCCAGCGCGGCGTTGAATATTTCGCCGAACACGCCTTCGCCTCCGGCATGATCCACCACGGCGTCCTGCCACGCAAAGTACGCCGCAAGTCGCGGCTTTCCCGCGCAGATCGCCGCCCATATCTCGGAGCGGATGGGGGAGCCCATGCAGTCGGTGAAAGTGTTGTCAAACATTCCGGAAAAGGGCGGCTTGAATCCCATACGCATAGCGGTTCCGCTGTAGCCGTACTCATCCCACGGGAAGTAGACGTGTTCCGTCCACTCGGCGGCGATGCCCTCCGCTCCCAGGCGGACTCCCTCCTGCTCCATCGCGTGCAGGTTGACCAGCTGCAGGTCGAGGTCATCATTCGGCAATGCGCCGTGCGGGTCGAGCCGGGGGTACCAATCCAGGTGCATGACCTCCTTACAGCCCTCCACCGGTGTTCCCAGCGTGCCGCCGATGTTTTTGCCCAGCCAGCAGGCATATATCCTGTCATACAAAGCCTTGCGTTCCATATGTTCTTCCCTCCTTGTGTCCGCGTCATGCGGAGAATGAATACGTCTGCTCCGCTTCTGTTCTCCACATGCGCAGTGCGCGCGCCTTGTAGGAGCCGTAGGCGGCATCGTCCAACCCGGCCCAGCTCATGAGCTGACGGCGGGCATAGGCAGGACGGTTGGTCACGAAATTGCGGATAACTTCGATATAACTCCACCACGTTTCGTATGTAGTCATCGAGCCGTCCGTCACGCGCCAACGGCTCAGCTGCAGCTGCATGACCGGTGTGATACGTGCGATCAGCGCATCCAACTCGGCAACGAGCCGGTCAGGCTGGAAATAAATTTCCGTACACCACACAAAACGCAGGATAAAGCGTTCCCGGAAAGAATTATTCTGCATCAGGTGATTGACTACGGCGCCCAGTATGGAGCCGTCATTGATTACGCCGAACAGATCGGTGTCCAGCGTGGAGTTCAGCCCGACACCGTGGTCGGTATCCACAATGCAGAAGTGCCATTTTGTGTCCATTCCCCCGTCCTGGTTTGTATTGCGCCAGACCTTGATATTGTTGCCGGGCCAGTCGGAACAGCAAAGGTATATCTGTGCGCAGAAAAAGTCGATCAGCCCGTCGATGTCGATCTTGCCGGAAACGTACAGGTAGTTTGATACATCCGCCATGTTGTGCGTCTTGATAAACCGCACCAGCGCATTGAATTCGTCCGCCTGCGCCGGATCCCCGTATGCCGCCATATAATCCACGTTCCAGCCGTAGGTCAGCGGGTACGGGCACTCCAGCATCGAAAAATCCGGCTCCGCCACGCCGTACTTGCCGGTGAAATACTTGGTATCCAGCCGGTCGCGGGCATTGAACAGCCCCCAGAATTCGCCGTTGACAAAGGTCATCACGGGGGCATACGCCATATCGTCCGGCTTAAGGAAACGGTCGATGCGCTGTATGTAGGCATCGCCGATATGCGAGCGCGAGATGGTGCATCCGGAGTTGTCGCCGCCGCCGTTGCGCAGCAGGATGTGACGGTACCATGTTACGCGTTCCCCGTCCGGCGTGCGGTTGGCATACTCTCCGAACAGGTCATAATTCAGCGTGTTCAGATTCTCTCCCACGCCGTCACTGCCCAACGGGTCGGACTTAAGGAGAATGCGGAAGGATTTCTGCCGCATTCCCAGCGAGCCGCGCCCGTTCATGGCTATCTCCGACCATCCCGAAAATACCGATTCGCCTTCCCGCGACAGGAACTCCACATAGGCGGGAATATGCTCGTGCACCGCTGTGCGGCACAGGTAAATGCCGTCGTCTCCCAGGAAATCCTCCGCCGACACCGACACGCTGACCATATCCATATCCCATTCCCTGTACACCGAACCGATAAAGTAGGTCTGTGTAGTCATGGGCGTGACGGCACCGTCGGCGTCCCGGACCGCATACGCGCGGATCACGGCGGCACCGGGGAAGGAGGAAGCCAGCGGATAGTAGCTGCTGCCCATGCGCGAGGCGCACAGTTTGGTCAGTTGCCCCCACGTCATGTCGGTTGTATCCCGCAGACGGATTGCGCCCGTGTACCGGGTCGGTGTGCGCCCCAGCTCCCACGCGCGGCGCGGATCGTCGCCGTTGATCGAATAGTAGACCGTGTAGCCCGCAGGAGCAGTCATGGTCAGGTCAAAGCCCTGCTCATATACTCCGCCAGGCGCCGAGAACGCCACCTCCGGCAACCGTCCTGCGATCACCCCGTTGACACGTCCGGCAGTCGTGCGCGGCGTGACCTGCCGCAGTACCGTCCAGGAAGCCTCACTCAGCTTCAGACTTTGATAGGCGACCTTATCGGTATCCGCCCGTTTGCGCAGCAGGCGTCCCGCGCCGGTCTTCCGGACATAATGGAACGCATCCTGCGCATCCGCCGCGGCGGCAGACAGGTATGCATATACCCCGCCCTGCCCTGCCAGCGGCTCATCCGCACGCAACGCGGTGCCGGAAGCCGCCAGCACAACGCGAAGCCCGGTCGGATCCGGGCAGAAATCCAGCACCGTGTCCCATGCGGAGAGGCGCAGGACAGGCGCTGTCACCGCCCGCGCCTCTGCTCCCCGGATCAGGAAACAGCCGCCGGCGGGAACGCGGGCATCGGCAGGGAGCGGGTATTCCGTCATGCCGCCGTCTTTACCCGGCATGTACAGGGAGAGCCCCGCGAGGGAAACGGCGCGGTCGCCGCCGTTGTACAGCTCGGCAAAGGCATACTCGCACAGTCCCGCCCCCGCCACATCACCAGGCGTATAGAAGGAAGTTATCACCAGGTTGCGGCAGTCCTCTGCGGGAGTCGGCGCCGATGCCGAAGCACTGTCGGGAGCGGCGGCTGCGCTTCCGGCTCCCGGTGCTCCAAACGCTGTCAGGCTGCCGAAGCAGGTGAGCAATGCAAGCAGAAGGCAAAGGGATACGGCGGCGAGCCCGCCCCGCACACGGTTGCAGCAATTCATTGTGAACCTCCCCGGTCTTTCGTGACCGCGCGTTCCGCAGAGGACGCCACGGAACGGTAAAAATTCAACGTTTCAAACCCATGCTCCAGATGGTTGAGCAGGTATACCTCGGTGGCGGAGGAAAAAGCCTCCGCCTGCGCCGTCTCCAGCGAAAAGGAAAAGATCTTCCGATCCGGTGCCGCAAGCGCAAAGCGCATAGCCGCCAGCACAGGCTCCGTCAGCGGGATCAGAATGCTCCGCTCGCCCAGCGCTTCCTCCGAAGCGGCACCAATGCCGCCCCGATTGAGCCGCGCCTTGCAGGCATCGCAAAGCAACCGCCCGTTCATGACATCCAGATATGCTCCGGCGGGCGTTTCCTTCCCGCAAAGCGCACAGCACTCCAGCGAGGGGCAAAAACCGGACAGCGCCGCTGTCCGCATCTCGAACACGCCCTTGATAAGAGCCGCCGGCTTGGTTCGTTGCTCCAACATATACAGCGAGTTGAGCAGCATCCGGAGCATCCGACCGCCGAACACCGCCATTTCGTCCTGCTCCCCTTCCCCCTCCGATGCGGCAGGGGAAGCGCCCGCTACGCCGACCACATCCCCGGACAGATCACACAGGTAGGACGCCAACGCCATATGCGTCAGGTCGCAGGAAAGGCTGTAGAAGGAGGACAGCACCGATCCGCTCCGCAACCAGAGTGCACCGTGGCTTTCGGACAGTTCGAAATTGCCCCAGGTAAACGGCTGGGAGACGGCGGAAAGTCGGTCGCGCCCGGATTGCCCGTGCCGGACTATGACAGACAGCCGTCCCCGGTCCGGCGTCAGGATCTGTACCAGGCGGTCGCTCTCGCCGCGTGGATAGGCGCGGATGACAAGACCGTCCGTCGTGTACAGTCTGCCCATAGCGCCCTGTTACCTGTCCTCGCGCCGGTAGCCGAAGTTGCCCACACTGGCGGCGCTCTCACGCCAGTTCTCCTTGACCTTGACCCACAGGTCGAGGTACACCTTGGTTCCGAGCAGCTTCTCCAGATCCTCGCGCGCATAAGTCCCTATGCGGCGCAGCTCCTCACCGTGCTTGCCGAGGATAATGCCCTTGTGCGATGCCTTCTCACAGAATATCTCGGCGCGGATGCTGACCATGCCGGTTTTGGCGTCCTCCTTGAAGGACTCAATCACCACAGCGGTGCCATGCGGAATCTCCTGGTTCAGTGTACGCAGTATCTTCTCCCGGATGATCTCTGCCGCCATCTGACGTTCCGGCTGATCGGTGGCGATATCCTCCGGGAAGAGCCAGTCCATTTCATGCAGGAACTTTCTGCACTCCTCCAGTACATCCTGCACACCCTTGCCGTTCTTGGCGGACACAGGTACAACCGCCGCAAAGTCATGCAGGGCGGCATAGCGCGTAATGGTCTCCGCCACCTGCACGGCAGTGTACAGATCGATCTTGGACAGCACCAGCACGCAGGGAACCCCCGTCCGCTTGCAGTAAGCGATGACGTTCTGCTCCACGGGAGACGGTTCCCGTCCGGTATCCGTTACCAGTACGACCGCATCCGCATCCTGCATGGTCGCGTTGGCAGTCCTGACCATGTAGTCGCCCAGCGAATTCTGCGGGCGAAAGATCCCAGGCGTGTCCAGAAACACAAACTGATCCTCTCCCTCGGTCAGGATGCCGGTGATACGGTTGCGGGTGGTCTGCGGCTTGGAGGAAACGATGGCTACCTTCTCCCCCAGCATGGCGTTAAGCAGGGTGGATTTTCCCACGTTGGGGCGCCCCACCAAGGCGATAAAACCGGTTTTTTTCATACTATCTTTGTTACAATCCTTTCTGCCGGCGGTTACGGTCTCTCCACGAACAGATCAAACACGGCTGCCGTAACACCGTCCGTAATGCTGAGGCGGTTCTGCTTGTCCGCTGTCGGGTACAGCGTGACCGAGCGGATCGCGTCCCCGTCCAGCTGGAACTCCACCTCAAAGCCGGGTTCCACCCCGTAGATGCAAAAGCGCATACCGCCCAGCTCCTGCTCCGCGCCGGGGAAACCGCGGAATGACTCCAGCCTGGGACGCGTGTTGACCACCCGGGCGCGCAGTTCATCCAACGTCATGCGGGTGCGGATATCCGGCACGTGATCCAAAGGCGGCTCGGTTTCCAGATCTTTCAGGTTCAGAAGAACCAGCACGTTGGACGGACCTGCCAGCAGGATGACGGCAAGTACAATCAGCACGACCGCCGCAACGACGGTCAGCAGGCGCTGTGTCGGGGAACCGCGCCTGTCATCCTCCGGGAACGGGGTGTATCTCATGCCTGCCCGCCGTCAGCCGGTGCGGCATCCTGACGGGTACCCTCGTCCGGGCGCTCCGGGATTCCCAGTCCCATTTCGTCCATGATGGCGTGCTGGCGGCGCCGCATATCCGCCTCGTCTGCCTCGCCGGTCTCATGGTCGTACCCCAACAGGTGCAGAACGGAATGGACGCAGAGGAAGGCAACCTCCCGTTCAAAGCTGTGTCCGTACAGTTCCGCCTGCTCCTGCGCACGCTCCAGCGACAGCACAATGTCACCCAGCGACACCTCCGGCTCGTCCGCCAGCGGCTCCTCGCTCTCACCGCTGTAGTCCGTCAGCGGGAAGGACAGCACGTCGGTCGGGCGATCGACCTGACGGTACTGCCGATTCAGGGCGCGGATGCCCTCGTCATCCGTAAAGGTCACGGACACCTCGCAGGGGTTCTCATACTGCTCATGCTCCAGCGTTGCGACAACGGCGCGTCGCACCAGCATTTTCAGCTTATAGGTGACGGGAAGCCTGTCCTGCTCATTCGTAAAGTAAATAATGCGATTTACGGTTTTCATGGATTGTATCTCCTTTGCTGGTATCGTTTCTGCTTTTGTATGCATCTCGACATATGTCGTCTGCTGGTATCGTTTCTGCTTCTGTATGTATCCCGACATATGTCATCGCTTGGGGCGGAAGGTATGCTCCGGGGTGCGGCGTGCCTTTGTCCTCGCGTAGCGGTCGTAGGCAAGGATGATCTGCTGGACAAGATGATGCCGCACAACGTCCTTTTCGGTCAGGTAGTGGATGGCGATGCCATCTATATCCTTCAGCACGCGCACCGCCTCGGCAAGTCCGGATCTCTGTCCGTTCGGCAGGTCGGTCTGCGTCAGGTCGCCGGTCACGACGACCTTGGAGCCGAACCCCATACGCGTCAGGAACATCTTGACCTGCTCCGGCGTCGCGTTCTGTGCCTCGTCCAGGATGATGAACGCATCGTCCAGCGTGCGTCCGCGCATATAGGCAAGCGGCGCCACCTCGATTGTGCCCCGCTCCGCCGCCCGCTGGTGCCCCTCGGTTCCCATCATTTCGTTGAGCGCATCGTACAGGGGGCGCAGGTACGGATCGATCTTGGACAGCAGGTCACCGGGCAGGAAACCCAACCGTTCGCCTGCCTCAATCGCAGGACGGGTCAGAATAATGCGCGAAACCTGCTTCTCCCGCAGTGCCTTGACAGCCATGGCAACAGCCAGAAAGGTCTTGCCCGTTCCGGCAGGTCCGACGCCCAATACAACCGTATTCTGCCGGATAGCCTCCACGTACTTGGACTGTCCGGCAGTCTTGGCTTTGACCGGCTTCCCTTTTGCCGTCAGGCAGATAATATCCGGACTGAGCGACGTCAGCTCGGAGGCGCGCCCTTCCGCCACGGTATCGGCAACATACCGGACGGTCTGCTCGTTGAGCGAGTCGCTCAGGCGGAGCATATCGCGCAGGTACTCCACCGCCGTGGCGGCGGCATTGACAGCTTCCGGTGACTCCCCGGAAATCAGCACGGCATCGCCGCCGTCCCCGTCGGAGCGGTTATGCAGCGTAACGCCGAAGCGGTTTTCCAGAATGCGGGTATTGACGTCAAAACTGCCGAACAGCGCGGCAGTCACCGCTGCGTTGTCCATTTTGATACTGCGTTGGTTCATGTATACTTCGGTCTCCTGTATGGTTGTACGACTTGCGGCTGTGCCTACCCGTCCACCCGGATCGGCACCGACAGCGCGATGTCCTCCACGCAGGTCAGCGTCACGTCCAGAATGAAAGCATCCTCCGTCAGAATGGGGCACACGGTCTTGGACAGCAGCTCCGCACCGCCGGGTATGGCGGCAATGCGACGGGACAGCTCCAGGTAAGCCAATGCTTCCGCCTCGGCGGGCGTTCGGGTGTATCCGGCAGGCTGCGCGGCGGGCACATACCACACCGTCCGCACTGCGACCGGAAAGCCGATACCCGGAACAAGCGTCAGGTCAAGCCGTTGCTCTATTGTATCACAAACCACGTCCTGATTTCCAGTCCTTTTTGAAAATTTTATGGATTTTCCGAAAAAAATAAGGTATTTTTCGGTTCCCGCCGGTGTATCGGAGCCTGCCACGCCCGAAGGAGAGCGCGCCTGTGCCCGCAAGGGAATCTCCACGACCTCGCGCCGGGTCGTCCGCGCATAGATGTGTGCCTCGGCGCATACGGCACGCACACCTACCGTCTGGCTGTCATACAAGCCGCTGACCAACAGCTGCCCCGCGTCCACCGTCTGTCCGGCAGCAACCAGAATATTTCCGCGCGTCAACTCTACCCGCTCGATAACGCCCGGGCGCGATGCTATGATGTTGGCAGGCGCCGGTTCGGTCGGCGCGGGCGGGTAGACAGCCTCCCGCACCTGCACGTAGGCGACGGTCCCCCGTCGGTTGACCGATATCCAGGCAATACGCCGATCCTCCAGCAGAACACGGTTCTCCAGCCGGTCTGCGGCGAAGCCACGGAGCGGCGTTCCGACCGAAAAGCCGCAGGATGCCAGCGTATCCAGCACCTCCCGACGGCTCAGTGTCTCGACGCCGCTGATGCGTATGTCCCATACATACCGTCCGGACAGCCAGAGCAGGACAATCCCCAGCAGAATACCGACGGGAACACCGGGACGCTGCAGCATCCGCCTGCCCAAATCCGGAAGCCCCCGGACTGCGCCGAATTCAGCCGGAACACAGGCACGCGCGCACGCCGCCTCGCATCGCCTTGCCGCCGCGCATGTCATCTGTACGGAAAGATATTCATCCGTACAGGCAAAATGTGTATACGGACAGCCCGCACGGCGGCAAAGCTCCAGAAACGGCGCCGCACAGCCAATCGGTACGCGCACCGGGCGCCACCCCAGCAGAAACATGCTCAGCATTCCGCCATCCCCTCTCCCCCGTCCTCAAAGGAAAGGCTCTCCACCAGTCCGTCCACACCGACCGCCCCCGCAAGGTAGGAGGTACAGCCAAGGCGCCGCCCGCGCACCGCCAGCACGGTATCCTTCATTTGCAGCCGGATACAGGTCGGCGTATATGTCAGAATACGGCGACAGCCCTGCACGGTCAGCAGGTTCCGTCCCCGCAGTTCCGCACGCATACCGCCGTTCAGGATGTCGGGCGGCAGATCCAGCCGTACCGCCAGCCATTCAGGCAAACGGCGGCGCGGATTCGGTTCCGCATCCTGCTTTCTCGGTTTTCCGTTTGTTTCGCTCATGTTCGCGCTCCCTCCGTCATATGTTGCTACCGTCCCGCGCTGTCGGGATATTCTATGCGGAGGGAGGTGTGACCATGACAGAACAGAGCCGACACGCCGGCGCCCGACTCCGGACCGCCGTGCCGGAGGTGCCGCGCAGGTATCCTTCTTTCGGGCAGGTTTTCTTTTGCCTGATGTCCACCTTCTGCTTCGTGCTCATCCTGCGGAACCCGGATGTCGCCATTGAATACATGGGGCGGGGACTGTCGCTGTGTGCCCGCACAGTCATCCCGTCCCTGTTCCCTTTCATGGTCATCTCCGAACTGATGGTGCGCAGTGGGGCTGGTGAGGCGCTGGGACGCCTGTTTTCGCGCCCGATGCGATACCTGTTCGGGCTGTCCGGGGCGGGTTGCACCGCTGTTGTGCTGGGGTCGCTTTGCGGATTCCCGGTGGGGGCACGGACAGCGGTCGCTCTGTACGACCGGAACGCCATTTCCCGACGGGAATGCGAACATCTTCTGACCTTCTGTAACTGCCCCAGTTCAGCGTTTCTTGTCACGGCGGTCGGCGTCTCCCTGTTCGGCAACCGACGGCTGGGAAGCGTGCTGTATTTCTGCGTGCTTGGCGTCTCGTTTCTGGTCGGGTTTATCGCACGCTTCTTTCTGCGGCACGAGCAGGCAGGACGTGACCATCCGCATCATCCATCCGGGCTGCATCCCGGCGGGGCGGAAATGTTTACGGCATCTGTGTCGGGCGCTGCTTCGGGTATGCTGACCGTGTGCGCCTACGTGATCTTCTTCTCCACGCTCTCGGGCACGCTGTCCTGCCTTGTGCGGGTCTGCGGCGGCATGGAGCCGCGGCTGTTTGCACTGCTCTGCGGGTTTCTGGAGTTGTCCGGCGGCATCAGCGAGGCGTCCGGACTGCCGGACGGACGGCAGGCGTTGATCCTGACCGCCGCCATTGCAGGCTGGTCGGGTTTATCTGTCCACTGTCAGATCGCCGGCATCTGTGCCGGGCGGCACATCTCGCTCCGCCCCTATATCACTGCCAAGGCAGTGCAGGCAATCCTGTGCGGCGCGGTCATGGCGCTGATCCTGTGCGCCTTCCCCGATTGGCTCTCTCCCGATGCCGACACGGTTGTGCGGACACTGCTGGACCTGGGCGATCTCTGGCAGACGGCACGTCCCTCCGTGCCTGCCGCGCTGGCAAATGCAGGCTTTATTCTGAGCTGGTTGATTTCGCTGGCGGGACGCTGGCGCCGACGAACCGGACAGAACAGTTCCCCCGTGAAATACTGACCTGTATGATGCCGCGCACTGTGGGCAGGCACAGCTCACCGGACAGTATCGGCTCACCTGTCATGTTTTCCGTCTGCGGATGCACCGAAAAGGTCTCAAAGCCGGGCGAGGTGGGCGTCACGCCGAAAACGCCGCGCACGATGGCGACCGCTGCCGCCGCCCCCCACGGGTGTGAGAAAGTCATGTTGGGCTTGTTGACCGTATTCCAAGCCTCGGTTGTCAGCGTCGCGCCGATGGGCAGTCCGTCGAAGGGAGACGGGAAATCTCCGACCGAGCAGCGGAGCATATAGGAAAATGTGCGCTGTCCCGGTCTGCTGTCCCCATCCAGCAGGAGCGAGTTTGCCATGCTTCCATGCCCGGTGCGGTACAGTCCCATCAACAGGAAGTACGTACCGTACACGCTCATCCGGATGCGACTGCCGCCTGCGTCAGGACGCAGACTGCGCTCCCACAAACGCCCGGCAATCCTGTCCGCCATCGCGCTGTCCCGGTACACGCCGGCGTACAGCGCATACGCTGCCGTATGCTGGGAAATATGTGCCGACCGGTTCCCGTCCTGATACAGTCCGTCCGAGAAATCCCCCGTTGCCGGATCATACAGGCGGGTAAGGATCGCCTCCCGCAGTGATGCGGCGCGTGCGGCAAATTCCCCGCTGTCGTCTGTCTCCCCGACGACGGCGGCAATCCGCGCCAGCGCCTCATAGCCCGCAACGGCGGCGCAGTTGAGAACCGTGTTGTAACGCACGCCCATGTCATATCCATCCCGTTCGGACGGCGGCCAATCGACCAGTACCGCGTCCGTCCCTGCTCCCCCGGCATTGCCGGAATGCAGAAGTCCCGTGTCGGCGTCCGTAAACGCGGAAAAGGTCTTGCCGCGCAGGATCGGATACCAGCGCACAAGCGAGCTGTCGTCTCCGGTCGCCATGTAGTCCTCGTACGCAGCCTCTGTGATCCAGAGAATATACTCGGCGGGCCATGTGCGATGGGCATACAGGTATTCCAGCGAAAAACGCGCGGTGGCGCAGTCACTCTCAAAGCTATACGCCGCCAGTTGATTGATCAGCGCATCGCCCTCGTAGGCGCCCCGTTCACGTGATTGGGAGTCTACATAGAGGTCCTGCGTCGTAAGCTCGACCGTGTTGCGCGTCAGCCGCCAGAGGTCACAAAGCAGGGGGCTGTCGCAGTCCATATGCGATCCCTCCCCGCAGGACGCGCGGCGAACCGTCACGCCTCGGAGCATGGCGGGCGTCAGTTCAAACGGCAGACCGATCAACTCGACGAAGCGGAATGTCATCAGGTCTGTCGTGGTGAACCGCCGTCCCGGCGTCAGCCGCCAGGCAAGCCGGTAGCGGTTTCCCGTGTTCATATTCCATTTGACAAGCGTCCCGTCCGTCCCCGGTTCCGGACACAGCTGTTCGCCCATGTACAGCCTGACTTCCGCGCCATGCAGGGCGTCCGCACGCCATGCCGCCGACCCCGGCACATCAAGCGCAACGGTCCCGACGATTTCCTGCCCGAGATCGGCAAGATAATGCCCTTCGCCCAAACGGAGCACGCGGGGCGGCATCTCATACGCAAACCGAGACACCGGATCACACCCAGCCGGCGCGGGAATCAGATCCTCGCCCTCGGAAAATCCCGCTGTCAGGAGCCCCCTGTCCACACAGGACAACCAATCACCGTCGTCAAATCCGGGCTCCGCAAAGCCGAACGGGTAGACTTCACCGTCTATATCCCGCGCGTAGGCAGTAAAGTATCCCGTTCCGATGCTGTGGCGGGGGCGCAGAGCGGCGGTTCCGTCCAGTCCGCGCCAACCGTCCGGCGATACAAGCTGTTGCGCTGTGCCGTCCCGCCCGTAGGCAACGGCACGGCAGGCAAACATACGCACCGCGCTCCCGCCGGGGCAGGCAAGCACTGCACCCACAACGTTTTCCCCCGCATGCAGGTATGGCATCATGTCCGCAGTCTGCACGAAAAGCAGTCTGCGCCCCTGCGGATCGCGTCCGTAGCGGGGCGGCGCGACCAGCAACGGCTGCCCGTTTACGTACAGTGTGCAGACGTATTGCCGCGCGGGCTCGGGCGAACGGGCTGTCACGCTGACAGGCGCGTATATTGTGGCGGAAAGCTGTTTCTGCGTCAGGAAAAAGCGCTGACGCACAAAGCCGCACACACCCGGATTGCAGTCATCCGGCAAGCAATCCGGCGTGTTCGGCCATATCCCGTGCGCTGTCCGCCACGCTGCGTCATCAAACACCGAAAAAGGCTGCACTTCTGATCGGGACTCGTTTCCGCTCCGGTCGCGTATCCGCACCTGCCAGCCGTACAGTCCTGCCTCGGGCGTCGGGCATTCTCCGGCTGGCAAGGACACGCCTGTGCTTCGTGTACGGGACATCCAACCGGTGTCGTACAGGGGCACCGGATCCTCATCCGGAACGCCGCGGAAAATGGTTAAGCGGCAGGCACTCTGCCCCTCCGGGGGACACCACGAGAAGCGCCATGCGGCTGGGTCTGCGGGCATCCCCCACGGCTCCCGCCGGAGATTCATACGCAGTCCGCACGGACGGGCGGTCAATGTCTCTTGCATACAGTTCCCTCCCCATGTCAGCGCGGTCGGTTCTGTCCGCGCTGACGATATGTGCTCATGGTACCACAAAAGCCATTGCTTGTCAAGTCGTGGAGCGTTACGCCGGGCGATTACGTGTGTTTTTTGCTCTTCCGGCATACGCGGCGCGTAGCATTTTTTCAGGAATTGGCGCAGTTTGAAAAAAGCGCTTGACAAACCGCGCGGAATGTGCTATAATACACGGCTGTACGGGGTTTGACCCATTAGCTCAGGCGGTAGAGCACATGACTTTTAATCATGGTGTCCGGAGTTCGAGTCCCCGATGGGTCACCAAAATAAACAAATCCGAACTATTTCGCAGGTCGAAATTGGTTCGGATTTGTTTTGTATTCAGGAAATGATTCCCGTTCGTTTTCGAACGTCAGCAACCAGGATTGTACGGGCGGCTTCACGCAGACGGGTATTCCTCGTAATTTACGAGAGTTTCGATAGTTGCCGATAAGTTTTCAGAATGATAATCCCCGATACCACAGCCGTCAGGACATCAGCCGCCGGCATGGAATAAAGCACGCCGTCGAGTCCGAAGAAAAGCGGCAGGAGCAACGCCAGCCCAACGCCGAAAACAATTTCCCTCACCATAGAGAGCGTTGTGGATTCAATCGCCTTCCCCATTGCCTGCAGGAAAATAAAGGTTGCCTTGTTGACGCAGGCAAGTACCATCATGCAGAGGTAGATGCGGAATGCTTTTATGGCGAAGTCCGTATAGTACACACTTTCGTTTTTGGCACCGAAAATACCGATAAGTGCATTCGGGCAAAGCTCCACAACAGCAAGTGCAATGACTCCGAGGACAATCTCGGAAATCAAAAGCGTTGAAAACAACTTTTCAACACGGTCGGGGCGCTTGGCTCCCATATTGAAACCGACAACCGGAATGCAACCCGCAGCCATACCAATCACGATCTGGAAGAACTTCATCACGATTCCGACAACCGCCATCGGGATTTGCGCGTACTGTTCCTGCCCGAACACGGGGTCCTGCGCTCCGTATTTACGGAGCATAGTATTGATTGCCGCCATTGCCGCAACAAGCGAAATCTGTGCAAGAAAGCTGCAAAGTCCGAGCGAAACAATCCGCCCGATAACACCTTTTTTCGGCACAAATGCAGTCCTGTCCAGCTTCACGCTTTTGGTGTGAAGCAGATACCAAACCGCCAAAATTGCCGTCAGCACCTGACCGATAACAGTGGCGACTGCCGCACCCATCATGCCCCACCTGAATACAAAAATAAAGATCGGATCCAGTATGATATTGGCAACCGCACCCGCAAGGGTTGAAATCATGGCGAATTTCGGGCTTCCGTCTGCCCGAATAACCGGATTCATTGCCTGCCCGAACATATAGAACGGGATTCCGAGCGTGATGTAAAAGAAATATTCTTTTGATAGTTCAAAGGTTTCGGCATTGACCTGCCCGCCGAAAACTGCAATCAGCGCATCGTCAAAGACAAGATACAAAAGTGTCAGCAGACAGCCCGAAATGATAGTCAAGAGAACCGCATTCCCGACCGAATGCTTTGCCTCCTCTTTCTTCCCTTCGCCGAGAAGTCTGCTGACCATAGCGCAGCAACCGTCGCCGAAGCAAACTGCGATTCCGAGCGCGATGACGGTCAGCGGAAAGACCACGGTGTTTGCGGCATTTCCGTAAGAACCGAGATAGCTTGCGTTCGCAATGAAAATTTGGTCGACAATGTTATACAACGCACCGACGAGCAAGGAAATAACGCAAGGGACAGCGTATTTCCGCATGAGCTTTCCAACCTTCTCGGTTGCAAGAAATGTTTGTGATTCCTCCATGAAAAGATACCTCCGTAAAAAAACAATGCGTAAGCCCGCATGTCCGGACTTACGCATTTCTGCTACGCAACGCTTTTATTATATCATTTTCAGCCGAAAAAATCAAAGGACAATTTCGATAAAAACAGGCTTGTTTTACGGAGTTTACCTCATAAAAAACCACAGGCAAATAAAAGCTGGTATGATGACCGTTTGGACACCGGCGGGAAAGCCGCGACTGTTGCGGGAGTCAGAAGAACGCGTCCAGCCCGTCTGCAACTCCCTTCGCCGCCTGCTTGGCAAAGCCGTCCTCCTCCATGCGCAGATCATCCTCGCGGTTGGACATGAAGCCCATCTCCAGTATAGTGGTCGGCACGGCACTCCAGTTGGTACCCGCCTTGCTGTCGGTTTCCCATATGCTCCGGCGGCTGATCCCTGTCGCGGCGCAATACGCATCCAGTATCTTTTCGGACAACCGGTAGCTCGCGGCATACGCGGCGGCGCAATCCGGGTACGGATTATTCGCCGTCTGGCACACAGTCATCGCGCCCTTCATCTCGTCATTTTCCCAGCCATTGGCATGGATGCGGATGAAAGCGGCTGCGTTGTGGCGGTTCGCTACCTGCGCGCGCTCGACATTGCTGATGTCCACCTCGTTTGTTTCGCGGATCATGACCACGGAGTATCCGCGCGCCAGCAGCTCATCCCGCAGAGCGAGCGCCACGCGCAGATTGAGTTCGTACTCCTCCACGCCGGAGAACACGCCCGATGTGCCGGACGACACCTTTGCCTGCGTCACATCCGCGCCGGGACCGATCGGCTCCTTGCCTGCGTTCCCCTTGATCTGATGACCTGCATCAATCACGATGATCCGACTCCGGTTCGCGCCGCTTCCCTCATAGCAGATATCCGTACCGGGGTGCGCCTCGCCTGTATAGGCAACCGCTACGCCCTCTGCAAAAACAGACGGTCCTCCCGCCGCGTTTTCATCCGAGGAAGTCGCCCCGGTCACCGTCTCGGCTTCGCTTCCGGTCACATGGACGATCATATCCCCGGTATTCGGTTCTTTGGCACTGCTTTCCTGCCACATCCAATCGGCGCCAAATCCGCCGCAGGCTGACAGCAACAGTGCCAACGCAAGGCAAAGCGGTGCCACCATCAGCGTTTTCCGGCTGATTCTGTTTTTATTCAGCATGTATATGTTTGATCCTCCTTACGGACACAGACAACGTCTGCACGAATGTGCCCGCACACTCATTATAGCACAAACCCGGTAGCTTGTCAAGCATAGGGCAAACCGGCTCCGGACAGGCGAATCCGGATTGCCGGCTTGGTCTCTGCCACGCCGTCCCGCAAACGAACAGGATTCAGGAAATCAACACCACAATTCGCAAAAAATTCTGGAAGTTGCCGTATTTCTCTTGCAAATCCTTTCCGGCTGTGCTATACTGTAGGTGAAAATTCACAGAAACGGAGGGAGATACCATGGTTCAATTCCATTACGAGGACAGCGACCTGATGCTGCACCACACGTTGACAGACAATCCGAGCGAAGCCATGTTCCCACTGCACGCGCACGATCGCTACGAACTGTATTGCTTCCTGCACGGGCAGGGGTATTATACCGTCGAGGGACACGACTATCCGCTGTCCCCGGGCAGTCTCCTGATGATGCGCGACGGCGAAACGCACAAGCTCCACATCAGCCCCACGCGGACATACGAACGCATCGCGCTTCATTTCTCGCCTGCCGCCCTGTTGCCGGCGGATGCGGCGGACTATCTGCTCGCGCCCTTCCGGGTGCGCCCGCTGGGTCAATTCAACCGACTGCTCCCTTCCCCGGAAGCCGAACGAATCCGGGATATGCTGATCCGCATCACCTCTGGCGGAGTGCCGAAGGATGCCCTGCCGGTCATGATACGTGCGTACCTGCCTGCCATTCTGTTTGAGATCACGCAGACATCCGGACCGTGGAGGACGGGGGACGCGTCCGCCGAGGCGGCGCAACAGCAGCAGGAGGGACTTGCCCATTCCCTGCCGGGCGGGATCATTGAGTTTATCAACCGCGACCCAGCCGCTGTCACCGGCGTCGATGTGCTGGAGGAAAAGTTCGGCTACAGCCGCTCCTACCTCAACCGCACCTTCCGGCAGTCTACCGGCGTTTCCATTTGGGAGTACGTCATTCTCAAGCGACTGACGTGCGCACGCGCCGCCATCCGCGCCGGCACCCCGGCGGCGATTGCCGCCCGGGATGTCGGGTACAGTGACTACTCCTCCTTCTACAGGCAGTACCGGAAGCGGTTCGGCTGCACACCGGAGGAGGAAAAGCGCGGGCTTACACCCGACCGGAAGCCGGATCGAAAAGGAGGAGGTATGTCATGAGTCACCGTTCATTTATCAGGCGTATCCTGTGCGCTGTACTGCTCGCCGTTTCCGCCCTGTTCGCCGTCATCGGCTGTCAGCAGGAGCAAACGGAACCGCCGACCGCATCCGCGTCCGGATCCGCGTCCCAAGAAACCACGCAGGAGGAAGCTACCATGAGCCGCACCGAATCAGCCGAGACAACAACCACCGCTACCGAGACCGTGACCGAAGCCGTCACGGAATCCGAAACCGACGCGCCTACAGAAGCGCCCACAGAGCCGCTGACCGAGCCGGAAACCGACCCCGTGCGGGAGGCGCTGGAGCGTTCCGTTTCGGTCGTTCCGTATGTTCCCGCTGAGCCGATCCGCCTGCGGGACGTCAAGGCAATGTGGCTCTCGCAGTTTGACCTGAACAAGGTCTATACGAACGGCGGACGTCAGCGTGCTGAGGATGATTTCCGCAATCGTGTTGCAGGCATCCTGCAGAATGTGGCGGACAACGGGTTCAACACTGTAATTGTACAGGTGCGTCCCAATGCGGACAGTTTTTACCCCTCGGATCTCTACGCACCGAGTGCCTACGTAACCGGCAGTTATGCGAACGATTTTACGTACGACCCTTTCTCCATCCTCATCGAGGAGGCACGGGCGCGGGGACTGTCTGTTCACGCATGGATCAACCCACTGCGCGGTGTGACGACGTCCGAGCTGCAGAAAATGGATATGGCATATGCACTCCGGCAGTGGTACGAGGACACGACACTGCGCGGACAATACATAGTGGAGTACAACGGACGCTGGTATCTGAATCCCGCCTACGCCGAGGTGCGCGATCTCATCGTGTACGGCGCACGGGAAATTCTCCAGCGCTACGATGTGGACGGCATCCACATGGACGACTACTTCTACCCCACGCAGGATGCCTCGTTTGATGCCGACGCCTACGCAGCTTACCGGGCAGAGGGCGGTACCATGTCGCCGGAAAACTGGCGGCGGGAGAATCTGTCCGATCTTGTATCCAGACTGTACCGCATGACCAAGCGGCAGAACCCGCACGCGCTGTTCGGCATCAGCCCGGCAGGCGTGCTGAATACCGTATACGCCAAGCAGTACGCCGATGTATACCGCTGGTGCGCCGAACCGGGGTTCGTGGACTACATCCTGCCGCAGATCTACTTCGGCTTTGAGCACGCAACGGCAGCGTTCGACAAGCTCTGCAATCAGTGGCAGGAACTTGTCCGCACCGAGTACGTCGATCTGCTCATCGGCGTGACCTTCGGCAAAGCGCTCGCCAAGTACGACAAGTGGGCAGGCACGGGTGCAAACGAGTGGGCACAGCATACGGACATCATGGCACGTTGCATCACCTACACGCTGGGACTGGAAAAATGCCGCGGTATGTCCGTCTTCTGCTACCAGTATTTCTACGACCCCGTAACCGGTGTCCCGGTTGCCGGAACGCAGGAAGAGCGCGACGGGTACATCGCCATTCTCCGGGAAGCGTCGTGGGAAGACTGAGCGCCGGGGCATTGCCGGAAGGAGGTCAGCCGTGAGTCGGAAGCATTCCCGCGCCGCAAGGCGAAAGCGCATATCGGGGGCAGCCACAGCCGGACGGAAACCGCTCTCGGCGCAGGTCTCCGAACGCGAGGCACGCCTGCTGCGCGAGCTGGAGGCAGAGCGCCTTGAAAATCTGCGCCTGCGCCAAACGATAGATACCCTGCAGCAGGCGTCGGCGCCCCCCGCCAAGGACGCGAACGAGTTGGTTCCCGTCCGGAAAAAGCCCCGCACCCGGCAGGAGGAGTGGGACGCGAGCTTCCGGGAAGAAAGCCGGACCGCGCACGGCTTTTCAAGGCGGAGTTACCCGCGTTACCTGTTCGACATTGTCAACGCCTCCTCGCCGATGCGGCTGATCAAAAAGATCACGCTGTTCTTCCGCCGGATGCGGCTGGTGCGGCTGATTGTGTCCGTTTCCGCTGCGATATCCGCCACCGTCCTGCTGTTGCCCATGTACGTGATCGTTCTGCCGATCATGCTGGCGCTGACCGGGCTGACCGCGTTTTCCAGCCTGTTCTTCGCATCCCGCATGAACCGCCGTCTGCGCGCGGAGTTGGCGGGCAGGCATCTGTACGTGTTTGTAGTCTCTGATGAAAACAGTCTGAAAGCCGGCTCCTTCTTCCGCGGCAATGCACATATGCTGGCAGACCAGCCCGGCTGCGCCGTGCTGGTGGTCTCTCCGCACAATATCGGAACCGACGGACTGGGCGGAAAAGGCTTTTACCTGACCGCCCGGCAGGAGTGCCCGCACCTCTATATCGTCCGGCGGCATTACTTTTTCAATCTCCGGCGCCGCGTCCTGCGGCAGACCGACGCACATATGACGGTGGTCTACTGACGCCCGTGCCGCGCGGGAAACCAAGACAGAAAGGACTTTGAACCATGCCTTACATTGCATACGTATACCTCGGACTGCTGCCGGTGATGAGCATCGCGACACTGGCATTTTTTGCCGTGGACAAGAAAAGCTCTTCCCGCGAGGGAAGAGGGCGGGTCCCGGAAATCGTCCTGCTGTCCCTGTGCAGCTTCGGCGGAGCCCTCGGCGCATGTATCGGGATGTACGGACTGCGGCACAAAACCAATCCCGTTACCAAATTTCACTTTTTTGTGACCCTGTGGCTGTCCCTCGTTGTTCAGGCGGCTCTGGCGGCGCTGATGGTCACGCGGCTGTTCTGAAGGGAGGCACACGAAACATATGGCACGTTCCAACGAATTCACGCACGGTGGCGGCATCGGCAAAAACATCCGGCTGATGCTCCGGGCTTTGCTTAATACCCTGTTTTTCGGTGCGTTTTGGTTCGGGCTGGCTCAGCTCGGCGCCGAAAAGGTGCTCTTCGGGTTGCCGGAGTTCGTTCCGACACTCTGCACGGCGGCGGGCGGAACCGGCACGCTGATCCTGCTGGCAGTCA